>Ga0255269_1000193_pt1 | contig 12346 bp, 15 predicted proteins | sample AtltaT_33_FD_183664 | JGI IMG/M metagenome (GOLD analysis project Ga0255269, IMG submission 183664) | Metatranscriptome of freshwater microbial communities from Altamaha River, Georgia, United States - Atl_Yuk_RepC_8h (Metagenome... | ecosystem: Environmental > Aquatic > Freshwater > River... | reverse complement strand
GGAACTTATACACTGCATTCAACTCACGTTAAGCAATATGGTGGTGGAGGGGGAGTTACCCAAACAAAAACAACCGCAGGTTGGTATTATGCAATAGTTTATACATATAATGGTAACTCAGTCAATGGCGGTCAAGTAAGAATTCCATCTAGTGGAGGATTTCAGCTAACATGATAAAAGACCAAGACATTAAAAATGCCATACTTCTATCTAAAATAGAACAAATAGACATTGACATTGAAGCATACCAAAATGCTATAATGGATAATACCAAAGGTGCGGTAGCACAAGAAACAATAGATTTTTATCAGACCCAAATATCAGAACTGGGTTTGATGAAGAATGAGCTAGAAAAACTACAATAATAAGGAGAAACATGCCAACGTACAACAAGTTAACAAATGACGAAAAGACTGCTATTAAGGATTCTGTAGTAAGAAACCTTGAGTATCAGATGTACTCTCTACAATTGGAAATGCTTGCAGAAAATGCAAAGACAACGCCAGATGTAGAAAGAATTGAAGTAATCCAGTCAAACATTAACGACAAGCTTGCACAAATCGCTGCTGTAGAAGCAGAGTAAATAGGGAGATAAATTGGGTTATAGAGAAGTAGTAATGTCTCAAAGCCCACTATCATTTTGGCCACTCGATGACGATGTTACAACAGGTATCGCTAAAGAGGCTACTGGTAGTGGGAATAATGGCGCATATACTGGCTCTATATTCGATGAAGCAATACCACTAGTTGCTAATGGGATCTATGGAACAAGATTAACAGATTCTACTGCTAGCATTTATTATCCACTTCCAGGAGCATCTGGAGCGGGACAGTCATGGACTGATGCTAGCATTTGGACTAAAGGTAAAAGCAATCAGTCCTTTAGTGTTGAGTTATACTTTAAATTAAATGAAGACTCATTATCTATATCTGACGAAATAGTTTTGTTCGGAAACAAGACCTTGCTTCAATCAGCACAAAATTCTGCTATACAAACATATACAGACTTAATTGATGATTATGAAACATATACAGATGTGCTAGCCGCATTTGACACATATGATGAGATCCTCAATGCCACAATTCTTGCGCCATATGGAGTATATGTCTACAAGAACAAGATTTATTTTAGGCCAGATCCTCTTATAAATTATTATGTTTCATATCAGGTTCCAGACTGGAAGAGAAGATATCACATTGTTGCTAACTACTCATCTAATGGAATTTCATTAATTGTTAATGGAACAAATGTATCTACAAAATCATCTTCTGAATTATCTGATATATTTCAGTTTAGCCAAAATCATGGTGCTATGCGTACATTTGGCTCTGATAATTATGACATAACAGTAGATGGAGTCGCTCTTTATGGATACGTTCTTGATTATGTTAGAGCAACAGAACACCTAAATCTTTCTAGAAAAACAATTCTTAAAGATAGATACTATAATGCAAACTCTCAGGTAGCCTATATACCCAATAACAAAGACTGCCTAATAGCTTATAAGTTTGCCAATAATTGGACTGGGTTTGATTTTACAAATGCATTGGTTAATTCAATTAATGAGGTTACGCTAAGATATATCTCCCATGCAACTGTATCTGGTGGCACTGGAACCCAATCAGTAGTCGATGCTAGAAACTGTCTATCTCTAGGTGCTGGCGCATTCTTAGACCTGTCAACAGTAGTAAGATTGGCTGAGGGCGGCACAGCAATATCTGTAAGTTTTTATCATGACCCACTAATACCAGAGAAGGGTCTTGTATCTATGTACAACTTCCAGTCTAGCCAAAGCTTAACAGTAAGAATAAATAGCTCAGACGACTTTGTTTTTAATTTGAATGGAGTGGACACAACTACTACATCTAGCCCAGTGGCGGGATGGAACGAGATCCTTGTAGAAAACAAAACGGGATCCCTAAAGGCATACCTAAATGGTACAAGTATCTTTACTTCAGTAGACTACCTACAAACAATAACAGATTTATATGTTGGAAAAGTAAATGACCTATATGCAGCATGTCCAGTTACTTGGATAGCAATTAAGTCAGGAATTCAATATGAAAGCTTAACTGATTACACATTATATAATGAAGAAGCAACTTTCATTCTCAAGATGAATAACAATCTTAAATGGTCTCAGTATGGAAAGATTGAGGGTCTATTAACATTGCCTGCAGTCGATTACAGCGGTTCTCTGGCCTTTTATACAACTTCCTCACCGAATGTATCAGTTACCTATAATAACGGCTTAGAATGGCCTAGAATGGCCTCTATGCCTACTCTGTTGGATGATCCAACAAATCAGGTAACGTCATATGACATAAAAGCTACATTATTTACAAATGACTCAGAAGACGATCTACCAATCTTATCAAACATTGGTCTATATGCATATACCCAGGGAATGAAGCGGGTAGTTTCAGACAATACAAATGAAGCTGCCGTAATAGTAAATCCAGACAATTGCGTTATCTTTGATGACGACGTTGAGATATTAGATAGACTGGATCAGTCTGGTATTAGATTATCTGGTAATTCATATTTGAAGATCCCGTCACAATCAAGCAACTATGACTCTGGCGGATTCAATGGAACAAAGTCTATTTCTTTAGTCTTCAAGATAAATGAACCTTTAGTGGCAAATAGGTACATTCTGGAATCTGGATCAAAGTCTTTATATTGGGACGGGTCAGCATGGCAACACCCAGGATTCTCTAAGATGTATGTAAATGGCCAGGAGACATTTGACAATCAGGCTATGGTAAATGATTGGGTTCATGTCGTATTAACCTCAACATCAAAAATAAATGCTGGAACAGACATATATGTTGGAGCAGACGACGCAGGAATAAATCAAACAGACATTACCTTGGGGCTATTTGCAATGGCTGCCTATACTCTGGATCAATTTGATGCAGAGACAGAATATGAGGTTCTCGTTGGATACCCACAGGAAGGCCTAGGACAGGAACAAGTTTCCTTCAATATAATCGATTATGGCCTAACCCCGTACAAAGTTGCTTGGCAAAGAGCATAATTCTGTCACATTCTAGTACAAAGTATAGACTTTGGCAATAAAAGATGGTATCATTACTATATGAAATCAATTAAAACATCTATTGTTGAGGAGACCCGCCTAGGAGTATATGTTTGGCAGATGCCAGACGGACGCTGGGTAGGAGACGATAACGGTAATTATTTATCAGTCTCTGCATTCAAGGGAGATCAAAATAGAATTAACGCTCTTACCGAAGCTATCAAAGGCTATGGAATTCATAGCGGGCAGGCAGTATTTTTGTCGGGTCAAAGAAAAATTAACGATGAAGAATATGAGGAACAGCAACAGAGGCTGAAGTGGGGACTAACACCAGATCCATTGGACATTGGTGAATACAAAGATAGTCTAAAGAATTTGAGGAATGATTAATGTCAGACGCAGTTGAAGATAATTTAAATGAAGTATCTGCAGTTCTTTCTGGTGACTTTTTCACAGAAAGACCAGCGGAAGAATCTGATCCCTTTTATGTAAAGGCTGAAGAGCTTTCTAAGTATCGTGGATTCTCTCCAAACTTTAAGAGAAAGAATACACGTCTTATCCAAAAGTTTCAGCAGGGTGCAGACGGACAAGCAAGATCAAAGAAGTATGAGCAAGAAGTTCTCATGGGTTATGACATCCTTGATGTTATTACACCGCCATACAACCTAGACTACTTGGCTAAGATTTATGAAGTATCTTCACCACACTTTGCGGCATGTAATGCAAAGGCAGCAAACATTGTTGGGCTTGGCTATGACTTTTCGCACACTCGTGCTACTAAAGAAAAGATAGCAGACCTTTCTGATACACCAGAAAGCCTACAAAGATTCCGTGCAAAATTAGAGCGGATGAGAGAAGACCTATACGACCTACTTGAGTCTATGAACCAAGAGGATACATTCACAGAAACCCTTACAAAGGTATACCTAGATTTTGAAGCCACAGGAAATGGATACATTGAAGTTGGCCGTAAAGTAAACGGAGAAATAGGCTTTGTTGGCCATATTCCAGCAACATCTATGCGTGTTAGAAAAGACCGTGATGGATTCGTTCAGGTAATTGGAAACAAGGTTGTTTTCTTCCGTAACTTCCAAGACAAGGCAACACCAAATCCAATTGGCGATGATGAAAGACCTAACGAGGTTATTCACATTAAGAAGTACACACCAACAAACGGATACTATGGTGTGCCAGATATTATTCCAGCAAAGACTGCGCTAGCAGGAGATGAATTTGCATCACGCTTCAACCTTGATTATTTTGAGAACAAGGCTGTTCCAAGATATATCATTACAGTAAAGGGAGCTACACTTAGCCGTGAAGCTGAGCGTAAATTACTTGAGTTCTTCCAGACAAACCTTAAGGGTAAGAACCACAGATCTATCTATATTCCGCTACCAGCAGATGATGACGGAAATAAAGTAGAGTTTAAGATGGAAGCTGTTGAAGCGGATGTTCAAGACTCCTCATTCAACAAATACCGTCAGCAAAATAGAGACGAAATTTTAATTGCTCACAGAACTCCTATCTCAAAGCTAGGACTTCCAGAGGGCGTATCCCTTGCAGCAGCAAAGGATGCAGACAAGACATTTAAAGAGCAGGTTGCTAGACCAGCACAAAGAAACCTAGAGAAGAAGCTAAACCGTTTAATTGCAGAATTTACGGACGCTTTTGTTTTGAAATTTAATGAACTTACTCTCACAGACGAGGATACACAGTCCAAGATTGATGAGCGTTACCTACGAATGAAGACCATTGTGCCTAATGAAGTTCGTGCAAGACTTGGCATGCCTGGCATACCAGGGGGCGATCAGCCAGTTGTCCTAACAGGACAGCAAGCCGCCGACCAAACTGCGAGGGGAACAGGAAACCGTAGAAGAGATCAGGAAAGAACCGCAAATGCTACTGATTCTAACGGTGAAGCAAGAAATCCTCAAGGTGATGGTCGAGTTGCGCCCTGATTTTGCATTACTAACAAATACTTGATAAAATTAGTGTTGCTATGGAAATAAAAAAGGCAAACTGGCATTCCGACGGAGATAGTCTCCGCCTATCGATGCCTATCGCAAAAGTCGATAGAGAAAAAAGAATCGTATCGGGTTTCGCCACACTAGACAATATTGATCAGCATGGAGACATTGTTTCTTCAGACGCTTCTGCTAAAGCATTCGAAAGATTCCGTGGGAATATTCGTGAAATGCATCAGCCACTTGCAGTAGGTAAGATGGTATCGTTCCGCAAGGAAAAACTGTTTGACAAGTCAACAGGAAAAGAGTACAGCGGAGTTTTCGTAAATGCATACGTATCAAAAGGTGCACAAGATACTTGGGAAAAAGTTCTTGACGGCACACTATCAGGTTTCTCAATCGGTGGTAACATTACCAAAGCGGTTGACGAATATAATCCAACACTAGAAAAATCAATCCGTGTAATTAAAGAATATGATCTAACAGAACTTTCATTGGTAGACAATCCAGCAAACCAACTTTCAAACATTGTTTCTATTGAGAAGACAGTAGACGGAACTGTATTTAAGGGAATCGCTACAGAAGTACAAGTAGAAAATGTTTTTTACGATAAGGAAACAGACGAAGTTTATTTGTCTACAGAATCAGAATTTACATCACCAACTACAAACAAGAATCTAGAAATGATTGGTTGGGTAGAAACAGCAGACACAAATAAGTCTGCAGAAATCTCAAGAATCCTTGACGCATACAAGCAGTCTAAGGTACAACCTGATATCGCAAAGCAGGTTGAAGAAAATCAAAACACAGAAGGAGGTGTTACTGTGGCAGAAGATACAACAACTACCGTTGAAGAGACTACAACTGAGCAAGTTGCTCAAGTTGAAGAAGTCACAGAAACGGACCTCGCCAAGTCAGCTGATGCTCCAGAAGCACCAGCAACCGAAGAGGCACCGAAAGCAGAAGCTGAAGAAGCTCCTGCTGCTGTTGAGGAAGCCGCAGACATTTCCGAAGTTGAAGTTGAAGAGACTGACTTTGCAAAAATGTTTGACGAAATGAAAAGCTTCATTTCAACAGAAATTAGCAAGACTGCTACTGCAGAAGCAGTATCAAGCCTTGCATCACAGGTTGATCAGAAAATTGCTGAAGTAACCAATAAATATAATGAACTCGCAGAGGTTGTCAATAACATTAAGTCAACTATCTCAGGCGTCGAAAAGAGGGTCGACGGAGTAGAGAAGGATACTGCGATTCGTAAGTCTTCTGATCTGGACGGGTCAGATGTAACAATACAAAAAACAAACACTAAGTGGGGCGGGCATTTCCTCAGCGTCCGCAACATCTAAATCTATAAAAATAACGGAGGTGAAAATAAAAAAAATGAGCGATATTCTACAAAAAGTAGTAGACACAACTAACGTTGGATCAGCAAATGGTGGTCTTCTCAATGCAGAGCAGGCAAACCGTTTCATTGATTACATGTTTGATGCTACAATCCTTGCCCGTGCAGCCAGAACAGTTCGTATGCGTTCTAACACTGCCGACATTGATAAGGTAGGTGTTGGTACTAGATTGATGACAGTTGCTACAGAAGCTACCCAAACAGGTGCTAATGCAGCAGTTACATTCTCCAAGATTTCTCTTACCACAAAGAAACTACGTCTTGACTGGGAACTTTCAAGCGAAGCACTAGAAGATAACATCGAAGGTGCAGATCTCGAAGATCACATTGCACGTCTTATGGCAACTCAGGCTGGTAACGACATCGAAGATCTTTTGATCAACGGTAAAGGAACTGGTACAGGCCTAATGTCAGCGTTTAAGGGATTCCGTGCACTTGCACTTGAATCAGCTAACGTTGTCAACGCAGGCGGTGCAGCAATCAGCAAGGCAGTATTCAACAATGCAATCAAGGCTATGCCACGTAAGTACAAGCAGCGTCGTAATGAACTACGCTTCTTTACAGGTTCAAACCTTGTACAGGATTATCTCTATAACTTGACATCTATCGGTAACGGTGGAACTCCAGAAGACATTGCATCTTCAATTCTTCGTGGAAATCCAAACGGACCAGCAGGTGCTCCAGGTGGAGTAACTCCATTCGCATTTGGTATTCCAGTCGTTGAGGTTCCTCTAATTGATGAGACCTATGACGGAGACTACTCAGGTGCTACAGGTGACCATGGTGATGTCCACTTGACATTTGCTAACAACTTTGTTGTTGGTGTCAAGCGTGAAATCCAGGTTTACCGTGAATTCAAGCCAAAGAAGGATACAATTGAATACACAATGTTCGTAAGAACAGGGTGTGCAATTGAAAACCCAGAGGCTTTCGTTGTGGTTAAGAACGTAAAAGTTTCAGCCTAACAACCTTTAAAAACTAAATAGTCTAAAGGGGAACCCCATAAAAAGGGTTCCCCTTTAGTCATATGGGTGCTATAATTAGAAGGAAAAGACTGAGAGGAGAATAAATGTCTTTTAATAATATGAAGCTTGAAGAGCTTCGAAAGGTCGCAGAAACATTTGCGGTAGACCATGAGTCAGCCAAGAATAAGGCAGACCTAGTTGCCCTACTAGCAGAAGAAGGCATAAGCTACGATATGTATTCTAGTTTTAATAATGCAGAAAAGGCTGAAGCAGAGCTAGAGCCAAGAAAAACAACAGGATCAAAGCCAGTAACCGAACTTAAGGGTGGCCAGGTTCTAGTAAAGATGGAAAGAATGAATCCAAGATACGATGTAAATGAATTTACATTTACAAAAGAAAATCCATTTATTGTAATGTCCGAAAAGGACGCACAGGAGATTTTTGACACACAGGAAGGTTTCAGACTTGCCACTCCCAAGGAGGTACAGGAGTTCTACTCCTAATTAGTTAATGGAGTTATACACAGGTCTCACCCAAGACATATACCTTGATGTATATGAAGAGGATGAATTAAGATTAGCGGATTCTAATCCGACAGTATCAATTTATGACGGGGACACAGATGTTCTAATCATCAGTGGATTTGCAAACCCTGAAATAAATGATGAAGGACACTATTCTTTTAGGGTTCTAGACAATTATGTAATGACAGACAAGAGCCTAAAGGCTGTTTGGAACTACGCAATTGACGGCAACCCAATGACTGCTACAAATTATTACTCTGTTGTAACTCCATATCTCTCCATTTCTGAGGCTTATACCAGACTTCATGCTGGGCGTGAAGAAGGGGATCAAAACTACATTCATTTCCATGAGATGCAGCAAGCTGAGAAGTTTGCTCGCTTTATGGTAGAAAACTATACAGGCGTAAAGTTTGGCAAGTATGCCAAGACAATAACAGCCTATGGGCAGGATGCCGACGTTCTTTATTTAGGGGAAAGAATTATTTCCTACACAGCAATTAAAGAAAACGGCAAGACAGTAATTGACACCGTAGCAAATACAAATAGCTTTAATTTCCCAGTAGAAATTACAGACACAAACCATTCGCTGAGAATCGTTTCCCTTGGAGATGACATCAATGAGGGTGGCAAGCTGGATATTGTTTATCCGCTTCGTGGTAATTTCTATAACGGATATAGATACGATATTACTGGTGTATTCGGATGGAAGTTTGTGCCAGAAAAAGTTCAACAGGCAATGATCATGTTGATGAAAGACTATTTTGGTAAAGATAATATTTGGAGAGCCAGATTTGTACAGAACGTATCTTATGGCGATACAGATATGGAATTTTCTAAACTAGCTTTCAGGGGGACAGGTAACTTCTACGCAGACAAACTCCTAGATGAGTTTAAGTCTACAAACATGGCGGTGATCTAATGATTGGGTCATATTCTGTGGAAGCAAAATACGCCATGACTATGGACGTATATCGTGTACAAATTGCTCAAAGCGCAACTGGGCAGGTAAAAAGAGAATGGATCTACGCAGAAACCGTTCCATGTTTAGCTAAATCAATTATATCTTCTGGTGTAAGAACACCATCAAACGATAGAACAGTTGACGCAAGATACTTAATTGAAGAAATAATTAAGGTTATGACTCTTGATAAGCTTCCTAGAAACGCTAAGATAAGCAACATAAAAGATTTGCAAGGTAATGTTCTGTGGGAAGAAGCAGAAGTTCTTAATAGTCCACCTACAATATTTAATATCGTAGGATCTACCCCAATACTTGACGGCTTTGGACAGATACTAGAATACGAAAATACATTACAGAGGAGCGACATTCAAGGTGCCTTCTCTTAAAATAGATTCAAATGCTTTAGATGCCATGAGAAATGTTGGAGCATATGTTGAGGGTATAGCAACAGCTACACGCTCATTTGATATAGATAAAGAAATCGGTCAAGCCATAACAACCATTGCCAAGGTATCTCTTGGAAAGTTTATAGACTCAGAAGCTAGACTTAGCCCAAAAGCTTTGCACCATGTGTATGAGTGGAATCAAACTGGGAAGCCTCTAGGAAGATTGTGGAAAATTGATGGAACATATAAGGCTGGATCAATTGTTTTGTCATCAGAGTTTAGACCATCAAAAACATTCTCTCCAAATAAATATGGATCAAGAAGAAGCAAGTTTATATTTAAAGCAGAGGTAATGGAAAAGGGTCAGCCAGTAAGAATTACAGCCCGTAATGCACAGGCATTACATTTTTATTCTAAAGACGGGGACCCAGTATTTATTCCAAGAGGTAAGTATGTAACAGTAAAGACTCCTGGCGGAAAAGAAGTAAAAGGGTCATACAGAAAAACAATGAATAGATTTTTAGCAAGCTCAAGACTCATTGTGGATATACAAGAGTCTGGAATTATTGCTAGAATAGAAGCAGCGCAAGCGATGGCGGGAAGAGAAATGCCAGCGGCAGTATCTGGTAGAGTATCGACTGGATCATTTAAGCGTATAGCAGAATCAAATGTATCTAAGCACATAAGACAAGTAACTAGAGCGTATCAATATGCGGACGAGGTAGCAAATGGCTGATTATACTAAAACAGCAATATCAGATGTAATTGGTATTTTATGGAAAGAGCTAAAAGATAACGGGGCTTTAGTAGACACAGATTATCCAGTAGTTGGAGGGCAAAGATTAATGCCTATATTCCCAACACAAGAAGACGAAACAAAAAATTTAATATCAAATCCAAATGCTCCATACCTAGTATATGACTTTGACACAATGTCCTACGATGTAGAATGGGTAATATGTAAAGAAAGATTAACATTCAAGATATATGCTCCAGATTTTGACAAGGTTGTAGAAATCATGAACATCATGTTAGACCTGTTTAGAAGATTTGATGAATCAGCGGCTACGGTCAATGCCTACGTAAAGACGGTAAATCCGACCAGCCCATTTAGGTACAAATACTTTTCCCTGACAGAGGCAAACTCTCCAGATCCAGCCGACGAGTTGGCGGGACGCCTGGAGGCAGACATATCAATAGTCTACGCCTACACAAGGAATTTAAATACGGAAGGAAGATTTGCGTAATAACCCCAGTTCAAGTATTATTGGATTTGAGGAAATGCCGCAAAACTTATATCCTATAAAAAAGGAGGAGGTGAAAAATATAAATGGCAACAAACGTTCGTAATATTATTATCGGTGCAGCAAGAATTTTTATTTCTGCAAAGGATTCAACAGACTCTTCATGGTCTGATGCATACCAAGATGGTCTAGATCCATTCGCAGTTAGCCCACAGCCAACAGGTTCTTATGTAGCAGCAGCTAACTTTGCTTCTGGAAAGGTTTTGGATGATACAAAGTGGAAAGACGTCGGATTCACATCTGAAGGTCTTGAAGTTATGTATGAACCAACATACGGTGAAGTAGAAGTTGACCAGCAGCTCGACGTTGCGAAGCTTTTCAAGTCTTCACAGCGTGTTATGCTTCGTACAACTCTTACAGAAGGTACACTTCGTAACCTTATGGTGGTCTTTGGTGAAAAAGAAAAGAATCTTAAGACTTATGATGGAAATGCTGACTCCCGTCTTGATCTCTCAGTAGGTGCTCTTAACGAAGAGCCAACAGAGCGTCAATTCATAGCAGTTGGTAACGCACCATCAACATCAACAGGTGCAGACCGTGAGCGTGTTTACTATGCTCGTCGTGTTCTATCTGTAGAATCTTCTACACACTCATTGCGTCGTAACGAAGCTACAGTTTTCCCAGTGACATTCCGTCTATTGGGTGACCCACGCTACTCAGACACATATGGAAGAATTGTTGATCGCTTGATCTAAATTTAACCAAAATTGGCTTGACCCCCTCCAAAAATGGCGGGGGTCTTGTCTTTTTATATTATTGTTGCTATAATTATTAAGACTATTTAGGAGGTCACTTTGGCTACCCAGCTATACGATATTGTAGAAGTAGAACTACAGGACGGCAGAAAGGTAACATTAAAACCGCTGCCAATTAAACGACTAAAGGAATTTATGAAGGTCGTTACAAAATTAGATACAGTAAAAGATGAAGAAGAAGCAATTGATATTTTTATCGAGGCTTGTGCAATCGCTTTGAAGAAAAGCTTGCCAGAACTAGCCGATAATAAAGAGGCTCTAGAGGAAGCTCTGGACGTTCCGACTATTTGGAAAATTATGGAGGTCTGCGGAGGTATTAAACTAGGCGACCCAAATTTAATAGCGGCAGCGGCCAAGATGAGTGGGACCAACTAACAAATAAAACCAAGTCTTCCACAACGTGGGAGAATCTTGATCTCGCTGCCTTAGAAAAACAAGCTTTCCTTCTTGGTATTTGGAAAAACTACGAGGAATTAGAAGAAAGTATTTCTCTCGTTGAACTTATTCATACTCTAGAAGAGGCGAATAAGAAAGAGTACGAGGACAAGAAGTTCCTTGCTGCCCTACAAGGGGTGGACTTGGATGAAGGAAATTCTTCAGGTGCTAAAACATTTGAAGATATTAGGAGGGAAGCACTGGGAGACGATCCTGCTACAAACGATGTGGCTAACCTTAAGGGATCACTTGCAAGACAAGAAGGCTTTGGTGTAGGCCAAGGTTTAATGTACGAAGAGTGGGACGCTAGGGCGTAATAGGATCGAAAATCTGGGATAATTAGCATATGGCCCAACAAGTTGTAATTAGCTTTAATGCGAATGCCAACTTTTCCGATTTAATCGGAGAAGTTCGTCGTGCAAACGCAGAAATTGCTACGCTTCAAACACAGCTTAATGGGCTTGGGTCTGCTTCATATGCCTCTTTAAACAACTTAAATTCACAGTTTATTGAGGGTATGCGTAATACCCGTTTATGGTCTTCGTCATTCGTAGACGTAACAAATGAAACAAGAGAATTTGGTCGGCACTTAGACCAAGGTAGATT
>Ga0255269_1000191_pt1 | contig 12415 bp, 15 predicted proteins | sample AtltaT_33_FD_183664 | JGI IMG/M metagenome (GOLD analysis project Ga0255269, IMG submission 183664) | Metatranscriptome of freshwater microbial communities from Altamaha River, Georgia, United States - Atl_Yuk_RepC_8h (Metagenome... | ecosystem: Environmental > Aquatic > Freshwater > River... | reverse complement strand
GTTCATGCTCTCTTTCAAACTTCCTAACAAAGATCTTTAGGACTTCTGGAGCAAGACGAAAGACACCTCCGATAAGAGCACCAATGAGTTCAAACATTGATGAAGTCTCCCATGATCTGGCGAACAACACTTGATGAAGGTGCGCTTGTCTGAATACCCCTACGCCTTAGTTCTTGCTGAATCTCTTCTAATGATGGTCCTGGCTCTACAGGAGATGTTGTTGGTAATTGCTGCATAGATTGATCTTCTGGTGTCTCTGGTGATATTTGAGGACCAGCACGAAGAGCCATAGCACCTGTATACTTACCAACAGCTTCAATACCACGCTGAATAACCTCTGCTTTTGGTTTCTGTCTTTGAGCTTCTTTTAACGCATTGTTTATGTTAGGATCAAAGAATACCTCAGACAAAGCCTTTGGAGAAGCAACATAGTCAGCTAATCCTTTAATACTGTCTGTTAAGATCTTAACTAAGTTACCAGACTGTGCTGTACCGCCTAATGCCCTAGTAGTGGCATAAGCCTCACCACCAGACATCATAGAAGGACCACCTGCTCTTCCTTCAGACTGTAAAGCCTTTTGCATAAAAGACATTGCTTTGATAGCATCTGCTTTATCTGCTGCTGTTGGGAACAAGAAGTTAAACTCACCAGACTGAATACCCTTTAGGGCTGCTTGGATATTAAAGGTAGGTGTGTTCGCAGCAGCACCTTTGATGTCTGCTTTGTTAAGTACATCTTGAAATAAGATACCACGTACTTGATTAGCTACATCAGGTGCTTGTTGACCTAGTGTACTGAACACAATAGCTTGCTGTGATTTAGGAAGTGTTGCTAGCTTCATAGCAACATCTTCAGGAACTAAGTCAGTAACTCTTTCTACATCAAAAGTCTTAGTAATAGGATAGTTAGCAAATTCTTCAATCTTGTCTATGTTTTTAGCAAAGTTGTCTCTTGCTGTTTTTAAACGATCTGCTCCAGGGACACCTTGATCAATAGCTAAATCTAAAGCATCTTTGTAGGCTCTTAGAACCTGTCTAGCAAAGTTCTTTACTTGTCCTTGAGCAACACCAGCGAACATATCACTACCACCAACATCAGCTAAGGAACCAGCACCTTTAAAGGCTGCTTCACCCCATGCTGATATGTTCTTCTGTAAACGTTCAATATCAATATTTCTTGCTCTATCAGGGACAGCAGGAACTACTGTAGTTGTTGCGGGTTGTCCACTAGGACCAAGAACTGTTGACTGAACAGTCTGTGCTGGTTGTCCAGGTTCAACAAATTCTTCTCTTATTTTCCTAAGAGCAGATATAAAAGAAGAATTCTGTGGTGTCTCTGGACCTAATTGAGCTAACTGTTGATCTACCATTTGCAATACAGGTGTAGTATCAACTAAACCACCAGCATTCTTTGCAGCAGCAAAGTCTCTTTTAGCTTGTGACTTAAGTTGTCCTGATAGGGCAGATCCAAAGTTGTTGAACGATGACCATACTTGATTAGTTAATGCAACAGGATCAACATTCATATCTCCTGCTCTGTTAAACAAACCAGTTAGGTAGTTACGAACATCAGAGGCTTGCTGTATGTCAAACTGTCTTGGGAGTTCTCCGCTTTCTGGAGCAGCACGAACACGCTCTTCCCTAGCTAGTTGTTGACGGTTTCCTGTGAACTGTCCTGGTGTAAGCCTACCTACATCAAGGACACCAGTATCAGCCGGTGTTCGCATACCTTCAGGCTTTAACAACTGACTTCTACCAGCTCTTAAACCACTAGCAATAGCGTATGGAGAAGCCTGTAGAGCAAACTGTGCAGCAGGAGAATCAGGTGCTATTGTACTTGCAGCTACGCCTGTAGCACCGGCTACAGGAGCCTCTATAGCAGCAGCGCCCATACCAGCCCTGCCTGTAATACCAGGAAGACCAGCAGCAGTCAATGCAGCAGCAGGGGCAGCAGCAGCACCAAATTCGTAAGCACCTCGAAAACCTGGGATAGTGTTTAAGTCTACTCCTGATAGTTCTTTTACACCTCTAACCATACCTTGTGTTGAAAAGGCAGACGGATCTTGTTTTTTCTTAAGGTAATCGTATAGGTTACCCCAACCACCAACAATGTCTAAAACACCTTTAGCGCCTCCTTTAACTAGAGACTCACCAAAGTCTCTTACATTCTGTGTGAATGTCTTTTCTTGAGCTGGCTCAAACACAGATCTTTGGTTTTTTGCATCACCACCATAAGCGTTAGGATCAATACCACGCCTACGCATTTCAGCTTCAATGGCTTGCATTTCCTCAAGGTTCATAGCCATTATTAACGCCTTCCGCTTTTGTAAGCATCAATGAGTTCTTGATCAGTCATATCAGACGCTTTCTTTGCCGTCTGTGGAGATATAGTCAGTGGTATTGTTGGTACATAACCAGATAGTCCTTTATTTTGTCTTGCGTAACTTTCTAAAGAACTAGATTCTTTAATAACATCGTTAGCACGTTTCTGTAAGTAAGAAATAAGCTCTGCTCTTGCCTGGGGACTGTTCTCAAGCTGTGGGACAATACGAACAATAAACTCTCTATCAGCATTAGATGGGTTAGATCCAAGAGCTTTAATCTTCGCTAACACAAGATCACCAGCACTCTTTGTATAAACTTCAGAGTTAGCTAGTTTTTGAACATCATTAGCACCAAGTAAACCAATCGTATTAAAGAAGTTTGCTACACCAACCCTACCAGAAGCAAATGTACCACTAGTGATGTTTTGCTGATTACGCCTAGCCATTTCATTTAAGCTATTCAGTTCACCAATAGCAGTTGTACGTAATTCCCTGGCTTTAACAACTGCTTTAGCGTCTTCTTGGCCTATCTGTTTTTGAAACTCAACTTCTTGTGGAGGCATGTTAGCTGATGCGTTGACATTAACTCGTGAGGCTTTATCAACAGGCTCAATCTGATTAGTTTTTAAGTTACGTTGAACTGCCATTGGTCTGCCATCAGCCCCAGGTATTTGATATACGTCAGAATACTTAGTAGAGTCTACTGGGACAAGGTCTTTGTAATTTCTTGATTGTTTAAAAGCTTCTAAACTCTCTGGTGTAAACTTAGCAGGATCTACATTACCAAATAGTTTTACTTCTTGTTCTTTCCTGGCTTTTTCAGCCAAGGCTTCCGCTTGTGTTTTTTGTGCGCCTGTTTTACCAATCTGAGCCTCTAACAAACCACGCTTAAGCTCACCCATCGTCCTAGACTCTTCAGCAGCCTTAACCTGTGCAGCAGCAGCGATAGCTTCCTGTGTTAGACCAAGCCTAGTAGCCTCTCTAGCCATAATCTTGTAAGCTTCAGCAGGATCTTCACCATCCCATTGTGCTGAGATAGCATTCTTTAATTCCTGTCTAGCTGCAGCTTCTTTCAGTTTAGGATCTTCTACACCGAACAAACCACCAATAGCTCTACCAGCCTGTGTACCTGCCATACCCATACCAGCCCTGATACTCTGGTATGGTGTTAATCTAGCTTGTGCTATTGCATTAGCTTGATCCTGTTGCATCTGCTGTTGTTGTACATCATAGATGCTTGGACCAAATAGACTTTGTTGCTGTGCCATTATTGTTCCTTAGATCGAAAAACCGTTGTAGCCAACACCAGCACCTGATTGAGCTAACGCATTTAAGGTAGCTTGATCATAACCTGATGTTGGTGTATTCAGTAAACCACCAAGTAGATTACCGAACATACCACCAACAGCACCTGTATTACCTAACACCTGATTAGCTACATTCTGTCTAGCTCCTAACAAGCCTGCTAAAGCCTCTTGTTGAGCTTGTAAGTTACCAGCTAATCCAAGGCTTTGAAGGTTACCTTGTGCTTGTAGACCAGCCAAAGAAGGTTGTAGGAAAGCTTGTGTTTGAGCAACGTTACCTTGTAGTGCTTGCTGACCTAACTGACCGGACAACTGAGCCTGTTGTAGCTGTTGTTGAGTTAGATTCTGGATAGGTGCCAATGCTGCTGCACCTTGACCAATCAACGTACCACGTTCACCCAATGCAGCCTGTCTAGACTGTAGTTCACGCTGTAGTTGTTGTTGTGCTATGGCTTGTTCTTGAGCTAACAACTCTGGTGAAGAACCACCAAAAGCTGAACCACTTACACCCAATCTTCCTTGAGCACGTAACCTAGCCTCTGTAGCTAATCGTTGACGTTCAATCTCTGGTGCAGACAATGCAGATAGTTTATTGTAGTAATCCCTTGTTAACTGATCTACGTTAGTCATGTTCGCAGCCTGTGCTGACTGCATTGCAGCTACAGCAAAGGGATTATACATTGCTCTAGCATCTTCAGTCAATGCTGTGTTAACTGTATTAGTAGCTGGATTATAGGTTGTACCAAACAATGAGCCAGTAACACCATAAGGTGTAAAATCACCAACCATGTTAGATGCTTGTGTAGCTAATGTATTGTATTGACCACCAAGACGGTTAGCTAGGTTAGTGTATTCTGTTTGTGTTAACTGTCCTTGCTGACGTAACTTATCAGCAGCATCCTGGACCATTGCTAGGTTAGCACCAGAACTAATCAAACCACCTAGGATATTCTGTGCGTTAGTGTTCGTTAAACCATTCACTAAACCAGTAGCTAATGTACCTAGCGTTGATGGTGACAGCAAACCACCTGCAGCAGCTCCAGCAGTTGCTCCTGTTGCTGTTGTCGTAGGTGTAGTAGTTGTCGTAGGCGTGGTAGTTGTTGTAGTAGGTGTTGTAGTAGTTGTTGTTGGTGTAGTAGTTGTACCACCTGTCGTAGCTAATGTACCACCTAGTAAACCACCACCAACAGCGGCTGTGGTTCCAGCACCAGTTGTCGTAGCTAATGGTGTTGCTGCTACAGTTAACGAAGCTCCTCCAGTACCGCCAGTAGCAGCACAGTAGTTGCCCCTGTAGTAGCACCTGTAGTGGTCCCTGTAGTAGCTCCACTAAGTAAGCCTGTATCAGTAGCTAACGTACCTCCAGTAGCAGCTCCTGTGGTAGTACCTGCAGTGGTTCCACCAAGAACAGAACCAGTAGTTGCTAAGTTACTTAAACCAATAGCACCTAGTGTGATACCAGCAGCTTGTAACCAACCTTGCCATTCAGGAGCGTTAGGTTCAGCTAAACGAGTTCCTGTTGGTGTACCATAAGCATCATACTGCTGAACAACAATCTTACCATCTCTGGTACCAATAGCTTGTTCAATGGTACGATCTTCACCGACATTAAGTTGTCTGATACTTTCATTACCTGTGGTACGCTGTACATCACCAGTTAAGATAGTACCTTGAGGTAAACCAGAGGCTAAGAAGTATTGATTGATTTCACTGGTTGGTAATCCAGTTAGCCCTGACAAATCAGCAGCAGTTAAACCATAAGTCTTAGCAGTCTGAGCTACATTCTTTCCGTTAGTGTTTAGGTTATTGACTAAACTGTTAACAACAGAATCTAACGTATTCTGAGGAACCATGTAGCTATTCATGATAGCTTGGTCTGTCATCAACGGAGATACACCTAGTAGACTAAACTCTTGATTAGACACTGAAGGCTGAATAGCCTTGATAGCGTTACGGATCTCTGTTGGTGTACGTCCTTGACTAAGCAATGTATCGATGTATCCTTGCTTAGTTGATAACGATGCTGCAGGGTCCCATGTTAGTCCGAACAAACTGTATGTTGTTGGTGCTGGTGTGGAAGCAGGAGGTGTATATACAGGCTCTTGATACACAGGCTCAGCAGTCTGTGTATAAACATTCTCTTGCTGAATAGGCGCAGGAGCTGGTGTTGGAGCTGGAGCAGGGGCAGGAGCTGGAGGAGCATAACCATTACCCAACATCCAGGTAATATCAGACTGAGGTACTCCGGCACCTAGTAGTTCATCAACTGTTGTTCCATTGGCGTTAAACCAAGAAATCTTTTGTTGAGGTGTATAGCTAGACCAACCAGAAGGAAGTGCGGGTAGCGCCATGATTAGTAAGTCCCGTCATCGTACACAACACCACCAGTAGGTAGTGTCACTGTACCTGTAAAAGTAGGGGAAGCAACATCAGCTTTAGACGTGATAGCACTGGCTATGTTGTTGTATTCAGTATCAATCTCAGTACCTTTGATAATCTTACTAGCATTACCAGTTGGTAGTGTGTCCTTAGCTGCAAAGTTTGTGGTTTTGGTATAGTTACTCATTAGATTGTCCTACCTGCTTTAACAAAAATATCCATTTGTTGAACAGAGAAAGCATCGTTACTGATATCTGCTTCAATACCTAATTGAAACACCCTACCAGCACCACCAATAGTTTGTCCATAGCCTTGGAACTGCTTAGGTACTGGGTTAATGGTAATACCTGCGTTGTACTCAGCGATGTTGTATTCAGATACATTGTATTCTGAGCGAACAACATTAGGGTATGTCCATAGAGCACTACGATAGTCTGTACCGTAGTCTACAGTCCACTTAAGGAATACATTAGTACCTGCTCCACCAACTGTTAAGGTATTAACCTTCTTCAGTATCTTAATGATGGAAGAATCACCAGCATCTAGATGAGAGGTGTAGTACAGGAATCTAAAGCTACTACCGTTGTCTGTGTTGCCATAGTAGCGACCAATGTATCCTGGCCTACCTAAGTACATCTCTCTACTGCGTGTAGACAGTAAAGACTTAGGTGCGTACATCCACTGAGTTACCTTACAAGACCCATCCTGTAGACGTTGTTTGAGGTCAAAACAGTAGGTAATACCTCTAGTGGGTAATGATAGTAGATAAAAAGCTTCTCGTTCGTGATACACTGAACGGATATTATCATAGTCGTTATTAGTCAATACGTCAAGTATTAATTGATCTCTGACATTCCTAGAGATATCGAACAAAGGTGGTGACTTCTCTTGAATAACCCTACCTAAGCTACGAACACCAGTATCAGATAAGAAGAAGATATCAGTGCCTACATCCTGTACTGAATCTCTAGCAATACAACCAACACCATCAATAACTTCAACTAGCTTAAGATCTGCTGTAGGATCACCATCAGCACCAGAGTAAACAATAATAGTCTTCTTACAGAATATGACTAGGAAGCCATTAAAGCCTGCTAGAGCTACGATACTGTCAGTACCATTAGTAAGCACTGATTCAATGCTGACAGAGCCTGAAGCACCTCCAGACCATTTCATACCAGATAGCGTATCTGACCACCATACCGTAGTTTTATCAGTAGTTGTGTCCGCTACCCATAGACGACCATAAGCTGACAATACTTCATTACCTAGCTGTACTGTACCTGAATAGCCTGCATGAGCTGATACAAGCATCCATGTATTAGCTACATGGTCATAGATCAGTGGGTTATGTCCTCGTTGAAAGAAGTAAGTATTATCATTAAAGTTTACTGCTTTCCAGTACTGAGCAGTCCATGTAGCTGAACCATTGTAGACTTCAGTCAGTGTTGTTGTACCAGTGTAGATCCTGTTGTTACCGATACTGACAATCTCTGTAGTACCAGCTTTCTTAACAACTTCATGTAATAGTGTTGGCTCTGTGCTGTTGTAGCCAGCAGTGGTATTAACAGTTACCCAACCCTTACGAGCAGCTATGCGACCATACTGGTCAATCACTGCATTCTCTGCCCTAAGAGCAAACTCTTTAGGTAACGTGATAGGAGAGTCTTGAGTGTTTAATCCATAGAAGCCTGGAGCAACAAGACTAACAGGTCTAATAGGAGCAGCCATTATACCCAGTTCCAAGTTATTTCATCTTCGTACCTAGCTGATTCAATAGCAATGTACGTAGCTACAGCTTTCCTATAAAGATCATTCTGTTGATCAGACAATCTACCTTGATCTTCTCCACGTTCATTGATAGCACGTAGATAAGCACCTTGTATTACTAACTCTGAAGGTACATAGATAACATCAAGATCATTAACTAAATTAGCTTGTGGTACAACACAGTCAACCTTAACTGCATACGCTTGATCAGGTATAGGCCATAGATCTAACGTAATCTCATCGCTGGTGTTGCTATTACCTATGGAGAAATACTGAGGACCACCAGTGACTGTACCTTGCATGTTCACCCAAGCATGCATTTGATCCTGTGAGGCTTGCTCAAGATCACGCTTAAGTGTAGGTATGTAGACCTTTAATAGTCTTGTCCGTGATGATGTACCTGTGATAGCGTAATTCTGAGTACCGTTAACTGTATTGATTGTCTTGGTTGTACGTAAGATAGACCAATTCCAAGCATCTTCGATCTCACGTTTAGTTTCATTGACCATTGCACCGATAAGGTACGAATAGTCAGACTGTATCACTGTCGATACAGTACTCTCTCGCATACGCAAGAGAACGCCATTAACACAGTCTAAGTAAGTAGCCATTACCATTTCACCTTATCAGCCCAGTATGCAGCGGACATCTTACCTTTAGCGATGTTCTTTGCATGACGAGCCTTAAATGATTTATTCCTAGCAGAACCTTCTGGAGAGCCTGAAACACCTTGTTGACCAAACCTGATAGTCTTTATCTGATCACCTTCTTTAGCAACAACGACATGACTTTTAGTAGGATGCGAAGGTGTACGTTTAGGTTTGTTGTAACCAGATACACCAGCTTTTTCTAGCCTAGAATCTTTCATTTCTTCTTCTTAGGTTTAGTCATACCAGCTTCGGACAAAGCAATGGCAACTGCTTGCTTACGAGATTTAACAACAGGACCACCTTTACCACTGTGTAGTGTTCCTTCTTTATACTCTCGCATTACTTTTCCAACTTTAGCAGGTTTCTGCTTCATGATGGATAACCCATCTTACGCTCTTTAGCCTTCATTGTTTTTGATTCTTTCTTCTCATGCATCTTCTTTGCTGACTTTGATGCATACTCTTCTGCTGCTTTCTTACCCTTAGCAGTGTAAGGAAACTTTTTATTCCCGACCATTGGCATTTCTATTCCCCTTTCTTTTGAACATACACTGTACTGTATCTGTTTCCCATATACGGATAGCAGTCCATAGAATTGTTAGCACAGCAGCTATAGCAGGTAATAACTCAGCTAGCGTACCTACAACTGTGATGATAGAGATGGCATCACCTAACTGTTTAACTTGCTCATCAGCTTGCAAAGCCATTTCATATACCTTTCTTTAATTGCCTAACAAGGAGCCTCATACGGCTACTTTACGAATGGCTCGTACAACTAAGGATTGATTCTTAGCGTTGTTGAACTGACCACCGTCTATAAAGTCAATCCTCGTCGCTGTTGTCAAACCTACACCTGCATTGGTAGAACTCCATGTCCTTGCTGACGTAGCAAAGGCTTCAGAGCCACCAGATTGAAAGGCAGCTACAGAGGTCTGTGCAGGCGTTCCTGTTGTGTAGTTAGAGCCTCTGGAAGGCACTGCATAAGAGTTAGTGCCGTAAGACGTAGAGTTGGATGCCGTTGTAGGCTTGAGGTTGTAGTAACAGATCTCTAGCTCATACAAAGCAGGTAGATACCAGTCTGAGTAGCCGTTGATTGTTAGTGCGGCACACCACTGAGCGGCAGGATAAGTAGCTGAGTCTAGCTCTGCTGTATTAGTCGCACCATCGTAAGTAGATAAACCTAAAGAGTCTGAGGTTGCAGCGGTCTTGTAGTTGAGAGCTGTGTTCTCACCCGATGCTTTGGGCGAGACAAGTAGATAGTAAGTATTGCCACCAAAGGAGATCTGTCCTGCGTAGTAGCCACCTACCCAGAATTCCCCGATAGCAGACGGTCCAAAGCGATTACGAGCACCTGGGCCAAAGCCTCTGACAGAACCACCTCCTAATGCTTCTAGGACGGGCATTATGCGTACCTAGACTGGCTAGCCAAGACAGTAAACGTTGCTGATCCTGTCTTGATGATGGAGTAAGAGTAAACGTCTATCGAGCTAGCATTACCTGCCGAAGGAGCAGTGCCGCCTAGCCATTTAGGTATGATGTTTGCACCATCGACCTGAACAGGAGATGTGGCAGAACCGGTTGCTGCGTTGTAGTAAGCAGTGCTTCCATTAGTCACTAAGAAGGCACAGGTTAAGACTTCTCCGGTCGCCATTGCGGTATTCAGTGACGTACCAGAAGAGGCTCTGAAGTTGACCGTAAAGTTCCCAGAGGCATTGGTTGTGTAGTACAGGACACCTTGGGTTGTCGTGTCGAAGTTAATCGTGCCTGTTGCTGCTGTTGCTGATACCGTGATTGTCTCAACAACACCTTGCAGCTTTGCGCCGATCTGCGAGGATGTAGACGCTAGAGAGAGTTGTTTAGCAAAGGTCGCAGCCTGTGCAGAGGAAATCGTAAGTGCTAGCGTACCTCCGGTCTTGACCTCAAGAATGTTTGTGTTGTCAGACGTGATCGAGGTTCCAGCGGTAGCTGCGTTTAATACATTAGCCATTAGATCACCTGTGATGTTGTTAGGTTGGCTACCTGTGAAGAACTGAAGAAGGTTACATCAACAGTGGTTAAAGGCTGGATAACCTCTACAGTCCCCCACGATCCTTCTACCCAGCTTCTTGTGTCATGCTGCCAATTCCACTGGTAACCTGCTCTGTCTTGTGGCTTAGGGTCTCTTACGATCCATTCCCAGTTTAGCCATACCAGTTCCTTGCCTTCAGGAATGTCTGTCGGTGGTGCTGGAGCTTGTTGCCAGCCCTCTGTGCCGTCAGTTTCTTGTGATGGGATAGACCCGTTCTTAGTCCAGTACATATCTATTCCTAAAGGGTCGGAAACGCTGCTGTTGGTGGCGTAAAGTTGGCTGTATAGCGAGCGTAGCCTTTGGTGATGCGGAAGTCTTGTAGATAGCCGTTCAATGGGGCTGCATTATCAAAGCCGGATGCAATAGAAATCCTTCCAGGGCAAGTCATTGTTGTTGAATAGGTAGCCGTCGCAGACTGCACACCATTCATATAAACAGCAAGGGTACTACCCGATCTGGCTAAAACAATATGCGTCCAAGTGCTTGCGGTTAATGCAGATGCTGCCGTTATTCGGTCAGCATTGCTTGAAAAAAGAGCCAGCCTGCTAGAAGAGTTAATATAAAAGGCCCATCCAGAATCTGATGCTGATGCCCTAGTGTCAAGCAAAACAATAGCTCCAGCTACCGAATTAGGATAAATCCACATCTCAACCGTGAAGTCGCCTGTGTTGAACGACAATAAGTCCGTTGTTTTTCCTACTAAATAATCCCCCGTCCCATCAAAGTACATACTCCCCGTACTTGCACCAAACGGATTATTGATCGCCGTACTTATCTTCGCATCTGCCACCGTCTCCAGATCATTCTTGCTTGTGGCATCGTAAATACCAGCGTTGGTGAAGTTGAGGAGGAGGGATGTGTTAGTGATGTTGGTGAGAGGTGCTGTGGGGACGGTTATGGTTGATGATGTTGGGTCGTAAGGAGTTGAACCTTTAACAAAACGAAGATTGGACATGTACCCCAGTGTGGGAAGCCCTATAGCGTGATATTCGCCGACATACGGAGTTGAAAAATTTATGCTTGATGAATATGATGCGTTGGTGTATACACGCGCCCCATTACAAAACATAGAAAGCGTAGTGCCAGACCTACACAAAACAATATGATTCCACTGATTTGCGGCAAATGTTCCAATTTGTCCAGAAAAAACAATGGAAGAACTATAAAAATATAAATATCTAGGCCCGTTTCCAGGATCATACCCGATTTGAGTTGACGCATTGTTTGGTGCTGATAAATAAATACGAAATGCTAAATCCGACGGGAACACCCAAAACTCAACTGAAAACGTTCCGGTACTGAAGTCAAACGCTGCATTACTCGGCCCCGTCAAATAATCCCCAGTCCCATCGAAATACCCTGACCCACCATAAGTAGCAGCAGACCAGCTAGCACTGGGGTTGAAGGGTGAGAAGGCTTGTACGGAGGGAGAGCCGGAAGTGGTTATGGTGAAGTTGTTGGTGCTGTTGTCTACGAAGCGATTGGATTGGCAGGTTAATAAAGAGGTTTCTGTGCCTTGTGGTGGGTTTTGACCACCAGAGGTTGCGCCTAATGGGGATGTTGGAGGCGTAAACGCTGATGTGTAGACAGCACGACCTTTGACAACCCGTAGGTTGCTTATATAGCCAGTTAAAAAGTTTACTGAGCTATAATCTCTAGCTATTCTATAACCACCTGCAGCACCATTGGTCATCGTTCCTGTATAAGTAGCCGTACCTCTACTAACACCATCGATGTATAAAACAATATTGTTAGAACCTGACCCAGATCTAACTAACGCAAAATGAAACCAAGAGTTGGCGGAAACCGTAGTGCTAGATGTTATCTGAAAATTTAAACTTCCCCCGCTTGTATAAGCAGCAACAACTAAATTATTTCCACTGTTTAACGCAATATTCAGCTCATAATTACCGTTATTGTGACC
>Ga0255269_1000180_pt1 | contig 12773 bp, 11 predicted proteins | sample AtltaT_33_FD_183664 | JGI IMG/M metagenome (GOLD analysis project Ga0255269, IMG submission 183664) | Metatranscriptome of freshwater microbial communities from Altamaha River, Georgia, United States - Atl_Yuk_RepC_8h (Metagenome... | ecosystem: Environmental > Aquatic > Freshwater > River... | reverse complement strand
TCACTGCCCTCGATGCCAAGCACCTCGCGGGCTTGCGTGGCCAGGGGCAATGTGAAATTGCCCAGGCCACAGAACCAGTCGATCACCCGCTCCTGCGGTTGCACCTGTAACAGACGCACGGCACGACCTACCAGCACCCGGTTGATGTGCGGATTGACCTGGGTGAAATCGGTCGGCAGAAATGGCATGTGGATGCCAAATTCGGTCAAGGCATAGGACAGCACCGGCGCCGCAGCGTCGCCCATGGGCAACTGGTGCACTGTGTTGGGCCCTTTGGGTTGCAACCACCATTGCACTTGATGCTGCCTGGCGAAATCGCGCAGGCGTTGCTGGTCGGATTCGCTCAAAGGCTCCAGATGTCTGAGCACCAGGGCCACCACCAAGTCGCCACACGCCAGTTCAATTTGCGGACACGTCTCGCGTGCCTGCATGCCGCCGATGAGTTCACGCAGAGGCACCAGCAAGGCTTCCACAGGCGGGGGCAAGACGGGACAATGCGTCATGTCCGCCACATAACGGCTTTTACGCTCATGAAAACCCACCAGCACCGTGCCCTTTTTGTGCACATAGCGTACTGACAGGCGAGCACGGTAGCGGTAGCCCCAGTCGGGGCCCTGGATGGGGCGCAACAGGGTCTCGGCCTTGACCTTGCCCAAGTGCCAGAGGTTGTCCTCCAACACACGCTGCTTGATGGCCAGTTGAGCACTCGGGTGCAGATGCTGCATCTTGCACCCACCGCAGGCTCCCGCCTGCAAGCCAAAGTGGGGACACGCCGGCCGAACACGTTGCGAGGACTCACGGTGCAGCACCTGGAGGGTGCCTGCCTCCCATTGGTTTTTCTTGCGGTGCACTTGCACCTCCACTACCTCAAAGGGCAGTGCGCCCTCGACAAACACCACCTTGCCATCGGGACGGTGCGCCACCCCTTGAGCCTCCAGGTCGAGCGATTCGATGGTGAGAGCCTGTTCAGGCCAAGCAGAGGTGTCAGACATGGTTGGGGGGTGGGGGTTCAGGCCAGGCGGCCAGGTAATCATGCCAATGGGGCTCGGTATCCACCAGTGCTTGCAAGGATTCACGCACGGTACGCATTTCCTGGCGGTACTCCTCGGCACGCAAACCACCGCGCATGAGTTGGTAACGGCAGTAGAGCAAGTAGGTGTTCATCACGTCTGTTTCGCAATAGCGGCGGATGTCTTCCAATTGCCCATTGAGATAGGCCTCGTAGACGGCGGAGCCGTCCATGCCCAGCTTGCCCGGAAAGCCGCACAGTTTGGCCATGGCGTCCAGCGGTGCATTGGCACGCGACTGGTAAAGCGCCAGCAAATCCATCAGGTCCAGGTGGCGGTGGTGGTAGCGGCTGATGTAGTTGTTCCACTTGAAGTCGCGGTCGTCCTCGCCGAGATCCCAGTACTTGTCAGCCACCACCGCGTGCTGCAAGCCGCGGTAGTGCAACACGGGCAAATCAAACCCGCCGCCATTCCAACTCACCAATTGCGGCACGTGCTTGTCCAGGCTGTGAAAGAACGACTGGATCATGGAGCCTTCACTCTGCCCATCCCGGTCCACCCAGGAGTGCACCCGCAGCCCCTGGGCGTTACGAAACACGCAACTGATGGTGAGCACGCGTTGCAGGTAGTGCGGCAGAAAATCACTGTGCCCCGCGGCCTGGCGCTCTTGGACCCAGGCGGCCAGCACCTCGGCATCGGTCTGGTAGGCGGGCGCCTGGCGCAACACACGCAAGCCCGCCACATCCGGAATGGTTTCCAGGTCGAAGACCAGTACTGGCCAGGCCATGCGTGAGGTTCCCCGCGCCTCGTCAGCGCGTGGTGGGCAGGTAGCGGGCCGGGTCCACCGGCTTGCCCTGCCGGCGAATTTCGAAATGCAGTTTCACCTGATCCGTATCGGTGTTGCCCATCTCGGCAATCTTTTGACCACGCTTGACCACCTGGTCTTCTTTCACCAGCAGCGATTGATTGTGGGCGTATGCCGTCAAGAAGACGTTGTTGTGTTTGATGATCACCAGGTTGCCATACCCACGCAGCCCCGAGCCGGCGTAGACCACGCGACCATCGGCCGCAGCCATCACCGCGTCCCCTGCCTTGCCGGCCAGATCAATGCCTTTGTTTTTGGGGTCATCGAAACTGGCCAGCACCTGTCCTGAGGCGGGCCACATGAAGTTCAAGCTGTCCTCGGCCACCTCCGCGGCAGCAGAGGCTGCCCCTGAGGGGGGTGGTGACCCAGCGGCCTGGGGCGCCTGTTGAGCGGGTTGTTGAGGGGGCTGCTGTCCAGGTGGCGGCGGCATGGTGACGTTGTTACGAGCGACAGGCCGCACAACCACGCTCTCTTCGCCCGGTGGTGGCGCCACCCGCAGCACCTGGCCTTTTTCAATCACATTGGGGTTGTCCAGGTTGTTCCAGCGCACCAGGTCGCGCCAGTTCTGTCCCTGGTCCAGGCCGATCTTGATCAAGGTATCGCCCGGGCGCACCGTGTAGTAACCCGGTTTGCCCGCGTTGTCGGCGCCAGGAAGTGCCGCAGGGTTGGCCGCTGCAGGGGTGCTCGATGCGGCCGTTGTTGCTCGGCTGCTTGCGGACGAACGGCGATCCTCCACAGGCGCGGGGCGGTTCGGCGCCTGGGCACAACCAGCCAACACGGCCATCGTGCATAACACCCCTGTCCACCCTGTCCAACGCCGCATGTCCACTCCTCGCCCTCAGGCCACGCCCGATTTTAGAGGCACAAAGTGCACGGCTTCGAGCCATTGCCGTTGCACGCCCTGAGGTGTCTTGTCCAGCACCAGCAAGGCCTGCTGTCCCTGGGCAGTGACCAGCGGAGCCACCAGTCGCCCGCCCACGCCCAGTTGATCGATCCAGGCATCGGGCACCGCCTCGCCACCGGCCGCGGCGATGATGCCCGCATACGGAGCCCCCTGGGCATAACCCAGCATGCCGTCGCCAAAGAGCAGATGCAGATTGCCCGCCCGGAGATGACGCAGGTTCTCGCGGGCTTTTTCGTGCAGGCCTCGCAGGCGCTCGATGCTGTACACCTCTTTGGACATGGCACTCAGCAACGCAGCCTGGTAACCGCACCCGGTGCCAATTTCGAGCACACGTCCGAGCTTGCCGTCGATATGCAGGTTACGCCCCTGGCGCAGCAAGGCCAGCATGCGCGCCACCACGTTGGGTTTGGAAATGGTTTGTCCCAACCCAATGGGCAGGCTGGTGTCTTCGTAGGCCTGGTTGACCAGGGCACTGTCCACAAACCGATGTCGCTCGATGGTTTCCATGGCCTTGAGCACCATCGCGTCTTCAATGCCCTGCTCGTACAACTTGCGCACCATGCGCACACGCACTTGCGCAGAGTCCAGCCCCAGGCCAGTGGGCGCCACATCGACTGTCGTCGCGGCGGGTGCCTTGGCGCGTGCGGGTCTGGCGGGGGTCACTGAAGCGGGCTTGGCCGGGGCAGTGGTGCCTTTGGTCGCCTGCGCGGACGATTGCACGCGGGTCACCGCCATCCGAGGCGTGGGCGCAGGGTGGTCCTGACCCAGATCGAGTTGTGCAGGAAAGGCGGGACGTTTTTTCATACCGCAGCAACAACGGCGCGCTCAGGCGCCCTGCACCGCCTGAGCCACGTTCACCCAGTCGGCCAATGCGGTGTGATCGGTCAGATCCACCTGCAAAGGGGTGAGCGAGACATGCCCGGTGAACGTGGCGTGGAAATCGGTGCCATCCACATCGTCCTTGGCAGGGCCAGCGCTGCCAATCCAGTACATGGTCTCGCCGCGCGGATTCTGCTGGGTGATGACGCGTTCGGCCGGATGTCGTCGACCCAGTCGGCATACCTTGAGTGACTTGAGGGAGGCTTTGGGCAGGCACGGCACGTTGACGTTGAGCAACCAGGGGGAGGCGCCCAGGGATTGCCGGGCCATGAGGGACTGCACCAGGTCGCGCGCCACCTCGGCGGCCGCGTCCAAGTGCTTCCAGCCCTTGTCCACCTGCGAGAAGGCCAGGGCTGGGATGCCCATCAAGTAGCCTTCCATGGCCGCCCCCACGGTGCCGGAGTAGATGGTGTCGTCACCCATGTTGGCCCCATTGTTGATGCCCGAGACCACCACGTCCGGACGGTAGTCCAACAAGCCGGTGAGCGCGACGTGCACACAATCGGCAGGCGTGCCATTGAGATAGCGAAAACCGTTGGCGGCCTGGTGCACGTACAAGGGGGAATGCAGGGTCAGGGCATTGGACTTGGCGCTGTTGTTCTGCTCGGGCGCCACCACCTCCACCCGCCCGAGGTCCTTCAAGGCCTCGTAGAGGGCCACAATGCCCGGAGCCTGGTAGCCATCGTCGTTGGAGATGAGAATGTTCATGCGCTGTCCTGTCAGTGCCTGATTGTAGGCGGCACTCAGATAGGCCAGCGCGAAGTTGAACCCGGGTGCCCCTATGATCACCCCCTGTATTCTCTGGAGATCACCATGCATGCTTGGTTGTGCGAAAACCCTGTGGGCGTTGAGGCCCTGACCTGGAAAGAAATCCCCACCCCTGTGCCGCAACGCGGCGAGGTACTGATCGAGATTGAGGCGGCCAGTCTGAATTTCCCGGACGCACTGATCGTGCAGAACAAATACCAGATGAAGCCTCCCCTGCCCTTTGTACCCGGCTCCGAATACGCCGGTACGATTCGCGCCTTGGGTGAGGAGGTCACACACCTTCACCTGGGTCAGCGCGTGGCCTGCTTGCCCGGCACGGGCGGCTTTGCCACCCATGCCATTGCCCCTGCGCGTTTATGCCTGCCGCTGCCCGATGGCTTCAGCAGCGTGGATGCAGCCGCGTTCATCATGATTTACGCCACGTCTTACCACGCGCTCATCGATCGCGCTCAACTCAAGGCCGGTGAAACGGTGCTGGTGCTGGGTGCGGCCGGCGGTGTGGGCACTTCGGCCATCCAGATCGCCAAGGCGGCAGGCGCCACCGTGATTGCAGCCGCTTCGAGTGACGACAAGTGCGCCTTGTGTCAGCGCCTGGGCGCTGACCACGTGATCAACTACCGCGATGGGTCATTGCGCGAGCAACTCAAGGCCTTGACCGGGGGGCGCGGACCCGATGTCATTTACGACCCGGTGGGCGGCGACCTGGCCGAACCCGCGTTCCGCTCCATCGCCTGGCGCGGCCGCTACCTGGTGATTGGATTTGCCGCCGGCCCCATCCCCTCGCTGCCGCTGAACCTGGCACTGCTCAAGGGGGCCTCGGTGGTGGGCGTGTTCTGGGGCGACTTTGCGCGGCGTGAGCCGCAGGCCAACGAGGCCATGATGCGTGAATTGGTCAGGTGGGTCCAGCAAGGCAAGATCAAACCCGTCATTGACCGCACCATGCCCATGAGCGAGTTGAAGGCTGCCTACGCTCGCATGACCTCACGCCAGGTCATGGGTAAACTGGTGATGGTCAACTGATGCAGACTGCGTCAACTCTCGCGTTGCCGATTGCTGTCGAGCAGGGCCGCCGCCGCGTCCTGCATCACGAGTTCGCGAAAAGCAGGGACCTCGTCCAGGGCTCGCACGAAATCGGCATATTCCATTTTGTAGGCCTGACCTGCGCCACACATACGCGCAGTCCGTGTGGCCCGCGCATCACCCAGCACGCAGGAGCCCGCCATGGCCCGTGCAGCCAGACGGCGCAACAACAATGCCCCTCCATCCGGCTGTGGCAATACCTCTTCAACCAACGCGGTTACCGGGAAATACACGCTGTGCACGGCTTGCCCCGCCCTGTAAAGATCCTGTCCCTCCGCCAGTGTGACGAGTTGCAGGGCAGGCCTTAGGCGGTCGCGGTCGTTAGGGGAAAGACAGTCCAGCAGGGAAGGTGTAGAGAAGGCGGATGCGGAAGTCATTGAAACAAAAAATCATTGCAGTGGGAGTCAACTGTTCGCTCAACTGTTCGCAATGGAACACTGTGATGTGTTGATGATCCCGCGCATGGAAGTTGAAGGCAATGGGTGCGCCAGACCACACTGTGCGCTAACCCACACAAGCGGCCCGCACCAGGCCTGAGGTGCCCGCTCGCAAGATTGCCGCGCCGCCCCGCCCAGCAAAAAGCCCGGCAAGCCGGGCTATTGAAAGTGGTGTATGGGGTGGCTGACGGGACTCGAACCCGCGACGACAGGAATCACAATCCTGGACTCTACCAACTGAGCTACAGCCACCGCAGAGAAGAAGATTATAGCCGCAGCCAATCTCAGGGTTGGGTACCCAGACTCGGGCGTGGCGCCTTGATCACCACTTTGTAACGCTCTTTCAAGTGGTTGTAGTAAGCCAACCCCTCTGCGGTACTCATCCATTGGGCAAATTGGGAACGCTCTTGCTGACGCGACGACAAATCAGGTGCGGGAAGCACCTTGTTGACCCGTGCCACGGCATAGCCTTGGGGACCCAGATCGGCCCCCACCCAAGCGGGCAGGGTTTGTGCAGGCGCCAGCATCACCGCGTCCAACAAGGCGGGAGGCCATTTGTTGGCGGAGGCGCGTGTCATCACTTCGGAGGAGCCCAGTGTGGCTTGCGCCGAGTCAGCCTTCCAGGCAGTGAGTTTGTCCTGTCCGGCCTGACGAGCCGCTGCCAGGGACGCCTGCTCCAACCACGACTGGCGAACCTTGTCCTGCACCTTGTCAAACGGCAACGCCGCTGCTGGCACATGCCGCACCACACGCGCAGATACCAGCTGGCTGGCGCCCACCTCGATCGCCTCGGTGTTGCGCTTTTTCTCGACGGCATCGGCCGAGAATACAGCGGCCAGCAGCTTGGGGTTGTTCAAGGGCGCTGCCAGTGGCGATTGGCGCGTCACACCTTCGAGCTTGCGCACCTCCAACTTGAGGCGTTCCGCGGCTGGCTTGAGGCTGTCAGACTGCTCGTACACCAAATTGGTGAACAGCTCAGCCAACTCGGCAAACTTGCGTTGCGCTTGCTGTTTGCGCAGTTCTGCCTCGAGCGTGGCTTTTTGAGCGTCGAAACTCGGCAGCTTCGGCTGGCGAATGTCAGTGATTTGAATGATGTGATACCCGAACTCGGTTTCAACCAGCTCGCTGAGCTTGCCCTGGGCGAGTGAGAAGGCCGCATCCTCAAAGGCCTTGACCATGGCGCGACGGGCAAAGTAGTCCAAATCGCCCCCTTTGCTGGCCGATCCGGGGTCTTTGGAGTACTGCTTGGCCAACTCGGCAAACCGCTTGGGGGACTGCTTGAGCGTGTCCAGCACTTGGGTGGCTTGCGCTTTCACCTTGTCGCGCTCGGCCTGGGGCGCCTTGGCGTCCACCGTGAAGAGAATATGACTGGCGCGACGCTCCTCTTTGGATTGCAGACGCGACTGGTTTTGCTCGAAATAGGTGCGCACATCAGCGTCGCTCAACACCACCCCTTGTTGGGCCGTCGCCAGATCCAGCAATACATACTCGATGTCCACCGACTCGGCCGTTTGGTAGCGTGCGGCGTTCTGCTGGTAATGCGCCTGCAAGTCTTGCTCGGAGGGCTTCAAACGTGCGACAAAGTCGGCTGGCTTGAAGAGGGTCCATTGCGCTTCGCGCTGCTGAAAATACGCATCCAGCGCCACACCCGACAAGGACTGCGGTGTAAAGCTCGTGGCGATCACGCCATTGACCACTTGTCGCATGGCCAATTCGGCACGCAGACGGTTTTCATACATCTCGGGCGTCATGCCCTGAGCGCCCACGAGTTGACGGTAGCGCTCCATGTCCAGTGTGCCGTCGGCCCGGCGCAAGGATGCAATGGCAGGGGATTGCTGCAACTCCGTGGCCAGACGTTGGTCACTCACGCCCATGTGCATCTTGGTCGCGGCGATCTGCAACAAACGCTCTCTCACCAAACGGTCCAGGGTCCCGTAACGCGCCTCGGGGGAGTCGAAAAGCTTGGCGTCCAAGCCAGGCATGGAGGCACGTAAACGTTCCACCTCGTTGCGGTGGGCTGCATCCCATTCGGCGCGGGTGATGTCCTGTCCATCCACCACAGCCACTGCCTCACCCTTTTCAACAAACCGGTTGTAGCCATCAATACCGAATAGCACGAACGAGGGAAAGATAAGCAGGAACAGCAGGAGTTGCATGATCCTGGTGTGCTTGCGGACGAAATCAAACATGGGCGTCTTCTGTGGAGTTCAACAAAAAAGGCGAACCAGGTTCGCCTTCGTTGGGTGGTGGGTGCTGACGGTCTCGAACCGCCGACCTACGCCTTGTAAGGGCGCCGCTCTACCAACTGAGCTAAGCACCCCACCTGCAATCAGTTCAAGGCGTCTTTCAAAGCCTTACCGGGACGGAACTTGGGAACCTTGGCCGATTTGATTTTAATCGCAGTGCCGGTGCGGGGGTTGCGGCCGGTGCGGGCTGCACGCTTGGTTACCGCGAACGTACCGAAACCTACCAGCGACACCGTGCCGCCTTTTTTCAACGTGGTCTTGACGGCACCGATGGTGGCCTCCAGGGCACGGGTGGCAGCAGCCTTGGAAATGTCGGCATGCTTGGCGATATGTTCAATCAGTTCGGACTTGTTCACAAAGATCCCCTTGTTGTAAGACTTGATGTGGTTGCAATATTGGGTTGCCCTGAAAGTCGTAGCCCCGCAAAACGCGCGGGGCACGATGATCAGGAGACGCAGTTCATCGCTGCTTTCAAGGATTTAATCCAAGCGCAGAACCGATGTCAATGATGACAAACATCTATCTGAGACAACGGTGCAACAGCAGCGTGGAGACGGATTCTATCCGTTTTTAGATGAATTTCCGCCCTGACCCGCGTCGTTGCTGGGCTGGCACGATTCTTACAACGCTTGCTCAATCGCTCGGCCCAGATCACGGGTGCTGGCCGTGCCGCCGATATCGGGGGTTCGCGGTGCACCACTCTTGGGATCGAGGACTTTCTCGATGGCAGACAGGATCGCGTCGTGTGCCGCCTTGTAGCCTAAAAACTCGAGCATCATGGCGCCGCACCAAATTTGACCAATGGGGTTGGCAATGCCACGACCCGCAATGTCCGGGGCCGAGCCGTGCACGGGCTCGAACAGTGAGGGGAACTTGCGCTCAGGGTTCAAGTTGGCGCTGGGTGCAATGCCGATGGTTCCTGTACAGGCCGGGCCCAGATCGCTCAGGATGTCGCCAAACAAATTGCTGGCCACCACGACGTCGAAGAAATCGGGGCGTTGCACAAAGTGCGCCGTGAGAATGTCGATGTGGAATTTGTCCAGACGCACATCGGGGTAGGCCCGGGCCATCTCCGCCACTCGCTCGTCCCAATAAGGCATGGTGATGGCGATACCGTTGGACTTGGTGGCACTGGTCAGGTGCTTCTTGGGTCGCGATTGCGCCAGATCGAAGGCAAACTTCAGCACACGGTCCACCCCGACGCGCGAAAACACCGACTCCTGCATGACGATCTCGCGCTCAGTGCCGGGGAACATTCGCCCGCCAATGCTGGAGTACTCGCCCTCGGTGTTTTCACGCACAATGTACATGTCGATTTCACCCGGCAGTCGGGGGCTGCCGTCCCGGCGTACCACCGGAGCGATGATGCCAGGCATCAGACGTGCGGGGCGCAGGTTGATGTATTGGTCGAACTCGCGACGGAACAGCAGCAGCGACCCCCACAGCGACACGTGGTCAGCAATTTTGGCAGGCCACCCCACAGAGCCAAAGAAGATGGCCTCATGCCCCCCGATCTGGTCCTTCCAGTCGTCGGGCATCATCTTGCCGTGACGCTCGCAGTAATCCCAGCTGGAAAAATCGAAATGGTCAAACGCGAGATCAATACCGAACTTGCGTGCAGCCGCATCCACCACGCGAACGCCCTCAGGCATGACTTCCTTGCCAATTCCGTCTCCGGCAATGACGGCGATACGATGTTTGCTCATGGTGGCTCCGAAAAAAAACTGACCTGCATTGTGCGGCGAAAGCCCAGGCTGTCAGAGGGAGATGCCTGACATTATGTCGCTCGCGTGACCGCGGGCGCTCGCACGACAAGGCTCACCCCCAGGGCGGTGAGTCCAATACCGGCCAGGGTGAGCACGGTGATGGGTTCGTCGAACAGGATCCATGCGATGGTGGCCGTGCAGGGGGGCACCAGGTACATCAAACTGCTCACACTGGCCGCGGCGCCGCGTTGAATCAGGAGGTACAGCAACGAACTACCGCCCAGCGTCATGCCCAAGACCGACCACGCCATGGCGCCCATCAACTGCGGATGCCAGACCACGGATTCGGTCTCTAACCACGCCAGAGGCCAGGTGACCAGGGCAGCGGCAACAAGTTGCACGGTGTTGGCCGTGCGAACATCGCAAGGCTGGACATGGCGCTTTTGATACAGCGTACCGATGGTGATGGACAGCAATGCCGTGGTGGCGCAACAAAGTGTCCACCAAGACACTTCCAGGCTACCCAGTTTGCGCCACACCACCATCATCAAGCCTGCCAACCCCAACCACAGACCCAGCCATTGACGACGGCTCACCGCCCCACCCCGTGAAGACAACCACACGGCCGTGAGCACCGGTTGCAAACCGACGATGAGTGCCACCAGTCCAGCACCCATACCCGCTTTCACCGATGACCAGACACCGCCCAGGTAACCCGCATGCATCAACACCCCAGAGACACTCAGGTGCCACCACTGGTCTCGCGTACTGGGCCAGGCCACGCGAGCCCATCTGATCCACACCAGAAAACAGGCGATGGACAGCGCGTAACGCCACATCAGAAAACCCATGGGCGGGGCGTAGGGCATGCCCAAGCGCGCCACGATAAAGCCGGTGCTCCAGATGAGCACGAACACCGCCGGCATGAGATCGACCCACGCCAAACCGCTGGGCGCATTCGGCCCCGATCCAGACGAATTCATCGGGCGTGCTGCCGGATAGCGGGTAGTGCCTTTTGCAAGTAGTACACCATGGACCACACCGTCAAACCGGCAGCAATCCAGATCATCACCTGGCCCCACCACAGGGTGTCAATCAGGCCGAACAGACGCCCCTCATACAGCAGAAACGGAATGGCCACCATCTGCACCGTGGTCTTGAGCTTACCCAACATGTGCACCGCCACGCTGCGCGAGGCGCCAATTTGCGCCATCCACTCGCGCAAGGCCGAGATCGCAATTTCGCGCCCGATGATGATGAGCGCCACAAACACGTCGGCTCGACCCAGATGCACCAGCACCAGCAGGCTGGCGCAGACCAGAAATTTGTCCGCCACCGGATCCAGAAACGCACCAAAGGATGAGGTCTGGTTGAGCTTGCGAGCCAGATACCCATCCAGCCAGTCGGTCAGGGCGAAGACCACGAACATCACGGTGGCCGTGAGGTTGCGCATCTCAGGGGCCAAGGGCAGGTAAAACACCGCCACGATCAAGGGGATGGCCGCTATGCGCGTCCAGGTCATCAGATTGGGCAGTGTGAAGAACATGGGGCTCAATCGTAGACGATACGAGCTTGCCCGTTGTGGGCCTGGGCCATCCAGCTGGCCAGGGCCGCATCGCTGGGGTAAAAACGTGCCGCGTCTCCCAGTTGTAATTCAGCTTGCGCGCCCTCGCGCAGCACATGCAAACGAACCCCCAGACCACGGTTCAATTCGCCCTGCTCGGAAATCTCGGTGCGCACAGGATGCTCGCGCACCACGCGCGCAATATCGGGCGCCTGGCCGTTGACCTCCACGCGAAGGTACTTGCCAAAACGGCAGCGAGCCTGGGTCAAGTCCCACACCTGTTGCACCTGCAGTCGCAGCCCCCCGGAGAAACGGTCGGGCTGTGCACGCGCCATCACCACGACCAGTTCATCGTCGCGCAGCAGTTGCTTGTGGGCGTTGTACAAGCCCTCGTCAGCGGACGCTTCAATCACCTGGCTCTTGTCATCCAGCTTGAAGAGTGCCAAACGACCCCGCTGTACATTGATCATCCGCAATTCCGACACCACTCCCACCAGCAACTGCGGTTCGCGCGAGTCCATCAGTTCGTCGAGTCGGCGCTTGACGAACTGACGCACCTCGCGCTCGACCTCGTCAAACAGATGGCCGGAGAGGTAAAAACCCACCGCGGTTTTTTCCAACGTCAACCGTTCCTTGACGCCCCAGGGCAGGACACGCACCAAATCGGGTTCCTGCGTGCTCGAACCGTGGTCATCCCCATCATCGAACAAGCCGCCCTGGTGGGCATTGGCCTCGCAGGCTTGGGCAAACTCAAAGGCGCGGTCGATGGAGGCGACCAGGGCTGCACGGTTGCGTTCGATGGCATCGAAAGCACCCGCTTTCACCAGAGCTTCCACGGTCCGTTTGTTCAGGCGTGTGCGATCCACCCGGCGGCAGAAATCGTACAAACTGGTGAAGGGGCCCCCACTCTCTCGCGCGGCCACGATGGCCTCGATGGCCTGCTGACCCGTGCCCTTGATGGCCCCCAGGCCATAGCGAATCAACTGGTCGGCCACCGGCTCAAAGCGGTAACCGCCTCGGTTCACATCCGGCGGCTCGAAGGTGATGCCCATCGACACCGCATCCTCATACAACACCTTGAGCTTGTCGGTGTCGTCCATCTCCACCGTCATGTTGGCGCAGAAAAACTCGGCGGTGTAATGCACCTTGAGCCAACCGGTCTGGTAGGCCAGCAACGAATAGGCGGCGGCATGCGATTTGTTAAAGCCATAGCCAGCAAATCTTTCCATCAGGTCGAAGATTTCGTCGGCTTTGTGCTCGGGGATGTTGTTCTTGGCCGCCCCCTCGCGGAAGATCTGGCGATGCTCGGCCATCTCC
>Ga0255269_1000164_pt1 | contig 13257 bp, 13 predicted proteins | sample AtltaT_33_FD_183664 | JGI IMG/M metagenome (GOLD analysis project Ga0255269, IMG submission 183664) | Metatranscriptome of freshwater microbial communities from Altamaha River, Georgia, United States - Atl_Yuk_RepC_8h (Metagenome... | ecosystem: Environmental > Aquatic > Freshwater > River... | reverse complement strand
CCGGACGTCGCGCTCGCGTCCGCGTCCGGTGCGGTACATGACGGCCAGCGCGTACTGCGCCTCGGCCTCGCCAGCGAGCGCTGCGATCTCGAACCGCCTTGCCGCTTCGCCGAGATCGCGCATGACGCCACGGCCGGCCTCGTGCATCCAGGCCAGCCGGGTCTGTGCCACGCTGAGTCCCTGCCCGGCAAGCTCGGCGTAGAGCCTGGCTGCCTCCTCGTGCCGGCCCGCGCTCGCCAGCCATTCGGCGCGCTGGAACGGCGTCAGCTCCTGCCCTGGCTGGCCGAGCGCCGCGAGCCTCTCGGCCGCCTGCAGGTCGCCCTGGCTGGCTGCCAGCCCGAGATATTGCCGGGCTCGATCGACATCGATTGCCCGGTGACCATCACCGCCGTACAGCAGGCCGAGCCGGTACTGGGCCTTCACGTTGCCCGCCCGCGCGCCGGCCAGGTACAGGCTTTCGGCCTTCCCGGGGTCAACGGCTTCGCCCAGGCCGTCCTCTGCCAGGATCGCCAGGTTGAACAGCGCGTCCCCGTTTCCGATCTCGGCCAGCGTCTGCCAGATCTCGCGCGCCTGGGCGTAATGCCCCATCTTGAATTCGGCGTAGCCCTTGTAATTGCCCATCGCCGGGTTACGCAGCCAGTCGCTGCGCTCGCTGTCCTGAGCGCTTGCCTGGCCGATGAGGGTCAGACCGACCAGGAGAGTCGCATGCCAGGCGAAGCGCATTGTGACAATCCTGCTCAGGGCTTCTGCGCCAGCACCCAGGTCGCGATCTCCCTGAGCTCGGCTTGCGACAGGCTGGCGTGGGGCGGCATCGGGACCCGGCCCCATTTGCCCTTCGAGCCGTTCTGGATGCTCTGCATCAGCGTGGCGGCGGCGTCCTTGTCGCCGGCATATTTCTGCGCCACGCTCTGGAACGCCGGTCCGATGACCTTCTCGTTGACCGCGTGGCAGGACGTGCAGCCGTTGGCCTGCATCACGGCGGGGAAGGTGGATGGGTCTGGCGTGGCCTGAGCCAGGCTGGACGCCGAAGCGATCAGTGCAGCCAGCAGCCAATCGGCCCGCATCAGTTTTCGGGTTTGCATCATGTCTCCTTGCGCGCGGCGGACCTCAGTGCGCCCGCCGCGTCCATTCGTCAGGGAGGACCAGGCCCCCCTAAGCGCTTACTTCATCAGCTTGAAGGTCCAGACCGAACCGCCCTGCTCGAGGAAGTTGACCTTCTTGGCCACTTCGCCGCCCCAGAGCGGGACCGCGCCGCCCCAGCCCGAGACGACGGTCACGTACTGCTCGCCGTCCTGCTTCCAGGTGATGGGAGGCGCGACGATGCCCGATCCGGTCTGGAACTGCCAGACCACCTTGCCGGTCTTGGCGTCGGCTGCCTTCAGGTAGCCTTCCGGAGTGCCCCAGAACACCAGGTCGCCGGCGGTCGTCAGCACGCCACCCCAGAGCGGAGCCTCGTTCTTGACTTCCCATTCGATCTTGCCGGTCTTGGGGTTGACCGCGCGCAGCGCGCCGATGTAGTCGTCATAGAGCGGCTTGATCGTGAAGCCGGCTCCGAGGTAGGCGGCCCCCTTCTTGTAGGTGATGGGCTCGTTCCAGATCTCCATGCCCCATTCGTTGGACGGCACGTAGAACAGGCCGGTCTTGGGACTGTAGGCCATCGGCATCTGGTTCTTGCCGCCCAGGAAGCTGGGCGCCGAGAAGACCGACTTGCCCTTGGTCTCGCCAGCTGCTGCCTCGGTCGGATCGCCAGGGCGGCCGTCGGGCGTGAAGTTGGGGCGGCCGGTCTTGAGGTCGATGCCGTTGGCCCAGGTCGTCTTGGTCACGAACGGGAAGGCGTTCTGCAGCTTGCCGTTGTTGGCATCGATGACGTAGAAGTAGCCGTTGCGGTCGGCCTTGGCGCCGACACGCTTGCCGTCGAGGTCGAAGGTCACGAACTCGTTGACGCCGTCGAAGTCCCAGCCGTCGTTGGGCGTGGTCTGGTAATGCCACTTGATCTGGCCGGTCTTGACGTCGATCGCGACCGTCGAGGCCGAGTACAGGTTGTCGCCCTTGCGCAGGTGGCTGTTCCACGGGCCGGGGTTGCCGGTGCCGAAGTAGGCCAGTCCGGTGCTGGCGTCGTAGGTGCCGCCGAGCCAGGTCGCGGCGCCGCCGGTCTTCCAGGTCTCGCCCGGCCAGGTCGCATTGGTGGTGCCGCTGATGCCGTTTTCCTTGCCGTCCTTGTAGCCCATGTGGCCTTCGACCACCGGACGGGTCCAGACCGTCTTGCCGGTCTTGGGGTCGCGTGCCTCGACGCGGCCGATGACGCCGAACTCGCCGCCCGAGACGCCGGTCAGCAGCAGGCCTTCTGCGATCAGCGGCGCTGCGGTGTAGCTGTAGCCGGCCGAGTAGTCGTCGATCTTCTCGCGCCAGGCGACCTTGCCGGTCTTGCGGTTGAGCGCGACCAGCTGCGCGTCGAGCGTGCCGAAGATCACCAGGTCGTCATAGAGCGCGGCACCGCGGTTGATCACGTCGCAGCAGGGCATGATGCCCTCGGGCAGGCGATGCTCGTATTTCCAGAGCTTCTTGCCGGTCTTGACGTCGACCGCGAAGATGCGCGAGTAGGATGCGGTCACGTACATGACGCCGTCGTGCACCAGCGGCTGCGACTGCTGGCCGCGCTGCTTCTCGCCGCCAAAGGACATCGACCAGACCGGCGCCAGGCGCTTGATGGTCTTGGTGTTGATGTCGGTCAGTGGCGAGAAGCGCTGACCCTGCGTGCCCAGGCCCCAGCTCAGCACGTTGTCGGTAGTCGCGGCGTCCTTGGCGATCATGTCGTCGCTGACCTGGGCGCCCGCGTGGGTGGCGGCGGCCAGCACCAGAAGGCTCAGTAGTTTTCTTTTCACGTTCAGTCTCCTGCTCTCTGTGGTTGGGCATTGGAAGTCGACCTGATCCAGAGGCCGCGCGGGCGCTGCGGATATGGGTCGAGGCTGGTTACGCAATTCACATGCCAGCTTCGGCAGCAGGTCTCGAGCGGTATTTCTGCTGCGCTGTGACAGTCTGCTTGCTGTCACAGTGTTCAACTTTGAATCACCGCGCTGTGACAGCTGGCCCGCGCAGAGCCTGCCGCTCGTAGGCCGGGTACAGGTGGTGGACGGAGCGGACGAATTCGGCTGGCTGAGCGGCCCATTGCGCGAAGCGGTCCGGTACCGGCAGGCGGATGACCTCGCCGAGGTCTAGACCCTGCTCGGCGCTGTCGCGCAGCGTGGCCTGCAGCCACTGCAGCCAGTCGCGCGTCTGCGCGATGCCTTCGAGTCCACGCACCACCGGTCCGTGGCTCGGCACCAGCGTCCTGATGCCGAGCTTGCGCACGAGCTGCTCGAGCTGGTCCAGGCTCTCGAGCCAGTGCGCGAGGTTGGCATGCGGCGTGGTCGGCACCCGGTCCGCGAACACCAGACCGCCGGCGAACAGCACGCTGCGCTCGTGGTCGATCAGCACCAGATCGTCTGCGGTGTGGCCCGACAGCCGCAGCAGCTCGATGCGGTGGCCGCCGAAGTCACGCATTCCCGGCGTGACCGCCTGCGTAGCCGGTCTGTGCTCGGTCCCCTTCATCCAGTCGCCGCAGAGCCGGAACAGGTTGTCCTCGTAGGCCTTGCCCTCGGCACGCTGGCCGGCCATCGTGCCCGCCAGTGCCTGGACCGGGACATCCTGCCAGGCCTGGTTGCCGAGGAAATAGTCCGGATGCAGGTTGAGGTTGATCACCTGCTGGACGGGTTGGCCCGTCTGGCGCCGGATCGCGGCGCGCTGCTGCTCGCCATAGAGGCGGGACGGTCCGGTGTTGACGACCAGGGTGCCCTGCGCCGTGGCAATGAAGCCGGTGTTGATGATGTTGCAGCCGTTGCTGCGCGAGAAGTCGTCGACCGCGCCCTCGATGACCCAGAGGTCGGTGGCGATCTGGCGCGGAACCAGACGGTAGTCGAGTCTGCTCGCGTCGGCGCCCTTCTGCTGCGCCGGCAGGCCTTGCGCGAGCGTGAAAGGGGTAGCGAGGCAGCACAGGGTCAGGCAACAGATGCGCAGCGTTGTCCTGGCGGCCCTCATCACCTGACCTCCTGCTCGATGCGGTTGCCGTTGTTGTCGCGGCCCAGCAGCATCAGCGGACCGGGTGGTCTTTGCTCGAACTCGAAGGTCAGCAGCGGGTTTTCCGAAACCGGCTCGTGCAGCTCGATCCGCAGCCAGGGCTGCTGGGCACTGTCGCGCAGCTCGAGCTCCTCGAGGTGGAAGGCCGGAATGCCCGCGACCAGGCCGGTATCCATCGGGTGCATGACCTGCAGCCTGAGCCTGGCGCCCCGACCCTCGAGCAGGTTGGGGAACAGGCGCGCCTGCACCTGGTTCAGCGTGCGCGACCAGCTGCCATCGCTGCGGCTGGCGCCTGGAACGGTGCAGCCACCGCCGGCGGCGTTGATCCAGCTATGACCCACATGCCATTGCCCGTCGACCGTCCTGACCAGGGCCCGCACCGGCGAGGCCTGCTCGAGGCGGAAGCGCAGCGCGAGCATCGGCCTGGCCTGGCGCGGCATGAAGGTCGCGACATGCTGCACCGGGTTGCGGTCGGCGACGATGACGATGCGGTCGATCTCGAGCCCCTGTCTGAGCAGGCCGCGCGCATCGACGATCAGCGGCACGTTCATCGCGTCATCGGCCATCGGTGGGCCCTTGACCTCGACTGCCGGATTGAAACGCATCGGCTCGCTGCCGATGAAGCGGCGCCGCAGCAATGGCCACTGCATCGATTCGAGCGGGTCGCCACCGCTATGGTCGGCTTCCGCTTGCGCGATGGCGGGCAGGCTCCACAGTCCCGGCGCGAGGCAACCGAGCAGGGCGCCGATGCCCTGCTGCAGGCCGCGCCGGCGCGAAAGGCTGCCTGGCGCTGGCTTGGTGCCTGGATCCTCAACCTGTTTCATGTTTCATCCTCTTGTCGGTCAAGTTCTAGACGGCGCCACGCTGGCGCATCCAGCCGCGCTGCGGATCGTAGCCACGCAGCGCGAGGGCGAAGCACAGCGCGGTGCCGGCCGCGAGCACGCCCAGGCTGGTAACGTTGACCTGGCCGCAGAGCGCGAAGCGGATCGCCTCGACCGCATGGCTGAAGGGGTTGAAGCGCGCGAGCGCGTGCAGCAGATGGGCGCCGGCTTCCTCCAGCTTCCAGAGCGGGTAGAGCGCCGGGCTGATGAAGAACAGCGGAAAGATCACGAAGTTCATGGCGCCGGCGAAGTTCTCGAGCTGGCGCACATGGACCGACAGCATGAGCCCGAGCGCGGCGAGCAAGGCCGCCGCGAGCAGCAGCACCGGCAGCGTGGCGAGCAGGTGCCTGGGCTCGAACTCTACGCCGAGCAGCGCAGCGATCAGCAGGAAGGCCAGCATCTGCAGCCAGGACAGCGTGGTGCCGGCCAGCAACTTGAACGCCAGCAGCCAGCCGCGTGGCAGCGGCGCCGTCAGCAGCAGTCGCATCATGCCCATCTCGCGGTCGTAGACCAGCGAGAGCGAGCTCTGCATGCCGTTGAACAGCGCGATCATGCCGAGCAGGCCGGGCACCATGTAGACCCTGTATTCGATGTAGGTCTCGTAGGGCGGGATGATCGCGACGCCGAAGACGTTGTGGAAGCCGGCCGCGAACACCAGCAGCCAGAGCAGCGGCCTGACCAGGGCCGAGCCCAGTCGGGCCGGCTGGCGCATGAACTTGCCGACCTCGCGGCCGATGACCGCCCGCGCGGCGCGCAGCAGGTGCAGCGTCAAACCTGGTTCAGCAGTCATCATGGCGGGGTCTTTCATTTCGGCATCGCCTTGCAGGCGCTTTCCTGCCGGTCGACGCCCAGGGTGTCGAGCTGCTCGAGCGGATGCAGCACGCCGTCCATCGGTGCGACGCCGATCACGCCGTCGCCGTGGCTCAGGAAGACCGGCTGGCGCAACTGTCCGTCCCAGGCCCGGTACGACAGGCGCGGTCCCTTGGCACCATCGACGAAAACCTGGCCGTTGCGCAGCGCGCTTGCCTGTTCGGCGACGCTGGCCGATGGCAGCTCGCCTAGCACTGCAGCGATCGATCTCAGCGCGATCCAGGCCGACCAGTCCTGGCCCGACATCGCGCGCCCCGCCAGTTTGCGGAAGCGCCGCGACACCTGGGGCCCGCCGTTGCGCTCCCAGTGCGGGTGCCAGGCCAGCGCGACCAGGCCGTTGCTGCCGACGACCGGGCGTGGCTGTTGCGTCGCATAGGGCAGCGTGCGCGCAAACTCACCGTCGCCGTCGAGCACGACGACGACATCATGCTCCCGGTCCGAGGTCAGCAGCCGGGTGTTGGCGAGCTCGCGCTCGCGCGGATCGCCCGAGAGCTTGAATGCCTTGACGCCGATGTTCCTGATGCCATAGCGGCCCGCGGCACGGTTCCAGGCCTGCAGCAACAGCGCGTCGTCGGGATCCGGCCCGTGCAGCACCCAGGCCTTGCGCCAGGATCTGGCCGCCAGGTATTGCGCCAGGGCGTCGCTCAGCATGGACTGGCTCGGCATGCTGTGCAGCAGCTGGGCGCTGCATCCGGCGCCGCGCAGGCTGTCCTGGGTCGCGCTCAGGTTGAACAGCAGCGCGGCGTCGCCGGCTGCAGTGAGCGCCTGGGTGACTCCGACCGCAGGCAGGTCGAGCAGCCAGTAGCCGACCCGCTCCTTCCTGAGTTGCGCGAGCTGGGCCGGCAGTGCGTCGAGGCCGGGCAGCAGTACGTCGCGGATCTTGAGCGATCGGCCGCTGCCACGCAAGCCGACCTCGGAATCGGCGATACCGAGCTGCACCGCGTCGAGCAGCCTGCCGGCCGGATGGCCCGGATAGGCGCGCTCCAGCCTGCGCGCAGCATGGCGGGGATCGTCAGCCAGCCCGATCAGCGCGACTGTCTCGGCTCCGGTCGGCTTGCCAGCGGCGGCGGCAGTCGCGGCAAATGCTGGCAGGGTCAGCGCTGCCAGCGCGCCACCGATCCAGGCGCGGCGTGAGCTCATCGGTGCATGGCCCGTCATGGCTTCCATCTTCCCGGGCTTCAGCGCAGCACCAGTGGCGTGTGCGGCACGCGCCCTGCCGGCACGGTGCGGATCGCCTTGCCGGCCCGGGTGTCGATCAGCGTCATGTCGTCGGACAGTCCGTTGCTGACGTAGAGCGTGGACTCGTCCGGGCTCAGCGCCAGGCCCCAGGCGCGCTTGCCCGCCAGCACCGTGCGTCTGACCTTGCGGCTCGCGACATCGACCTCGGCGACATGGTTGGCGCGTCCCAGGCTGACCCAGGCCGTCTGGCCGTCGCGCGTGAGCACGATGCCGACCGGGGTGATGTCGCTCGCGCGCATGCCGTCGATCACGAACTTGATCGTTGCCTTGACGCTGCGACTGGCGGTGTCGATGAGGCTCACGCTGGCGCTGAGCTCGTTGCTGACCCAGAGCTCCTTGCCATCGGGTGACAGCGCGAAGCGCCGCGGACGCTGACCGGCCTTGATGTCCTTGACGACCTTCCTGCCGCCCAGGTCGATCACGTGCACGACGTTGGCATCCTCGGACGTGACGTAGGCGGTCTTGCCGTCGGGCGTCACCAGCACGCCCTCGGGCTCGCCGCCGGTCTTGACCTTGAACAGCGTTTTCCGGCTCGCGAGATCGTAGGCTGCCAGCACGCTCTCGTCCTCGATCGAGACATAGGCGGTCTTTCCGTCCGGGCTCAGGTCCATGATCTCGGGGCTGTCGGCGACCTGTATCCTGTCGATCATCTTGCCGGCCGTGCGGTCGATGACGCCGATCTGGTTGCTGTCGCCGCAGACGACGTAGATCCTGCTGCCGTCGGCGCTGGGTTTCATGTCGCGCGGGCGCTGGCAGGTGTCGATGCTGGTCTGCAGCTTGCCGCCGGCGTCGAAGACATGGATCTTGTGGTCCTTCTCGCTCGAGACGTAGACCGATTGCGCGCATGCGGCGCCGACCGCCAACGCGCCGAGCACCGTCAGCACGGCCTGGCTGAGCGGTTTCCATGGGTGGATCGACCGGTTTTCTTTTCTTCTGACCTGGTCGTCGCGACGCGCAGCTGGGCGCTTGACGCTGAATGGCATTGTCGGGTCTCCTGCTGTTCTGAGTCACAAGCAGCAAACCTCGTGCCAGGCTTTATGCCGCCCAGCCGGGCGTGAATTGTTGCAGTTTGGAACAGTCCCTGCCGGCACGCGACTTGCTGCGTTTCCCCTCAACAGTGCAGGAGACAAACAGCGCATGAAAGACCCAACCGTCAGCCGTCAGCGAGCCGTGAATGCCCAGTCGATGGAGGCGCCGGCCTCCGAATCGCGCCGCAGCGCACTGCAGGGACTGCTGGCTCTGGCCTGTGCCGGACTGGGCGCAGGTCGGTCCGCAGCGACAGAACGCCCGACAGAAACTTCTGCCTGGCCGATCAAGCCGGTCACGCTGATCGTGCCTTGGCCGGCCGGTGGCGGTACCGACCTGACGGTGCGCGTGCTGGCCGAGGAGGCGTCAGCGCGGCTCGGCCAGCCGGTCATCGTTGCCAACCGGCCTGGTGCCGCAGGGACCATGGTCGCGCCCCTGCTCAAGGCAGCGCTGGCAGACGGCCATACCATCGGCCAGCTGCCCGTGACCGTGTTCCGCCATGCGCTGATGAACCGCGTGGCCTGGAACCCCGTCACCGACCTGGCGCCGATCCTGCAGGTTTCCGGTACTTCGTTCGGCCTGCTGGTGCCGGCATCGAGTCGCTGGAGGACGGTTGTCGATCTGCTCGAATGGGCTGCGGCGCATCCGGGCGAGCTGCTGCTGGGCTCGACCGGCATCGGCTCGACGCCGCATCTGGCGATGGAGGAGCTGCTGCTCGACCATGGCATCCGCTACACCCATGTGCCCTACAAGGGCACCGCAGACCAGATGCTCGCGCTGGCCAGCGGTGCCATCATGGCGGGCATGAACTCGACCGGCTTCGCGCCCTGGGTCGAGCAGGGCAAGCTCAGGCTGCTGGCGCTGACCGGCGAGCGCCGCAGCCAGCGCTGGCCCGCGGTGCCGACCCTGCGCGAGCTGGGTTTTCGCAACGCCGTCCATCATTCGCCCTGGGGGCTGGCGGCGCCGGCAGCGACGCCTGTGGTCGCCATCGAGATCCTGCACCAGGCCTTCCGGCAGGCGCTGTTCACGCCGCGACACCTGGCCGAACTGGAGCGCTACGACCAGGAAGCTGCCTATCTTGGCCCGGCCGACTATCGCCTTGCGCTGGCCGGTACGGTGGCGCGCGAGCGCCGCCTGCTCGAGCGCATGCAGCTGCTCGCTGATCCAGTGCTGCGCGCCAAGGGGGATGCATGAGCTCAGTCGTGCTCGAAGTCTGCGGACTGGTCAAGCGCTACGGCGACAAGACCGCGCTCGATGGCATCGGTTTCTCGATTGCTGCCGGCGAGATGGTGGCCTTGCTGGGTCCGAACGGTGCCGGCAAATCCACGTTGATGCAGTTGCTCACCGGGCTGTTCGTGCCTGACGCCGGCAGCCTCCGCGTGCTCGGCCATGACATGCGGACCGATGCGCCCCGGGCGCTCGCGGGGCTGGGCGTCGTGTTCCAGCAGTTCGCGCTCGACCTCGACCTGTCGGTGCGCGCCAACCTGCTGTTCCATGCTGACCTGCACGGGCTGCCGCGCCGGATCGCGCTGGCGCGGATCGCGGAAGGGCTGGAACTCGTTGGGCTGGCAGGCGATGCGGGTCGCCCGGTGCGTGCGCTCTCGGGCGGCAACCGGCGCAAGGTCGAGCTCGCTCGCGCCATGCTGCACCAGCCCCGACTGCTGCTGATGGACGAGGCGACCGTCGGACTCGATCCGGTTTCGCGGCGCCAGCTCACCCAGACCGTCGTCGACCTCTGCCGCGAGCGTGGCGTCGCGGCGCTCTGGACCACCCACCTGGTCGACGAGACGTCACGGGCTGACCGGGTGCTGGTGCTGCACCGCGGGCGTATCGAATTCGATGGCAGCATTCCGGAATGTCTAGAGCGCACCGGAGCGGGCGAGCTCGAAGCCGCCTTCCTGCAGCTGACGGGTCAGCAGGTCTGAGCGCTCACTTGAGGTTGCCCGAGAGGAACTGCGCCAGCCGCTCGCTCTTGGGGTTGGCCAGGATCTGGCGCGGATCGCCCTGTTCCTCGATCCGGCCCTGGTGCAGGAAGATCACCTGGTTCGAGACCTCGCGCGCGAAGCCCATCTCGTGCGTGACGACGACCATGGTGCGGTGCTCAGTCGCCAGCAGCTTCATCACCCGCAGCACCTCGTTGACCAGCTCGGGGTCGAGCGCGCTGGTCGGCTCGTCGAACAGCATCACCTCGGGCTCGACCGCCAGCGCGCGCGCGATCGCCACGCGCTGCTGCTGGCCGCCGCTCAGGTGCGCCGGATAGCGGTCCTCGACGCCCTTGAGGCCGACGATCTCGAGGTACTTGCGCGCGGTCGCGATCGCCTGCTCCTTCGGGATCTTGAGCACATGGACTGGCGCCTCGATGATGTTCTGCAGTACCGTCATGTGGGCCCAGAGGTTGAAGTTTTGGAACACCATCGCGAGCCGGGTGCGCAGGCGCTGTAGCTGCTTAGGGTCGACCGGCTCGAGCTCGCCGTTATGGCGGCCGGCCTTGAGCTGCAACTCCTCGCCCGCGACGAGGATGCGGCCCTGTTGCGGTTTCTCGAGCAGGTTGATGCAGCGCAGGAAGGTGCTCTTGCCCGAGCCCGAGCTGCCGATGATGCTGATCACGTCGCCCGCGCGCGCGCGCAGCGATACGCCCTTGAGCACCTCGTGCTGGCCGTAGCGCTTGTGGATATCCTCGACCTGCAGCTTGTAGTCGGATGCGTTCATGTTCTCTTGCTTCGGGATTTCAGTGTCTGCGCGGTGCCAGATAGGCCAGGTAGCGACCCTCGGCGAGCTTGAACAGCCCCACCAGCGCGAAGCTCAGGCAGAGGTAGATCAGCGCTGCCGCCATATAGGCCTCGAACGGCAGGTAGTAGTCGGAATAGATGCGCCCGGCCGCGGCGGTCACGTCGACCATCGCCGGCACCGTGCTCGCCAGGCTGGTGCTGTGCAGCATCATGACGACCTCGTTGCTGTAGGCCGGCAGCGTGCGGCGCAGGGCGCTGGGCAGCACGATGCGCCGCAGCACGGCCCAGCGACCCATGCCCATCGCCTGCGCGGCCTCGATCTCGCCATGCGGGGTCTCGCGGATGGCGCCAGCCAGCATCTCGGCGGTATAGCCCGCGTTGTTGAGCGCGAACGCCAGCAGCGCGCAGAAGAAGGGCTCCTTGAAATGGGTCCAGGGCCAGACATCGTCCCAGCGCTGCTGGATCCATTCGACTTGTGCCAGCCCGTAATAGATCAGGTAGACCTGCAGCAGCAGCGGCGTGCCGCGGATGCAGAAGGTGTAGGCGCCGACGCTGCGGCGCAGCCAGGCCTGCTGGCTGGTCAGCGCGAGCGCCATCAGCAGCGCGAGCCAGGCGCCGACCGCCAGCGACGACAGCAGCAGCTGCAGCGTGACCAGCAGGCCTTCGCCGTAGAGCTGGATCGTCGCCGGGTCGAGGATGACGTCCCAGTTCACAGTTGCCCCCGTTTCGTACCCAGGCTGTAGCGCGCCTCGACCCGGCGCAAGACCCACAGCGACACCCAGGTGTAGAGCAGGAACAGGCCGGCGGCAAACAGCAGGAAGGTGAAGGGCTCGCGCGTGGCGGCACTGGCCTGCTTGGCGCGGTAGGTCATGTCCTGCAGGCCGATCAGGCTGACCAGCGCGGTGGCCTTGATCAGCACCAGCCAGTTGTTGGTGAAGCCGGGCAGGGCGTAGCGAATCATCTGCGGCAGCGTGATGCGCCAGAAGGTGCGCAGCCGCCCCATGCCGAAGGCCCAGGCCGCTTCCATCTGGCCCCTGGGCACCGAGAGGATGGCGCCGCGGAAGGTCTCGGTCATGTAGGCGCCGTAGATGAAGCCGATCGTCGCGACGCCGGCGCTGAAGGGCTCGATGTCGACCGTGGCTTCGCTGCCCATGGCCTCCATCAGGCTGTTGAGGCCGATCGTGCCGCCATAGAACAGCAGCAGCATCAGCACGAGCTCGGGCACGCCGCGCACCAGCGTCGTGTAGAGCGTCGCGATGGCGACCAGCGTCTTGCGCCCGGAGAGCTTGGCGCTGGCGCCCGCGAGTCCGAGCAGGATGGACAGCAGCAGCGAGGCGAGCGAGACCGCCACCGTCAGCGCCGCGCCTTCCAGAATGGTCAGGAAGTAACCGGTCATGAGAACGTAATCGGGCGGCCAACCCCTTGCGGGAGCTGCCGCCCTGTGGATGGACCAAGGCCCGGACATGCCAAGGACATGTCCATGACCGCTTTACTTGCCGTAGACGTCGAAGCTGAAGTACTTGTCGTTGAGCTTCTTGTAGGTGCCGTTGGCGCGGATGGTCTTGATCGCCTCGTTGATCGGCCCCTTGAGCTTGTCGCCCTTGCGCATCGCGACGCCCATGCCGGAGCCGTAGTACTTGAAGTACTTGGGATCGTCCTGCGAGGGACCGGCGTAGGCAAAGCCCTTCCCTTCGGGCTTGGCCAGGAAGCCGGCACCGACCTCGACCGAGTCGGCCACCGTGCCGTCGAGGCGGCCGGACTTGATGTCGAGGTAGACCTGGTCCTGAGCCTCGTAAGGGACTATGGTCGCGCCCTTGGACTTGAGCTCGCCGAGCGCGAACTTCTCCTGGGTGCTGCCCTTGAGCACGCCGAGCTTCTTGCCCTTGAGGCCGTTGAAGTTGTCGTCCACCTTGACGTCGGCCTTGACGACGACGCGGCTGGGCGTGTTGTAGTACTTGTCCGAGAAGTCGATCACCTTCTTGCGGTCGTCGGTCATCGACATCGAGCTGATGATGACGTCGTACTTCTTGGCCTGCAGACCGGGGATCATGCTGTCCCAGACCTGTTCGACGAAGACGCACTTGCGCTGGATCTGCTCGCAGATCGCGTTGGCGATATCGACGTCGAAGCCGGTCGGCTTGCCGTCGGCGGTCTTGAAGGTGAAGGGTTCGTAGGTCGGATCGATCGCGACCTTGAGGTCGGCGCTCTGTGCCATGGCGCTGGTGGCGCCCAGGGCCAGGAGCAATGCGGTCAATTGTTGGTTCATGACTTTCCTCGGGTAACAAAAGGGAAGGTATTCCCTCATTCTAGGGTCTGGCCAGGCTTGTGGCGGAGTTTCCTTGCCGCTCAGTGAAAATACCCTGGAAATCCCTAGTCCTTCCTGAGCCCCAGGATCACGT
>Ga0255269_1000163_pt1 | contig 13280 bp, 14 predicted proteins | sample AtltaT_33_FD_183664 | JGI IMG/M metagenome (GOLD analysis project Ga0255269, IMG submission 183664) | Metatranscriptome of freshwater microbial communities from Altamaha River, Georgia, United States - Atl_Yuk_RepC_8h (Metagenome... | ecosystem: Environmental > Aquatic > Freshwater > River... | reverse complement strand
GTCGATGCCCAGCGCGGCGCGATCAGCTGGAGCAAGCCGGCCAACGGTTCGGTCGGACTGGCGTCGGATGCGTCTGCCGTCTACGGCGTCGAGGCCAACGGCCGTGTCATGGCCTGGAAGGCAGAAGGCGGCGATCTGCTGTGGCAGTCCGATCTGCTGCTCAACCGCGGGCTGAGCGCGCCGCTGGCGGCTGGCCGCTCGATCGCGATCGGCGATGGCCAGGGCTATGTCCATCTGCTGGCGCGCGAAGATGGCAAGCTGCTCAACCGCCTCACGACCGATGGCTCGGCCATCGTCTCCGCTCCCCTGCTGGCAGGCAACAACCTGCTGGCCCTGACACGCAAAGGCGCACTCTACGCCTGGCGCCCCGAATGAAACCTGTCATCGCCCTGGTGGGCCGACCCAATGTCGGCAAGTCCACCCTTTTCAACCGCCTGACCAAGACGCGTGACGCCATCGTCGCCGACTTCCCCGGCCTCACGCGCGACCGCCATTACGGCAACGCGCGCCTGGGCAAGCGCGAGTTCATCGTGATCGACACCGGCGGCTTCGAGCCCGACGCCGGCAGCGGCATCTTCAAGGAGATGGCCAAGCAGACCCAGCAGGCGGTGGCCGAATCCGACGTCGTGATCTTCGTGCTCGATGCCCGTGGCGGCCTGAGCGCGCAGGACCACGACATCGCCAACTACCTGCGCAAGCTCAACAAGCCGACCCTGCTGGTGGCCAACAAGGCCGAGGGCATGAAGGAGGGCGCGCAGCTGGTCGAGTTCTACGAGCTCGGCCTGGGCGAAGTGCTGCCGGTCTCGGCCGCCCATGGCCAGGGCGTGCGCTCGATGATCGAGGCCGCGCTGGAGAAGCTGATCTGGCCCGACGAGGTCGAGGAGGTTGCTCCCGAGGAGACCGTGATCAAGCTCGCGGTCGCCGGTCGCCCCAACGTCGGCAAGTCGACCCTGATCAACGCCTGGCTCGGCGAGGAGCGCCTGGTCGCCTTCGACATGCCCGGTACCACGCGCGACGCGATCTCGGTGCCGTTCGAGCGCAACGGCCAGAAGTTCGAGCTGATCGATACCGCCGGCCTGCGCCGCAAGGGTCGTGTCTTCGAGGCGATCGAGAAGTTCTCGGTCGTCAAGACGCTGCAGGCGATCGAGAACGCGCACGTCGTGCTGCTGCTGCTCGACGCCACCGAGGGCGTGACCGACCAGGACGCGCATATCGCGGGCTATGCGCTCGAGAGTGGGCGCGCCGTCGTGCTGGCGGTCAACAAGTGGGACGCGATCGACAGCTACCAGCGCGAGACCCTGCAGCGCTCGATCGAGAGCCGGCTGGCCTTCCTCAAGTTCGCGCCGCTGCACCTGATCTCGGCCAGGAAGCGCCAGGGCATCGGTCCGCTCTGGACCTCGATCGCCAAGGCCTATGCCTCGGCCATGATCAAGATGCCGACCCCGCTGCTGACCCGCCTGCTGCAGGAATCGATCGCGCTGCAGGCGCCCAAGCGCGGCGGCATGTACCGGCCCAAGATGCGCTACGCCCACCAGGGCGGCATGAACCCGCCGGTGATCGTGATCCACGGCAATTCGCTCGACAACGTCGACAATGCCTACAAGCGCTTCCTCGAGGGGCGCTTCCGCAAGGCCTTCGACCTGGTCGGTACGCCGCTGCGCATCGAGTTCAAGACCTCGGCCAATCCCTACGACGAATGATTGAACCACGGCCGTACCGCTTCTGGCCTGCTGGCTGTGGTATGGTCTGTTTCCCTAAACTTCTTTGAACACGGAGCATATCGTGAGCAACAACAAAGGCCAACTCCTGCAAGATCCGTTCCTGAACCAGCTGCGCCGCGAGCATGTGCCGGTCTCGATCTACCTGGTCAACGGCATCAAGCTGCAGGGCCAGATCGAGTCCTTCGACCAGTATGTCGTGCTGCTGCGCAACACCGTCACCCAGATGGTGTACAAGCACGCGATCTCGACCATCGTTCCGGGTCGTCCGGTCCAGTTCAGCGCCAACCAGCCTGCTGACGAAGCCTGAACCGTCCTTTGAGCGACAGCAAAAACCCCCAGGCCGAGCTGCCGGGCGTCGTGCTCGTCGGTGTCGACCTGGGGTTTCCTCATTTCGATGCCGGACTCGACGAGCTCGCACAGCTGGCGCAGACCGCCGGCTTCCGTGTCGTCGACCGGGTGGCGTGCAAGCGCCGCGCACCCGATCCGGCGCTGTTCATCGGTTCCGGCAAGGCCGACGAGATCAAGGCGCTTGCGCTCGGCCACGGCGCGCGCGAGATCCTGTTCGACCAGGCCTTGAGTCCGGCGCAGCAGCGCAACCTCGAGCGCCACATGGGAATGCCGGTCAACGACCGCACGCTGCTGATCCTCGAGATCTTCGCCCAGCGTGCGCGCAGCCATGAAGGCAAGCTGCAGGTCGAGCTGGCCAAGCTGCAGTACCTCAGCACCCGCCTGGTGCGGCGCTGGACCCACCTGGAGCGCCAGAGCGGCGGCATCGGCATGCGCGGCGGTCCGGGCGAGACCCAGATCGAGCTTGACCGCCGCATGATCGGCGACGCGATCAAGCGCACCAAGGAGCGGCTCGAGAAGGTCAAGCGCCAGCGCGGCACCCAGCGGCGCCAGCGCGAGCGGCGCGACGCGTTCACGATCTCGCTGGTCGGCTACACCAACGCCGGCAAGTCCTCGCTCTTCAACGCCCTGGTCAAGGCGCGTGCCTACGCCGCCGACCAGCTGTTCGCCACGCTGGATACGACTACGCGCCAGCTCTACCTGGGCGAGGTTGGTCGCAGCGTCTCGCTGTCCGACACGGTCGGCTTCATCCGCGACCTGCCGCACGGACTGGTCGAGGCCTTCGCCGCCACGCTGCAGGAGGCGCGCGACGCCGACCTGCTGCTGCATGTGGTCGACGCTTCCAACCCCGAGCATCCCGAACAGATCGCCGAGGTCATGCGCGTGCTCGGCGAGATCGGTGCCGACGACCTGCCGCAGATCCTGGTCTTCAACAAGCTCGATGCGATTCCCGACGAGCGCCAGCCGCGTCAGCGGCTGGACCAGGTCGAGCTCGAAGGCGAGAGCGTACCGCGCATCTTCCTGAGCGCGCATACCGGCGAGGGTCTGGCCGAACTGCGCGGTCTGCTGGCCGAGCGCCTGCTGGCCCGGATCGGCGAGCCTTCGGCAGAGAAGCCCTCGAGCGACGCCGCAGCATCGGATTCGGCACAATAGGCTTCATCCATCGCAATACCGTCATACATGAACTTCAATCTGACTGGCCTGCGCGCGGTCCGCTGGGATCGCTTCAAGGGCATGTTCAACCTCAACGATCCCCGCTGGGGGCGCGGCAGTGACGACGACAAGTCAGGGGCCGGCGATTCCGGCGATGCGCAGCGACCGAAGCGGCCTGAGGGCCCGAGCCAGGGTCCGCCCGACCTCGACGCGCTCTGGCAGGACTTCAACCGGAAGATCTCGGGACTGTTCGCCGGCAAGTCCGGCGATGGAGGCAAGCAGGGCGGACAGTTCCCTGGCCTCAAGCCCGGCCCCAAGGGCACGGGTATCGGTTTGGGCTTGATCGGTGGCGCGCTGGTGCTGGTCTGGCTCGGCACCGGCTTCTTCATCGTGCAGGAAGGCCAGCAGGCCGTCATCACCCAGTTCGGCCGCTACCACAGCACGGTGGGCGCCGGCTTCAATTGGCGCCTGCCCTATCCGGTCCAGCGCCACGAGACCGTCAACGCGACCCAGATCCGTTCCGTCGACGTCGGCGGTGACGCGGTCATGCGCGCGACCGGCCTGCGCGAATCGGCCATGCTGACCGAGGACGAGAACATCGTCGAGATCAAGTTCGCGGTCCAGTACCGCCTCAACGATGCGCGCGCCTTCCTGTTCAACAGCCGCGACCCCGAGGACGCGGTGCGCAAGGCAGCCGAGACGGCAGTCCGCGAGGTGGTGGGCAAGATGAAGATGGATGCGGCATTGGCTGATGAGCGCGACCAGATCGGCCCGCGCGTGCGCAGCCTGATGCAGGTCATCCTGGATCGCTATCAGCTCGGCATCGAGGTCGTCGGCATCAACCTGCAGCAGGGCGGCGTGCGTCCGCCGCTCGAGGTCCAGGCCGCTTTCGACGATGTGCTGAAAGCCGGTCAGGAGCGCGAGCGTGCCAAGAACGAGGCCGAGGCCTATGCCAACGAGGTGGTGCCGCGCGCCAAGGGCACGGCATCGCGACTGCTGCAGGAGGCAGAAGGCTACAAGGCGCGTATCGTCGCTCAGGCAGAAGGTGACGCCCAGCGCTTCAAGCTGGTGCAGGCCGAATACGCCAAGGCGCCGCAGGTCACGCGCGAGCGCATGTACCTCGAGACCATGCAGCAGGTCTACGGCAACGTGAGCAAGGTGCTGGTCGACAGCAAGCAGGGTTCGAGCATGCTCTATCTGCCGCTGGACAAGATCATGCAGCAAAGTGCCCAGGCCGACGCGCCGGCAGCGCCCGCCGCATCGGCATCTGCCGCATCCGAAACCCGACCGGCCAGCGCTGCGGCGAGCAGCTCTGCGCGCAACCGTGACAGCGAGCGCTCGCGCGAACGCGAATTGCGCTGATCGGCGGCGAGGAATAGAACATGAACAGAATCGGTTTCTTCTTCTCGACCCTGCTGGTCGCGCTCGCGCTGGCCAGCTCCATGCTCTTCGTCGTCGACCAGCGCCAGTTCGGCGTGGTCTATGCGCTCGGCCAGATCAAGAGCGTCATCACCGAGCCCGGCCTGCACGTCAAGCTGCCGCCACCGTTCCAGAACGTCTCCTACATCGACAAGCGCCTGCTCACGCTCAAGAGCAGCGACACCGAACCGACGCTGACCGCAGAGAAACAGCGCGTCGTGATCGACTGGTATGTGCGCTGGCGCATCTCGGACCCACAGGCCTATATCCGCAACGTCGGCCTCGACGAGCGTGCCGGTGCCGACCAGCTCAAGCGCGTGGTGCGCAACAGCTTCCAGCAGGAGGTCAATAAGCGCACCGTGCGCGAGCTGCTCTCGACCCAGCGCGAGCAGCTGATGGCCGACGTCAAGCGCGAGGTGCTGGCTGCCGTGCGCGGCGCTGACAAGCCCTGGGGCATGGACGTGGTCGACGTGCGCATCACTCGCGTCGACTATGCCGAGACCATCACCAAGTCGGTCTACGACCGCATGGAGGCCGAGCGCAAGCGGGTCGCCAACGAGCTGCGCTCGACCGGCTCGGCCGACGGCGAGAAGATCCGCGCCGACGCCGACCGCCAGCGCGAGGTGCTGGTGGCACAGGCCTTCCGCGACGCGCAGAAGGTCAAAGGCGAGGGCGATGCCGAGGCCTCGCGCCTCTATGCGCAGTCCTTCGGCAAGGACCCGGCTTTCGCCCAGTTCTACCGCAGCCTGGAGGCCTACAAGTCCAGCTTCGCGAACAAGTCCGACATGCTGGTGCTCGACCCTTCGAGCGAGTTCTTCAAGGCCATGCGCTCGAGCGGGTCGGCTGCCGACAAGCGCTGATCGGCGTTGCTGCCGCTTTTTTACCGGGTTGCCTGCGCAACCCGGTAAAATCCTTTTTTTAACAGTCCCCCGATACCCTCATGTCCGCCTGGCTATTGCCGGATCAAATCGCCGACGTCCTGCCCTCAGAGGCCAGGCATATCGAAGACTTGCGCCGCGCGCTGCTCGACAGTGCGCGCGCCTACGGCTACGAGCTCGTCATCCCGCCGATGGTCGAGCATCTCGATTCGCTGCTCACCGGGACCGGCGAGGCGCTTGAGCTGCAGACCTTCAAGCTGGTCGATCAGCTCTCGGGCCGCAGCCTGGGCCTGCGCGCCGACACCACGCCCCAGGTGGCGCGCATCGACGCCCACCTGTTGAACCGCCAGGGCGTCACTCGCCTGTGCTACTGCGGTCCGGTGCTGCACGCTCGCGTCGACCGCCCGCATGGCACGCGCGAGCCACTGCAGTTTGGCGCCGAGATCTACGGCCATGCCGGCCTGGAAGCCGACCTCGAGGTGATCGAGCTCGCGCAGTCCAGCCTGCGCGCGGCCGGACTCGAACAGCAGACGGTCGACCTCGGCGATGTGCGCATCATCGATTCGGTGCTGGCCGGCCAGTCGCTGGACTCTGCCCGCATCGCCCGCATCCATGTCGCGCTGGCCGCCAAGGACAGCGCCGGCCTAGCGGCCTTGAGCGAAGGCCTGCCGGCCGAGGTGCGCGACAGCCTGCTGGCGCTGCCCGGACTCTATGGCGACGTCAGCGTGCTCGACGAAGCCGCGCGCCGCCTGCGCCCCAGTGCGCTGCTCGATCGCGCGCTCGGCGACCTGCGCTGGCTGGCCACTCAGCTCGTCGATGCCCAGCTCTCGTTCGACCTCGCCGACCTGCGCGGCTATGCCTACTACACCGGGGTGCGCTTCTCGCTCTTCGGTGGCCAGGCTGGCAGCCTGCGCGAGCTGGTGCGCGGCGGTCGCTACGACGAGGTCGGCGGCGTGTTTGGGCGCAAGCGTCCGGCGGCGGGCTTCAGCCTCGATTTGAAGGAACTGGTGTCGGCCGCCGCTGCGCCGGCGCTGCAGCCCGCGATCCGCGCCCCCTGGGGCTCGGAGCCCGGCCTGCGAGCTGCCATTGCCGCGCTGCGTGTAGCCGGCCAAACCGTGGTCTGCGTCCTGCCGGGCCATGAACATGAGGTGGATGAGTTCCACTGCAACCGCGCGCTCGTCGCGCAAGACGGCGCGTGGGTGGTCCAGCCCCTGGCAGCCTGACCCCGCCCAGAAGAAAACGGTATCCCCATGAGCGAAAACAATTTCAAGGCCCAGCCCGGGCGCAACGTCGTCGTCGTCGGCACCCAGTGGGGTGACGAGGGCAAGGGCAAGCTGGTCGACTGGCTGACCGAGACCGCCAGGGGCGTGGTGCGCTTCCAGGGCGGCCACAACGCCGGCCACACGCTGGTCATCAATGGCGTCAAGACCGCGCTGCACCTGATCCCGAGCGGCATCATGCGCGCCGGCGTCAAGTGCTACATCGGCAACGGCGTGGTGCTGTCGGCCACCAAGCTGCTGGAGGAAATCGCCGGTCTGGAGAAGGCAGGCGTCGAGGTCCGTTCGCGCCTGCGCATCAGCGAGGCCTGTCCGCTGATCCTGCCCTTCCACGCCGCGATCGACATCGCGCGCGAAGCGGCCAAGGCCCGCGCCGGCAGCGAGAAGATCGGCACCACCGGCCGTGGCATCGGCCCGGCCTACGAGGACAAGATCGCGCGCCGTGCGCTGCGCGTGCAGGATCTCAAGCACCCCGAGCGCTTCGCTGCCAAGCTGCGCGAGCTGCTCGAGCTGCACAACCATGCGCTGACCACCTACCTCGGCAGCGCCGAGATGCAGTGGGACGCCGCGCTGTCGCCCTTCATCGTCGATGGCAAGATCCAGTTCGACCCGGTGTTCGAGCAGGCGATGCAGCAGGCCGAGGAAATCCGCCCGATGATGGCTGATGTCTCGCGCGAGCTCAACGAGGCCCACAAGGCCGGCATCAACCTGCTGTTCGAAGGCGCGCAGGGCACGCTGCTCGACGTCGACCACGGCACCTATCCCTTCGTGACCTCGAGCAACTGCGTGGCCGGCAATGCCGCGGCGGGCGCCGGCGTCGGCCCGGGCCTGCTGCATTACGTGCTCGGTATCACCAAGGCCTACTGCACCCGCGTCGGCGGCGGCCCGTTCCCGACCGAGCTCGACTGGGAAACCGAGGGCAATCCCGGCTACCACATGGCCACTGTCGGCGCCGAGCGCGGCACCACCACCGGCCGTTCGCGCCGCTGTGGCTGGTTCGACGCCGCCCTGCTCAAGCGCTCGGCCCAGGTCAACGGCCTGTCGGGCCTGTGCATCACCAAGCTCGACGTACTCGACGGCCTGACCGAGCTCAAGCTCTGCGTCGGCTACCAGCTCGACGGCGAAACCATCGACCTGCTGCCGATGGGCGCCGACGAGATCGCGCGTTGCCAGCCGATCTACGAGACCCTGCCGGGCTGGACCGAGAGCTCGGTCGGCGCGACCCGCTACGAGGATCTGCCTGCCAACGCGCAGGCCTACCTGAAGCGCATCGAGGAAGTCACCGGCGTGCCGATCCATGTCGTCTCGACCAGCCCGGATCGCGATCACACCATCCTGCTGCAGCACCCCTACGCTGCATGATGGATGAAGAAGGGCGGCCCACAGGCCGCTTTTTCGCATCTCTCCGGCGACAGAAAATCCTGACAAAACCTACAAGAGCAGAACCGACATGCTGAGCGAAGACGGCAAGCACCTCTATGTGAGCTACGACGAATACCATGGGCTGATCGAGAAGCTCGCGCTCATGGTCCATGAATCGGGCTGGCAGTTCGACACCATCCTGTGCCTGGCGCGCGGCGGCCTGCGTCCCGGCGACATCCTGTCGCGCATCTTCGATCTGCCGCTGGCCATCATGTCGACCAGCTCCTACCGTGCCGAATCTGGCACGGTGCAGGGTCATCTCGACATCGCGCACTACATCACCACGCCCAGGGGCGAGATTGCCGGCCGCGTGCTGCTGGTCGATGATCTGGCAGACTCGGGTCATACGCTGCGCGCGGTGATCGAGCAGCTGCGCCACGACTACCCGCCCATCACCGAGCTGCGCAGCGCTGTGATCTGGACCAAGGCCTGCTCGGTGTTCCAGCCCGACTATTCAGTCGAGTTCCTGCCTTCCAATCCCTGGATCCACCAGCCCTTCGAGACCTACGACAGCCTGCGACCCAAGGATCTGCTGGCGCAGCGTCAGCAAGGTTGAGGCTGTCCGGATGCAGTCGATCACCGGACTGATCCAGCACGGTTACCGGCCGCCGGCCGACTTCGACTCGCCCGCGCCCGGCGTGTTCAAGGCCTCGACCGTGTTCTTCCCGGACGTCGCAGCCTTGCGCGCACGTGACTGGAAGGACAAGTCGGCCTATACCTATGGCCTGCACGGCACGCCGACCACCTTCACGCTGGAGGAGCGCATCGCCACGCTCGAAGGCGGTGTGCATTGCCTGCTGGCCCCGAGCGGGCTGGCGGCGATCGCGCTGGTCGACATGGCGCTGCTGCGCTCGGGTGACGAACTGCTGATCCCGCACAACGCCTACGGCCCCAGCAAGTCGTTCGCGCAGGTCGAGCTCGCGGGCTGGGGCATCAGGACCCAGTTCTACGATCCGATGGACCCGGACGACCTGGCCGCGAAGATCAGCCCCGCGACGCGGCTGGTCTGGCTCGAGGCGGCCGGCTCGATCACGCTCGAGTTCCCGCACCTGCCAGCATTGACGGCCATCGTGCGCAGTGCCAGCGAGGGCAGGGCGCGTCCGATCCTGAGCGCGCTCGACAACACCTGGGGCGCCGGCGTCGCGTTCTGTGGCTTCGACCTCGGTGCCGACATCGTGATGCAGGCGCTGACCAAGTACCCGAGCGGTGGCGGCGATGTCCTGATGGGCTCGGTCGTCACGCGCGATGCGGCACTGCACCGCGATCTGCTGCTCACGCACATGAGACTGGGTCTGGGCGTGGGCGCCAACGATGCCGAGCTGGTGCTGCGCAGCCTGCCGTCGATCGCGCTGCGCTACGCGGCGCAGGACCGAGCGGCGCGCGACTTGGCCTCCTGGATGCAGGCTCAGCCCGGCGTCAAGCGGGTGCTGCATCCCGCGCTGGCGGGATCGCCTGGCCATCAGAACTGGCAACGCGATGCGCGCGGCGCGGCCAGCCTGTTCTCGGTCGTGTTCGACGGGGCTGTTCCGCCTGAGCGGGTGGTCGCCTTCTGCGATGCGCTCAGGCTGTTCCGCCTCGGCTACAGCTGGGCCGGCCCAATCAGCCTGTGCCTGCCCTACGAGAGGGCTGAGATGAGAGGGCGAGACTGGCCCCATGTCCATGGCCCGGTACGCTTCGCGGTCGGGCTCGAGGCAGTCGACGACCTGCGCGCCGACCTGGTGCAGGCGCTGCGCGTGCTCGCTGACCCACAGCCGGGTGCCATCAGGGCTTGAGCAGCCGCTTGAGTTCTGGCCAGACGTTGTCGAGCATCCTGGGCTGGGCGGCCTCGTTCGGGTGGATGCGGTCGGCCTGGAACAGCGCCAGCGCCAGGGGCGCCGGGCGGTCGGCCACGCCAGCGAGGAAGAAGGGCACCAGCGCGGCTTGCTCTGCCTGCGCGACCTCGACATAGAGGCGGCGGAACTGATCGGCATGGCGTGCGCCGTAGTTGGGCGGCACCTGCATGCCCAGCAGCAGCACGCGCGCGCCGGCTTCGCGCGCCATGCGCGTCATCTCCGCCAGGTTGTCGCGCGTCAGTTCCAGTGGCAGTCCGCGCAGCGCGTCGTTGGCTCCGAGCTCGATCACGACCAGCGCCGGGCGGTGCTGGCTCAGCAGGGCTGGCAGGCGCGCTCTGCCGCCAGCGCTCGTGTCGCCGCTGATGCTGGCGTTGACGACCTGCCAGCCAGCCTTCTGCGCGTCGAGCCGCTGCTGCAGCAGGCTGGCCCAGCCACTGCCGCGCTGCAGGCCGTATTCGGCGCTGAGCGAATCACCGACGATCATCATCCGCGTGGGCTCAGCTGCGGGGCCCGCTAACGCAACTGCGCATGACCCCGCCAACCATGCAAGGCCCAGGCTCGAGTTAAAGTGTCGGCGGTTCAATCGAGAAAAGCTATCCATGTCTGATGTCATCCTTGCCGTGCAGGATCTGTCCAAGTCGGTGACCGACAGCGGCGGCACGATCGAGATTTTGCGCCATGTCGGTTTCGAATTGCGTCGCGGCGAGACGCTGGCCATCGTCGGCGCCTCGGGTTCGGGCAAGAGCACGCTGCTGTCCATCCTGGCCGGGCTCGACACACCGAGCAGCGGCCAGGTGCTGTTGGCTGGCGAGGCTCTTTTCGCGCTCGACGAGGACGAACGCGCCGCGCTGCGCGCGCGCCAGGTCGGCTTCGTGTTCCAGAGCTTCCAGCTGCTCGGCAACCTGAGTGCGCTCGAGAACGTGATGCTGCCACTCGAGCTCGCGGGCCGCAACGATGCGCGCGCCGCTGCGACGAAAATGCTCGAGCGCGTCGGCCTGGGCCAGCGACTCGGTCATTATCCGCGCCTGCTCTCGGGTGGCGAGCAGCAGCGCGTCGCGCTGGCGCGCGCCTTCGTCGTCGAGCCCGCGCTGTTGCTGGCGGACGAGCCGACCGGCAGCCTCGACTACGCGAGCGGCGAGAAGGTCATGGAGCTGATGTTCGAGCTCAACCGCGAGCAGGGCACGACGCTGGTGCTCGTCACCCATGACCGCGAGATCGCGCAGCGCTGCGAGCGCCGCATCGCGATCGAGGCCGGCTGCGCGAGCGAACAGCCTTCGCTGGCAGGCTGATCTGCGATTGCCCAGACGCGCGCTGGTGCGCCAGCAACGATAATCGCCTCATGTCCTCCCCCAAAGTTTTGTTCGGCTTCCACGCCGTCGGCGTGCGCCTGAAGACCGCGCCGCAGTCCATCATCGAGATCTACTACGAGTCCAGCCGGCGCGATGCGCGCATGCGGCAGTTCATCGAGCGCGCCAAGGAGGCCGGTGCCCGCCTGATCGAGGCCGACAGCCTGCGCATCGCCAAGCTCTGCGGCAGCCACGGCCACCAGGGCGTTGCCGCGCGCGTCAACGAGGTCGAGCAGGTCCGCTCGCTCGACGAGCTGCTCGACCAGCTTGAGGCCGACGGCATCGCGCCTTTGCTGCTGGTGCTCGACGGCGTGACCGATCCGCACAACCTGGGGGCTTGCCTGCGCGTGGCCGACGGTGCCGGCGCGCATGCGGTGATCGCGCCCAAGGATCATGCCTGCGGCGTCAACGCCACGGTGGCCAAGGTCGCTTCCGGTGCGGCCGAGACCGTGCCTTACTTCATGGTCACGAACCTGGCGCGTACCTTGAATGAACTCAAGGAGCGCAACATCTGGATCATCGGCACCAGCGGTGACGCCGACAGGACGCTCTACCAGATGGACCTCAAAGGCCCGGTCGCGCTCGTGCTCGGCGCCGAGGGGCCGGGCATGCGCCAGCTCACGCGCAAGACCTGCGACGAGCTGGTCGGCATCCCGATGAAAGGTGCGGTCGAGAGCCTCAACGTCTCGGTCGCCAGCGCCGTCTGTCTCTACGAAGCGCTGCGTCAGCGCGGCTGAAAAGGAACACCCATGAAGCGATTCACACTGATGGTGGCGGCTGTCGCTGCCAGCCTGCTGGCCGGCTGCACCCAGGAGCAGCAGAACAAGCTCGGTCGCAGCATCCAGAACTGGACCGGCACCGACGGCGTGCTCGAGCTCTACGCCGGTGACAAGCTGGTGCGTCGCTTCCTCAAGGTCGACAAGATCAGCACGGCGCTGGGCACCGACGACAAGACTCCGCGCGCCTACCGCTTCGGCTATGGCGTGCTCGACGAGAACCTGAACTTCCAGGTCGATCCCGGCGAGAAGAAGGTCTACTTCGAGATCAGCGACTACAGCAACACGGTGTTCTTCGACAACCCGCGCTGATTCCGCTCCTCATCCGCACCTGCAACCTGGCTCAGACCAGGCCTAAGCTGCCCAGCAGCGCACCGGCGGCCATCAGCACGAGCAGGTGCAGCCTTGTCTTCCAGACCAGCAAGGTGGTGCAGGCGGTCAGCAGCCAGAGCGGCCAGTCGCGCGCGGGCTGGTCGTGCGCTGCGCTCAGCAGCCAGCCGATCGACAGCAGCAGCCCGATCACGATCGGTGACATGCCGGTCTTGAAGGCGCGAACCGCGAGCAGATGCTGGTTGCGGTGCGCCCAGCGCGTGGCCAGATAGTTCAACGTGCAGGATGGCAGCAGGCTGCCCAGCATCGCCAGCGCCATGCCGAGCAATGCCTGCCACCAGGCAGTCGCTCCCGCGCCCAGGCCACCGGCGGCATTGAGCCCGACGTTCCAGCCCATCAGCGCAATGAACAGGATGTTGGGGCCGGGAGCTGCCTGTGCCAGCGCGATCGAGTTGCCGAACTGCTGCGGGCTCAGCCAGTGCTGCTGCAGCACCAGATAGCGCTGCATTTCGGGCGTGGTCGTGATAGCCCCGCCGACCCCCAGCAGCGACAGGCTGGCGAAATGCGTCGCCAGGTCGAGCCAGTCGGACGGCGTCATGGTGATGTTCATGGCCGCTCCTGGGGTGGGACTGAACCGATCTGCCGCAGCCGGTAGCCTGCCCAGCAGCAGGACAGGCCTCCGATGAGCAGCAGCACCCAGACCAGCGGCACGCGCAGCCAGGCGATGGCGACGAAGCTGAGTGCGGCGACCAGCGCGGCTGCCATCAGTCCCATCGGGC
>Ga0255269_1000159_pt1 | contig 13443 bp, 13 predicted proteins | sample AtltaT_33_FD_183664 | JGI IMG/M metagenome (GOLD analysis project Ga0255269, IMG submission 183664) | Metatranscriptome of freshwater microbial communities from Altamaha River, Georgia, United States - Atl_Yuk_RepC_8h (Metagenome... | ecosystem: Environmental > Aquatic > Freshwater > River... | reverse complement strand
GAACCGGTCTGGGCCATCGGCACCGGACGGACGGCGACGCCGGAGCAGGCGCAGGCCGTGCATGCCGTGCTGCGCGCGCAGCTGCGCGCCGCGTCCGCCAGGTCGCAGCGCAACCGCATCCTCTATGGTGGCAGCATGAACGCCGGCAATGCGGTCGAGCTGCTGGCCCAGCCCGACATCGACGGCGGCCTGATTGGTGGCGCCTCGCTCAAGGCGGCAGAATTCCTGAAAATCATCGCCAGCTGCCCCCCGGCTGGCAACTGAAGCTAAATCATGACCATACTCTTCAACCTGATCCTCATCGTCCAAGTCCTGTCCGCCCTGGCCATGATCGGACTGATCCTGATGCAGCACGGCAAGGGCGCCGACGCCGGTGCCGCATTCGGTGGCGGCGGCTCGGCCAGCCTGTTCGGTGCCTCGGGCAGTGCCAACTTCCTCTCGCGCACGACAGCGGCGCTGGCGACCGTGTTCTTTGTCTGCACGCTGGCGCTGGCCTATTTCGGCAATGCGCGTCCCGCCAGTTCGGGCAGCAGCGTGCTCGAGACCGCGGCGCCTGCGGCCGCCCCAGCAGTGCCTGAGAAGCCTGCTGCCGGGCAGATTCCGGGACAGTAAGTCAAAAAATGGCCCGCAGTGAGAAATTCGCGCGGGCCGGTCGGAAAAGCTGATTTTTCCCGCTACAATTCGTTTCATTGATGCAGCGCGGCACCCACGGTGAAGCACAAAGACAAGCAGCATCAAGACCCATGCCGACGTGGTGAAATTGGTAGACACGCTATCTTGAGGGGGTAGTGGCGAAAGCTGTGCGAGTTCGAGTCTCGCCGTCGGCACCAAGTATCATAAAAGGGCGCGCAATGCGTCCGCGGAACAAGCAAATGGACATTGCACAATACCTCCCGGTACTCTTGTTTGTTTTGGTGGGTCTGGCGGTAGGTGTCCTGCCGCAAGTCCTGGGCTACATCCTTGGCCCCAATCGCCCTGATGCGGCGAAAAACTCCCCTTATGAATGCGGCTTCGAGGCTTTCGAAGACGCTCGCATGAAGTTCGATGTGCGCTACTACCTGGTCGCCATCCTCTTCATCCTGTTCGACCTGGAAATCGCGTTCCTCGTGCCCTGGGCGGTCGCTCTGACCGACATCGGTTCGACGGGTTTCTGGGCTGGTGTGGTGTTCTTGATCGACCTGCTCGTAGGCTTCGTCTACGCCTGGAAGATCGGTGCGCTGGACTGGGAATAAGGTGCGCGATAGCGCTCTGGAGTAGAAATGATTGAAGGCGTCTTCAAGGAAGGCTTCATCACCACCAGCTATGACTCGGTGGTGAACTGGGCCAAGACCGGTTCGCTCTGGCCCATGACCTTCGGTCTGGCCTGCTGTGCCGTCGAAATGATGCATGCGGCGACTGCCCGCTACGACATCTCGCGCTTCGGCGCCGAGGTGTTCCGCGCCAGTCCGCGCCAGTCCGACCTCATGATCGTGGCCGGTACGCTGTGCAACAAGATGGCCCCCGCGCTGCGCAAGGTCTATGACCAGATGGCAGAACCGCGCTGGGTGATCTCGATGGGTTCCTGTGCCAACGGTGGTGGCTACTACCACTACAGCTACTCGGTGGTACGCGGCTGCGATCGCATCGTGCCGGTCGACGTCTATGTGCCAGGCTGTCCGCCGACGGCCGAAGCGCTGATCTACGGCATCATCCAGCTGCAGCAGAAGATCCGCCGCACCAACACCATTGCGCGCGCCTGAGCGCCGGAGATCCCCGATGACGAACGCAACCGCACAAGCTGTGGCGATCGCCCCTGAGGCGCTGCAGCAAACCGTCGCCGAGGTGCTCGGCGCCAAGGCCAGACAATTCAAGATCGAGCATGGTGAGGTCACCGTGGTCGTCGACCCGGCCGACTATCTCGAGGCCATGCAGTTGCTGCGCGACGCGCCGGGCTGCCGCTTCGACCAGCTGCTCGACCTCTGCGGCCTCGACTATTCCGCCTACCGCGACGGCGCCTGGGAAGGCCAGCGCTTCGCGGTCGTCGTGCATCTGATCTCGGTCGAGCTCAACCAGCGCCTGCGCGTGCGCGCCTTCTGCGCCGACGACGATTTTCCGATCTTGCCCACCGTCTCGGGCATCTGGACCGTGGCCAACTGGTACGAGCGCGAGGCATTCGACCTCTACGGCATCGTGTTCGACGGCCACGATGACCTGCGCCGCATCCTGACCGACTATGGTTTCATCGGTCATCCCTTCCGCAAGGACTTCCCCATGACCGGCCATGTCGAGATGCGCTACGACGCCGAGCGTCAGCGCGTGGTCTACGAGCCGGTTTCCATCGAGCTGCGCGAGAACACGCCGCGCATCATCCGCGAAGAGAACTACGGAGGCCTGCACTGAAGGGCTGCGGCTCCTTGGGCGAAATCATGGCTGAAATCAAGAACTACACCCTCAACTTCGGTCCGCAGCACCCGGCCGCGCACGGCGTGCTGCGCCTGGTGCTTGAGCTCGACGGCGAGGTGGTGCAGCGCGCCGACCCGCACATCGGCCTGCTGCACCGCGCGACCGAGAAGCTGGCCGAGACCAAGACCTACATCCAGTCGTTGCCCTACATGGACCGTCTCGACTACGTGTCCATGATGTGCAACGAGCATGCCTACTGCCTGGCGATCGAGAAGATGCTCGGCATTGAGGTGCCGATCCGCGCCCAGTACATCCGCGTGATGTTCAGCGAGATCACCCGCATGCTCAACCACCTGATGTGGCTGGGCTCGCACGGCAACGACATCGGCAGCTCGACCATCCTGATCTACGCCTTCCGCGAGCGCGAGGACCTGTTCGACATGTACGAGGCGGTCTCGGGCGCGCGCATGCACGCAGCCTATTTCCGTCCGGGCGGCGTCTACCGCGACCTGCCCGACACCATGCCGCAGTACAAGGCGAGCAAGGTGCGCAATGCGCGCGGCGTGGCCGAGCTCAACCAGAACCGCCAGGGTTCGCTGCTCGACTTCATCGACGACTTCACCCAGCGCTTCCCCAAGTACCTGGCCGAATACCACACGCTGCTGACCGACAACCGGATCTGGAAGCAGCGTACCGTGGGTGTCGGCGTCGTCAGCCCTGAGCGTGCGCTCAACATGGGCCTGACCGGTCCGATGATCCGCGGCTCCGGCTTTGCCTGGGACCTGCGCAAGAAGCAGCCCTACGACGCCTACGACAAGGTCGAGTTCGACATCCCGGTCGGCAAGACCGGCGACACCTACGACCGCTACCTGGTGCGCATGGAGGAGCTCAAGCAGTCCAATCGCATCATCAAGCAGTGCGTCGACTGGCTGCGCGCCAATCCGGGTCCGGTCATCAGCGACAACCACAAGGTGGCACCGCCCTCGCGCGAGGCGATGAAGTCGAACATGGAAGAGCTGATCCACCACTTCAAGCTCTTCACCGAAGGTTTCCACGTTCCCGAGTGCGAAGCCTATGCCGCAGTCGAGCACCCGAAGGGCGAGTTCGGCATCTACCTGGTCAGCGACGGCGCCAACAAGCCGTACCGCCTGAAGATCCGTGCGCCGGGCTTCGCCCATCTGTCGGCGCTCGACGAAATGGCCAGGGGCCACATGCTGGCCGACGCGGTCGCCATCATCGGCACCATGGATATCGTGTTTGGAGAAATTGACCGATGAGCTCCATCAAGCAAGGCGTGCAGGCGCAGTCCTTCTCAGAAGCGACGCTGGCCCGTTTCGCACGCGAAGTGGCCAAGTACCCGGCCGAGCAGAAGCAGTCGGCCGTGATGGCCATCCTGGCCATCGTGCAGCAGGAACAGGGCTGGCTCAGCCCCGAGGCCGAGCAGGGCATCGCCGACTACCTCGGCATGCCGGCGATGGCCGTGCACGAGGTCACGACCTTCTACAACATGTACAACCAGCAGCCGGTGGGCAAGTACAAGCTCAATGTCTGCACCAACCTGCCTTGCGTGCTGCGCGACGGGCAGAAGGCGCTGGCCCACCTCGAACAGAAACTGGGCATCAAGATGGGCATGACGACCGCTGACGGCCTGTTCACGCTGCAGCAGACCGAGTGCCTGGGCGCCTGCGCCGACTCGCCCGTGATGCTGGTCAACGACCGCCACATGTGCAGCTTCATGAGCAACAGCCGCCTCGATCAGCTGATCGAAGAACTGCGCGCCGCGGAGGGCAAGGCATGAACGCGATTCAAGTGCTGGACAAATTCGCCGCCTCGGGCGTCGAGACCTGCTTCCACGACCGCCACATCGACCCGCAGATCTATGCCGGCCTGAACGGCAGCAACTGGTCGATCAAGGACTACGAGGCGCGTGGCGGCTATGCCGCGCTGCGCAAGATCCTGGGCCAGGACGGCGGCGCCGGCCTGAGCCAGGACCAGGTCATCGCGACAGTCAAGGAATCCGGACTGCGCGGCCGTGGCGGCGCGGGCTTCCCGACCGGCCTGAAGTGGAGCTTCATGCCGCGCCAGTTCCCGGGCGTCAAGCACCTGGTGTGCAACTCGGACGAAGGCGAGCCGGGCACCTGCAAGGATCGCGAGATCCTGATGCACAACCCCCACATCGTGATCGAGGGCATGATCATCGCCGCCTACGCGATGGGCATCCCGCTCGGGTATAACTACATCCACGGCGAGATCTTCCAGGTCTACGAGCGCTTCGAGGCTGCCCTCGACGAGGCGCGCGCTGCCGGCTATCTCGGTGACAACATCATGGGCAGCAGCTTCAGCTTCCAGCTGCACGCTGCCCATGGTTTCGGCGCCTACATCTGTGGCGAGGAAACCGCGCTGCTCGAGTCGCTCGAGGGCAAGAAGGGCCAGCCGCGCTTCAAGCCGCCGTTCCCGGCCAGCTTCGGCCTCTACGGCAAGCCGACCACCATCAACAACACCGAGACCTTCGCGGCGGTGCCCTGGATCATCCGCAACGGCGGCCAGGCCTACCTCGAGTGCGGCAAGCCCAACAACGGCGGCACCAAGATTTTCTCGGTCAGCGGCGACGTCGAGCTGCCGGGCAACTACGAGATCCCGCTCGGCACCCCGTTCAGTAAGCTGCTCGAGCTCGCCGGTGGCGTGCGCAAGGGGCGCAAGCTCAAGGCCGTGATTCCGGGCGGCTCCTCGTCCCCGGTGCTGCCGGCCGATGTCATCATGAACTGCACGATGGACTACGACTCCATCTCCAAGGCCGGCTCGATGCTGGGCTCGGGCGCGGTCATCGTGATGGACGACAGCCGCTGCATGGTCAAGTCGCTGCAGCGCCTGTCCTACTTCTACATGCACGAGTCCTGCGGCCAGTGCACGCCCTGCCGCGAAGGCACGGGCTGGCTGTGGCGCATGGTCGACCGCATCGAGCGCGGCGAGGGCAAGCCCAGCGATCTGGCCCTGCTCGACAACGTGGCCGAGAACATCATGGGTCGCACCATCTGCGCCCTCGGTGACGCGGCAGCCATGCCGGTGCGCGGCATGATCAAACATTTCCGGCACGAGTTCGAGCACCACATCGAACACAAGACCTGCATGGTCCCGGCATACGTCTGAGGTCTTTGAACCATGGTTGAAATCGAACTCGACGGCAAGAAAGTGCAAGTGCCTCCCGGCAGCATGGTCATGCATGCAGCCGAAAAGGTGGGCACCTATATCCCGCACTTCTGCTATCACAAGAAACTCTCCATCGCGGCGAGCTGCCGCATGTGCCTGGTCGACGTCGAGAAGGCGCCCAAGGCCATGCCGGCCTGCGCCACGCCCGTGACCATGGGCATGGTCGTGCGCACCCAGTCTGACAAGGCCATCAAGGCCCAGAAGTCGGTCATGGAGTTCCTGCTGATCAACCACCCGCTCGATTGCCCGATCTGCGACCAGGGCGGTGAGTGCCAGTTGCAGGACATCGCGGTCGGCTACGGCGGTGGCGAATCGCGCTACGAGGAAGAAAAGCGCGTCGTCGCCCCCAAGGACGTCGGTTCGCTGATCTCGATGCAGGAGATGAGCCGCTGCATCCAGTGCACGCGCTGCGTGCGCTTCGGCCAGGAGATCGCCGGCCAGATGGAGCTAGGCATGTCGCATCGCGGCGAGCACGCCGAGATCGAGACCTTCGTCGGCATGAGCGTCGACTCCGAGCTGTCGGGCAACATGATCGACATCTGTCCGGTCGGCGCGTTGACCAGCAAGCCCTTCCGCTATCAAGCCCGCAGCTGGGAACTGGGTCGCCGCAAGAGCGTCAGCCCGCACGACTCGACCGGTGCCAACCTGATCGTCCAGGTCAAGAACAACCAGGTGCTGCGCGTCGTTCCGTTCGAGAACGAGGAAGTCAACGAGTGCTGGATCGCCGACCGTGACCGCTTCTCCTACGAGGCGCTCAACGGCGAGGATCGCCTGACCAAGCCCATGCTCAAGCAGGGCGGCGTCTGGAAGGAAGTCGACTGGCAGACCGCGCTCGAGTATGTCGCTAACGGCCTCAAGAACATCAAGGCCGAGCAGGGCGCCCAGGCCATCGGCCTGCTGGCGAGCCCGCACAGCACGGTCGAGGAACTGGCCCTGGCCGGCGCCCTGGTGCGCGGCCTCGGCAGCCAGAACCTCGACAGCCGACTGCGTGCCGCCGACTTCGGCAACGCTGCAGCAGAGGGCGACGCCCGCTGGCTCGGCCTGCCGATCGCCGAACTGAGCAACCTGCAGCGCGTGCTGGTGGTCGGCTCCAACCTGCGCAAGGATCACCCGCTGTTTGCAGCACGCATCCGCCAGGCCGCCCGCAAGGGTGCGCAGGTCAACGCGCTGAACGCTTGCGAGCAGGACTGGGCGCTGCCGATCGCCAACACCCTGGTGGCTGACGCCGGCAACTGGACCAGCGCACTGGCTGGCATCGCCGCCGCAGTCGCCGAGTTCAAGGGCGTGCCGGCTCCGGCTGCGGCACAGGCTGACGATGTCGCACGTGCCATCGCCGCCTCGCTGCTCGGTGGCGACAAGAAGGCCGTGCTGCTCGGCAACGGCGCCGCCCACCATGGGCAGGCCTCCAGCCTGCTGGCCCTGGCACAGTGGATCGCTGCGCACACCGGCGCCTCGTTCGGCTACCTGACTGAAGCCGCCAACACCGTCGGTGCACAGCTGGTGCGCGCGCTGCCAGGCAAGGACGGCCTCAACGCCGCCCAGATGCTGGCCGGTGGCGTCAAGGCCGCGCTGCTACTCAACGTCGAGCCCGGTGCCGACACGGCAGCCGACGGCAAGGCTCTCGCGAACGCCGAGATGGTCGTGACCCTGAGCCCGTTCAAGACCAACCTCGAGATCAGCGACGTGCTGCTGCCGATCGCGCCCTTCAGCGAGACCTCGGGTTCCTTCGTCAACGCCGAAGGCCGCCTGCAGGGCTTCCACGCCGTCGTCAAGCCACTCGGCGAGACCCGTCCGGCCTGGAAGGTGCTGCGCGTGCTCGGCAATCTGCTCGGCCTCGGCGGCTTCGGCCAGGAATCGTCGCAGGACGTGCTGGCCCAGGCATTGCCGGGCGTGACCAGCGGCTCCTTCGTCTCGGCAACGCGACTGAACAATCGCAGTGCCGCCGCGATCGACACTGCAGCCCTTGCTGGCGAGCCCTGCGTGGCAGCGATTTACCAACTGGACGCGCTGGTGCGTCGGGCCGGTTCCCTGCAACTGACGGCTGACGGCCGTGCAGCCTCGGAGGTGGGCGCATGATTGACGCTTTTTACAATGGCGGCCTGAATCTGGTCGCAGCCGAATGGTGGACTGCCATCGCCTGGCCGGTTCTCTGGATCCTGCTCAAGATCGTCGCGGTGCTGGCACCGCTGATGGGCGCGGTCGCCTACATGACGCTGTGGGAGCGCAAGCTGCTCGGCTTCATGCAGGTCCGCATCGGCCCCAACCGGGTCGGCCCCAAGGGCCTGCTGCAGCCGATTGCCGACGCGGTCAAGCTGCTGTCGAAAGAACTGATTAACCCGTCGGCCGCTGCCATGGGCCTGTTCCGTCTCGGCCCGGTGATGGCGATCATGCCGGCGCTGGCCGCCTGGGTCGTGATTCCCTTCGGCCCCGAAGCCGTGCTGTCCAACGTGAACGCCGGCCTGCTGGTGATCCTCGCGATCACCTCGATCGAGGTCTACGGCGTGATCATCGCCGGCTGGGCTTCCAACTCCAAGTACGCCTTCCTCGGCGCGCTGCGTGCCTCGGCCCAGATGGTGAGCTACGAGATCGCGATCGGCTTCTGCTTCCTGATCGTCGTCATGACCGCCGGCAGCCTGAACCTGGCTGAGATCGTCGCCTCGCAGTCGCGCGGCTTCGCTGCCGACCTGGGCCTGGGCTTCATGTCGTGGAACTGGCTGCCGCTGCTGCCGGTGTTCTTCGTCTACCTGATCTCGGGCGTGGCCGAGACCAACCGCCATCCCTTCGACGTGGTCGAGGGCGAGGCCGAGATCGTCGCCGGTCACATGGTCGAGTATTCGGGCATGGGCTTCGCGATCTTCTTCCTGGCCGAGTACGCCAGCATGTGGCTGGTCTCGATGCTCGCCGTGCTGATGTTCCTGGGTGGCTGGCTGTCGCCGATCGCTGCGCTCGACTTCATCCCGGGCTGGATCTGGCTGGGCCTCAAGTCCTTCCTGATCATGTCGGCCTTCATCTGGATCCGCGCCACCTTCCCGCGCTACCGCTACGACCAGATCATGCGTCTGGGCTGGAAGATCTTCATTCCCGTGACCCTGGTCTGGTTGCTGCTGGTCGGCTTCCTGATGCAGTCTTCCTGGAATATCTGGAAGTAATAAGGGCCTGAAAACATGTCTGCACATACGACGACCAACGCCGTTGCGCCCTTCTCGCTGAAGGACTTCTTCAAGAGCTTCATGCTGGTGGAGCTCTTCAAGGGCATGGCCCTGACCGGCCGCTACACCTTCCGCCGCAAGGTCACGATCGAGTTCCCGGAAGAGAAAACCCCGCTGTCGCCGCGCTTCCGCGGTCTGCACGCGCAGCGCCGCTACGAGAACGGCGAGGAACGCTGCATCGCCTGCAAGCTGTGCGAGGCGATCTGCCCCGCGATGGCGATCACGATCGAGGCCGGTCCGCGCCTGGATGACGGCACCCGCCGCACCACCCGTTACGACATCGACCTGACCAAGTGCATCTTCTGCGGTTTCTGCGAGGAAGCCTGCCCGGTCGACGCCATCGTCGAGACCCAGATCCTCGAATACCACGGCGAAAAGCGTGGTGACCTGTACTTCACCAAGGACATGCTGCTGGCAGTCGGTGACCAGTACGAGCCCCAGATCGCGGCTGCCAAGGCAGCGGACGCCAAGTACCGCTGATAAGGATGATCATGGAATTCCAGACCGGCTTCTTCTACTTCTTCTCGGCGGTGCTGCTGTTCGCGGCCTTCCGCACCATCACCGCGCGCAGCCCCGTGCATGCGGTGCTCTTCCTGATGCTCGCCTTCTCGCAGGCCGCTGCGATCTGGCTGCTGCTCAAGGCCGAGTTCCTCGGCATCACGCTGGTGCTCGTCTACCTCGGCGCCGTCATGGTGCTGTTCCTGTTCGTCGTGATGATGCTCGACATCAACGTCGAGGAGATGCGCCAGGGCTTCTGGAAGCATTTCCCGCTCGCGGCGGTGCTCGGCGCGCTGATCGGTACCGAACTGATCGGTGTGCTGTACGTCGGCTATCCCGAGATGGTGGTCGCACCCGAAGTGGCGCAGACCGCGATGCACGCAGCCGACCACAACAACACGCGTGAACTCGGCAAGCTGATGTACAGCGAGTACCTCGGCGCAGTGGAAATCGCTGCCGTGCTGCTGCTGGTGGCGATGTTTGCCGCGATCGCGCTGACGCTGCGCAACCGCAAGGACAGCAAGGCGATCGATCCCTCGCTGCAGGTCAAGGTACGCGCCGCCGACCGCCTCCAAGTGGTGTCGCTGCCCTCGACCCGTCCCGCCAACCAGGAGAGCCAAGCATGAGCCTGACCCTCGGACATTTCCTCTCGCTGGGCGCGATCCTTTTCGCGCTGTCGGTGGTGGGTATCTACCTGAACCGCAAGAACCTGATCGTGCTGCTGATGGCGATCGAGCTCATGCTGCTTTCGGTGAACATGAACTTCGTCGCCTTCTCCCACTACCTGGGTGATCTCAACGGCCAGGTGTTCGTGTTCTTCGTACTGACTGTTGCCGCAGCAGAGTCCGCGATCGGCCTGGCCATCCTGGTGCTGCTGTTCCGCAACAAGTCGTCCATCAACGTGGACGAGCTCAACTCGCTCAAGGGCTAAGGGCTCGAGGGTTCATAAAAATGAGTACAAGCCTCTCTGCAAGCACCTTGCTGGCGGTGCCCCTGGCGCCGCTGGTCGGTTCCGCGCTGGCCGGCGTCCTCGGCACGCAATTCGGCGGCAACCTGCTGGGTCGCCGTGCCTCGCACTGCGCGACCATCCTCGGCGTGCTGGTTGCCTTCATCATCTCGGCCCTGACCTTCCAGAGCGTCGCCTTCGAGGGCGCTCGCTTCAACGAGACCATCTACGAATGGATGGTGGTCGGCGGCCTGAAGATGGAAATCGGCTTCATGATCGACGGCCTGACCGCGATGATGATGTGCGTCGTGACCTTCGTCTCGCTGATGGTACACCTCTACACCATCGGCTACATGGAGGAAGACGAGGGCTACAACCGCTTCTTCGCCTACATCTCGCTGTTCACCTTCTCGATGCTCATGCTGGTCATGAGCAACAACCTGCTGCAGCTCTTCTTCGGTTGGGAAGCCGTGGGTCTGGTGTCCTACCTGCTGATCGGTTTCTGGTTCAACAAGCCGACCGCGATCTTTGCCAACATGAAGGCCTTCCTGGTCAACCGTGTCGGTGACTTCGGCTTCATCCTCGGCATCGGCCTGATCGCGGCCTACACCGGCACGCTGAACTACACCGAGATCTTCGCCAAGGCGCCCGAGCTGGCCGCGATCGAATTCCCGTGGTACATCATGGGGCAGGACGCGATGCTGGTGACCGTGATCGGCATCTGCCTGTTCATCGGCGCCATGGGCAAGTCGGCCCAGTTCCCGCTCCATGTCTGGCTGCCGGATTCGATGGAAGGCCCGACCCCGATCTCGGCGCTCATCCACGCCGCCACCATGGTGACGGCCGGCATCTTCATGGTCTCGCGCATGTCGCCGATCTATGAGCTGTCCGACACCGCGCTGAACTTCATCATGGTGATCGGTGCCATCACGGCGCTGTTCATGGGCTTCCTGGGCATCATCCAGAACGATATCAAGCGAGTAGTCGCCTACTCGACCCTGTCGCAGCTCGGCTACATGACCGTCGCGCTCGGCGCCTCGGCCTACTCAGTCGCGGTGTTTCACCTGATGACGCACGCCTTCTTCAAGGCCTTGCTGTTCCTCGCGGCCGGCTCGGTCATCATGGGCCTGCACCACAACCAGGACATCCGCTGGATGGGCAATGTGCGCAAGTACATGCCGATCACCTGGATCACCTCGCTGCTGGGCACGCTCGCGCTGATCGGCACACCGTTCTTCTCGGGCTTCTACTCGAAGGACAGCATCATCGAGGCGGTGCACTTCAGCCACCTGCCGGCAGCCGGCTTCGCGCACTTCGCTGTCCTGGCCGGCGTGTTCGTGACCTCGTTCTACTCGTTCCGCCTCTACTTCCTGGTCTTCCACGGCCAGGAGCGCTACGACCAGAATCCGGATGCTCATCATGGTCACCACGACGATCACCATGCTGCTCATGACGACCATGGCCACCACGGCGACGGCAAGCCGCACGAGTCGCCCTGGGTCGTGACCGTGCCGCTGCTGCTGCTGGCGATTCCCTCGGTCTTCATCGGCTACATGACGATGGAACCGATGCTGTTCGGCGACTTCCTGAAGGACGCGATCACGATCAACGCCGAGGCGCATCCGGCACTCGAGACGCTGGCCGAGGAATTCCACGGTCCGGTCGCCATGGCTGTCCATGCCCTGAGCACGGCGCCGTTCTGGCTGGCCCTCGCCGGTGCTGTCACCGCCTGGTACATGTACCTGATCAACCCGGCCGTGCCCGCCTTCTTCGCCCGCGTGCTGCGCCCCCTGATCGTGATCCTGGAGAACAAGTACTTCATGGACTGGATCAACGAGAACATCCTCGCCAAGGCCGCGCGCGGTCTGGGCATGGGCCTGTGGAAGGGCGGCGACCGCGGCATCATCGAAGGCGCTGTCGTCAACCTGAGCTGGAAGCTCGTCGGCATGGTTTCCGGCCTGGTGCGCCGTTTCCAGACCGGCTACCTGTACACCTACGCGTTCTGGATGATCGCAGGCGTGCTGGGCTTCATGATGTATTTCGTGAAGTTCGCCAAATAAGGAGAAGAACAAGATGGGTTTGTTGAGCCTTGCGATCTGGACGCCAGTCCTGTTTGGCGTCGTGCTGCTCGCCATGGGCGGCGACAAGCGTGAAGCGGGCGCTGTGCGCTGGCTTGCGCTGCTCGGTTCCGTTGTCGGCCTGGCCGCGACGGTGCCGCTCTACACCGGCTTCGAGGTCGGCTCCGCCGCGATGCAGTTCGTCGAACGCATCCTGTGGATCCCCGCCTTCAACGTTCACTACCACCTCGCGGTGGACGGCATCTCGCTCTGGCTGGTGCTGCTGACCTCCTTCATCACCGTGATCGTGGTGCTGGCAGGCTGGGAAGTGATCCAGGAACGCGTCAACCAGTACATGGGCGCCTTCCTGATCCTGTCGGGCCTGATGATCGGCGTCTTTGCCGCCCAGGACGCGATGCTGTTCTACGTCTTCTTCGAGGCGACCCTGATCCCGATGTATCTGATCATCGGCGTCTGGGGCGGCCCGAACAAGATCTACGCGGCTTTCAAGTTCTTCCTCTACACCCTGCTCGGCTCGCTGCTGATGCTGGTCGCGCTGATCTACCTGTACAACGTCTCGGGTGGCAGCTTCGACCTGCAGACCTGGTACCAGCTGCCGCTGGCCGCCAAGCCGCAGACCCTGCTGTTCTTCGCCTTCTTCGCTGCCTTCGCGGTCAAGGTGCCGATGTGGCCGGTCCACACCTGGCTGCCCGACGTGCACGTCGAGGCGCCCACCGGTGGTTCCGCCGTGCTGGCCGCCATCATGCTCAAGCTCGGCGCCTACGGCTTCCTGCGCTTCTCGCTGCCGATCACGCCCGATGCCTCGCACGAATGGGCAGGCTTCATGATCGCGCTGTCGCTGGTGGCCGTGGTCTACGTCGGCCTGGTCGCGATGGTGCAGCAGGACATGAAGAAACTGGTCGCCTACTCGTCGGTCGCTCACATGGGCTTCGTCTCGCTCGGCTTCTTCCTGTTCGACGGCCTGGCTGTCTCGGGTGCCATCGTGCAGATGATCGCGCATGGCTTCGTCTCGGCCGCGATGTTCCTGTCGATCGGCGTGCTGTACGACCGCGTGCATTCGCGTGAGATCGCCTCCTACGGCGGCGTCGTCAACACCATGCCCAAGTTCGCCGCCTTCGCGCTG
>Ga0255269_1000149_pt1 | contig 14151 bp, 16 predicted proteins | sample AtltaT_33_FD_183664 | JGI IMG/M metagenome (GOLD analysis project Ga0255269, IMG submission 183664) | Metatranscriptome of freshwater microbial communities from Altamaha River, Georgia, United States - Atl_Yuk_RepC_8h (Metagenome... | ecosystem: Environmental > Aquatic > Freshwater > River... | reverse complement strand
TTCGGCAGCGAAGTTGAGCACCGCGCGCGGCTGGTGTTCGGCCAGCAGCCGGTCGACCAGTTCGCGGTCACCGAGGTCGCCCTGCACGAAGACATGGTGCGGATTGCCATCGAGCGCTGCCAGGTTCTCGAGGTTGCCGGCATAGGTCAGCTTGTCGAGGTTGACGACCGGCTCATCGCACTGGGCCAGCCAGTCGAGCACGAAGTTGCTGCCGATGAAGCCGGCGCCGCCAGTAATAAGTAGCGACATTCTAGATTATTAAACCATGGAATTTATAAGAGCGCAATACTCATTTATTACGATTTTTTCGTCAAATTCTGTTTCAATTCTTTTTCTGCCATTTATTCCCATTTGTGATTTGGCCTCGGGTGGTAGCTTTATGAAGTCCACCATTTTCTTAGCCAAATCTGAAGAATCTTTAGGTCTGCAGAGGTATCCTGTTACACCGTCAATAACGGTGTCGCGGCAACCTGGTGAATCGGTTGTAATTATAGGCCGCATAGTTGCAGCAGCTTCAAGAAGTGTCCTGGGAACACCTTCTCCATAAAAGGACGGCAATACAACACAGTCGGAATCGATAAAGTATGGGCGTACATCAGTGGTGGAGCCTAAATATTCAATTATACCTTCAGATGTCCATTTTTGAATCTGTTTACGCGAAACTGCAGACGGATTGTCAACATCGAGAAAGCCTAGTAGCCGAAACGAAGCCAGTGGGTATAGTGACTTTATGGCCCGCGCTGCTTCAACATATTCTCCAACTCCCTTATCCCATAACAATCTGGCCACTAAAAGAAAAACCGGTGAGTTGGATGCCCTGGTTATTATTGGGGATGGTTTAAATCTTGTAAGGTCGACGCCTGAGCCGGGCAGTCGATGACATTTATTTGGAGATGCTAATCCGGATCTTACGAAGGATTCAAGATCATCCATGTTTTGGAAAAATATTCTTTGTGCTTTTTTTAAAGTAATTCGATAAAGTAAAGTTGAGACATAGGTGATGAACGACTTTTGGGTTAAGGCGCGGCCAATGCCTGAGATATTCGGTACAAAGGAGATTTTGCATAGTATGGCTGCAATGCCTGAATAAATGTTGCCCTTTGGGGTATAACTGAGGACTACATCGACCTTATGTTTTTTTAATGCTTTGTATAAATTCAATATCGTGACTATTTCGTTTATTGGATTTGTTCCGCTGCCGGATATTGCCACTGGTTCAAAAATTATTGGTAAATGCTTAAGTTTTTTGGAGTGATCGAAGTCATCGGGCGAGATGGCTATAACCTCATGTCCTAAGTGATTTAAAGTTAGCATCAAGTTAATTCTAAAATTTACCAGATACCATGAAGTGTTGGCTACCACAGCAATGCGCATGTTGTTTCCTATAACTATTTTCTTGGTTTTATTTACTAAGTTTTCGAAAAGAATTGTCACATCCGAGCGTACAGGCATTCGTTATGCCCAAAGAACGATCTGACCAAGTTCGGCAGCTTCTGGATTCGGCGCAAGGCGCCCAGAGCCAGCCGCTTCATCTCGTCCTTGGACTCGACGAACTGGCTGCTGACGCGTCGCTTGACAAGCGCCCAGACCTGCTCGTCGGGGTTGAGCTGGGGCGAGTACGGCGGCAGGAAAAACAACTGCAGCTGACCGCCCTGGCTTTCGATGTACTGCTGCACCATGGCGGACTTGTGCACCGGATGTCCATCGACCACCACGAACACCGGATTCGTTGCGCCCACCATCAGGCGCTGCAGGAAAGTCTTGAAGACCGGGGCGGTGACGGTGCCGTCGTGCAGCATGAAACGGAACTCGCCCTTGGGGCTCACCGCCGAAAGCATATTGAGCGAGAAGCGCCGGCCGGTGGCCGTCACCACGGGCGTCTGTCCCGCCGGTGCCCAGGTCGTGCCCGTGTGGTAGTCCGAGCGGATGCCCGCCTCGTCGGCAAAGAACACCGTCGCACCTTGCTCTCTGGCTTGCTTCTTGATGGCGGGAAACTCCTCGGCCTCTCACTTTCACACCCGTTCGGGGTCCTGCTGCCAGGCCCGGTACAGCGGCTTTTGCACCGTGATACCCAGCAGCGACATGACGCGGCTGACCGAGGACAGGGACGTGGTGTGGTCGAACTGGCGCCGGATCAGCTCGCGCAGGATCGACAGCGTCCACAGTCCAACCTAGAAGCCGTGCTGCAGCGGCGTCTGGTCGGTGACGGCCTGGGCCAGCGACTGCATCTGGGGCCCGTCGAGCTTGGGTGGCCGACCCGGAATCGGCTTGGCCTTGAGCGCCTGCTCGCCGCCCTTGTAGTAGTCGGCCAGCCAGCGAAAGACCGTGCGGCGATGCACGCCGTAGGCCAGTGCCAGGTCGGTCGCCCTCATGCAGGCCTTGGTCGCCTCGATGGCACGCAGGCGCATTGCTTCGAGCGTGGCATGGTCAAGCTTGCGGGCGTCGGTCTTCTGGTTGGAAGTCATCCCATGATTCTACGGAAGTGGCTCTACTTTCGAAAATTTTAGTAACCGGGAATTCATATTGAATTAATTAATTTGATTAGTGTAATTTTTCTTTGTTTATAACTTTGTAGGGTTCTGGTTAAAGAAAATTAAATCTAGGTGGAAAAATGCTTGGATTGAGTTTGAGAGGCTCTGTTGCATAAATTGATCGAAGGACGTTCTGCCCCTGACCCCAGACGCAGTTACCCCACGCGCACCGTCTCGGGCGTGCCGAGCTGCGTGAATCGGTTCAGGATGGCAGCGCGCACCTGCAGTTCGGCGGCCTGACGATCAAAGTCTCGTGCCATCACCCGCTCGCCCATCAGCTTCACACACCGCATCTTGGTCTCGACCAGGCTGCGCCGGTGATATCCGCTCCAGCGCTTCCAGATATCTCGACCCAGTCGCTGCGTCACGCGTAAGATCTCGTTGCGCGCCCTCGCTCCAAGGCGGTTCTCCTTCCAAGGTTTCCTGGCATTCTTTCGTACCGGAATGATCGCCTGAGCCTCACGCAGTGCAATCGCCTCGTGACAGGCCTTGGTGTCGTAGGCACCGTCGCCACTGACCGACAGCAGCGCCTCGTGCGGGTCGATCTGCCCGAACAGACTGGGCAGCACCGGCGCATCGCCCACCGAATTGGGCGTGACCTTGATGGCCCGGATCTCCAGCGTCTGTGCGTCGATTCCTATGTGCAGCTTGCGCCACTGGCGCCGGTACTCGGCCCCGTGCTTCTTGCGTTTCCACTCGCCTTCGCCCATCATCTTCAGGCCCGTGCTGTCGACCAGCAGGTGCAGCCCCTGTGCGGCTGGCCGATACGGAATCCGAACCTTGAGCGTCTTCTGGCGCCGGCAGACGGTGCTGTAGTCGGGCGCCGACCATGACAGGCCAGCGAGCTTGAGCAGGCTCTCGACCATCCCCATGGCTTGGCGCAGCGCCAGACCGAACAGACCCTTGATCGTCAGGCAGAACTGGATCGCAGCGTCCGAGAAGGTCGGCGTGCGGCCGCGCTTGCCGCTGGCCTTACCCGACCACTGCAGGTCGCGATCCAGCCAGATCATGAGGGCGCCGCGCGCCTTCAGGGCCTGGTTGTACCGCCTCCAGTTGGTCGTCTTGTACTTGGCGGGCTCAGGTCTCACACGGTCACTCATCCCTGAAGCCTACCCCGGCCCGTCGGCGACCTTGCTTGCCAGTTTGAATTCTGCAACAAAGCTAGTTTGGGAAGTAAATGTCGTCTAATTAATTTACTTTGGTCTAGTTTGATGAATTATAATCTAAATCGTCCTGTAGTCAGGAATCAGAATATTGTCCGCACTACATTAGTCGTGATATTTAAACCTTTGCATAAAATTTCTGGGGAAAGACAATGAAGAGTAGTGACCTGAGAAACGTTTTCTCGGTGGAGTCACTTTTTAAGATAACGTTGTTAGTAGTGTGGGCCAAATTTTTTTGGTGGACCACCTAGCTAGTCCATACAACAAAATATAGGGTACTGTTAAATAGACTCCAGCCAAGCCTGGAACATCAGCACACTCCAAAGCTTGGCCGTGTGGTCAAAACGGCCAGACAGGTGTTCTTGCCATACCTGTGCAATAGGCGCGGGGTTCAAGTACCCCTCTGCACGCAACCGTGGCTCAGCTAGTAGGGTTTCAGCCCAGTCGCGCAAGGGTCCACGCAACCACTGCCCAATCGGCACAGCAAAGCCCGCCTTGGGCCGTTCGATTAGTTCGCGTGGCACATGCTGGTACAACACTTGACGCAATGCCCACTTGCCCACATTGTCGCGCACCTTCATGTGCAGTGGGAGTTGCCACGCCAGTTCGACCACGCGGTGGTCCAGGAAGGGAACCCGCGTCTCCAGACTGGTAGCCATCGCGGCTCGGTCCACCTTGCACAATATATCGTCTGGCAAATAGGTCATGCTGTCACGGTACATCATTGGCAATGGCTGCTGCTCTACTCCCATTGCGGGGAGGATGTCCTCCAGCAGGCTCCACGGTTCATGCAGGGCTACGCCGCCTTCAGTCAATACCAAAGTTGCTGGATCTTGCCATTCTGATACCAGGCTGCGGTACAGATCGTCCGTACTATGCATCGTACGTAGACGAGAGGCTAACTTGTGTAGCTTGTCACCAAGACGGGTCACACCGCCACTGCCTTGTTTGAGAGAAGCTCCTAGCGCATCCCAAGTGCTCACTGACACAGCGGGCAGCAGGGTTCCCAGCGCCTGTCTTAGCGGAAACGGCATCCAGGACAGGCGGTTCCAGATGCGGGGGCCCCAGAAATAGCGGTTGTAGCCGCCGAACAACTCATCGCCCGCGTCACCCGACAATGCCACTGTTACATGCTGACGCGCCGCGCGGCACACCAGATGAGTGGGAATCTGTGACGAATCGGCAAACGGTTCGTCGTACATCCAGGGCAGGGTAGGAATCACGTCCTGTGCCATCTGCGCGGTCACGTACATTTCGTGGTGGTCGGTACCCAGATGCTGCGCCACGGCACGCGCATGGGGCGATTCGTCAAAACCGGCCTCATCAAAGCCGATGGTGAAGGTCTTCACCGGGCGGTTCGACTGTTGCTGCATCAGCGCCACAATAGCCGACGAATCCACGCCACCACTCAGGAATGCCCCCAGTGGCACATCAGCCAGCGACTGTAAACTCACGGCGTTGCTGAGCTGTTTTTCAAGCAGACTGAGCGCTTCAGCTTCATCAGTCAAGGGGTTTCGGGCCCCCGCTTCCACAGCATCGCTCAAGGACCACCAGCGCCGGATTGTCAAGCTACCATGCTGCACGCCTGGACGCAGCGGCTGTTCAGGCGCAGTGACTGTTGGTTTGCATTTGATAGTGAGCAGGCAACCCGGCTCCAGCTTGAAAACTCCCTGGTAGATGCTGCGCGGAGCCGGCACATACATGAAGCGCAGGTATTGCGCCAAGGCTTGGCGGCAGACTGGGTTGTCAAATCCGGTGTAGGCGCGCAAAGCCTTGAGTTCGGAGCCGAACACGAAAGCCCGGCCATCACCTTGACCGGCCCAACCGTAGTAGAGAGGCTTTTCGCCGAAACGATCCCGCGCGAGCGTAAGCGTGTGCTCGCGCGTATCCCAAAGGGCAATGGCAAACATGCCCACAGCCTTTTGCAACGTGGGCTCCACACCCCAGCACTCGAAGGCGGCGAGCAGGGTTTCGGTATCCGAATGGCCGCGCCAGATGGGGGCAAAGCCCGCCGCCAACAGTTCGACACGCAGATCTTGGTGGTTGTATATCTCGCCGTTGAAGGCGATGACATAGCGCTTGCTGCTGGAGGCCATGGGCTGATGACCCGCTGGCGACAAGTCGACGATGGACAAGCGCCGGTGGCTTAGGGCCACGCCCGCCCGCTCATCAGTCCAGATGCCTGCATCGTCTGGACCACGCTGCGAAATGGCGAAGGCCATACGCGTAGCCTCGACTTCGAGAACATTTGCTGAACCGCTTTTACTTTTTAAAAATCCTGAAAGTCCACACATATATCTTTATATTATAACTTATTTAAGAAATGTTTAGATATTTGACTGACACTGTTGAGTAATTTAATCAAAGGACGAACTACCCCTGACCCCAGACGGAGTTACCCCATGCGCACCGTCTCAGGCGTGCCGAGCTGCGTGAATCGGTTCAGGATGGCGACGCGCACCTGCAGCTCTGCGACCTGACGATCGAAGTCCCGCGCCATCACATGCTCGCCCATCAGCTTGACGCACCACAGCTTCGTCTCGATCAGGCTGCGCCGGTGATAACCGCTCTAGCGCTTCCAGATCTCCCGCCCCAGTCTCTGCGTCGCGCACAGGATTTCGTTGCGGACGCGGGCTCCCGGGCGGTTCTCTTTCCAGGGTTTTCTAGAATTCTTTCGCACCACGATGATGGCCTGAGCTTGGCGCAACGCAATCGCCTCGTGACAAGCCTTGGTGTCGTAGGCACCGTCGCTGCTGACCAACAGAAGCGCTTCGTGCGGATCGATCTGCCCGAACAGACTGGGTAGCACCAGCGCATCGCCTACCGAGTTGGGCGTGACCTCGATGGCCCGGATCTCTAGCGTCTGCGCGTCGATCCCGATGTGCAGCTTGGGTCACTGGCGACGGTACTCGGCCCCGTGCTTCTTGCGCTTCTACACGCCTTCGCCCATCATCTTCAAGCCCGTGCTGTCGACCAGCAGGTGCAATCCCTGTGCAACTGGCCGACCCGCGCGCATGTCCAGTGGTGAGACGGCGAGCCAGACGGCGTCGATGCGGATCATGACAGCAGCAGCTTGAGCAAGGCGGCGCATTCACTGTGCTGGCCCATCGGCAGCGACAAAGTGATGGCCAAGTCGGACTTGCGGATATCCAGACGCAGGCAAGGCTCAGGGGCAAGAACAGGATCATGACAGACGGCGCGCGAAGCGATTTGGACAAAGCCCTCGGGCGAAGAGGCATTCAGGCGAGAGGTTGTCTCTGAGCGGGATTCGTCGCTTTGAACAATCCAGCGGCGAAGCAGATTGGCATTGATGCCGTTGGCCAGCGCGACAGCAGATGTTGAAACACCGGGTTGCCGGCAGGCCGCGATGATCTGGGCCTTGAATTCATCCGTGTAGCGACCACGGCGACGGCCAGGGGAAGGAAATTGAATTTCAGAAGTATCCATGTGTCCACCAAAATGAAGTGGACACGATTTTCTCAACCACGAGGGGCGATCTCAAGATGACTTTGCGAGACGGTTACTGGCACAGAGCCAGCCCGAACAGGCTCTTGATGGTCAAGCAAAACTGGATCGCGGCGTCCGAGAACAACGGCGTGCGGCCGCGCTTGCTGCTGGCCGGCCCTGACCAATGCAGGTCACGGTCCAGCCAGATCATGAGGGCGCCGCGCGCCTTCAGGGCCTGGTTGTAGCGCTTCCAGTTGGTCGTCTTGTACTTGGCGGTGGCTGGTCGCACACGGTCACTCATCCTACAAGCCTACCTCGGTCCGGCCGGCAATTTTCTTGCCAGATTGATTTCTGCAACAAAGCCGTCTAACTTAATTTCTGTTTGGTGGCTACTATATTTCTTATAAGATTGCCTGCCTCTAGATCCTCTCCGTAGTTTTTAAATTTCCCACCACAGTTCTCTGGAAAAAAAGTAACCTCACCCACCTTAATTTTGTTGCCATCTAATAAATACATATCAACTCGGCAAATATGAAAATGTCTGGATATTTTTCTTGCAATATTTAAAGCAATTGATAAATTAGGTGGTATTGGTTTCGGTGTTGGGTCTCGTCTGTATTGATATGAATATGGAAGTAATTCCCAATCCGGAGAATAAAGTTGACGTGAGTGATCAGTAAAACGTTTTGTGTCCAATTGAATTAGGTATGGAATTCCTTTGATGCAAAATATTTTATAATCATCTGGGGTCAAATCGTTGCTTTTGCATACGAGCAACTCTTCAATCATAATTCTTGGCTCTATATTTCTGTAGTTGGGCTCTCTGCCTCGCCTATAATAATCTTCTTTGAGCCAAGAGTCGATTTTAAGCAACTCTTCTTGAGAAAGGTATCTTGAGGTACCTTCATTAATGATTAATAATTTTCCGCTGCTGTGAGTGGGTTTGATAATGCATTTACTGGGAAGAAGAAATCCCTTTAGATAATCTATATTGCTTGTTACTAGATAGGTATTGGGTGTCAAATCCGTTAAACCAATTTTATCAAGCCAAGTTTTGAGTTTTGATTTATCCGTAATGGTTTGTGCCAAGTCTAAATTTGATGTAAATATAATCTTTTCTCGAAAAAAATACTCATTTAATGTCCGCGGAAAAATGAAATTTGGTATATATTTTAATCTTCGGGTTGTATGAATAAGACTTAATATAAAGTCAAATATTATTCCTGTAGGTATAAATAATTGAATTTTATGCATATTTGAAAAGTTTGTGTCTCGAATGCAGTAATTTAATGTTCAATTCATTTGACCTGTTTTTCCGGAAATTCCATCCTTTAATCCTTTAAGATAAAATTTCATTCTATTTCTGAATCCTCCATGCTTCAATGATATTAGGGCGAGAGCAATAAATCGTCTGCACAGTGAAAGTATCGATTTGTGTAGTGGCAAGTTGTTTCGTTTTCCTGTTAGAATTATATTTCTAACTTGATAATAATGTCTAAAAGGGGATGATATGGGTGCAATGGTTTTTCCGAAAAGGGTGAGATCGCCGTCTCCAATCCGGTGTGGAAACTTGAGGTTTGTATCTATGAATACGTTTAAATTGGCATTACGAGCTCTTGTGCAAAATTCTACGTCAATATGATCTATAAAATAATCCTCTTGAAATTTACCAATGCTGATAATTGTAGAGAGAGGTATTAAAGAAAAACTGCTTGGTGAGAATTCTACAGGTATGACACCAGGGAATTCAGGGAGGCATTCGCCGGTAGTTTTATATCCATATGGCTCACCGCCATTAGTTCTGGTTGCATAAGCAGAAAATACACCAACTTTGTAAATGGATGAAACTTCTCTATACTTATTAATAAGTTTTGTAAATATTTCAGATGTTACTGTAGAATCTTGATCGAATAGAATTATAGCTTCTGCACCATCTTTATTTATTATATGTTCTGCAACTCTATTGAAGGCAGCAGATAAACCAATATTCTTGTTATTAGTTATGTATTCTACCTCTCCGTTGAATTCATTATTTATCCTTTGATAATTTTCGTCTTGTACGTTTTTCTTGTCAGAATTATCGAAAACAACAACTTTGACACCTGACTTTCGTATGTTTTTTATTGATTCTAGATGATGATCTTCTTCCGGATTGAACAAAATAAAAGCGGAATATATAGATTTAAAATTTTTCATTCTTATTTTGGTGTTTAGGGTCTGATTGGGGTTGCTATTTCCTGAATTGTAAGTCAGATGATTGGCATTCTACGGGCAATTTTGCTTTGAGATGCAGAAAGAATAATTGAGCATATTAAGAATCCAATCCAAATCTTTATTGATGACAAAAAAGAATCTTGGTGAGGAATTATTAGGATGCCAAAAAGAAATAATCTTTGAATAGGAATCATGGTCACTCTACTTGTCGAGTATATGATTTTAGATGTCAATCCAATTATTCCGATGAATAAAATCATCCCCAAATAGCCGAAGCCGTCTATCCAGTAAGCCAATCCAGTATAGACGTTCCCATACCAATCACCAATTTGTATCCATGGGAGGATGTTTGATTCAGGTACATCTATTAATGTCGGGAATATATCACCTATGGGTTTCCATATTGCGTTAACTGGAAATTGTGCCTCGTTATTTATATATAAGCTGAAACCAGCAATTCCGCTAAGCATGTATGATATCAAGGTTTTATAAGCTGAATCAATTAGTCCTTCATCCGATTCTACAAATTTACCTAGTGCGATGTGTAAAAGAGCAAATCCGAATACCGCGATTATTCCGATTTTAAAAATTTTTTCAAATGATATTCGCTTGATTTTTATATTTATGGGTATTGAAAATAATAAACATATCATAATAAAAATCTTTGAAGTGGTGATTACTGCCAAAAAGAACGAAATTATTCCCAGCAGATATGACTCTCTTTTTTTATCTTTACTTCTAGCTAAAATCCAAGCTGTCAGAGTTAACGGCAAGGAAAAACCAACACCTATCGATAGACGTTCTTCAGAGCCCTCAGGTGTTACTAATGTTCTTAGTGACATGAGGTCGGTGAATTTGTCCCCGCTGTTGATAAGGAGAATAAATGACAAGATGGAGGCTAAATATGCTGAGCCATACAGTAAATTATCTTGTATGAAATGTGGTGTATTTACCTTAAATGTCCATGACGATGGTGTTAGATTGTGCACTATTGTAAATGTAAATATAAATATAAATATCGCCAGGTCGGACTTCTCATTTAGGGGTACAAAAGAATTTTCATTTAATTTGTAGGTGATAAGAAGAATTAGCCATTGTAGATTAATTATGAAAGGCAGCCCATGAGGTTTTTTTATTACATATCTGTAGCATGTATATGCGAAACTAAATGATACTGAGAGCATATGAATATTTTTTCAAAATGATGGGTAAATAAAAAAAGAGCATCAGCTGTTTTAATAAACGATGAATTGGGTAGGCTGAGCTTCCTATAATTATCAGGTACATGCTGCTCGTAAGCTGGCGCCGTGAATTGCCCCTGGCCTGCTGTTGAGTTGATCTGTAATCACATTTACTTTTTTTCTATTGTAGAAAATAAGTAGTCGTCCCGGAAAAATTTATCAGTGAGCCAGAGCGGGGCTCTTTGAGGGCCGGTTGGCCAGTTCCATGACCTGCGCGACAAACTCCCCCCATTTCTGGGGCATGCCTGCCACTCCGCACAGGGTCAAATAAAGCGGCCACATGAAGGACACCCCATTCTTGGCGATCATGCGCAGCAGCCAGCGAAAGTTGTAGCTGGCTGCACACACCACCGCATGCAGCCGGTCGCCCTGTTCACCCTTGAGGTGCAGCGGTCCATCCGGTGGTCCTGCTTGAGGTGCCCGATGACGGGCTCGATGGCCTGTCGCCGCTTGAGCAGCTTGAGTTCTTCGGCATTGAGTTGCTTACGCTTGCCCCGGTGCTTGATCGAGATGCCTGGGTTGTCGGCGTCGCCGCGCGCAGTCTCCGGCAGCTTGCTGTCGGTAGGGTGGGCCACCGCATTCTGTTGCACCGTGCTGTCGACGAACACCTGCGCTAGGTCCTTCTTTGTGATCAGCTTGAGAGTGACGTCGACGTTGATCGTCTGCGTGAGCAACTTCTCGACGCATTCCTCGCCCAGCAGGCGGTGGAATTTGCCAATGGCCGTCGGGACGCACGGCCAGAGGTGCTCGAAATACTCCGGTCCCGAGAGGTACTGCCAGGTCTGTGTCTTGGCCCAGCGCTCGACCACGCCTTCTTCGCTCTCGTTGAAGGCGTCCTTCAGATACAGCAGCGAGATCATCAGGCGAGGACGGCCGGCCTTGGAAACCCCGGCACCGATCAGGCTGGCAGTGGTGCCGAAGAGGTCGCCATTGACCATGGCTTTGCCAGAGCGTAAACGGTGCGCAAACAGATGAGCGACCGAAGCCTCGATCTCCTGCCACGGCATGCGCGAGGCCAGCACGGACAGCGGCTGGCGCAGGTCGATCATCTGGTCGAGTCGGCTGCGGAAGAAGTCGTCCGTGTCACTCATCTCGCAAAACTCCCAGAAAACAGGGCATGGCAGGGTAGGAACTGGGAGGAATATTACCCATGAAAGCGTGCAAAAGAACGACGGATCAAGGGGTTACAGATATTTCCGGGACGAATACATAATTGATACGGCTGTAATTATGTCAGTTCCTGTGCCAGTTTACGAATTTAGCCGCCTAATCACGGGCGCCCTACAGGTCAGCAAAGGCGCTTGCCGGGAATTCTGGGCGATACTTGGCTTTTCGGAATAGCAACCCTAAAAAGGTCTTGATATCATCTGTGTGCTGACACGAGATTTCGATTTAGACGCCGTGGCAATACAGAATCGCCAGCACCGATGTTGCCTTAAGCGTTGCGTCGTTGTCTCTGTACAGATCTGCCTTGTAGTGGAGTTCTGCGATGCTTTCTTTTAGTGCGTTTTTTATTCGCTATTTCTTTAAATCGCTCCTCACGAATTAGTATGTTGAAACATCACTTCTTTATTTAATAGGTAGTTTAAAAGTGATAAATCAATAATGCTTCTAATTGTCCATGATAGTGCTGCGCCTGTTGCGCCAAAATATTTGACGAGAACAGTGAATAAAATTGCTACTGGTATTATTTCTGCAATGTGAAGGTAAGCTGCAATCTTTGGCCGCCCTAATGCCTGAAGTGAAGCTAGAGGAATATGTGCTAATGCGTTAAAAAAAACGCCAATACTTAATATCTGAAGTATTTGGCTAGAATCGTTGCTGAATTTTTTTCCTAGCCATATTTCAAGTATTTCTTTTGAAAACATGAAAATAAATATCAATAGAGGTGCCGTGAGAATGACGCAATCCCTGTAGCTTGCATTGATATGACTATCTATTTTTTTTAAGTTATTGTTGCCTGATAGCTTTGGGAATAGCGTGGTGCTGATTGATCCTGGTATTATTAGTGCACGTGATATTGCTTCAAAAGGGGCAGTGTAGTGAGCTATCTCATTGAGTGGTGATAAAAGGGTCAATGTTATTCTGTCCATATATCCGAGCGTTGAGCCTGCTAATGTTGAGATGCTTAGCCATCCGGCATATGAATAAACTTCTTTTATATATATTTTTTTTGGATTTAATATTTTTCTAATTTTAAAGTTATTGCAAGTTATATTTTCAATAGAAATATAAATAATAAAAACCAAAACTCTTGCAAATAAAAAAGATAATGCTATTGATTCGAAGTCTTTGTAAATTACCGCAATCAATGAAGGTATTATTACAAAAATTAATGATGTTGCTGTTCTTAGTACCGCTGCTATTCCGAATTTTTCACGCCCCTCTATTGATCCACGTAGTCCTGTGGTAATTATTGCTAGTGGTAGGCAAGCTATAAGATATTTAACGGATAAATATAATTCTAATTTTAATTCTCTTGTTATGTAAGGATATGTATACCATATTGCAAATGCAATACCTACGATTGCGAGTGATGTAATTATTAATATAGTAAAGGCGGTGTTTGCTAAGTTTGATCTTGTTTCGACGTTTGGTTTTGCGCAGTAATGGGATATTGCGCGACCAATTCCTAAGTCAAGCAAAGATGATATGCCGATAGATGCCCAGGCGATCATGAAAAAACCAAATAGTTCATCTCCTAAGATTCTGAGTAATAGTGGAAATGCTGCTAGCGCAATAAGTCCGGGAATAATGTTTGATGCTATGGTTATTGTTGTATCTTTGTTTATTTTTTTCATTATTTGGCTTAATCAACAATCATGTGTAACACCCATTCAGTAAAATTCTCTCATGGGAATGCACTCCGAACTTCTCACCCATGATGAGCGTGTCACTATCATGGTGATGAGGAACTATAAATGCTCTGCTCGCCACATAGCACGCACACTGTATCGCACGGCCTCAACTATCACCCATGAACGCAAACGGTTTGCTTTTCGGCCGGATCGTCCAGCCTTCGTGCCTGGGGAGGGCTACTCCTACGTTGCTTGTGCTGCGGGTGTGTGGGCCCGCCGGCAACACTTCAATCCACCGCGCCGTTCCAAACTGGCGGGGGCCAGCGTGCTCATTGGCGTGGTGCTGCACTTTTTGTCTTCGCGGTGGGCGCTCTCCCAGTTCGCGAGCACGCTCAAGCGCATGTAGCGCATCGACTCCCAACGCAGCGTCTCCCTTGAGAACATCTACAACTTCATCTTGGCCTTGCCTCGTACTGGTCGTAGAGATCGTCGATATCGACTCCCTCATTCCCGCGATCAAGCAGGATCTTTGCGACATGCATGCCGATGATACCCGCGCAATCAGCGTGAAATATTCTCATTCATTTAATCACTCCCGTACAAGTCGCGTGTATAGACCTTGTCGCTGACGTCGGCGAGTTCCTCGGTCTGGCGGTTGGCGACGATGACGTCGCACTGCTGCTTGAAACGCTCCAGATCGTGCACCACCTCGGAGCCAAAGAAGTCGTCCTGCTCCAGCACCGGCTCGTAGACTACG
>Ga0255269_1000141_pt1 | contig 14333 bp, 15 predicted proteins | sample AtltaT_33_FD_183664 | JGI IMG/M metagenome (GOLD analysis project Ga0255269, IMG submission 183664) | Metatranscriptome of freshwater microbial communities from Altamaha River, Georgia, United States - Atl_Yuk_RepC_8h (Metagenome... | ecosystem: Environmental > Aquatic > Freshwater > River... | reverse complement strand
GTGGACGTGATCGGTGCCGGGCACCGCTTGCTGCCCATGACGTTTGCCCGCATCCGTCGCGACGGCGTGCATGTGCAAGCGGTGTTGGCCAACCAATTTGCTGGCGTGCCCACCACCCGATCGGATGCCCAAATCACCATGCTGGAAGAAGAAAAAATTTGTGCCTACTTCGGCGCAGGCACGCTCTACGCCACGGCGCAACGTCAGGAGCCGCTGCTGTGAGAGCCACGCACGAGCACGAATGGGAGGCCGAACCCGGCCTGCCCGAAGCCTTGCCCGCCGACGAGCACATTCTTTGGCAAGGTCGCCCAGATTGGGCTGCCTTGGCCGTGCATGCGTTTCATGTGCGCAAAGTGGCGTTGTACTTCGCGCTCATGATGGTGTGGCAAATCATCGATCATCATGCCGATGGCGTGGACCCGGTCGAGACGTTTTTCGATTTGATGCGCGCCCTCACCCTCTCCGTCACCGCCTTGTGTTTGCTGGGCATGGTCGCGTGGTGGTCCGCCAGCACCACGCTCTACACCTTGACCGACAAACGCGTGGTGATGCGTGTGGGCATTGTGCTGAGCCTGACCTTCAACTTGCCCTTGCGCTGTTTGCGTGCCGCCGATTTGCGTCCACTGGGCCATGGCCGTGCCGATATCGCGCTACAACTGCCAGCGGGTGACCGCATCGGTTGGTTTCACCTGTGGCCGCATCAGCGGGCGTGGCACCTGAGTCATCCGCAACCCACTTTGCGTTGCGTGCCCGGTGGCGAAGCCGTGGGCGACATGTTGCTCAACGCCTGGCAGCGGGCACAGCAACCCAGCCCAAGCGCAGAGGCGCACACCGCATCCACCACGCCCACCACGCGCAATCCGTCTTGGCAAGGGGCGCATGCATGAGCATGGCCACCTCGCCCTTGCCGCACGCTTCATCGCATCGCACGCCGCTGCGGTGGTTGGGCGTGTTGCTGGGCGTGGTGTTGCTCAGCACCGCCGTGGCGCGCTGGCAAGGCTGGCATGTGCCGCGCGATGACGCGGCGATTGCAGAGAGTTTGAATTTGCGTTTTGTCGACACCCCCAACGGCGACGTGCAAGTGATCGAAGTCGATCCCACGCGCCTGTTGGCCACTTTTTCGGGCGAGCAGGGTTTTTTGCGCGGCACCCTGCGCGCCTTGATGCGTGAACGCCGACGCCAGGGCTTGGATGCCCTCGCCCCGTTCACCTTGCGCCGCCACATCGATGCGCGCTTGGTGCTGCTCGATCCGCTGACCTCGCAACGCATTGACCTGGACTCCTTTGGACCCAGCAACAAGGCGGTGTTTGCCGGTTTGTTCGATCCGTCTTTGCACACGCAAGCCACCTCTGCTGCCACTTCTGATCTCACTCTAGGAAAACGACCATGACTGCTACACCCCATGCCATCTTGGATCCGGCCGACGCCAATGAGCGCGCACGCCAGAGCAACATGCTCAGCCCGCGCTTTTACACCACCGACTTTGCCGAAGTGAACCGCATCAACGTCGAGCCCTTGCGCGCGCAGTGGGACACCATGATGCAAGAGTACGAAGGCGACAACAACCACGACCACTTTCAGCGTGACGACGCCTTCGCGCCCGAGCTCGCTGCCGCCGCGCCGAAATGGACGCCCGAGTTGCGCCAAGAGCTGCTGGACTTTTTTGTCAGCTCGCTGACCTCCGAGTTTTCGGGTTGCATTTTGTACAACGAGATTCGCAAAAACATCGACAACCCCGACATCAAGCAGTTGATGACTTACATGGCACGCGACGAGTCGCGCCACGCGGGCTTCATCAATCAGTCGTTGCGCGACTTTGGTTTGGGCATCGACTTAGGTGACCTCAAGCGCAGCAAGCACTACACCTTCTTCAAACCCAAATACATCATTTACGCCACGTACTTGTCCGAGAAGATTGGCTACGCCCGCTACATCACCATCTTTCGTCAACTCGAGCGCCATCCTGACAAACGCTTTCACCCCATCTTCCGTTGGTTCGAGCGCTGGTGCAATGACGAATTCCGCCACGGCGAATCGTTTGCCCTGATCATGCGCGCCAACCCCGATTTGCTGCGCGGTGGCAACCTGTGGTTGATTCGTTTCTTCTTGTTGGCCGTGTACGCCACCATGTACGTGCGTGACCACCGCCGCCCCTTGCTGCACCAAGCCATGGGATTGGAAGCCACCGCTTACGACTACGAGGTGTTTCGCGTCACCAACGAAATCACGAAGCAGGTGTTCCCGATTGCGTTGGACATCGACTCGCCCGCTTTCCGTGCAGGCTTGACGCATTTGGCCGAAGTGGCGGGTGCCTATGACGATGCCAAAGAAAACGGCGGCGTCTTCGGCCCCATCAAACGACTGTGGCACGGCAGCCGCGCCCTGGTGACGTTCGTGCGCTTGTACCTCATGCCGGTTCAAGCTCAAACCGTTCACGCCGACCCGAGGTTGCAACCCACATGGTGAATGACAGTCTGATGGCCATTGGATTCGCGGTGCTGTGCTGGTGGTTCGGCACAGGCGTGATCCTGTGGCTCGATCGACTGGGTTCACAACAACAACGCATGGGCCTCATGGCTGCGTCTTTGCTTTTGATGCTGAGTCTGTGGGGCGTGTACGAGAGCATGCAAACCCTCAACACCGCCTACGCCTATCTGGGCTTTGCCAGCGTCATCGTGATGTGGGGCTGGCACGAGTTGGCCTTCTTGTCGGGTTGGTTATCTGGCCCGAGGCGCGAGCGCTTGAGCGAGGGTGCCCAAGGCTGGCAGCGTTGGCGTGAAGCCATGGCGGCCATCGCCTGGCACGAGCTGGGCTTGATCGCCAACTTCGCCCTGTTGGTGGCGATGCAAATGGGTCACCCCAACCATGTCGCGCTGTGCACCTTTGCGTTGCTGTGGTGCATGCGTGTGAGCGCCAAACTCAATTTGTTCTTGGGCGTGCCCCTGCACGGTGCCGACTATTTGCCAGCGCACTTGTCGTATTTGTCGAGCTACTTTCGCGTCGCGCGCCCCGGGACTTGGTTCTTCATGTCGGTGTGTTTTGCCAGCACCGTGTGGGCTTGGCTGGTGTGGTCGGCTCATGCTGGCGAGCTCGAAGTCAACGCGGGCTATTTGTTGCTCGCGTCGCTGCTGGGTTTGGCCATCGTGGAACACATGGTCATGGTGTTGCCCTGGCCCATGCAAAAACTTTGGGGTTGGGCTTTGGCCAAAGACGTGCCATGAATGCCCACATCGACGCGGCTCTGGTGGCCGCCATCTCTGCACGTGCCTCCAACGGCGCACCCACTGGCACGCCACGCCCGGTGGCGGTGGTCATCGGCAGTGGGTTTGGCGGCTTGGCGAGCGCGATTCGACTCAGCGTCAAAGGCTACGACGTCAAGGTGTTTGAAAAACTCGATGCACCTGGCGGACGGGCGTATGTGTATCGGCAAGACGGCTTCACCTTCGATGCGGGCCCCACCATCATCACCGCACCGTTTTTATTAGAAGAGCTGTGGACCCTCTGCGGTCGTCGCATGGCCGACGATGTGAAACTGGTCGCCATGGATCCGTACTACCGCGTGCGCTTTGACGACGGCAGCCACTTCGACTACAACGGCGACCCCGAGCACATGCGCCGCGAAGTCGCACGCTTTAACCCCGATGACTTGGCAGGCTACGAACGCTTCCTGGCGGTGTGCGAACGCTGCCGTCAACTCGGGTTTGAGGGCATGGGCGACAAACCGTTTGACCGCATCGCCGATTTGCTCAGCGCCATTCCCGACTTCATGCGCATGGGCGCATGGCGCAGTTTGTATGCGCAAGTGGCGCGATACATCCGTCACGACAAATTGCGCACCGTTTTCAGTTTTCATCCGTTGCTCATCGGTGGCAACCCGTTTTCGGTGACGGCGGCCTACGCCCTCATCAACGCCTTGGAGCGACGCTGGGGCGTGCACTCGGCCATGGGTGGCACAGGCAGTTTGATTCGCGGTTTGGTGGGTTTGTTGCAATCGCGCGGCGTGCCGATTCACCTCAATGCGCCGGTGACGCAAATCCGCATCGAGCAAGGACGCGCGCGTGGCGTGGAGTTGGCCGATGGCCGCTTTGTGCCCGCCGACATCGTGGTCAGCAATGCCGACACCGCGTGGACCTACCGCCACTTGGTGGCCCCAGCGCACCGTAAACATTGGCGCGATGCGCGCATCGACAACGGGCGTTACTCGATGGGTCTGTTCGTCTGGTACTTTGGCACCCGACGCCGCTTTGAGAACGTGCCGCACCACATGCTGGTGCTGGGGCCGCGTTACCGGGGTTTGTTGCGCGACATTTTTCATCGTCACCATTTGGCCGACGATTTCAGTTTGTACTTGCATCGCCCCACCGCCACCGACCCCTCGCTGGCCCCGCCGGGTTGCGACACGTTTTATGCCTTGGCTCCTGTGCCTCACCTCGACAGTGGCACCGACTGGGCCACGCAAGCCGAACCCATGCGACAAGCCATTGCGCAACGTTTGCACGAGACGGTGCTGCCGGGCGTGCAAGACGAGATCGTCACCTCGCATCTCATGACGCCGCAAACCTTCCAAGACCGCTTGTGGTCCTACAAAGGCGCGGGGTTTGGGCTGGAGCCCTTGTTGTTGCAAAGCGCGTGGTTTCGCCCACACAACCGCAGCGAAGATGTGCCGGGCTTGTATGTCGTCGGTGCAGGCACGCACCCCGGTGCGGGCGTGCCCGGCGTGTTGATGTCCGCCAAAGCCTTAGAAAAGGTGGTGCCCCATGTTCACGTCTGACATTTCGCAAGATCAACAAGACCTGCAAGCGTGCATCGCCATGATGCAAGGCGGCTCGAAAACCTTTTTTGCCGCCAGCCGTTTGCTGCCTTTGCGCGTGCGCGGGCCTGCCATTGCCCTGTATGCCTTTTGCCGTGTGGCCGACGACTTGGTGGACTTGGCCGGTCCGCACGACGACCCCTTGCCGGAGTTGCGCCGTCGCCTCGACGCGATTTACGCGGGCACACCTGAAAACCATGTCGAAGACCAAGCCCTGTGCTGGGTGGTGCAACAAACCCAACTGCCGCGCCATTGGCTCGACGCGTTGGTAGAGGGCTTCGCCTGGGATGCCGATGGCAAAACGTTTGAGAGCCTCGAAGACGTGCATGCCTACGCCACCCGCGTGGCAGGCAGCGTCGGCGCCATGATGTGCTGGATGATGGGCCCACGCGACGAAGCCACGTTGTTGCGCGCTTGCGAATTGGGCATGGCCATGCAGTTGACCAACATCGCCCGCGATGTGGGCGAAGACGCCCGCATGGGCCGTCTGTATTTGCCACGCGAGTGGTTGCGCGAGGCTGGCGTAGAGCCTGCCCTTTGGCTGCAAGCCCCGCAGTGCACGCCCGCTGTCAAAAGCGTGGTGGCGCGTTTATTGGAAGAGGCCGATCGACTGTATCGCCAAGCCCATCACGGCATCGCGAGCTTGCCGCCCGACTGCCGTGCGGCCATTTGCGCCGCGAGTTTGATCTATGCCGAAATTGGCCATCAACTGCGACGCCAAGGTTTGGATTCGGTCCAAGTGCGCACCGTGGTGAGTGGCCCGCGCAAGCTGGTGCTGTTGCTCACGGCCTGGACGCAGGCAGGTTGGATTCGCACCGCCACCCTGCCACCGGACTTCGTGGGCGCGGCGCACGACATGGTTCGGCCCGGTTTGGCGCCCGCCACACCCAACACGGTGTTGAGCGAAGGGTCAGCGCGCGGTTACTTCCCCAATCGCAGCATGACCCAGCGCGTGGCCTGGGTGTTGGAGTTGTTGGAGCGGCGAGAAAAAATCAAACGCGAAAAAGAAACGGTTTTTTCTCGTTCATCAACGACGCGGGCGGTTGAACCAGTTCGCCAATAAGAAGATACAAAAAACCACGTACATGATGATGAAGATGTGTTTGAGTTCCATGGTGACTTCCTAAGTGTTTGAGGTGCTTGGTCGCCACTGCGCCAAACGCGTTTGCAACAACGGTTGCATGGCCCATAAGGTCAAGACCAACAACAACCATTCAATGCTATAGACAAACCAATATCCTGTCGAGGACGACGTGATCGACGCCATCAGATCACGCAGCACACCGCCCAGCACCAGCGCCACGCCCGCCGAGGTGGCTTGCACCGCGCCCCACGCGCCCATGGCCAGTCCCACTTGTGACTTGGGCGCCAAACTCATCGAGGCGGTCAGCGTGCCATGCGCAAACAAACCCGACCCCAAGCCAATCAAAAACGTGCCCGCGCTGAAGAGGGTTTGCGATGCGCCCATGGTGGCAGCCAAGATGATGAGCATGAACGCGGGCAGGCCGCAAATGCAGCCCCAAGCTGCCACGCGAAACGCCTGCCCACCGCGGCTGATCCATTGCGAGGCCCACACAAACCCAATCAAACTCCCACCCGCTAAGGTGGCGGTCAACAACGTGGTGCTGGCCACACTGAGTTGCAAAATTTCACCGCCATAGGGCTCCAGCAACACGTCTTCCATGCCAAAGGCCATGGTGCCCAGGCCCACGGCCCACAGTCTGCGCCAGGCGTCGTTGCCTTGCACAAAGCGTTGCCACGATTCTTGAAAACTGGGGTCTGGCTCCAGGCCCGGTTTGCGCTCGCGCGAGCGAGACTCTTGCTTCCACATCGCCACCACATTGAGCACCACCGTGGTCAGCGCCGCCGCTTGCACCACTTGCACCAAACGCCCCGGCGTGAAGTCGGTCAGCCAATCGCCAAACAACAGCGCGCTGCCCATCATGCCCAAGAGCATCATCACAAACATGAAGCCCACCACGTTGGCTTGCTTCTCGGGCGGCGTCAAGTCGGTAGCCAAGGCCAAGCCCACGGTTTGGGTGGTGTGCATGCCCACCCCGACCAATAAAAACGCCACGCCCGTGGCCAGTTGTCCCACCCACACGGGCGCTTGGCCCGACTCGCCCCAGCCCGCCAACACCAGCAAGGCAAAGGGCATGATGGAGAACCCGCCAAACTGCATCAGCGTGCCCATCCAGATGTAGGGCACACGTCGCCATCCGAGTTCGGAGCGGTGGTGGTCAGAACGAAACCCCACCAAAGCGCGCAACGGCGCGAACAACAAAGGCATGCCCACCATGATGGACACCAAACTGCTGGGCACTTGCAACTCGACGATCATGACGCGATTGAGTGTGCCCACAAGCAACACCACGGCCATGCCGACAGAAATTTGAAACAACGACAAACGCAACAGACGTGACCAGGGCAAAGCCTCACTGGTGACATCGGCAAACGGCAACAAGCGCGTCCCCCAGCGCATCCAAATCAGACGCAAGCGGTGTGAGTGGCTCATGGTTGAAGGTGTGTCATCGGATCGAAAAAACCGAGCAGGTCTAGCCCGCTCGGTTCAGAGGACACCAAAGCGTCATTTCTTTGGTGGGTCAGCCAACTGTGTGACCGCCACCGGTGCCTTGCCTGCGCCACCGTTGAGAAAGGCTTTCACCCAAGTTGTGTTCGTCACCAAAGCGAGGTGAACGCAAAAGGAGCCCACAGCCACTGCACCCAAGATGATTGGAATGCCCACTTGTGGACGGACGACGCACCATAGTTTTCCGTAGATCATGGTTGGTCTCCCTTCACTTCAGCCAAGGTGAGTAGATATAGGCCAGCAGATGGGCAAATGCGGCAATCATGCCGAAGATCTGCGTGCCCTGGATGAGATGGCGATGAATCTCCTCCGATTCGGCCTCGGTTAAACCAGTTGGCCAGACTTTGTCTTTATCAGACATGGTGTTCTCCTTGCAAGAAGAGTACGTGCTCGGCCCGCACGAGGGCTATCCGAAGTCGACATGACTGCGAATGAGGGGGAGCGACACGAACGCGGTTCATGCCGTTCACATTCAGGCTCGTCTGGGCATGCGCCATGGCAGCATCGCTTGCACCACGGGAGAGACCAGGCGCGGCACAGACAAGGTTTCATGAAAGGCCAAGGCGTCTTGCTGCATCACACGATGACTGAGCAAACACCGTTGGTAAAAAGGGGTGTCTTCGAGTTGGCTGTGCACGCGCACCGGCTCGGCGCTGCGCATGCGGCGCGCGATGCGCCATGCGGTTTTGGGTAGGGCTTGCGCCGGCGTGAGGGGCAACGGCTCGACCTCGCCATCGGGAGCAAAGCGCAGTCGCAACACGCGCTCTTGCGTGGGCGACCATTGCAAGTCGTAGGTCACCTCGGTGCTGCCGTCAGGCCAGGGGGTGCGCGACCAATCCCAATGCACGAAGGCCGCGTCGATGGGTTCATCGCCTTCGTTGGAGTCGAGGTAGGCATGACCGCACCAGCGCAAGTTGGGTTGTTCCAACTCCACCTCCACGTGCGCATGCGGCGCAATCGGCCCCCAGCGGTGACGACCCGCGCCATCCAGGGGCACGCTGTAGTCGAACAGACGCTGCGGCCACACGCGCACATGGCCGCGCACACGATGCGGCCACGGCACGCCCACTTCGTCAAAACGCACATGCAGGCATTGGCCGTCCCAGTCCACACGGCTGGGGCCGATCACCAATTGGCTGCGGTCTCGGTGGCATTGACGTTGCCCACGCTCGGTCATGGTCCAACGTTTGCTGCGGCCATACAACGCCACGTTGAGGGCGCAATGGTTTTCTGGATTGGCGCATCCACGTTGACGCGCCCAACGGTAGTAAGGCGAGAACACACTGCCCACGAAGGCAATGAGGGTGAGTCCGTGTTGGCCGTCGTCACTCATGGCGTCGATGTACCACCAGAGATAGCCCTCGGGCGAGACAAACTGGTCGAAGCGAGGTTCGCCACCACGGCCTCGGCCGCCCTTTGCCCCGAAAGCGCCGCCATCGGCAGCCCCGGCCCCGGATGCACGCCACCCCCCGCCAGATACAGCCCCTTGATCGCGGTCTTGGCCCCAGGCCGCGAGAAGATGCTCATCCAACCGTGTGTGGCCTGGCCATAGAGCGCGCCCTCCGAGTGTGGAAAGCGCCGGTGAAAGTCCGCTGGCGTCGTGCGCACCGTAGGAGAAGGGATCCACTGCAAACCCATTTGCCGCAAGAAATCGAAACTGGTTTGTTCGCATTGGTCGATCTCCTCGCCACGTGATGCGTGGTCGCTATGGGCTGGTGCATTGACCAAACAAAACAGCCGTTCGTAGGTGCTGGCTTGCTCAGACGGTCGGTCTTGCGCACAGACATACACCGTCGGCGAACGCGGCAAGCGTTGGGCTTCAAAAATGTCTTCAAACTCACTGGCGTAGTCGTGCTGAAAAAACACGTTGTGCCGCTCCAGCGCACGGGTTTGCCAAGGCGCATGAATGGCCCAAGTCACGGCAGAGAGCGAACGCGCAGGCGCGTTCGCAGGGACAGCGCTTTGCACCGCGTCGCCCAAGACGCCCAGACGCAACGCATGCGGCTCGCCATTGAAGACCACTGCCGAGGCGGGCAGATAGCGTCCCGATTGCAAATGCACGCCTTGCACTTGGTCGCTTTGCACATCGATGCGGGTGCAAGTTTGGCCGTACATGAAACGCACGCCACGGTCTTGCGCCAAGCACGCCAGGGTTTCGGCCAAGGTTTGCATGCCCCCTTCGATGTGCCACACACCATCCATCTCGGCTTGGGCAATCAGCATCAACGTCGCAGGGGCTTGCCAAGGCGACGAGCCGCAGTAGGTGGCGTAGCGGCCAAACAATTGGCGCATGCGTGGGTCCACAAATTCGCGTTGCAACTGTTGCCACAAGGTGCGCATGGGGCCGAGTTGCCCCAACAAAGCCAAACCCGATGGGCCCAGTTGCGCCATGAAGCGCGCCATTTGCGGCGCTGCGCCCCGCATGAACGGGCCTTCGAGCGCGTCATGCAACGCGCGCGCGCGTGTGCAAAAGCGTCTGAAACGCGCGGCCTCTAGGGCTCCGGCAAAGCGTTCCACCTCGGCCTCGCTTTGATGCGGGTCCGCATGCAAGTCCAGTTGCGAGCCATCGGGCCAGAAGTGGCGCGCCAACACACTCAAGGGTTGCAAGGTGAGCTGCTTGTCCAAACTGGTGCCCACGCTGCGCATGATTTCGTCAAACACCCAGCGCATGGTCATCACGGTGGGGCCCGAGTCGATCACTGCATCGCCCACGGCTTGGGTGTGCAGCTTGCCGCCAGGCACGTCGTGCGACTCGACCACCACCACCTCGACGCCACGGTGCGCCATCAGCAAGGCGCTGATCAAGCCGCCCATGCCTGCGCCAATGACCACGACGGGGGCTGCGCTCATGTCACCTCCTCATGCAGAGGTTGCGGGTGATACGAGTGGGTGCGGTCTTTCCAGCACCCTTGCATGCTCAGCAGCCGCATGCGCACAAACAGCGATTCAGAAAAAAACTGATGTCGGTAAGCCGCTTCAATGGCTTGTTGGTGCGCATCGTGGTGTGCGTAGCGTTGCATGCAGTCCAAGTCTTGCCACAGGCTGAAGGTGCACTGGCGCAGCAAAGGGGCTTCGCCCAAGCCCATGGCAATTTCGCAACCCGGCGCTTGATCCAAGTCGGCTTGCGCAGCGGGCGCATAACGCCAAAACGCCATGGCTTTGGCCGGTTTGATGCTCGCTCGGGTCAGCACAGCCAGCATGTCGCTGGGCTCGCCCTGCGCAGCGGGGTGTGCCAGCAACTCGGGTGGGGTGACCTGCCACTCTTGCTGGTCCCACGCACCGCGTGCAGATTGCACTGCAAACAAACCTTGCCACCATTCGCGTGCTTTTTCGCGCAATTGCCCAATGAGCGGGCCGTTCAAAAAGTTTTGCGCCGAAGCCCAGCCATCGAAGCAACAAATGAAGCCTTGGTGGCTCGCGCTGGGCCTGAGGCTAAAGCCACCCGCATGGCCACTGCCCATGACTTTGGCAAACCGCAAACCCGGTGTGCCGTGCAGCGCGCGTGCTCCACCTATCAAGCGCAACCAGCCCCAGGCTTGGTGCTGTCGCAAATAGTCCACCAACACCACCACCACGATGCCCGAGATGGGGTGTTGCAAAGCGGCTAAGTTTTCGGCCGTCATGCGACGCGCGCCTCCAGCGCAGGCGGGAGGCGAAACAAGGTGTGTTCTTGCACACCGGGCAGGGTGCGCACATCGGCGTCTGTGGCGGCTTGCAGGGCATGCACCACTTGTTCAACCAACAACTCCGGCGTGGACGCGCCTGCACTGATGCCAATGCGTTGCACGCCCTGGGCCCACCAAGTCGCGTCCAGTTCGTTGGCGTCTTGGATCAAAAAGGCGGGCTTTTGCGAGCGCTCAGCCACCTCACGCAGTCGATTGGAGTTGGAGCTGTTGCGCGCGCCGACGATGAGCACCAAGTCAGACTCTTGCGCCAAGGCTTTGACGGCGTTTTGTCGGTTTTGTGTGGCGTAGCAAATGTCATTCACGTCGGGGCCGATGGCTTGCGGATACCGCGTGCGCAAAGCGGCCAAGATGTCGCGTGTGTCATCCAAACTCAACGTGGTTTGTGTGACATAGGCCACGCGCGCGCTGGCGTGCCATGGCAGCCGCTGCACGTCTTGCACCGTACCCACCACATGCACCGGCTGATCGACGCTGCCGATGGTGCCTTCCACTTCTTCATGACCGGCATGGCCCACCATCACCAGATGGTGGCCTTGCTTGGCGTATTTTTGAATTTGCGTGTGCACCTTGGTGACCAAGGGACAGGTGGCGTCGATGGCTTGCAGTCGCCGGTGTCCAGCCGCATGCACCACGGCACGCGAGACGCCATGGGCACTGAACACCGCCACGGCGCCCACGGGCACATCTTCTAGACGGTCGACAAACACCGCGCCTTGATCGCGCAGGGTTTGCACCACGTGTTGGTTGTGAACGATCTCGTGATACACAAACACCGGCGCGCCAAACCGTTGCAGGGCCAACGACACGATGTCGATGGCGCGGGTCACTCCCGCGCAAAACCCTCTCGGTTGAGCCAGCAGTATTTGCACATCACGCTCCGCGTCTCGTCTGCTCTACTTCTTGGCCACCTGCGCGGGCTTCGCAGCAGGTTCACCTTTGAGCTCGGGGAAGTCACCCAACATCGACACGCCATACAGCGGCTTGTACGCCCCTTGGTGGCAGGTGCCGCAGTTGATCTTGGCCACATCACCCAACTCGCCTTTGCGGTGGTCGGGGAACACATCGGTCAACGACTTCATGTAGTCGTTGTTCAACGCACGCGCCATGCGGATGCCGTGCCACGCTTTGACGCGTTGAGGCGGACCGCCCTCCCATGTTTGGAACGAACGGGTGTTGTGGCAATAGGTGCAGTTGACGCCCAAGGCGTTGGACATGTGGGTCATCAACCCATAAGTCCATTCGGCTTGCTTGATCGATTGGCGGTTGCCGCTGGGCAGCGGTGTCGGGCCGTTGACGCGAATGTTCAGATCACCCAACAAAAACGGCGTGAACGGATCGTTGGGCAAGGATGAGAGATTGACCACAGGGTCAGGCGTGTTTTGCCCCGCCTTGTCGCCCATGAAATTCGAGCCATAAGGTTGATCGGGTTTGGTGAACCACACTTGCGCGGGCACCGGCTGACCACGGTGACAGGTGTAGCAGGTCACGCCGGTGTCGGCAACGTGCGCCTGCCACTCGGAGTTGATCTGTCGGGTCATCTGCAACATGCGACGCGCCACCACCTTGGTGTAGAGCGAGTCATCGGCAAAGTTGGCCGGGTTGTGGCAGTAGGTGCAACTTTGCTCAGGGGCGATCCAGTTGGACATCGACACCATCAGCCGTGTGAATTGCCCCCCACTGAGGTCACCCAACACTTTGACGTTTTTATAAAGCTTCGAGGCCTTGGGGCCTTCATTGCCCGCTTGGGGCAAGGCCATGGGCACTTCGTTTTTAGCGGCTTGGTCTTCCAAGATGCGCGGGTTGTACACCTGCACCATGCCCGTGCCCCGGTAGCCGTGTTGCACCGAGTCCATGGGCGGGCGCTCGCATCCGGCCAACAAGAAGACGCTGGCCAGGAGAGTGAGGACGATCTTCATGGCTTGACTCCTTGCAACAAAGCGGGGTCCACCACCGGTGTGAACACCTGTGGGTAAGGCGGGGCCACGCCGTGTTTGATGGCCCACAAGTACCAGTTGTCCACCACGGTGCCCGTGAGCAAGATGCCAATGCCGCCTGTCAACGGACACAGCACCGCGAACCACCACGCCCAGCGGTGGATGGACTCCATCGTGGCGTTGAAGCCCATGGTCCAACGCCAGAACAAGGCAGCGCGTTCGCTGGCCGTGCCACGGTCGGTGATTTGTTCGATCTCGCGCTCACCGCCGTAACGGGTGACCGCCAAGATGGTCGCGCCGTGCATCGCAAACAACAGCGCTGAGCCATACAAGAAGGCAATCGACAAGGCATGGAACGGGTTGTAGAACAAGTTGCCGTAGCGCAAGGAAAACGCGGCCGTCCAATCCAAGTGCGGGAAGATGCCGTAGGGCACCGCTTCGCCCCATGAACCCATCAGGATGGGACGGAACAAGCCCAACACCAAGAACAACCAAATGGCAGCCGCAAAGGCCCAGGCCACATGCGTGCCCATGCCCAACTCGCGCGCGCGTCGATAGGTGCGTGCCCACCACAGAAAGAGCGAGGACGTCAGGAAAAAGCCGGTCAGGATCCACCAGCCGCCTTGATTGAGCGGCGGAATGCTCAAGCCGTAGCTCGGTGGCGGCGGCTCCAGTGAGAGCCAAAACAATTGGCGAATGAATTGCACCGGGTTGTAGTCCACCGAGGCCAGCATGTTCATGCCGATGATGGTGGTGGCAAACAAGCCGCAGATGAGCGAGGCCAGACCCAGGCCACCCAAGTAGATGGGGCCCAACTGTGCGTTGCCAATCTTGCCCAGCCAGTAGTTGATGAGCGGCTCACCCGTTCGTGGGCTGTTGCCGTGACCGAGCTCGACGCCGTGGTGCACGGGCCCGGTGGCTTGCACCGTAGTGAAGAGGTTTTGGTAGTCCATCGTCATGCTCCCGTATCAATGGATCGGCCACTGGGACCAAATGGGCATGTTCAGCCACCAGCTCCACCACTCGGGCCAACCACGGCTCCAGAACGGACCACTGATGACGATGCACAGCGCGCTAAACAGCACCGCTGCCAATGCCAAAAACAAACCCAAACGGTGGATGCCCAACGTGCCGATGGAGTAACCGATGACATCGAGAAAGAAGGTGTCCTCATGCTCCGGTGTGCGCACCGACTCGCCCGGCGCGGGGTTGGTGGAGGACAAGATCAGCGCACCGTGCAACGACAGCGCAAAGGTGCTGGCAAAGAAGAAACTCACCCCCAGCATGTGCGCGGGGTTGTAGTGAAAGTGCAG
>Ga0255269_1000140_pt1 | contig 14426 bp, 8 predicted proteins | sample AtltaT_33_FD_183664 | JGI IMG/M metagenome (GOLD analysis project Ga0255269, IMG submission 183664) | Metatranscriptome of freshwater microbial communities from Altamaha River, Georgia, United States - Atl_Yuk_RepC_8h (Metagenome... | ecosystem: Environmental > Aquatic > Freshwater > River... | reverse complement strand
CTCCAGTGCGTTGCAGCAGTTGCTCGCCCAGAGTTCCGATGCTGCGCCACCAGGCCATGAGGTAAAGCGCCCGCGGCAGCACGGCGTCCGGCTGCACGCCCGCCCGGGCATACTCGATCAGTCCGTTGATCAGGGAGAGCTGTTCGCGCGCCCGGCGCCCGATCGCCAGTGCCCGCCGCCGCACCGAACCCCCTGCAGCCTCGAGCCGGGTCGCATAAGCCATGATGGCGGTCAGCGGTGAGCGCAGGTCATGGCCGACCCTGGCCAGCAACTCGCCCTTGGCCCGTACCGCCTCGTCGGCATCGATCGCGGCCTGGCGCAGGGCCATGCTGCGCGAGCGAACAGCCTCTTCCAGCCGCTGCGCCTCCAGCCGCTGCGCCTCCAGCAGTTCCGCCTGCATGCCGGCGTGCGCGCGTGCCTCCTGCGCCGAATGCTGGACCACCGCATACAGCAGCACGAAAGCGACCAGCAGCTTGAACCCCAGCGTCAGATAGGGGGCCAGGGGGCCCGATCCCTGCCAGTGCCCCAGATACCCGCCGACCCGCACCAGAGTGAAGATCCAGACACAGGTCAGCGCCAGCACAAAAGCCCGCACATGGAACCGGCCTTCGCGCCAAGGCTGGACCAGTGAGAATGGCCATGCCAGATAGAACAGCAGCATGGCCACCGAAGACAAGCGGATCGCGTAGCGCAAGGGCCCGAACAGCGCCAGCAGCAACAGCAGCGCCAGGGCGATCATCGACCCTTGATAGAAATGACGCCACCCGCGTCGTCGCCCCATTTCCAGATAGACGTAGATGTAGACCGCCAGCATCGCATTGGCCAGCATGCCCAGTGCGGCGGGCAAACGGGCCGCCAGATCACCGCCGTCGGGCATCAGGTAGCGGCGCAGATAGCCCTGGAAAGTGAAGTCATAAGCCACCCCCACCAGCAGCCAGAGCGCGAGCAGGAACAGCAGCAGGTTGCGACGCCCCAGGGTGGAGGCGAGCAGGTACAGCGCCAGGCCGCTCATGAGCGCGATCGGCAACAGGTAATACAGGTCATCGGTCGCCCCCTGCTCCAGGTAAGCCAGGGGCTGCCAGAGCTCGGGCTCCATGACGATGCTTGTCCGGCCCTGCACGCGCAACAGCACGCTGACGCGCTCGTCCGGAGCCAGCGACAGTTCGAACACTGCACTCAGGCCACGCGCCTGCGGCAGGGGTGCTGGGTGCGCAATGCCCGCTCGCACCGGAGCGACAAACCGGCCAGCGACCGGGCGGAACAGTTCGACATGCTCCAGGCGCGGGTTACCCATGACCAGCCAGCGCTGGCTCGGCTCGTGGCTGCCGTTGCGCAACTCCAGCCGCAGCCAGATGGCGGCAGTCGTCAGGCCCGGGTTCAGGTTGCGCATCGTGGCCGGCTGCCAGCCCGGATGCGCGAGCGCCTGCTCTGCCTGCATGACGGCGCCGGCGTCATGCAGAACCTGCAGATGATCCAGCAGGTCCAGTCGTGCCGGTGTCGCGCCCAGGTCCAGCGGGGCTGGCTGGGCCAGGGCCTGGCCCCACAAGCCAGCCAGCACGGCCAGCCAGCCCAACCAGCGCCACAGGCGTGCCAGTGGCGTCATGCAGGAGATGAATCGACGCGCAGTGGCTCAGTCAGTGCCTCTTCCGGGGCCTTGCGATAGTCGCGCGGCGACAGGCCGAAGCGGGCGCGGAACGCAGTCGCAAAGTTGGCGGGATTGTCATAGCCGAGGTCGCTGGCAATCACCTGCACCGCGAGGGTGGTTTCACGCAGCAAGCTGCGCGCCTGTTCCATGCGCGCCTCGCGCAGATACTCGAACACCGTCGCACCCGCGCAGTGGCGGAAGGCCTCGTTGAGCCGTCGCGCATTGGTTCCCACCGCCTTGGCCAGGCTGGCCAGATCGGGGGGCTGCGCCAGGTCGTCGTGCAGCAAGCGCTGCGCGGCGCGAAACACCAGGGTATCGACATTGGAAACCGGCTCGGTCACCGAAGCCGCACGCGGCAGAACCAGATCCGGCTCGGCTACCCGGGGCGGCGTCGCGAGTTCGGACGCAACATGACGCCAGGCCTGCAAATGAATGCTGACGCGCAACCTGACCTCATCGAAATCGAAGGGCTTGGCGATGTAGTCGACTGCCCCCACCATCAGACCGCGCACCCGGTCTTCGGGCTGGACCGCAGCGGTCAGGAAGATCACCGGCAGGGCAGCCGTGCGCGCATCGGCCTTGAGCAGGCGACAGGCCGCAATGCCGTCACAGACCGGCATCGACACGTCGAGCATGATGAGGTCGGGCAGCACGAGGCGTGCCTTCTCGACCCCATCCTGGCCGTCCTCAGCCACATACAACCGGTAGCCCTGCGCGCGCAGGCAGTCACTCAGCAGTCGTCGGTCGTCAGCGTTGTCGTCGACCACCAGGATGCGCAGGCCTTTTGGAAGCGTGGAATTGAAAGACATGATTTCATTGTTCTCAAATTCACGCTCAAATGCAATACAGATCTACGCTAAATCGAATAAATCCTACCTTCAGGCAAAGATTTTCAGCACTCCAGCAAAACTTCTCGACCAGCAAAAGTCAACGCGACAAATATTTCAGATCCACGCGACGATTGCGCGCGCGTCCATCCTCGCTGGCGGCCGTGTCGATCGGGTTGTCCTTGCCGTAGCTGTAGACCTCGAGGGCCGTGTCGGCCACCCCTGCCAGGCGCATGAACTGGCGCGCGCTCTCGGCCCGCCTGAGGCCCAGACCGCGGTTGAAGTCGGACGCGCCACGGTCATCGGCATGACCCTCGATCCGCATCCGGGCGGTCGGATGGGCACGCATGTAGTCGGCATGCGCCTGCAGCAGCGAGCGATCGACCGGCCTGAGCTCGGCGGAGTTGACGCTGAAATAGACACTGCGGCGTGCCAGCACCGAGTTCGGATCATCGAGCGGCGACAGCGGAGCCGGCACCGGCTTGTAGACATGGTGGACGTAAACGGCCGTCTCGGGCTTGTGCGTGGGCGGCACGGTATCGCAGGCCGTCAGCAACGACAGGGACGCCGCAGCCGTCACCAGCATGCCGAAACGGACATCAGCTCGAATCACTTTCATCTGGGCACCTCTTGTTCTTGAAGACGCAGGACGACAGAACGCCTGTCAGGAGACCGCGAACCGCCACAGCTTTCATGATGCCTGCAAGCCGGCCCAGCCAGTTTTGCGCCCATGACGCAAAGCTTTGCCGCCAGGAAAATTTCGCAATCCTCCCCGGCTGACCCATCCAGGCGGGAGGGGCAGCCCCCGAGCGCCGACCTCAGCGTGCCAGGTAACGCAACTCCACCCGCCGGTTGAGTGCCCAGGCCGACTCGTCGTGCCCCGGATCCACCGGCATTTCCTCGCCCAGGCTGACCGCCTCCAGCACCAGCTCGGGCACGCCGGAGCGGACCATGAGGCGCCGCACGCCATCGGCGCGGCGCTGGCCGAGCGCCAGGTTGTATTCGGTGCCGCCGCGCTCGTCGGCATGCCCTTCCAGCCGCAGGCGTGCACCCGGGTGCGTCATCATGTAATGCGCATGCGTCTGCACCAGCACCTGGTCGGCCGGACGGATCTCGTTCGAATCGAAATCGAAATAGATCTGGTGCCGCGACAGCAGCGAATCGGCATCGCGCGCCGGCGTCGCCGTCGCTGCGGCCAGTTGGGCCACATGCGGATGGCGCACATAGACCGCCGTCTCGCCGGTGTTGCCGCTCGAAGTCGCAGGGACCGTGCCGCAAGCCGACAACAGCAGCAGCGCGGCCATGCACGCGCTGCCCAGGGCAGTCGACTGCCCCCATCTTGACAGATGATTCATCACCAGACTCCCAAAGTCATCCGACCACCCCCCAGTCACGCAAGGAGCGGCCATTGAAGAAGAATCGCGAATAAGTCGGTCCGTTCGGATCAAAAGTCGCGCGAAATGCGCTGGGGTGCGGGTAGAGCCCCGATGAAGTATCCAGCTGACCATCGAGCCACAGGATCACATGATCGACAAACGCACCGCGCGTGTCGTAGACCTGCAGGATGGCCGGCAGCGTCAGGCCGGGGATACTCCTAATCTGGGTCAGGTAGGTTCTTCTGATGGGCATGGACAGACTTGCAGGCGAGTCCAGTAGTTATAGCCCTCACCAACCCTGCCACCTTTTGCCGAATGACGCAAAACTTTGCTGAACAGCAGAACTTCCCTGGCTTAAGAAACCAGTGAATGATTTCGCGACCAGCCGCAGCGGGGGTTCAAACTTTTTCCTCGCGGCAAAACTGTGGGACCGGCATCCAAACATTTCCATATTGGACATCACTAGTATGTAATAGTGCATCAAGAGATTCACCTGACTCCACTCACCACAAACCCTAAGGGCTCAATGTGCGTGCTCGGCCAGCCTGTGACGCTCTCATTGGCACGATTGGCAACCCTGCAGGGACACCCTGTCAGCCATCGCGAATTCGAACTGCTCGCGCAAGACCTGGACAGTCAGGCACTGGACGGTGTCCCCCTGGCTGGAAAGATCGGTGCCCTGTGGCATATCCGTTTCCCCGAGTCCCATGTGCGAGCCCCTAGTTGGCCCCCTAGACCTGGAGATCTGCCCGCACTCTGGCTGGGACCGCTTCAAACCGACGGCAGCATGGCAGTCCTGACCGTGCTGGGCGCGCTGACAAACGGCGCACTCAGCAGTATTGACGAGAAGGGCGCATCGGTGATGCTGCTCCCCGAACAGGCCTGTCATGGACGGCTGCTCTGGCTCCAACCCAGCGCAGCGGCTGGCGAGACTGGCCTGATGCCGCTGCCAGCTCCCAGCCAAACAGCAGGCACTGAAGCGGCAGCGGCTGGCCGGCTGCTGAACTGGATCCTGCGCCTGCTCCGCATTGGCTGAGCAACCCACCCACATACCCCCGAAAGCATCAGCATGAGCAAGACACAGCTCTCCCACGATACCGTCTCTGCAAAGCAAATCGTTTTCACGCTGGACGATGTCGGCGACTGGCAGACGCTGGCCGCAGGCATCCCGGCGAACGCCGAGTTTCACCTGCTGTCGTCACGCGGCGATGCATTGGCCCAAATGGCAACCGTCCTGTCCGGACGCAACGAACTGGCCGCCATCCATCTGGTCAGCCACGGCGGCGCCGGCAGCCTGAGCCTGGGCACTACGACGTTGAACAACTCGACGCTGCCGTCACATGCCAGCGATCTGGCCACCATCGGCGCCGCGCTGGCAGCAGACGGCGATCTGCTGCTGTACGGTTGTGACGTGGCGGCCGGCGAAGCGGGCCAAGACTTCATCACCCATTTGGCGCTAGCGACTGGAGCTGACGTTGCGGCATCGACCGACCGCACCGGCTCAGCAAGCCAGGGGGGTGATAGTGCATTGGAAGCCATGATCGGAACGATCGAGGCAACATCCCTCGATCTTGCTGGACTCGCCCGACTGCTAGCGGCCGGCATCAGCCTAACTGGGAGCGACGACAACGATACGCTCACTGGCAGCAGCGCAGACGACACATTGAGTGGCGGCCAAGGCAACGACTCGCTGGTGGGCCTGGACGGGAACGACTCGCTAGACGGCGGCTCTGGCAACGACACGCTGCAAGGCGGCACGGGCGATGACGACTATGTGATCGACAACCCCTACGACGTCATCCAGGAAAACTTCCTCGAAGGCATGGACCGGGTCAGGGTGGCTTTCTCGGTCGCAGGCGGCCGCTATACGCTGGCCCGTAATGTCGAGTTGGCCACCCTCGTCTCTGACGGCAACTACAGCCTGACGGGCAACGAGTCTCACAATTACTTGATCGGCAACTCAGCGGCCAACACCCTAGAAGGCGCAGCCGGCAACGATACGCTGGAGGGCGGCGGCGGTGCCGACAGCATGGCTGGCGGAAACGGCAACGACGGATACTACGTCGACCATGCCGGTGACGTCGTCTACGAAGCCTCCAGCGCTGGCAACGACACCGTCTTTGCCAGCGTCGGCTACTCGCTCGACAGTTACGAGGCCTCAGGCGTCGAGAACCTGACCCTACTAGGTGGCGCCGACCCGCTGAATGCCACCGGCAATGCATTGGCGAACCGGCTGACCGGCAACGCCGGCAAAAACCGGCTGGTGGGCGGCGCTGGCGACGACACGCTCGACGGCGGTGCCGACAGCGATACGCTCGAAGGCGGCATCGGAAACGACACCTATATCATCGACGCCGAAGATGACAAGGTCGATGAAACCGGCGGAACAGGCATCGACAACGTCTTTGCCAGTGTCAGCTACACCTTGGACCGCCCGGAATCCTCAGGCGTCGAGAACCTTACGCTTACCGGTACGGACAACCTCAACGCCACCGGCAACGCACTGAGCAACAAGCTCACCGGCAATGGCGGCGACAACAGACTGGACGGCGGGACGGGCGGCGACATCATGGCCGGCGGCGGCGGCAACGACACCTACGTGATCGACAGCATGCAGGATATCGTGACCGAAGGCCTCAATGCAGGCACCGACCTGGTCGAGGTCGGCATCTCCTGGATGGGGGCCAGCTACGCGCTGGCCCAAAACGTCGAGAACGCCACCCTGAAGAACAGCGTCGCGTTCAACCTGGTGGGTAACGCACTCGACAACTGGCTCACAGGCAACGACCAGAACAACCTGCTCAACGGCGGCCAGGGCAACGACACGTTCACCGGCGGCCTCGGCAGCGACAGCTTCACCGTCGACGCCGGCATCGACACGATCACCGACCTCACGACTGCTGACAAGCTCGACATCAAGGCCGGTGCCACGGCCATCGTCTCGGGTGTTCTCAATCTAACCGGCCACCAGATCAACAACGCGGGCACGCTGGTGATGGTCGGCAGCGCGGCCGGCGAAACCCTGGTCGGCAGCTTGGGCGTGGACGCGATCGTCGGCGGGGCCGGCAGCGACAGCATGAACGGCGGCGCCGGTGCCGACATCTTCGTGATCGCCGCGGCATCGGACTACAACGGCGACACCATCGTCGGCGGCGCCGGCGCTGACATCATACGTTTCACCAGCGCGAATGCAGGCGAAACGCTGGTGCTCAACGCCAACCTGAGCGACGTCGACAACATGCTGTCCATCTCAGTCAGCGATGCCGACGGGATCACCAGCGCCACCACCCCACTCAACGTGAACGCCTCTGCCGTCACACTGAGTCGGGGCGTGACAGTCACTGGCAACGCGGGCAGCAACGCTCTGACAGGCTCGGCACAAGGTGACACGATCAGCGGCGGCGCGGGCGCAGACACCCTGACAGGTGGACTGGGCGCCGACCGGCTCGATGGGAGCGACGGCGACGACATCTTCATCGTCGCGGCGACGGGTGATTACACTGGTGACACCGTGACTGGCGGAGCGGGCGCCGACCAGATGCGTTTCACCAGCACGACGGCCGGCGACACACTGACGCTCAATGCCAACCTGTCTGACAGCAACAACCAGATCACCGTCGCAGCAAGCGACGCATCCGGCTCGACCGCCGGCACGACCAACCTGAACATTTCAGCAGCAGCCGTCACGCTGACCGGCGTCTACCTGATCGGCAACGCAGGTGCCAACCGCCTGACCGGCTCGAACCTGGGCGACACCCTGGCAGGCGGTGCAGGAGCTGACACGCTGGCAGGCGGTGGTGGCAACGACACGGTGTCATACGCCGACATCACATCCTCCAGCGCCCACGGACTGACCCAGTTGACTGGCGTGGCCATCAACCTGTCCAGCGACACCATCGCTGCGACGGCTGTCGCCTCGGCAATGGGGGGCACCGTGGTGCTGGGCGGTGGCAACGGCACGGCAGGATCGGCACTGGCCGGTCGGAGTGCCGGCTACCTGGCCAACACCGCCGCCAACAGCAGCACCGGCATGGTGCGCGACAGCCTGTCCAGCATCGAAGCCGCCACCGGATCCGCCCTCGCCGACTACCTGCTCGGCAGCTCCAGCGACGACACCCTGTCGGGCGGGGGCGGAGCCGACTATCTCAGCGGCGGCAACGGCAACGATAGCTTTGCCTACGCGCTGGGCGCTGAACTGTCCAGCGGTGAAAGCCTGATCGGCGGCGCCGGCACTGACACGCTCAGGCTTGCTGGCAGCAGCCAAACCTACACCCTGGAACATGCTGCCCAGTTCAGCTCGATCGAAGCGATCGACAGCTCGGCTGCCACGAACACGATCGAAGTCAACTTCACCGACAACCAGTTCGCGTCCATCACCCACATCCGGGGCGGTTCCGCCAACGAAACCTATCGCCTTCACGCGAGCAACACCAGCGGCGTTAAGACGATCAACCTCTCGCTGCTCGCGATCAGTGGCAGCACTGCGAGTGGCGACGGCTTCGAGATCCTTGGTGCGGCCAGCAGCGAAACCGGCACAGGCTACGCCATCACCACCACCACGCTGGGCGACAGCGTCACACTCGTCAACGGCAGCAACACCATCACGGGAGGATCGGGCCAGGACAGCCTGAGCGGCGGCAGCGGCAGCGACACGATCACCGGCAACGCCGGCAACGACTACCTGTTCGGCGACGAAGGCAACGACCTGCTCACCGCCGAGAACAACGATCTGCTGATCGACGGTGGCAGCGGCGTCGATACGGTCCGGTTTTCCAGCAGCGCGGGCAGCGGCCTCAGCGATCTCGAACTCGTCGATGTCGAGGTCATCGAGATCTCGGCCACCAATGGCGGCAACTTCGACTTCCGGGCCCAGAGTGAATCCCTGCAGATACTCGGCAACAAAGGCAACGATACGATACAGGCCGGCTCAGGCAACGACACCCTGGGGGGTGGACTCGGCAACGACAGCCTCGACGGTGGCGCGGGCAACGATGTGTTCCTGATCGCGTCGCCCACCGAATACGGCACCGACACCCTGGTCGGCGGCGCTGGTGCCGACACCTTGCGCTTCACGAGCACGACCGCAGGCCAGACCCTGACCCTCAACAAGCTCCTGAGCGACAGCGACAAGACGATGGCCATCGTCATCGGAGACGCCTCCGGCTCCACTGCGGGCACCACGGCACTCAACGTCAATGCCGCCAGCGTGCTGCTCAACTACGGCGTGTCCATCACCGGCAACAGCGGCGCCAACGCCTTGACCGGATCGGGCTTCAGCGACACCCTGATCGGCGGCGCCGGAGCGGACCAGCTCACAGGAGGCAACGGACTCGACACGGTCTCATATGCCGATGTCAGCAGCACCAGCTCGCACGGCCTGTCCAGGATTTCGGGCATGGCCATCAACCTCTCGGGCAACGCGGTCACCGCTGCCACCATCGCCAGCGCCATGGGCGGCACCGTCACCCTGGGGGGCGGCAACGGCGTGGCGGGTGCAGCACTCGCTGCCAACAGCGCGGGCTATCTAGTCAGCTCGGCAGCCGACAGCAGCACCGGCATGGTGCGCGACACCCTGACGGGATTCGAAGCCGTGACCGGCTCCTCGCTGGCCGACTACCTGCTGGGCGGTACCGGCAACGACACCTTGCGCGGCAGCGGCGGTGCCGACTACCTCAGCGGCGGCAATGGCAACGACCTGTTTGCCTACAGTGCGGGCGAGGAACTGGCCCCGGGTGAAGCGCTCATCGGCGGTGCCGGCAGCGACACCATCAAGTTCGGTGGCGTCAACCAGACCTACAGCCTGCGTGATGCCGCTAGCTTCAGCTCGATCGAAGCCATCGACAGTTCCGAAGCCAGCGAGACGCTGGACGTCTACTTCAGTCAGACGCAATTCGCCTCGATCACTAGCCTCAAGGGCGGCGCGGCGATCGAAAGCTACCAGATCGACGTCACCGCCACCAGCGGCAACCGCGCGCTCAACCTGTCCGCGCTGACCCTGAGCGGCATGACGGCCAACACCGATCGCTTCGTCATCCATGCTGCCGCCACCAGCGGGACCGGCACCGGTTACACCATCACGACCTCGAAACTCGGTGACAGCGTCACGCTGGTCAACGGCAGCAACACCCTCAACGGCGGCGACGGCAACGACAGGCTGACCGGCGGCAGCGGCAACGACGCCTTGACCGGCGGGGCTGGCGACGACCTGCTGGATCTCAGCAACGGCGGCACCGACACGGTACGCTTCGCGGCCAGCGCCACACTCAACGGCAGCGACCTCATCACCGGCTTCACGGCCGGCATCGCTGCCGGCTACGACGTCCTGCGCTTGAGCGGGATGGCCGGACTCGAGGGCAGCGCCGGATCAGCCTTTGCCGGAACCATCGACGCCTACGGCGCCAGTTCAGCCGGAGACCTGAGCCTCAATGGCAGGGTCGCGCTGCTGAACACCGGCGGCCTGGATGCCAGCCAGACCACGACGATCAATGCCTTCATCACCGGCCTGGGCAACGCCTTCAGCCTGGGGGCCAACCAGAGCGGCGTCGTCATCGCGGCACTGGACGGAGACGCCACCTTCTACGTCTGGCGGATCGAAAATGACGGTGTCAACGCACTGCTCGACAACGAGATCAAGCTGGTCGGAACAATCGCCAGCACGGGCGACACCATTGCAGACCTGAACTCGGCCAACTTCAGCTTTGCCTGAAGCCAGTCGCGCTGGCCGGCCTTACTGGCTGTTGACGACCGTGACCACCTTGACCAGGTTGGTCACGTTGTTGGCGACATTTTGCAGGGAATCAAAAGTCTTGCCGGCCATCGAGTTGGCGGCTTTCTGTGCAGGCGGCATGGACGCGTCGGTCACGGAAGTCCCGGACGACAACGAAGACTGTGCTGTCACTTGAACCGCCAGAGGCTGCTGCGGGTCAGCCGGTGACTGAGGAAGCAACGGATCGGCTGCCGCAGTCGGCAGCAAAGGCTGTTGCGCGAGTGGCGCCAGCGGCTGTGTCGGCGAGGTCGGGAGTGTCGGACCGTTCGGCAGGCCGGGCTGCGAGGGGCCATAGCCCAGTGCGGTACCGACCGTGGTCGGCTGATCGATGAAACCAAGCGAGGTTCCGCCGGAATACGCCGCAACGGACAAGGCAGCCGAACCGTAGGAAATGTCCTGTGCAGACACGGCCGTGCAGCACAGCAAGCCGAGAGAAAGCATAAGTCTCATGAGAGTCTCCTGGAAACAATAGAAGCACGCCCCCAGCATTGGGATGCGTACCCTCCGATACAGACTCCCTGTGACCTGCACAGCCGGCGGTGCCGGGATGTGCAAACTCCTTGCATCGTTGCGTGATTATAGATTCTTGCGCTCACGGCACACAAGCGCTTGACGCCACCGAGCGCCTCAGGCCTGACCGAAGTGCAGTGCGGCCAGGGCACGCAAGGTGGCCTCGTCACGCGCCGACTTGCTCGCCAGCGCCCAGAGATCGAAGGACTTGGGCCTGGCCAACGATACCACCGACTGGAAACCGGCCGCGCGCAGGGTGGCGTCGAGTACCTTGCGCGTGAAGCCGCAGCGGTGCGCCATGAACAGGTTGCCGCGCTGCATTGCCGCGCGGTGCCCGTAGAGGATGTCGAGCGGCGCGATCGGACCGGCCGGCGAGACATAGGCCGGCTCGGTCAGCCTGTCTTGCGCCACCAGCGCCGCGACCGACTGCAGGTCCGGGCAGGTGATGACGGCATAGCCGTCGTCGCGCAGCACGCGGCGGAACTCGGCCAGCGCGAGCGGCACCTCGTGCGGGTAGAGATGCTCGATGTTGTGGCTCGAGAACACCGCGTCGACCGACGCCGACGCCACCGCCGACATGTCGGTCATGGTGCCCGTGACATCGGGCCGAACCGCCGGGTCGATGTCGAGCCTGATCTCGGTCCAGTCCGGTGTATTGAAGCCGGCGGTGGTGCGGTCCTTGCGCTTGGGGCCGCAGCCGACGTGGAGCAGGGTGGGCATGGCTTGTATCAAATAAAGATAAACACCCCACCAGCCATGAAGGCAGGTGGTGGTGTTTTGAGCTTCTCACGAGCACCGCCTACCAGGATAGGAGGCATCTCCGGAGGAGATTAGACAACGATGGTGAACTCTCCAACTACCAAAGCCGGGGTACCCGTGAAAGTACCAATGAGAACAGCAGCACTCGCACCGCTACCATCTGCATCGTAGTACAAGTTGCCCGTGCTTGTGTCATACGCGATACGGTCAGTAGCATCAGCACCAGCCACTACACCAGCCCCAGACACAAACTCATCAGCGGTTAGCGCCCCCAACGCCCCCAGAGCAGTGTAAGTGGCTTTAGACAGTTGAATTGCGTCATCAGAAACCGAATAGTCGGTGATGGTGTCGGCAGTAGCTGTCTGGTTCAGTACCAGCACATCAGCACCAGCGCCAAGCGTGATGTTGTCGGCACCAGCACCGCCAGTGATCGTGTCATTGCCGCCGCCGCCATCGATTGTGTCAGCACCATTACCACCCGTCAGCGTATCCGCGCCATCGCCGCCAATGATGGAAACAGCGAACCCTGATCCACTCGCAGCAGTCACTGACACAGACTTGCCCGACCCGAGCCCGCTGGCATTCACGTCACCTTTCAGATTGGTGACGCTGAAAACATGACCCGTCCAGCCTGATCCAAACTCGAAAAGCGTCAGTGTTTTGCCGTCACTGAGCGAAGTCGCGTCAACCGCAAAGGTCCCCGATGAACCATTATCCAGGCGCAATCCAGTGTCATCTGTACCCGTAATGATGGTCGTCAAGCCAGCGCTCGCCTCGTCACCGTTCAGATTGATCTCGCTCGCACCAAACAACTGAAGCTCCTCCACACGCGAAACACCAAGAAGCATGGAAGGTAAGTTATCACCCAAACTTAAAGACGTGGTGAGCTGGATTCTGTCGGTTCCGGTGCCACCGTCAATAGTGTCGTCAACATCAAGATCACTGCTCCCAGCAAAAACAAAGGTATCGTTTCCGCTTCCACCATCCAGGCTGTCGTTGCCCGAACCGCTCGTGATCGTGTCGTTACCGCTACCCGTCGCAATCACGTTGGTGCCGGTCGTCGCGGTCACGGTCAGGTTGCCGGCATAGGTTCCAGCCGACAGGTCGCCCTCTGTCAACGTGACGCTGGCAGCATCCGAGCCGGTCAGCGTCAGCACGTCCGCATCGGTCATTGCCGTGGCATCGACAACGCGTGTCCCTGTGGTGCTGATCCCGAAATTGACGGTCACTGCCGTGTCGTCGGCCGTCACGACCTTCACCTCGCCTGTGCCTGTGAAGCCGTTGTCCAGCGTCACCGTGCTCTTGGCATTGCTGACCAGGATCTTGCCAGCCTTGGCTGCAGAGTCTGCAATCGTCAGCGTATTGGCAGTGTTCGAGGCTGCATCGATCGTCAGCGTCCTGGTGCCGTCGTTGCCAGCTGCCGTGATCGTGGCGTTGGCGGCTCCGACCTGGATCGTTGCGTCAGCAATATTGGTCACGGTTGCCGTGATCGCGCCGGCATAAGCCGACGCGTTCACATCCGCATCGTTGGTGCTCAAGGTCAACGCACCCGCGCCCGTAAGTGTCAGCACGTTGCCATCGCTCATAGCAGTGGCGGTTACTGTGCGCGTACCAGTTACACCCGCACCCAGTGCGATCGTCTGTGTCGCCACATCGGCCGTGGTGATGTTCACCGCACCGCCATTGGCCGTGCTGGTCAGGTCAGCCTGCAGCCCCGTGATCGTGAAACCACCCGCGCCGCTGATCGTCAACGTGCTGGTATCAGACATCGAAGTAGCATCGACTGTCGCGGTCTTGGTCGTAACCTCCGAAACGCTGGCCGACGCAGCACCCGTGGTCACCGAAACGCTGTCGGTGGCCACCACCGCAATGCTGCGGCTACCCGCCAGCACAATCGTGTCGCCACTGTCGAAGTCGCCCGAATTCACCGTCAGCGTGCCGGAGGCTGCGTTGTTGGTGACCGTCGTGCTGACGGTGCCGTTATCGTCGTCCAGTGTCACGCCAACCGTACCGGTTGCCGAATTGGTCAGATCCGCAGCCAGGTTGCTGACAGTGAAGGCACCCGTACCCGAGAGGGTCAGCGCCTGATCGTCCGCCATCGCTTCCGCATCGACCGTCAGGCCGCCGCTATTGGTCGAGGCAATGCTCGAAGACACCGTGCCCAGCGTGTAGGTGGCAGCCGCAGTTCCCCCGACCGTGGCCGAGATCGCGCCAACATAGGACGAGGCGGACACATCACCGTCTGTCGAGGTGATCGTCACCGCATCAGAACCGGTGATCGTCAACACCTGACCGTCGGTCAAGGCGTCCGCGTTGACCGAATGAGTGCCAGTCGTGTTGGTGCCGAAGGCCACCGTGGTGCCCGCCACACTGGCCAGTGTCACCGATACGTTGCCAGTGTGGTCGTTATCGACCGTCAGGTCTGCTTTCAAACCTGTCACGGTGAAGTTGACGTCGTCACCCGTGTCAACGTCCAGCGTCAGCGTCGCATTGTCGACGACATCCGAAGCGATGGTCAGCGCGGTCAGCACCGTGGCCGTGAT
>Ga0255269_1000137_pt1 | contig 14442 bp, 26 predicted proteins | sample AtltaT_33_FD_183664 | JGI IMG/M metagenome (GOLD analysis project Ga0255269, IMG submission 183664) | Metatranscriptome of freshwater microbial communities from Altamaha River, Georgia, United States - Atl_Yuk_RepC_8h (Metagenome... | ecosystem: Environmental > Aquatic > Freshwater > River... | reverse complement strand
GCGCGCGAAATCGTCGAAACGGCGAAGCGCACCGGAGCCACGGTTCGTGGCCCCGTTCCGCTGCCGACCAAGATGGAGCGCTACACGCTTCTGGTCAGCCCGCACGGTGACAAGGACGCCCGCGACCAGTTCGAGTTGCGGACGCACAAGCGTCTGATGGACATCCTCAACCCGACCGACAAGACCGTCGACGCGCTGATGCGTCTCGAGCTGCCGGCTGGCGTGGACGTCCAGATCAAGCTCAACTGATCGGAGCTGACCATAAGGCAATTTGGGTGCAGGCGACCCGGGATTCCCGGGCGCTTGCAAACCCCAGACCCCCCGATTACACTGCGCGCCCTTTTTGACCCCGGACCTTTTGCCGGGGCGGGCCGCCGGAAATCGGCGGGCATCGGGCGAGGTTGGCGGTAGGCCGCCAAGACCACTCGAGACACTCCGCGGCGCACCGCTGCGGTGCCTCCAGTCGTCTCCCTCACCCGAACGGTTCGAAAACAGGTTTGTTGCGCCTGCCAATCGCAGTAGGCGCAGGAGATAGGTACATGGCAATCGGTCTTGTCGGCCGCAAGTGCGGCATGACCCGTGTGTTCACGGATGCGGGGGAATCCATCCCCGTGACCGTCATTGAGGTTCTTCCGAACCGAGTGACCCAGGTCAAATCCCTTGAGAAGGACGGCTATCGCGCCGTTCAAGTGACTTACGGCAGCCGCCGTCCTCAGCTCGTCGGTAAAGCTGCGGCGGGGCATTACGCCAAAGCGGGCACCGCGCCGGGCAAGGCGCTGCTCGAGTTCCGTCTGGTCGAAAAAGAAGGCGAGGGCCTCGCCGTGGGCGCCGAAATCAAGGCTGACCACTTCCAGGCCGGCCAGATCGTCGACGTGACCGGCACGACCATCGGTAAAGGTTTCGCCGGCACCATGAAGCGCCACAACTTCGGTGGCCACAATGCCTCGCACGGTGTCTCCGTATCGCACCGTACGCCCGGATCCATCGGCCAGCGCCAGACGCCGGGCCGCGTGTTCCAGGGCAAGCGCATGTCGGGTCACATGGGTGTGGCCCGTCGTACCACCGAGAACCTCAGGGTTGTCGAGGTCGACACCGAGCGCAACCTGCTCTTGATCCGCGGCGCTGTCCCGGGTTCCGAGGGTGGTCAGGTGGTCGTGCGTCCTTCGCTCAAGGCCGCTCGCCTCGCCAAGCGCAAGCGAATCGTTCCGACCAAGGGCGCGGGTGCCGCTAAAGCGCCCGCCAAGAAGTGATCGGGAGCGTACACACCATGAAGATCAAGATCGCTGGTGGCTCCAACGAGCTGCAACTGTCGGATGCCACGTTCGGCACCGAGTACAACGAATCGCTGGTGCATCAGGTTGTCACCGCGTACCGCAATGCCGGTCGTTCGGGTACCAAAGCCCAGCTGACCAAGGCCGAGGTTCGCGGCGGCGGCAAGAAGCCTTGGAGCCAGAAGGGCTCGGGTCAGGCTCGCGCCGGTTCGACCCGCAGCCCCATTTGGGTGGGCGGTGGTCGCGCGTTCGCCGCGAAGCCGCGCAGCTTCGAGCAGAAGGTCAACCGCAAGATGTATCGCGGCGCTCTCCGCTCGATGCTCTCCGAACTCGTTCGCCAAGATCGCCTCGTCGTCACGAATGGCCTTGGTCTCGAGGCGCCGAAGACTCGTCTTCTGGCTGCCCAGTTGAAGGCGATGTCGCTCAGCAACGTTCTCATCGTTGTCGAGGCCATCGACGAAAAATTGTTCTTGGCCGCGCGCAACCTGCCGCACGTCGACGTGTTGCCGGTCACCGCGCTCAATCCGCTCGCGCTTGCGAGCTACGACAAGGTGCTGATGACCGTCGGCGCCGTGAAGATGATCGAGGAGCGCCTGCAATGAGCGCCGTCACCAAATTGAGCCAAGAGCGTCTGATCAACGTGCTGGTCGCCCCGCATGTCACCGAAAAGACGGCTCTCGCCATGCAGGATTCCAACCAGTACGCGTTTCGTGTTCGCCGCGACGCCACCAAGCCCGACATCAAGGCTGCCGTGGAACTCATGTTCCAGGTGAAGGTGCACTCGGTGAACGTCGTGAACGAGCCCGGCAAGGTCCGTCGTTTCGGCAAGACCCCCGGCCGTACCCAAGACTGGAAAAAAGCCTATGTGCGTCTCGCACCGGGCCAGACCATCGACTACGAAGCGAGGAAAGCCTGATGGCACTCGTCAAGAGCAAGCCGACGTCGCCGGGTACCCGCTTCGTCGTCAAGATCGACAAGTCCCACCTCTGGAAGGGTGGTCCGTACGAGCCGTTGACCGAGCGCCAGTCGAAGACCGGTGGTCGTAACAACTTCGGTCGTATCACCACGCGTCACAAGGGCGGCGGTTCGCGGCAGAAGTACCGCATCATCGACCTCAAGCGTGACAAAGACGGCGTCAAGGGCATCGTCGAGCGTATCGAGCACGATCCGAACCGCACGGGTCATATCGCGCTCATCAAATATCTCGACGGTGAGCGTCGGTACATCCTCGCGCCGAAGGGCGTGGTGCCGGGCGACGAAATCCGCTCGGGTGCCGATTCCCCGATCAAGGCGGGCAATGCGATGCAGCTGCGTCACATCCCCGTGGGTTCCACCGTGCACAACGTCGAGTTGAAGCCGGGTGCCGGCGGTCAGCTCGCGCGTAGCGCCGGCAGCTCCGTTCAGTTCACCGCTCGCGAAGGTATCTACGCGTACATCCGCTTGAAGTCGGGTGAGACGCGCAAGGTTCACATCGACTGCCGCGCCACGATCGGCGAGGTCAGCAATGACGAGCACAACCTGCGCAGCTACGGCAAAGCCGGTGCGAAGCGTTGGCTCGGCATTCGTCCGACGGTTCGTGGTCTTGCCATGAACCCGGTCGATCACCCGCACGGCGGTGGTGAAGGTAAGTCCGGTCAGGGTAACCCGCACCCGGTTTCGCCGTGGGGCTGGAACACCAAGGGTAAGAAGACCCGCACCAACAAGCGCACGAATCACATGATCGTGCAGCGTCGGCAGAACAAGGTCCGCTGAGCGGGCCGGTAAGTTCAGGAGTCAAAAGTGCCTCGTTCACTGAAGAAAGGTCCGTTCGTCCATCTGCACCTCTCGAAGAAAGTGCAGACCGCCGCTGCCAAGAACGATCGCAAGCCGATCAAGACCTGGTCGCGCCGCTCGATGGTCGTTCCCGAGATGGTCGGTCTCACGATCGCCGTCCACAACGGCAAGCAGCACATTCCGGTTCTCGTGACCGAGAACATGGTGGGCCACAAGCTCGGCGAGTTCGCTCCGACGCGCACCTTCAAGGGGCACTCGGGCGACAAGAAGGTCGCGGCCTGAGCCAGGAGCAATCAATGGAAGTCACGGCAAAACTCAAGCACGCGCGCATCTCTCCGCAGAAATGCCGCCTCGTCGCCGACGTGGTGCGCGGCAAGCCGGTGGGCAACGCGCTCGCCACGCTGCGCTTCATGCCCAAGAAAGGCGCTGAGATCGTCCTCAAAGTTCTCGAGTCTGCGATCGCGAACGCCGAGAACAACAACGGCGCCGACATCGACGAACTCAAAGTTCACCGAATCATGGTGGACACCGCTCCGGTGCTGAAGCGCTTCGCCGCGCGCGCCAAGGGTCGCGGTGCCCGCATCGTCAAGCGCAACAGCCACATCACCGTCGTAGTGAGCGACGGCAGGAAGGACTGATCCATGGGCCAGAAAGTCAATCCGATCGGCATTCGTCTCGGCATCACCCGCGAGTGGACCTCGAAGTGGTATGCCGGCAAGAAGCTGTTCCCGCAACTCGTGCACACCGACTTCCGCGTGCGCACCTTCCTGCGTAAGAAACTCGCCGAGGCTTCAGTCTCGCGCATCCAGATCGAGCGTGCGGCCAACAAGGTCAACATCACGATCGAGACGGCGCGTCCTGGCATCGTCATCGGCAAGAAGGGTGAGGACATCGAAAAGCTGCGCGCCGAAACGGCGGCCTTGCTCGGTCGTCCGGTCGCCGACATTCGCCTCAACATTTCTGAGATCCGCAAGCCCGAGCTCGACGCTCAGCTCGTGGCCGATGGCATCGCGCAGCAGATCGAAAAGCGCGTGATGTTCCGTCGCGCCATGAAGCGCGCCGTGATGAGCACGATGCGCAGCGGCGCCCTCGGCATCAAGGTTCGTTTGTCGGGTCGCCTCAACGGCGCCGAGATCGCTCGTACCGAGTGGTCGCGCGAAGGCCGCATTCCGCTGCACACCTTCCGCGCCGACATCGATTACGGCTTCGGCGAAGCTCGCACCACCTACGGTGTGATCGGCGTGAAGGTCTGGATCTTCAAAGGCGAAGTGTTCGACAAGGAAGATCTGTCAAAGACCGTCGAAGCTGATGCCGCTGCCAACCCTGCTACTGACGCTGCGCCGGCTGCGGCCGCGACGGCTTCGTGATCAGGACCTGAGGATTTGCACCCATGATGCAACCCAAGCGAACCAAATACCGCAAGCAGTTCAAGGGCGACAACGCCGGACTTGCTCAGCGCGGCAACTCCGTAGCGTTCGGCGATTTCGGCCTGAAGGCGACCGAGCGCGCGCGTATGACGGCCCGCGAAATCGAAGCGGCTCGTCGTGCGATGGCCCGTCACGTGAAGCGTGGCGGTCAGATCTGGATCCGCGTCTTCCCGGACGTCCCCATCTCGAAGAAGCCTCTCGAAGTCCGCATGGGCGCGGGTAAGGGCAACGTTGAGTACTGGGTCGCCAAGGTGAAGCCGGGCAAGGTTCTCTTCGAAATGGAAGGGGTGGACGAGAAGACCGCTCGCGAGGCATTCCGTCTCGCTGGCGCCAAGCTCTCGGTGACCACCTCGTTCGTGAAGCGACAGGTACGTTGACATGAACGCCAAAGAATTGCGCGGCAAAGCCGCGAAAGAACTCAACGAAGAACTCATCAAGCTGCGGCGTGAGCAGTTCTCGCTGCGTATGCAGCGCGCCACCGGTCAGACGGTCAAGCCGAATGACTTCGGTCGCGTTCGCAAGGACATCGCGCGTCTCAAGACCGTGCTCGCCGAACAGGTGGCCGCGGCAAAGGCGTCGGGGAAGTAATCCATGAATACCGCAACTGCCACCGAAACCAAGGCTCTGCGCACCCTCACCGGGCGCGTCGTGAGCAATAAGATGAACAAGACCATCGCCGTCGAGATCGAGCGTCTGGTCAAGCATCCGCGTTACGGCAAGTACATTCGCCGTACCACGAAGCTGCTTGCGCACGACGAGACGAATCAGTCGCGCGAAGGTGACACCGTGACGATCGCCGAGTGCCGTCCGCTGTCGCGCAGCAAGTCCTGGCGGTTGGTTGCCGTCGTGGAGCGTGCGTCGTGATCCAGCTGCAATCCATTCTCAATGCCGCTGACAACAGCGGCGCCAAGACGCTCATGTGCATCAAAGTAATGGGTGGCACGCGCCGCCGTTACGCCGCCGTGGGCGATGTCATCAAAGTTTCTGTCAAAGACGCGATCCCGCGCGGCAAGGTCAAGAAGGGTGAGGTGTACGACGCAGTGGTCGTGCGCACCCGTCGTGGCGTACGTCGTCCCGATGGCTCGCTCATCAAGTTCGACGGCAACGCCGCCGTTCTGCTCACCAACAAGCTCGAGCCGATCGGCACCCGCATCTTCGGACCAGTGACTCGTGAGCTGCGTACGGCGCAGTTCATGAAGATCATTTCACTGGCGCCGGAAGTGCTCTGAGGAATATCGCCATGAGAAAGATCCGCAAGGGCGACAACGTCATCGTCATCTCGGGCCGCGACAAGGGTCGCAAAGGCGCCGTGGTGAGCGTGCTCGACAATGACACGGTCATCGTCGAGAACATCAACCGCGTCAAGCGACACACGCGTGGCAACCCGCAACAGAACAAGCCGGGCGGCATCCTCGAAAAGGAAGCTCCGCTGCACGTGTCGAAGATTGCGCTATTCAACCCGGCGACGCAGAAAGCCGACCGTGTGGGCGTCAAGCGTCTCGCGGACGGAAAGCACGTCCGTTTCTTCAAGTCCAACGGAGAGATGATCGACGCCTAAGCGTCGATCTATCAGGGCAACCAACATGGCAAGGCTGCAAAACATTTACCGCGAGAAGATCGTTCCGCAACTCCGCAAGGAGCTTGGCATCGAAAACGCGATGCAAGTACCGAAGATCGTCAAGATCACGGTCAACATGGGCGTGGGCGAAGCGGTCGCCGACAAGAAGGTCATCGAGGCCGCTGCAGGCGATCTCGCCAAGATCACCGGTCAGAAGCCGGTGCTCTGTCAGGCGCGCAAATCGATCGCGTCGTTCAAGGTCCGTGAAGGCTTGGCGATCGGCTGTAAGGTCACGCTGCGCGGCGAGCGCATGTACGAGTTCCTCGATCGCCTCATCAGCGTCGCGATGCCGCGTATCCGCGACTTCCGTGGCGTGTCGCCGCGTTCGTTCGACGGCCGTGGTAACTACAACATGGGCGTCAAAGAACAAATCATTTTCCCCGAAATTCAGTACGACCAGATCGATCAGATTCGGGGCATGGACATCACCATCACCACCACGGCGAAGGACGACAAGGCGGGTCGAGCTCTGCTCGAAGCCTTTCAGTTCCCCTTCCGCAAGTAATAGGGCAGCGAAGCACATGGCCAAGACGAGCATGGTCGAGCGCGAGAAGCGTCGCGCCGAAACCGCCAAGAAACACGCCGCGAAGCGAGCGAAGCTGAAAGAGGCGATCCGCAGTCCGCGTACGTCTCCGGAAGAGCGCGCTGCTGCGCAGGTTGCGCTGCAGAAAATGCCGCGTGACGCGAGCCCGAGCCGCGGCCGTCGCCGCTGCGCCATCACCGGGCGTCCGCGTGGTGTGTACCGCAAGTTCGGACTTTCGCGGGTGAAGATCCGCGAAACCGTAAGCCGAGGCGAACTGCCCGGCGTGTCGAAGGCGAGCTGGTAGGAGCGCGCGCCATATGAGCATGACTGATCCCATTGCCGATCTGCTGACCCGCATCCGAAACGCGCAGCTCGCTCGTAAGAGCGAAGTGAGCGTCGGCTCTTCGCGTCTGAAGCAGGCGGTTCTTAAGGTGCTGAAGGACGAGGGTTACGTTGCGGATTTCCGCATCGCCTCGGACGGCGGCAAGAGCACGATCACCATCGCGCTCAAATATTTCGACGGACGTCCCGTCATCGATCGCCTCGAGCGCGTTTCGCGTCCCGGCCTGCGCATCTACCGCGGCAAGGACGAGTTGCCGAAGGTGTTGGGTGGCATGGGCACCGTGATCGTCTCGACCCCGAAAGGTGTCATGACGGACAAGCAGGCCCGCGCCATCGGTCAGGGTGGCGAAGTCCTCTGCATCGTCGCCTGAGGAATCGAACATGAGTCGTGTAGCAAAACAACCGGTCGAGCTGCCGCAAGGCGTCACCGCCACCATCACCCCCGACGTGGTCACGCTGAAGGGTACGAAGGGCACGTTGTCAGTGCCGCTGAGCGGTGGCGTGAAAGTCGTTCAGGCGGACAAGAGCCTCGAGGTGAAGTACGACGAGACCAATCGCATGCAGGCGGGCGCCACGCGCGCGCATCTTGCGAACTCTGTCGTCGGCGTATCGAAGGGTTACGAGCGCAAGCTCGAGCTCGTCGGCGTCGGTTACCGTGCGGCAGTTCAGGGCAAGGCCCTCAATCTGACCCTCGGTTTCTCGCACCCGGTCGTGGTCGACATGCCCGAGGGCATCACTGTCGAAGCGCCGAGCCAGACCGAAATCGTCATCAAGGGCACTGACAAGCAGCGCGTGGGCCAGTTGGCCTCCGAGATCCGCAACCTGCGTCCGCCTGAGCCTTACAAGGGCAAAGGTGTTCGTTACGCAGGCGAGCAGATCACCCTCAAGGAAGGCAAGAAGAAGTAAGCGCGCGGAACGAGGATCGAGCAATGCAGATCACCAAAAAAGAGCGGCGTCAGCGCCGTGCCGTGCGAACCCGCGCGAAGATTCGCGAGTTGGGTCAGCCACGTCTCACCATTCATCGCACGCCGCGTCACATTTACGCGCAGGTGTTCGACTCGAGTGGCGCGAAAGTGCTGGTCGCGGCCTCCACCGTTCAGGACGCCGTGGCGAACGGCCTCACGGGCACCGGCAACGTCGAAGCCGCCAAGGCTGTCGGCCGTGCGATCGCCGAGCGTGCGAAAGCCGCTGGCATCTCGCGCGTCGCGTTCGATCGAGCGGGTTTCATGTACCACGGTCGCGTCAAGGCGCTGGCCGAGGCCGCGCGTGAAGCGGGCCTAGAGTTTTAAGGCAGGACATCCCCTATGGCACGTGTCGAAAAATCCCAGGCCACCGACGAGTATCTCGAGAAGCTCGTCGCCGTGAACCGCACCTCCAAGACGGTCAAAGGCGGACGTCAGTTCGGCTTCACCGCACTCACCGTTGTGGGCGATGGCGCCGGCCGCGTCGGTTTCGGTTTCGGCAAGGCGCGAGAAGTTCCGGTCGCTATCTCCAAGGCGATGGCGGCGGCGCGCAAGAACATGGTCAACGTTTCGCTTCGTAACGAGACGCTGCACTACGCAGTGAAGGGCAGCCACGGCGCCACTCGCGTGCTGATGCAGCCGGCGTCTGACGGTACGGGTGTCATCGCCGGCGGCGGCATGCGCGCCGTGCTCGAGTGCGCAGGCGTTCGTAACGTGTTGGCGAAGAGCTACGGCTCGCGTAACGCGATCAACGTCGTGCGTGCGACGGTCAAGGCGCTCGCCTCGGTGCGCTCGCCTGAAGACATCGCTGCCAAGCGCGGCAAGTCCCTCGAAGAGATCATGGGTTAACAGTCATGGCGACCAAGCAGCTGAAAGTCACGCTCAAGAAAAGCGTTCACGGCCAGATCGCGAACATCGCGCAGTCGGTTCGCGGACTCGGTCTGCGCAAGCGACATCAAACGGTCACCGTGGCGGATACGCCCGAGATTCGTGGTCTGATCCGCACCGCGCGCCATCTGCTCGCGGTCCAAGGAGAGTAACGAGATGCGTATCAACACCATCAAGCCCGCCGCGGGCTCCAAGCGTAAGCGCCTGCGAGTCGGTCGCGGTGCCTCGGCCGGTCAGGGCAAGACCTGCGGACGTGGCGTGAAAGGACAGCGCGCGCGCAAGGGCGGCTATCACAAGGTCGGCTTCGAAGGCGGTCAGATGCCGCTGCAGCGTCGTATGCCGAAGGTCGGCTTCCGTTCGGCCATGAAGGCGACTCGCGCAGAAGTGCGACTGGACGAACTCGCGAAAGTGAGTGCGGCGGTGATCGACCTCGCGGCTCTCAAGGCGGCGAATGTCGTACCGGCCCACACCGAAGTGGCGAAGGTCGTGCTGTCGGGTGAGATCAAGAAGGCGGTCACGCTGAAGGGCGTGGGCGCGACGAAGGGTGCCAAGGCGGCGATCGAAGCGGCGGGCGGCCGCCTCGAAGCCTAATCGGCGTTCGGCGTAATTCGAAAGTTCAAATAGGACGAAAGTTTAAGTGGCATCAGGCGTAGGCAACCCGGCAGCAACTCTCGCAGACGCAACGCGTTTCGGCGAAGTGCGCGCGCGCGTGTTGTTTCTGCTCGGTGCCCTGATCGTCTACCGTATCGGTACCTTCATTCCGGTGCCGGGCATCAACCCTGCCGAGGTCGCCCGATTCTTCGAAGAGAATCAGGGCACCATTCTCGGCATCGTCAACATGTTCTCCGGTGGCGCCATGGAGCGCCTGTCCATCTTCGCGATGGGCGTGATGCCGTACATCTCGGCGTCGATCATCGTGCAGATGGCCTCGATGATTTATCCGCCTTGGGAGGAGTACCGCAAGGAAGGCGAGTCCGGACGTCGCAAGATCACCCAGATCACGCGCTACTTCACGGTCGTTCTCGCGGTTTTCCAGTCGCTCGGTGCAGCGGTTGCATTGCAGAACGGCGGCATGGTCCTCGCAGGTGGTTGGTCGTTCCTCTTCATCGCGACGATCACGATGACGACGGGCACGATGTTCCTCATGTGGCTCGGCGAGCAAGTCACCGAGCGCGGCATCGGTAACGGCATCTCGATGATCATTCTCGCCGGTATCGTCGCCGGACTTCCGAGCGCCATCGGCCGCACGATCGAGTCGGTCAACACCGGCGAGATGTCGGGCATCTTCGCTCTCGTGCTGATCGTCCTCGTGCTTGGTGTGACGGCACTCTGCGTCTACGTCGAACGAGCGCAGCGACGTATCGCGGTGCACTACGCCAAGCGTCAGGTCGGTCGTCGCGTGCTCGCGGGCCAGACCAGTCACTTGCCGTTCAAGCTCAACATGTCGGGTGTCATCCCGCCCATCTTTGCCTCGAGCCTGTTGCTCTTCCCGGCGACGATCGCGCAGTTCTTCGGCACGGGTGAAGGTCGCGCCGCTGAGATTCTGCAAAATGTGGCTGCTGCGCTCGGCTATGGTCAGCCGCTGCACCTGGTGCTCTACGCGACGCTCATCATCTTCTTCTGCTTCTTCTACACGGCGCTCGTGTTCAACGCGCGCGAGACGTCCGAAAACTTGAAGAAGTCGGGCGCGTTCATTCCGGGTATTCGTCCGGGGCAGCAGACCGGCGAATACATCGACAAAGTGCTCACGCGGCTCACGCTGTGGGGCGCTATTTATGTTGCGGGCGTCTGCCTCATTCCGGAGCTCATGATTTCCGAGGGTGGCGTGCCGTTCGTATTCGGCGGCACCTCGCTGCTCATCGTCGTGGTGGTGGCCATGGATTTCATGGCTCAGCTGCAGGCGCATTTGATGTCCCATCAGTATCCGGGTCTGCTCAAGCAGGCCAATCTGATGGGCTATGGACGCGGCGGCGCGCCGCAGTGAACTAAAGGGTAAGGCTCATGAAAGTTCGTCCGTCAGTTAAAAAGATTTGTAAGGACTGCAAGATCGTGCGGCGACGTGGCGTCGTCTACGTGATCTGCAAAGATCCGCGGCACAAGCAGCGGCAGGGTTGAGAACCAAGTGTATTTAAGTAGAATGCCGCGCTTTTTTGCGGCTTCGGGGCAGTAAACATGGCACGTATCGCCGGCATAAACATCCCGATGAACAAGCACGTTGTCATCGGTCTGACTCACATCTACGGTGTGGGTAAGAGTCGTTCGCGCGCCGTCTGCGAAGCCGCAGGCGTCGATCCCACGACCAAGGTCAAAGACCTCACCGAGCCCGAGGTGAATGCGCTGCGCGCGCAAATCGCTAAGGGTCTCGTCGAGGGCGACCTGCGTCGCGAAGTCTCGATGAACATCAAGCGTCTGATGGACCTCGGAACCTACCGTGGCATGCGCCACCGTAAGGGTCTGCCGGTTCGCGGTCAGCGCACTCGCACCAACGCCCGTACGCGAAAGGGTCCGCGCAAGCAGGCCGTCAAGCTCAACGCGCCTCCGGGCAAGGGTTGATCGTTTTCGCGCACACCAGCTACCTCAGCAGGCACAAGCACATGGCAGAACAAAAGCAGCAACAGTCGAACGCCGGCGCCAAGAAGCCCAAGAAGGCACGCAAAAACGTGCTCGACGGCATCGCGCACATTCATGCGTCGTTCAACAACACGATCGTCACGATCACCGACCGACAGGGCAACACCTTGTCCTGGGCGACCTCCGGCGGTTGTGGCTTCCGCGGCTCGCGCAAGTCGACTCCGTTTGCCGCTCAGGTGGCCGCCGAAAAGGCCGGCACTGCCGCTCAGGAGCATGGACTGCGCAACGTCGAAGTTCGCGTGGCCGGTCCTGGTCCGGGTCGCGAGTCCGCCGTTCGCGCGCTCAACAATTGCGGCCTGAAGATCACCAGCATTTTCTACGTCACGCCGATTCCGCATAACGGCTGTCGTCCGCCCAAGAAGCGTCGCGTCTGACGCCGCGTCGCAAGAGGTATCAAAGATGGCCCGTTACATTGGTCCGAAGTGCAAACTCGCTCGACGAGAGGGCACCGATCTTTTCCTGAAGAGTGGCGTCAAGCCGCTCGAGTCCAAGTGCAAGCTCCAAGTGCCGCCGGGCGGCATCAAGGGCGAGCGCAAGGCACGCCTGTCGGAATACGGCAGCCAGCTGCGCGAAAAGCAGAAGCTCCGTCGTATGTACGGCGTGCTCGAGCGCCAGTTCGCCAACTACTACACCGAGGCTGCGCGTCGCTCGGGCTCGACGGGTGAAAACCTGCTCAAGCTTCTCGAGTCGCGTCTCGATAACGTCGTGTACCGCATGGGCTTCGCGGCCACGCGCTCGGAAGCGCGTCAGCTCGTCAGCCACAAGGGTGTCGAGGTCAACGGCGAAGTCGTGACGATTCCGTCTTATCAGATGCGCGCCGGCGACGTCGTGCAGATTCGCGAGAAGGCACGCAAGCAGTTGCGTATCCAGAACGCGATGCAGATCGCCTCGCAGGTCGGCCTCCCCGAGTGGGTCGAGGTCAACGACAAAGAAATGAAGGGCGTTTTCAAGCAGGTGCCGGCGCGGGACGAAATCCTGCCCGACATCAACGAAAACCTGGTCGTCGAGTTGTACTCGAAGTAATACTCGGGACAGGAAAGAGGATTTGAACATGCAAGGATCCGTCAGCGAATTCCTCAAGCCGCGCGTGGTGAAGGTCAGCCCGCTTGCCCCGCGCCAGGCGCGCGTGGTCATCGAGCCCTTCGAGCGCGGCTTTGGCCACACGCTCGGCAACGCGCTCCGTCGCGTGCTGCTCTCCTCGATGCCCGGTGCGGCGATCACCGAAGCGGAAATCGAAGGCGTGCTGCACGAGTACACCAGCATCGAAGGTGTGCAGGAAGACGTGGTCGACATGCTGCTCAACCTGAAGCAGGTTGCAATTCGCATGCATAGCCGCGATTCGGCCGAACTGCGCCTGTCAAAGAAAGGCCCGGGTCCGGTCACCGCAGGTGACATCCAGACCGACCACGACGTCGAGGTCGTCAATCCGGAACTCGTGATCGCGAACCTTACCAAGGCCGGCGAACTCAACATGGTGCTGCGCGTCGAGCGCGGCCGCGGTTATCGCCCGGCCTCGCAGCGTGCGGCGTTCGAAGAAGCCACTCGACCGATCGGTCGACTGCAGCTCGACGCCTCGTTCAGCCCGATCCGTCGCGTCACCTATTCGGTGGACGCCGCGCGCGTCGAGCAGCGTACCGACCTCGACAAGCTCATCCTCGACATCGAGACCAACGGCACGATCGACGCCGAAGAGGCGATCCGTCGCGCCGGCGGCATCCTCAAAGATCAGCTGTCGGTGTTCGTCGATCTGCAGGGCGAGGAAGAAGCCGGTGGCAAGTCCGAAGCCGCGCAGTTCGACCCCATCCTGTTGCGCCCGGTCGACGAGCTCGAGCTCACCGTCCGCAGCGCCAACTGTCTCAAGGCCGAAAACATTCACTACATCGGTGATCTCGTGCAGCGTACAGAAGTCGAGCTGCTGCGCACCCCGAACCTCGGCAAGAAATCTTTGACCGAGATCAAGGAAGTGCTGCAGAGTCACGGGCTGATGCTCGGCATGCGCCTCGACGGCTGGCCGCCGGCGGGTCTGCGTCACGACGAGGATCGCGGCGGTTTGATGTGAGCACCCGCGGTCGCTTGACCGCGAGCCACGACTGATTCATCGGAGTTCTTTATGCGTCATCGACTTTCCGGGCGGCAACTCTCGCGCAATGCACCGCATCGCCACGCGCTGATGCGCAACATGAGTGTCGCGCTGCTGCGTCACGAGACCATCCGCACCACTTTGCCGAAGGCGAAGGAACTGCGTCGCGTGGTCGAGCCGCTGATCACGCTGGCGAAGACCGACAGCGAAGCGCGCCGACGTCTGGCGTTTTCGCGACTGCGCGACAACGCGGTAGTCGAGAAGCTGTTCGGCGATCTTGGCCCGCGATTCAAGGCGCGTGCCGGTGGTTACACGCGCATCCTGCGCATGATGCCGCGACCCGGCGATTCGGCGCCGATGGCGCTGATGCAGCTCGTCGATCAGGCAGCCGCTCCGGCGATCGACACCGAGGCGACTGAAGGCAAGAAGGCCAAGAAGAAGGCCAAGGCTGCGGCAAAGCCGCGCGCCCGCAAAGCGGCCGCCGCGTAGCGAAACGTTCTGCTCAAGAACGGCCGAACGCGGCTCGCGTCAGGTTGTCGCAACCGTCGGCGATCACTGCCAAATTGTCCTCGATGCGTACGCCGCCGAACGGCCGCAGAGCATCGACTTTCTGCCAGTCGATGCGGCGCGCGTGCTCCCCGCTGCGCGCGGGTTCCAGCAGCGCATCAATGAAATAAAGCCCGGGCTCCATCGTCACCACGAAACCCGGCTCGAGTTTTCGCGTGAGGCGCAGGGCGGGATCGCGCGATGGCTTGGGCAGCGTGCCGCCTTCGTCGTCCGCCATCGTGCCGCCGACGTCGTGGACTTCGAGACCGAGCAGGTGGCCGATGCCATGCGGGAAGAACAGCCGCGAAGCGCCGGACTCGAGTGCTTCGTCGGCGCTGCAGCGCAGTACACCGAACTCGCACAGCAAAGCCGTGATGCGTT
>Ga0255269_1000131_pt1 | contig 14663 bp, 13 predicted proteins | sample AtltaT_33_FD_183664 | JGI IMG/M metagenome (GOLD analysis project Ga0255269, IMG submission 183664) | Metatranscriptome of freshwater microbial communities from Altamaha River, Georgia, United States - Atl_Yuk_RepC_8h (Metagenome... | ecosystem: Environmental > Aquatic > Freshwater > River... | reverse complement strand
GTCCATGCGGGTGCGGAAGATCCCGCGCACCTCGTAGCGCGCCGCGCCGACCGAGCCGTCGGCCGCCTGGGTCACCAGCACCAGCTCGCCCCCCACGCGGGCGCCCAGGGCCTCAGCGATGCGTGCGCCGACGACCACGCCATTGCGGTCCTGCGGATCGAGGAAGCGGCCCTTCTGGACGGTGCGGTCCAGGGTCGTGACGTTGCGTTCGGCCACCGGGTCGATGCCCAGGACGGCCACGCCACGCGACTTGTCGCCCACGCTGGCCAACGCGCTGCCTTCCAGGCGGCGGGTGACCGCGGTGCCCTGCCAGGCCAGCGCCTTCACCTGTCCCGCCACGGCGGCGCCGTCCGACAGGGTCAGGTCCAGGGTCTGCTCGTCGTGGTAGCCGGCGCGGTGCACCTGCAGGTGGCCGGCCAGGTAGCGCGTCGAGTTGTCGATCATCTGCTCGTTCACGCCATCGATGAAGGCCCACAGGAACAGCAGCGCCGACATGCCAACCGTGATGGCCAGCACGGTGATGACGCTGCGGCGGGCATTGCGCCGCACGTTGCGCAGGGCCAGGCGTACGAACATCATGCCGCCGTCACCCCTGGAGCACGCTCTCGACGATTCGACCATCGCGCATGCGGATGATCCGCTTGGCCCGCTGCATCACCAGCGGGTCGTGGGTCGAGAAGACGAAGGTCACGCCCTTCTTCTCGTTCATCTCGCGCATCAGGTCCAGCAGCGCCGTGCCCGCCACTGAGTCGAGGTTGGCAGTGGGCTCGTCGGGGAGGACGATCAGCGGCTCGCTCACGATGGCCCGGGCCACCGCGACGCGCTGCTGCTGTCCGCCGGACAGCTCGCTGGGGCGGCGGTGCTCCATGCCGGCCAGCCCCAGCTCGCCCAGCAGGGCCAGCGCCCGCTCGCGCCGCGGCTTCTCGGGCACCCCTTGCAACAGCATGACGTACTCGACGTTCTCCAGCGCCGACAGCACCGGGATCAGGTTGTACTCCTGAAACACGAAGCCGATGCGCCTCAAGCGGACCTGGGCCAGTGCGGCCTGGGACAGGCCGGTGATGTCAGTGTCACCGATCCAGATGCGTCCCGACGTGGGCCGGTCCAGGCCTCCTATCATGTTCAGCAAGGTGGTCTTGCCGCTGCCCGAAGGGCCTACCAGCGCCACGAACTCGCCGCGCCGGATGTCCAGGTCGATGTCGCTGAGGGCGGCGACCTGGTTGCCCCCCTGCGGGTAGATGCGCGAGACGCCCTGCAGGCGCACGACCACGTCGTCGGGCAACGGTCTCATTCGGGGGGAACCGCCTATTTCTTCTGGAGGTTGCGCTGGCTGAAGATGGCTTCGTCCAGCTTGATGTCGTAGCGCGCGTCCCGGACCGTGACGACGGTGTACTGGCCCGGCTTGGCCTGCGGCCGGATCTCCCACCGCGTCGGGATGGTGCGCCCGCCCACCAGGCGGATCTCGCTGAAGCCCATCACGCGCACCAGCTCGCCGCGCTCGCTCAAGAACTCCTGGCGCACGGGGATGAAGTCCTTGCGCACCCAGTAAACCACCTTGCCCCACACCACTGCCGCATCGGGCTTGGGCAGGGCCTCGATCTTCCAGAGCGTCTGGCCGTCGACCGTCTCCTCACCCAGGATCTGCTGGCTGTAGTCATCGATGGCGCTGCTTTGCTTGACGAGGTCGTCGTTGGTGAAGTCCGACCCCATCCAGGGCTGCAGCATCATCGACGGCGGGATCTTGATGGTGCGCTCCACGCTGGGCAGGTAGTTCCACATCTCGTTGCCCACGCGCAGCGAGGCGATGCCCGCCTCCTTGGCCGGAGCCAGCACCCGTACGAAGGAACGCCGGGGCCGGTCCATCCAGAGGCGAAGCTGCAGTGTGCGCTCCCAGCGCGGCGTGACGATGCGCATCTCGAACTCGCCCTGCATGGTGTTGGCCCACATCAGGGCTTCGACCTTCTCGATGATGGCGTGGCCGTCCAGGCCGGCAGCCCCGGCGGCCGGCACCAGGACTGCGCAGGCCGCGGCCAGGAAGGCGCGCCGGGGGATGGACAGCTTCATGCCGAGCGGCGGTTGGGCGGAGGTGGCGTATCGCCCCAGCGCGGAATGAAGCGCGGCGTACGTGCCGCGTAGTCACGCCATTCCTGCCCGAACTGCGCCTCCATGTCACGTTCCTCCTGGCGGGCCAGCCAGGCATACATCCCGACCAGGACGGGGAACATCGCCAGGGTCAGGATCGTGGGCCACTGCAGCAGGAAGCCGAACAGGATAGCCACGAAGCCGAGGTACTGCGGATGGCGAAGTCGCGCGTACAGCCCGGTGGTGGCCGGGCGGTGCTCACGCTGGGCCTGCCAGAGCACGTTCCAGGCCTTGGCCAGGACGTAGAAGCCCAGGGCGATCAGCACGTTGCTGGCAATGTGGAACGGACCCAGGTGAGGGTTGGCCTTCCAGCCAAAGATCATCTCCGGCAGATGGCCGGCATCATGGGACAGCCAGTCAACGCCCGGAAACTTGGTGCTGAGCCAGCCGGACAGCAGGTAGATCGTGAGCGGCACCCCGTACATCTCGGTGAACAGGGCCACCAGGAAGGCCGAGAAGGCACCGAAGGCACGCCAGTCACGCGCGTTCTGGGGCCGGGAAAAGCTGAAGGCGAAGATGATGAACACCAGGGAATTGATGATCACCAGGCTCCAGAGGCCGTAGCCGGAAGGTTCGTTGTCCATCACCAGTCCTTTCGATCGTTGTTGCCCGCCTCGTTGTCCGAGCTGCCGGGACCTTTAGGGTCTCCATGACCTCTATGACCGCCGTGTCCCCCATGACCGCCATGGCCGTGGAACAGGTGCATCAGCGGGCACAAGGCCAGCAAGAGGTAGGGCAAGGCGCCGAAGAGGTGGGCGCGATGCTCCGAAATCAGGAAGAACGCCCCGATGGCCGCCAGCACGGCGAACACGATCCAGGCGCGCGAGCCGGAGCGCCGCGGCGGCTCCTCATGGTGGTGGTCATGGTTCACTTTTTTTCTCCTTGCAGCAAGAATCCTTGTCCCCAGGCAGTTCCAGGGGCTGGCTGCCCATGCGCCATGCCGCCCACACCACCCAGAAGGGACAAACCAGCAAAAGCAGCCCCAGCGCGATCCGCCACCACGGCAGGCCTTCGCCCACCAGCATGTAGATGCCCAGCGCCCCCATGAGTACCGCGCACAGGCGCATGGCTTGCGTCTGCCAGGTCGGTCGTGTAGGTAATTTGGTCATGGCAACCTCCCCGGTTCAAAGCTTGGCCCGCTTGAGAAGAGCCGAGTTGATGATCACCGACAGCGAGGACAGCGCCATCGCTGCGGCGGCGATGATGGGGTTGAGCAGGCCGAAGGCAGCAATCGGCACCCCCACGGCGTTGTAGCCAAAGGCCCAGAACAGGTTGCGCTTGATGGTGCGCATCGTGGCACGCGACAGGCGGATTCCAGTGACCACGTCGCGCACGTCGTTCTTGACCAGGATGATCCCGCCGGTTTCCTTGGCCACATCGGAGCCCGAGCCGATGGCGATGCCGATGTCGGCCGTGGCCAACGCCGGCGCGTCGTTGACGCCGTCGCCCACCATGGCCACCACCTTGCCCTGCTGCTGCAGCAGCTTGATCTGCTGGGCCTTGTCCTGAGGCAGCACCTCGGCGATGACCTGGTCGATACCCAGTTGACGGGCAATCGCCTGGGCCGTGCGCTGGTTGTCGCCGGTGAGCATCACCACCTGCACGTTCTCGGACTTGAGCTGGGCGATGGCCTCCTTCGCCTCCTCCTTGAGCGTGTCGGCGACAGCGACGATGCCAGCCAGCGCGCCATCGACCACTACCAGCATGGCGGTCTTGCCGTCACGCTCGAGGGCCTGCATGGCCTCTTCAGCCTCGGCGGAGGCAATGCCCGAGCGCGTGAGGAAACGCCGATTGCCCAGGAGCACCTGGCGGCCCTCGGTCTCGCCCTGCACGCCATGGCCCGGTACCGCCTCGAAGCCGGTGACGGCACCGATGACGATGTCGCGGCCCTTGGCGCCGCGCACGATGGCCTCGCCCAGGGGGTGCTCAGAGCCCATTTCAAGGGCTGCGGCCAGGCGCAGCACGTCGTCTTCGGCGAAGCCGTTGAATGCGATGACGTCCGTGACGTTGGGCTCGCCCTGGGTCAGGGTGCCGGTCTTGTCGAACACCACGGCGGTGAGCTTCTCGGCCTTCTCCAGGATCTCGCCGCCCCGGATCAGGATGCCTGCCTGCGCTCCGCGACCCACCCCCACCATCAGGGCCGCCGGCGTGGCGATGCCTAAAGCGCAAGGGCAGGCGATGATCAGGACCGCGATGAAGGCCAGCAAGCCTTGCGGGAAATTGCCGGCCAGCCACCAGCCCGCGAACGCCAGCACAGCGACGGAAATGATGCTGGGCACGAAATAGCCCGTCACCTGATCCGCGATGCGCTGGATCGGCGCGGTGCTGGACTGGGCGTCTTCGACCATCTTGATGATCTGGGCCAGCGCAGTCTCGGCCCCCACCTGGGTCGCCTTGAAGCGGAACATGCCGGTGCGATTGAGCGTACCCCCGATCACGCGGGCGCCCGCGCGCTTTTCCACTGGCATGGACTCGCCCGTGAGCATGGATTCGTCCACCGCCGAGGAGCCTTCGATGACTTCGCCATCGGTGGGGATCTTCTCGCCGGGGCGCACGATCAGGACCTCCCCCACCATCACGCTCTCGGCGGGAACCTCCATCTCCTGTCCGTCGCGCACCACATGGGCCGTGGCAGGCTTGAGGTCCAGCAGCTTGCGCACCGCAGCGGAAGAATGTTTCTTGATGATTTCCTCCATGTACTTGCCCAGCAGCACGAAGGCGATGATCACCGCCGAGACCTCGAAGTACACGTCGCGTTCTTGCACTTTGACGGGCAACACCTCAGGGAAAAAGACGACCGCCACGCTGTAGAAATAGGCCACGCTCGTGCCCAGCGCGATCAGCAGGTCCATGTTGACGGCACGGTTGCGCATCGCATTCCATGCGCCGACATAGAAACCCCAGCCGCCGATGAACTGGACGGGCGTGACCAGCAGGAACAGCCACATGCCCCAGGTAAACCAGGGCAGCGCGTCGATCGGCGCCCAGCTGACGAGGGTGGCGCCGGTGGCCAGCGCCAGGAAGGCACCGGCGCGCATGATGGCCAGCACCAGCACGCCGCTCATGGCAATCGCCACCCGCGTGCGCATGGACTTGAGTTCCTGCTCGGGCGACTCGAAGGTGCGCTGGCAACCGGTGCTGCAAAAGTAATAGTGACGTCCCGCCCGCTCGGTGTGCAGGGCGGTCGCCTTGTCAACCAGCATGCCGCAGATGGGGTCCTTGGCCTTGGCCTTGTCCTGCCCGTTTTTCTGCCCGGCCGTTGCGGTCGTTGCTGGGGCCACAGGCCCGCCATGGCCTGCGTGTTCGTGATGCAGGTGGTGTTCGTGCTGGGAATGGCCCGCGTGGTGGTGATGATCCGCCTGGCGGGAAACCGGCGCAGCCACGGCGGCAGGCTCGCTGTCCGCCACAGGCGCGGACTTCACGTACTGGTCGGGGTGTGCCACGAACTTGTGCTGGCAATGCGCCGAGCAGAAGTAGAAAGTACGCCCCGCATGCCGGGCCTGGGCTTGAGCGTTGGCGGGGTCAACGGTCATCCCGCAAACGGGATCAAGGACCGACTCATGGGTGCTTGTCGACATCATGGTAATGCTCCAGAGCGAGCCGCCGAGAAGGCCGGGGCACGCGGTATAGGGTCTTTATCCCTGACCACGAAAATCATTATTTGATGAAAATCAAATATCAACTAGCCTTTTGTGATGAGTGACGAATTTTTAATCTTCACACCACCTGGCAAACGCGGACACAGTCTTTTTGCATGACCCAATGGAGCCCATCCAGTCATTTGGGTTCGGCGCAGCTGTTGCCATCCAGGCTAGGAGCAACAGGCCGATCGGGTATCGGGAACACCAAAAACGAGAGGACCGCTGCTGCGATGATCAGCAAGAGGCATGACGTACCGATCAGCAATACGGGCCTCTTGCTGAGGCCCGCTGCACCTAGCTCATGGAGCCTGATAGCTGATGCCGTTGGGCCCCTGACCGACCTGATGCTCGGCCACGACCTCTTGCGTCGCCGCGTCGATGACCGAGAAGGTCCCGGCTTCGATGTTGCTGACGAACACGTAGACGCTGTCGGAACTGACCGCCGTGCCGTGCGCGCCCTTGCCTGTCACCAAGGTCTTGACGACGCGTTTGCTCGCCGGATCGACCACCGACACAGTCTGATCCGGCGCCTGGGCGCTGCCCTGGTTGGCTACGTAGACCAGTCCTGTCGCGGTCGCCACCATCTGGATCGGGGTGCGTCCCACCTTGACCTTGCCGACCAGGCGCTGTTTCCGGGTATCGATCAAGCCCAGCTGGTTGCTGGCGCTCAAGGACACATAGGCTTGCCGACCGTCGGGCGCGAACCCGACCTGCACCGGACCCTTGCCCACCGCGATGCGGCCCGTCTCCTGCAGCCTGTCGACGTCGATCACCGAAACCGAGCCACCCCGCATATTGGCGACGTACAGGGTCTTGCCATCGGGGCTGAGCCGCAAGCCATGGGGATAGGCGCCAGTCGGGATGCGGGCGGTCTCGGCCTTGGCCTTGAGGTCGATGACGCGCACGACGTTGGCCGCCGAATCGGTGACGAAGGCCCGCTCAGCATTCAGGTCCGTGACTACATGGGCAGGATGTTCGCCCACCTCGATGACCACGGGCGCCTGGTCCAGCGCTGCCGTCTCGAGCACCCAGAGTTGACCCGAGCTGGCAGCCGATGAGCCGTGATGGGCGCCGTGCGAGGCGACTCCGACCGCCAGCAACCGTTTGCCGTCAGGCGTCACCTGGACGTTGTGCGGTGCGATGCCCGTCTTGATGGTTTTGACCACACCGGAATCCAGCTGCACCTGACTGATGGACTCGGCCCGCTCGTTCGCTGTGTAGACGAAGCCCGTGGGGGCAGCCCAAGCCCCACCAAACGCCAGCAGGCCGGCCAGGCTCAGCGCGACAGACAGGCCTTTCATTTCGTGGCCTCAGGACGTGCCGCGTCAGCAGGCAGTCGCTCCATCATCATCTGCATCATCGACTCCATCATCTCCATGCGCTTTTCCATCATGGCGTGGCGCTGCATCATGCCGCCCATCATCTGCGGGCCCATGGCCGGGGATGGTGAGGTGGCCGTCTTGCCAGGCGTGCCGGCTCCATTGACCATCATCCCCATCATGCCCATGCCTGCCGGCTGCATGCCTTGCATCTGGCTCATCATCTTCATGCTGTCCTGCATGGTTTTCTGATGCTCAGCCATCAAGGCCTGCCGTTCCTGAGGGGTGCTGGCTTCGGCCATCTTGCGGTTCATCTCGCGCATGCGTTGCAGCTGCTTGTCCATCGTGGACAGTTGCTGGTCAGGCGTGGCGGCTGGGGCCTGGACCGCCGCAGGGGCGGCCCCGGCGGGGTGATGCTGGGCATGTTCAGCTGCGGTCTGAGCCGATGCGGCAACGGTCGAGAGGCCAATGGCCAGAGCGACCACCAGGGATTGGAGTGCTTTCATGATCGGATTCCTTTCTTGACCGCTCCTGCTCCCCAGGATCGGATGTGTCGCTTATTCCCCGTCACGATGACAGGCTTTGCAGGCACCATGACTGCACTCTATACCTCGATCGGTAACATTCAAATATCCGCTGCATTACAAATATGTCAGGAATTGGGTTGTTCTTGATTGCGGTTGGAACAGAAATAAAAGACGCATCTTGCCTCTGCTAGACTCGGCTGCCTTGAAAACCCTTCGGATCCTGCTTCTGCTGCTGTTGACCATGATGCTCCCCCTGCGGGGCGCACTGGCTGACTTCGTCCATTGTGCAGGTACTGCGAACGCGCCGGCAAAGATTTCTGCTGCCTTCCATGACCATGCGTCCGCACATGCGCATCACGACTCGACAGCCAGCCACATGCATGCTGCCGTCTCGACCGACCTCGACAGTGATCTGGATCCAGCACTTGATTCGCCCGACAAGTGCAACCTCTGCACGGCCTCCTGTTCAGCTCCCCCGTTCATGATTGCGCTGCCTTCAGTGGCGGTGCCCATTGCGGTCGCGGGAAGGGTTTTCCCCGCGCTTGCCACTCCACCTCCGAACCACCCTTCGGAAGGTCAGGACCGTCCTCCCAGAAGCATCTGACGCCGTAGCGCCTACTTGAGGCGCCACAGTGGCCGCTGCCTGAGCGCAGTGCGCTGTTGCAGACCCCCGTGTCTGCGCCATCGTTCGCTTTGAGGACCCCATGGATCATCGATTCATCACTTTGGTCGCCGCACTGGCGACGCTCACCGCTTCTGTCTCGTTCGCGCATGGCAATGCCAGCCATGAGCCGAAACCCCACCAATACGTGGCCGCCCAGGTCGTGGAGACCGCATTCGGTCGGCAGGGAGACCCTCGCAAGGCATCTCGGGCTTTCACGGTCGAGATGACCGACCGCATGCAATTCACCCCGCCACTGCTCACCCTCAAGCGGGGGGAAACGATCCGCATCACTGCCGCCAACACGGGCCAGCTGCGGCACGAGCTGGTCCTGGGAACGCCCCAGGAAATCATGCGCCACTCGGATGACATGAAGCAACATCCCGGTATGGAGCACGACGAACCGCACATGGTCCATGTCGCACCAGGCCAGCAGGGTGAGCTGGTCTGGCAATTCACCAAGCCCGGCGAATTCCAATTCGCGTGCCTGTTGCCTGGCCACTACGAGGCCGGAATGGTGGGCAAGGTGGTCGTGCAATGAACAGGCTGGAAATGAACCTAGTGAACAAGTCAATATTTATCCTGGCCGGCCTGATGACGGGCCTGAGTGCTCAGGCACAAATTTCACCCGCTGAACATGCGGCCCATCACCGGCCCACAGCCACAGCTACCGCGCCACTCACCCCGTCTTTGACGGAGGGCGAGATCCGCCGCATCGATCCGGTACAGAAGAAGGTGACGCTGCGCCACGGGCAGATCGTCAATCTCGACATGCCGCCGATGACCATGGTGTTCCAGGTGGCCGACGAGGAGCTACTGAGCGGCCGACAAGTGGGGGACAAGGTACGCTTCGCCGCAGAACAGATTGCCGGAGCCTTGGTGGTCACACGCATCGAGGAGGGATCCGAATGAGGATCGGGAACTCTGGCTTTGGCCTTGTCCTGGTGGCTTGCATGTCACCGGCCCTGGCCCAGACACCACTCAGCCTGGCTGACGCCGTCGAAGCTGCCTGGGGCCGTGGGTCGCAGTCGACCGAGGTCGCCGGTCAGGTTCGCCGAGCCCGGGCCGGATACACCACGGCAGCGGCCCTCTGGGCAGCACCACCCGCGGTCGAACTCGGGACCACTAGGAACCGGCAATACGCCACTGCGCCCCGTCGGGAAACCGAGATCGGGCTCGCTGTGCCCTTGTGGCTGCCTGGCCAACGCGCAGCGCGCCTGGGACAGGCAGAGGCTGAGGTAAATGCAGCCAGCGCGACGGCAGAGGCGGCACGGCTGCAGGTGGCCGAGGTCGTGCGCGAGGCCGCCGCCGAGGTGGCTCTGCAGCGTGCCGAGCTTGCGGCCACGCAGGCGCAGACCCGGGAGCTCGAGATGCTGGCCCGAGATGTGGAGAGTCGCGTCGCTGCGGGTGATCTGGCGCGAGCGGATGCTCTGGCTGCGAATGCCGAAAGGCTGGCCGCCGTGAGCGCGCAGGCGCAATCAGGGCAGCGTCTGCAAGCGGCTGAACTCCGGTGGTTCGCATTGACCGGCCTGAAAGATGTGCCTGAACTGCCGGCAGATGCAATCATGCCAGCGCAGGAGCACCCGGCCTTGCGCGCGGCCATCCGCAACGTGGAGGCCGCCCGCGAGCGAGTGAACGTTGCCCAGACATCCCGGCGCGACGCACCGGAAGTGCTGTTACGCGCTCGCCAGGAGCTGGCTTCGGGCGAGCCGAACACCCATGGCGTCGGGGTGGCGCTGCGCATTCCCTTCGGCACCGCCGACCGCAACGAGCCACTCATGGCGGCCGCCCTTTCCGAGCTCGAGCTTGCGCAAGCGACCGAACGGGAGTTGCGGCTGCAACTCGAGGCAGAGCTGGCAACGGCACAACTGGCGCAGGCCTCGGCCCGCCAGCAACTGGCCGACGAAAGCGCCCGGGCCAGCTTGCTTCGCGAGCGAGCCAACCTCATCGAAAAATCCTTCAAGGCCGGCGAGACAGCACTGCCCGACATGCTGCGTGCAGTCACGGCTGCGACTCAAGCCCAGGCCGCTGTCGCGCGCGCACAAGCCGCCCTTGCACAAGCCACATCACGCCTGCAGCAGGCGCAGGGAATCATGCCATGAAGAAATCATCAAACCCCGTTCACTGGATTGCGGCCCTGACTTTGTTGGGCGCGTCCCTCGCGGCGCAAGCGCATGGCGACGAACCCCACGGCGATGAGCCTCATCCGGTAGGCGTGGCGGCAGTGACCGGTCCCCGGTTCGAAGCAGCCACCGAGGCCTTCGAGCTCGTGGGACGCCTCGAAGCTGGCACCCTCACGCTGTTCATCAACCGCTTCGAGAACAGCGAGCCTGTGCTGCAGGCGGAGGTCGAACTCGAGTCCGGCGAGCTCAAGGCGCGTGCCGCTTATCAGGAGGCCCAGGGAAGCTATGTCGTCAGCGAACCCCAGTTCGTGCAGGCGCTCTCCCGCCCGGGCATTCATCCCCTGGTGGTCACGGTGGCGTCCGGCGACGAGGCCGACCTACTGGAGGCAACGCTCAACATCGATGCCGCTGGGCATGAGGACAAGAACCCGTCATCGAGCTGGCCCATCGGCCTGGCCGGTGCCGCCGTGCTGGCGGCCGCGGGGGTGGGAGTCGTGGCAATGCGCAAGCGCCGCAGCAACATGAGGGGAGAAGGTAAGTGAAGCCACTGATCGCATTGACATTGCTGGCCGCCACGCTGGCACAGGCCGGCCCGGGTGCGCATGGGCCCAACGGGGAGCATCTTGATGGCCCGGTGGTCGCCACTCCGAATGCGTTGGCACGTCTGCCGGACGGCAGCGTGAACGTGCCCATCTCCGCCCAGCGGCGCCTGGAACTGCGTACCATGGCGGTCAAAGCAAGCAGCGTGGCTGCAACGATCGAACTGCCTGCGCGCGTGGTCATGGATCCGAATGCAGGTGGCCATGTCCAGACCCTCGCGGGAGGCAAGGTGCAACCGGGCCCGCGAGGTCTGCCAGTCCCCGGCCAAGCGGTTCGCAAGGGTGAAGTGCTGGCCCATGTGGCCTTCAACGCCAATCCGGTTGAAATGGCCAACCAGAAGGCCCAGCTGGCCGAGATCCGTGCCAACCGGCAGCTCGCCCAACAGCGCGTGCAGCGGCTCGAATCGCTCGAAGGCACGGTGCCACGCAAGGATATCGAGGCTGCACGCGCCGAACTGCAGAGCCTGGTGGCCCGCGAGAGCGCGATCGGCTCTGGCATCGAGGCGCGCGAGGCGCTGGTCGCGCCGGTCTCCGGCGTGATCGCCAGTGCGTCCGTGGTCGCGGGTCAGGTGGTGGAGCCAAGGGACGTGCTGTTCGAGGTCGTCGATCCGGCACGGGTACTCGTTGAGGCCAGCACGGCCGATGCCACGCTCGGATCTCGCATCGGGCAGGCCTCTGTTGCCGGCCTGCCGGCCGTCAAGCTCCAGTTTCTCGGCGCAGCCCGCTCGCTGCGCGACGGCGCCTTGCCGCTGACCTTCCGAGCCTCTTCGGGTGCTGCGCTGCCGCTGGCCATCGGTCAGCCCGTCACCGTGATCGCGGCGCTGAACCAGAGCATCAAGGGGCATGTCCTGCCGGCGCAGGCGGTCACGCGCAACGCGTCCAACGAGCCGGTGGTCTGGCTCAAGACCGGTGCCGAGCGCTTCCTGCCGCAACCGGTGCAGGTGCAGCCGCTGGATGCACAGACAGTGGTCGTGACGCGGGGCCTGGCGGACGCCAACCGGGTGGTGGTGCAGGGTGCCTCGCTCATCGCACAGGTCCGCTGACGCACGCCAGGAGATCAACATGTTCAACTGGATCGTTCGCTTCAGCCTGCAGAACAGGGCCTTCGTGCTCATGTTCGCAGCCATCCTGATGGTGTACGGGACGCTCACGGCCTCGCGCACGCCCGTCGATGTCTTCCCGGATCTCAACAAACCGGTGGTCACCGTCATGACCGAGGCGGGAGGCATGGCACCCGAAGAGGTCGAGCAGCTCGTGACCTATCCACTCGAGACTGCCCTCAACGGCATGCCGGGGGTGACGCGGGTTCGTTCCACCTCGGGTGTCGGGCTGTCCATCCTGTACGCTGAGTTCGACTGGGGCACTGACATCTACCGCAACCGGCAGCTCGTGTCCGAGCGCCTGGCGCTGGTGCGCGAGCAGCTGCCTCAGGGTGTCAACCCCTCGATGGGACCGGTGTCCTCCATCATGGGCGAGGTCATGCTGCTGGCCCTGCCACTGGAGTCGAAGCAGGGAGCGACCCCGATGCAAGCGCGCGAGTACGCGGACTTCGTGCTGCGGCCACGGCTGCTGTCCGTGCCTGGCGTCTCGCAGGTGATCCCGATCGGCGGCGAGGTCCGTCAGCTGCGCGTCGAACCCGATACCGCCCGCATGGCGCAGCACGGGGTCTCGCTGAGCCAGATCGAGGATGCCCTGCGCGGTTACTCGGGCAATGCGGGCGGCGGCTTCATCGACCTCAACAGCCGCGAATACCTGATCCGCCACATCGGCAAGACTCACCGCATCGAGGACCTGCAGGGCCTTGCCGTAGGCTGGAAGAACGGGAGGGCCATCCTGCTCGAGCAGGTGGCCCGGGTGAACTTCGCGGCCGGACTCAAGCGGGGCGACGCCGGCTACAACGGCGTGCCGGCGGTGGTCGTGAGCATCCAGAAGCAGCCCAATGCCGACACGGTGCGCGTCTCGCGCGAGATCGAGAGCGCGCTGTCCGAACTGGCCAAGGGCCGCCCCACGGGGCTGAGCGAACCCCGGGTACTGTTTCGCCAGTCTGATTTCATCCAGGCCTCGGTGGGCAACGTGACCGAGGCGCTGCGCGACGGCGCCATCATGGTGGCGATCATCCTGTTCGCCTTCCTGCTCTCGGCCCGAACGACCCTGATCTCGCTACTGGCGATTCCGCTGTCGCTGGCCGTGACGGCGCTGGTGTTCAAGCTGCTGGGCCAGTCGATCAACGTGATGACTCTCGGCGGCCTGGCCATCGCGATTGGCGAACTGGTCGACGACGCGGTGGTGGACGTCGAGAACATACTGCGCCGTCTCAAGCACAACAGAGGGCTGCCCGATCCCTTGCCAGTGCTCGAGGTGATCCGGCAGGCCAGCATCGAGGTACGGTCGGGCATCGTCTACGCCACGGCCATCGTGGTGCTGGTGTTCGTGCCGCTGTTTGCGCTGCCAGGCATCGAGGGGCGGCTGTTCTCGCCGCTGGGCATCGCCTATATCGTCTCGGTCCTGGCCTCGATGCTGGTCTCCATGACCGTCACGCCCGTGCTGTCGTCCTACCTGCTTCCCCGCATGAAGAACCTGGACCACGGCGATAGCCCGCTGGTGCGCCGGCTCAAGGCCTGGGACACGCAGGTGCTCAGCTGGTCGTTCCGTCACGCCCGGGGGCTGCTGGGCGCCACGGCGATTGCCGTGCTGCTGGCGGCCGCATCGGTACCGTTCTTTGCGCGCGCCTTCCTGCCGGCCTTCAACGAAGGCTCCATGGTGGTCGGCATGCTGTTCAACCCCGGTACCTCGCTGGAGGAGTCGAACCGCATGGGGGCACTGGCCGAGACGCTGCTGATGCAGGTGCCCGAGGTCCGGCAGGTCGGTCGGCGCACCGGACGCGCCGAGCTCGACGAACACGCCGAGGGTGTGCACTCGTCGGAGATTGAGGTCGACCTGAAGAAAAGCGGACGCGACCGCGAGCAGGTGATGGCCGACATCCGCCAGCAACTGTCCGTGCTGCCGGCACAGGTGGCGGTGGGTCAGCCGATCTCGCACCGGCTCGACCACCTGCTGTCAGGCGTGCGGGCCCAGATTGCAGTGAAGATCTTCGGTGACGACACCGATACGCTGCGTGGACTGGCCGAGCAGCTCCGCCAGGGCATGGCCACGGTCCCAGGCCTCGTGGACCTGACGGTAGAAAAGCAGGTGCTCATTCCGCAGATCACGGTACGCCTGGACCATCGCAAGGCCGCCCAATTCGGCCTCGCGCCAGGTGAGGCCATTCGCGTGCTGCAGGCGCTCACCGACGGCGCCCATGGTGCCCAGATCGTGGACGGGCAGCGCCGCTATGACCTGGTGCTGCGCCTGCCGGACAAGGCCCGCAGCCCCCAGGACCTTGCGGGAACGCTGATCGACACGCCGGCCGGGCGCATTCCAGTGTCGGCCATTGCTACCGTCGAGGAGACCGACGGCCCGAACCAGATCGGGCGCGAAAACGGTCGCCGCCGCATCGTGGTCTATGCCAACACCGACGGCTCCGACATGGGACGCGTCATCGCGGACATCCGGGCCTCGATCGATCGTGCCAACTTTCCCCCCGGCACATTCGTGAGCCTGGAAGGCCAGTTCCAGGCCCAGGAGGAAGCCACGAAGCTCATCGCTGCGCTG
>Ga0255269_1000116_pt1 | contig 15632 bp, 21 predicted proteins | sample AtltaT_33_FD_183664 | JGI IMG/M metagenome (GOLD analysis project Ga0255269, IMG submission 183664) | Metatranscriptome of freshwater microbial communities from Altamaha River, Georgia, United States - Atl_Yuk_RepC_8h (Metagenome... | ecosystem: Environmental > Aquatic > Freshwater > River... | reverse complement strand
GTAGCATTACAACTATATACCCATCCACAAGCCGCAACCATCGCTTTCCCCCAAGATATGCTTTGTGTGCGATTACTGCTGATGCCGATGTGGCTTGTGTTCTTTTCTTAGTTCTATTGGTATACGAAAAAGGGTTTGTAGTAGTTACAACAACCAGAAACCCCGAAATACCCATTAAGATCGTCTGTAGTTGTTGTTTTGAAGGACCAGACGTTGTAAGCTGGACTTCTTCTTTGGGTAACTCCCACTAAGACCTAGTTTCTAGTTCTAGGCTGGTTTACGGTGATCCAGCAAAACCGTCTATATTCCAAATAAGCCTTCAAAGCATTGACGGTGATGCACCGGATTTGTAACCCGGAAAACTTTGTTCAAGTCAAAGTGAAGGCACCAATCTCGTTTGTTGTTATAAATGCTCGGACAAGAGCAATCACAGTCTGAGGTATTCTAACATGGCTGAGAAGCTGAAACACAATCTTGCCATTGCTACATACATTCGTAAGGCCATTCGGGCTGGTGTAGCAATGAAGGTTATCCTTGATAACATCCAGAAGTATGATGGCGCTCCTTCTAGCATGAATGGGATGTATAGCGCATATCGCAATGATATTGCAGAAGCCCGTGCAACAATCCAAGAAGAAGTTGGTTCTGTTGTTGTTGCTAAAGCCCTTGAAGGTGATATGAAAGCTGCTGAACTGTTCCTTCGTTCTAAGGCTGGCTGGAACCCGACCATTAAGGTTGAAGAAGTTGATCCCGAAGAAGTTAAAGAAGACACTGGCGCTATTGATGATCTGCTGGCACTTCTGGGTCGTAACAAAAAAGAATAAACAATGAGTAAGAATGGTCTTAAGATTCATGCCGATGATCTGAGGGCAATGGGCGAAGACCTTGAAAGTTTGTTGTTGCAACTTGGCCCTGCCAAAGCTGAAGAACTAATGTACACTTGGGAGTTTTGGGCTAGACCCCAACAGATTGCTCCCGAAGGTGATTGGAACACATGGTTTATTAATGCTGGTCGGGGTTTTGGTAAGACCCGTGCTGGTGTTGAATGGGTTCGTGGTAAAGTAAAGCAGGGTTACAAACGCATTGCTGCTATTGCTGCTACCAACTCTGACATTGAACGTGTTATGATTAATGGTGAATCAGGGTTCTTGGCTCGTTGTTGGACAGGTGACAAAGACCACAAAGGTCGTCCACTTGGTAAACCTGTCTGGTCTCCTACCAAACGTCTGTTGACTTGGGAGAATGGTGCATATGTACAATTCTTCTCTGCCGAAGAACCTGAACGTCTTCGTGGACCTCAGTTTGAAGCTGCTTGGTGTGACGAACTTGCTGCTTGGAATCGTGACCGCGACACATGGGACATGCTCCAATTTTGTCTTCGTCTTGGTAAGCACCCCCAAGTCTGTGTGACAACAACCCCTAAGCCGACTAAGTTGGTCAGGGACATTATGAAGAACCCTAAGACAACGATTACTTATGGTTCTACCTTTGATAACTCAGCAAACCTTGCTAGTACCTATCTTGAAGCTGTCAAAAGCCAATATGAAGGTACACGCCTTGGTCGTCAAGAACTCTATGCAGAGGTCTTGGATGAAGCCTCTGGCGCTCTATGGAACAGACAACTTCTTTCTCAATGTGAAGTCGAAGTTGATGACCCTGTAGAATTTGCTCAGACACTTGCTCGTGTTGTTGTTTCAGTCGATCCGGCTGTTTCATCAAATGCTGAAAGCGACTTGACAGGTATTGTTGTTGCAGGGCAGGACATCAATGGTGTCTGCTACATTCTTCAAGATGCAACTGACCGCTTCACTCCCGAAGGTTGGGCTGCGAGAGCCATCGAACTCTATCACCAATACGGGGCTGATAGAATAGTGGCAGAACGCAACCAAGGTGGTGAGATGGTGAGGTACACCTTCAAGACCGTTGACGAAACTATTCCTATTAAACTTGTCCATGCCTCCCGTGGTAAGTTTGCCCGTGCTGAACCTGTGTCGTCTCTCTATGAACGTGGCAGAGTAAAGCATGTTAGGGGTTTAGACCTTCTTGAAGATCAAATGGTCCAATGGTGTCCGTTAGGAAGTATTGGTTCTCCAGATAGATTAGACGCTATGGTTTGGGCGGTCACAGAACTTGCTCTCAAAGGTATCTCTAAACCAGAACTTAACTTGGCCTATTCTGATGCGAAAGGTCTTCTTAGCCGAATTTAGGTAGTGAAATGAAGAAACTCTCGGAAACAGCTTCCAAGATTGAACTCGGCGTGTATGGTAAAAACACATACACGGGTGACATTCGTGCCGACGAGTTTCTTCAAGAACTCCGTGGCAAAAAGGCAATTCAAAAATACCGTGAAATGCGTGACAACAACGCTATCATTGGCTCTGTCATGTATGCTGTCGAACAGACACTCCGTGATGTGAAGATTAATGTTGTTCCTGCTAACGACAGTGAAGAAGCAAAGAAAGAGGCTGACTTCCTTAAATCCGTATTGGATGACATGGACCACAGCCTTGATGACCATATCTCTGAGGCTTTGTCGTATCTGACTTATGGCTTCTCTTGGTTTGAGATTGTTGCTAAACGCCGTGAAGGTGACGCACGGTCCCCCAAGAAAAACTCTAAGTACAACGATGGTCGTATTGGCATCAAGAAACTTGCTATTCGAGCGCCTTGGACAGTTAACCGTTTTGAAGTTGACCTTGAATCTGGTGAAGTCCTTGGCATGTATCAGGATGTTGTTTGGGGTAAAGCCCCTACAATGATCCCTGTAGAAAAATCTCTATACTACCGCACTACAAGCCTGAACAATGATCCCTCTGGTCGGTCGGTTCTACGAAATGCTTACACCTCTTATGTATATCTCAACAAAATTCAAGGTTATGAAGCCGTTGCTATTGAACGAGAACTTCATGGTGTCCCTGTTGGGCGTATGCCTGCTGAATATCTGAGTGGTGATGCAACAACAGACCAAGCGAACCTTCGTGGACAGTTTGAACGTATCCTTCGTGACTTGAAGAACAACGAACAAGGTTATGCTCTGCTGCCTTCTGACTTGTATGTTGATGCAGATGGAAAACCCACTAATCAACGTCTGATGGATATTGAACTCATTACTGCTAATGGTTCTCGTTCTATTCAAATTGACCCTGTTGTTAAACGCTACCAACACGATATTGCTCGTAGTTTGATGGCCGAGTTCTTGATGCTTGGTTCTTCCTCTGGCGGTTCCTATGCCCTGTCCAAAACTAAGACAGACTTGTTCCTTCGCAGTCTTGAGAGTTATATCAACGTAATTGTTGACACTCTTAACAAGCAATTGGTTGAACGTCTTTGGCAACTTAATGGTTTGTCGTTTGATACTATGCCGAAGTTGGTTGCTGGTGATGTTGCTCCCCACGATCTTCGTGAGATTGCAGCCTTCCTGCGTAACATCAATGGTGCTGGTATTGAAGTTAAGGATCAACCCGCCCTTGTTGAAGACCTCTTTAGTATTGCTGAACTCGAATTTGATCGTCCCCTCTATGAGGAACAAATCAATAAACCAAAGGAACAGGTAAATGGCAACCCTCAATGATCGTGTATTCGATAACGGCCTGACCGTTCTTGATACAGAAGCCAACAAAATCACAATCACTTCTCAAGAAGTTACGACATACACCGAGGGCAATGCTACCTATGCCCTTGGTAACTCCACTTCGATTAGTATCTCTGCCCCTGCTGATCGTACTGGTGGTGGTCGTAAGGTTACTGTCTCGGCCATTACTAATGGTTCTGTTACAGGAACAGGTACAGCCACTCACTATGCAATTCTGGATACGGTGAATAGCCGACTGCTTGCTACAGGTTCTCTGACTTCGTCTCAGGCAGTTACTTCCGGCAATACATTCACACTGTCTGCTTTCGACATTGGTATCCCTGACCCCGTTTAAGGTGAACTAAATGACTTTCCTCGCCAATAGAGCAAAGATGACTACAGCCACTACAGGCACAGGCACAATTACTCTTGGGTCTGCCTCTACAGGTTTTCAGTCCTTTGCTTCGGCGGGGGTTGTCAATAGCGAAAGGGTCCGTTACGTTATTGAAGATGGCAGTGCTTGGGAAATTGGTACAGGTGTCTACACATCTTCTGGCACTACACTTTCTCGAACACTAATCCAATCTAGCACAGGTTCATTGCTTAATCTTTCTGGTTCTGCTGTTGTCTATATCACTGCAATTGCTGATGACTTCTCTGGTCCTGAATATTGGATGATGTTGTCATCTGATTACACTCTTACTAGTACAACTTCTACACAAAAGTTGTTCAATGCTACCACAAATGGTGCCTTGTCTCTTGATGTTGGGGTTTATGAATATAAGGCGATGCTGCGCCTGACTAACATGTCATCAACCACTGGGAACTTGCAATTCAACGTGCTTGGCGCTGGAACTGCGACAATTAACTCAAATTCGCTCAACACGACTGTTGGTGCTGACGTTGCTGGCGCAATCACGGTTCCAAGCGCACTTTCAGGCGCAGTTCTGACGGGGACAACGACATATGCCTCAGCCGTAACTGCGGGAACTGGGGTGACATTCCAAGGCAATGTTTCAGGTGTTTTCCGCGTCACAGCATCCGGAACGATCATTCCATCTGTTGCTCTTGTTACTGCTGCTGCTGCGACTGTCGTTGCTGGGACATATTTCACGATCAAGCAGCGGTCCACGATCAGCACTGACACTTATGCGGGGGCATGGACATAATGGAACCTGTCGTCAAAGCTAAAGTAATTGATGGGGTTGTTGTTGAGGCTTTTCTTGTTTGGGATGTCCCTGAACATTTGAAAGACTGGACTACCGCCCCTATTGAAGTCGGACCCAATTGGACCTACGATGGTGAGGTTTTCTATCCCCCTTCGGAGTAAGTAAATGCTTGGTTTTGCCCCTCTCGCCTCAATTACACTTGGTGATGATGGGGCAGCTTCTAACGTAATAGACCTTTTTGCAAATACTATTACAACAGGAAGTCCTGTAAACGGTACTACTGCCGTTGTTCAGGAACAAGTACTGCTTGCTAATGGTCTTGTTACAGGCAGTCCAACAAACGATACTACTACACTTTTACAGAATACTTCGTTTGTTGCTCAAAATATCACAACTGGTAATCCTACAGTTGGAAGCGCTTCTGCTGTTATCTTTACTGCGCTAACTGCAAACAGCATCATAACAGATAACCCAACAGTTGGTACAACTACACTAACCGTTGTTCAAGCATCTATCTCGGCTGACAACATTACTACTGGTCAGCCTGTTGTTGGAAGCACTACGCTCCAATCTACACACCTTCTGTCTGCACAAGGTATCACAACTGGTAATGCTTCTGTTGCATCAGCAAGCATTGCTCAGACCAACGTGCTGGTGTCTGCGGGTATCACCACTGGTCAACCAACACTTCAGTCTACACATTTAATAGAAAATAACGCTCTTTCTGCAACTACCCTTGTCACTGGTAGTCCAACAGTAAACAGCCCAGATATTTCTATTCAATTTAACCTGTCTTCCACATCTATCACGACAGGTTCACCTAGTGTATCTGCTACAACACTAGCACAACAGTACAACTTCTCCTCTGTAAGCATCACTACAGGTTACCCGGCTGTTCAATCAACGATCTTGGTAGTTAACCATATTCTTTCTAGTGATCCTATCACAACTGGTAATCCTACAGTTGCCAATGCGTTCCTGAACGCTTCCCGTGTAAGGGTTGTGTCGGTTACAGGTAACTCGGATAACATGGTTGATATTCAAGAGTTGTACAATGATGCTTTGATTGTTGATGGTGGTAATGTAGCCAATGTGACAGATAAGTCTAATACTCAATCTGTTGCTGGTTCTATCAACTCTGCCACAGTTAATTCTGAAAATAGGGCTGTATGATGGCTTTCACGATTAAACAAAACGACACATCGCCAGCTATTCAGGCATCCCTTAAAGACTATAATGGCAATCCCGTTAGCCTTGTTGGTGCAACTGTTCGATTTCACATGAGGTCCTTTGAAGGGACTATCAAAGTGGATCGTACAATGACTATCACAAGTGGTACAAATGGGATTGTCACTTACTTCTGGCAGGCTGGTGATACTGATACCGCTGGCACTTACTACGCTGAGTTTGAAGTAACTTACTCAGACTTGTCTGTTGAAACCTTCCCTAACAACGGCAGTATCGCTATTACCATTACCCCGGAGTTGAACTGATGCCTTGGGGTAAGTTAAACTTCGAGAACAACTACTTCGCTATTGCAAAAGGTGAAGTTGCAGATAATTCTGTTGTTTTCATCAGTGGTGCCAGTTTCAACACAAACACTGCGTCTGTTCCTGAGACAGTTTGGAATGTTGGTGGCGCATACCCTTGGTCTGCTTGGAACGGCGGAAATAAGCGTCTTTATCTGGTTAGCACAAGTGCTTCTGATAACTATCAAGTTCTTTTGAATGGTTTGGATAACGACTATAATCCAATCTCTGAACTTGTTACTCTTAATGGTACGACACCTGTAGCAACTTCACTTTCTACCTACAATCGTCTTAATAGTGCAATCTACATTGATGGTAATTCTGCCAACATTGGTGACATCACAATTAAAGTTGGTAGTTCTTCTGGTACAACAGTTGGCATGATTTCTGCCTACCAAGGCATTACGTCAATGTCAATTTACACTGTTCCTGCTGGACACACTGCTTTCAGCACATACGGGGACTTTTCTTGCAACAAAAACGAAGCTGCGCGATTGGCTGCACGTTGGCGTCTGTATGGAACCAGTTTCATCACTGTGTATGCAACTGAAATCTATCAACAGTTTATTGTTGCTACACCTCCCGTCCCCGGTGCTATCCCTGAAAAGACGGATATTGATAATCAAATCTTCTTGGTTTCAAGTAACGGTACTAGGGTTTACTCAAACCAACAACTTATCTTGGTGAAGAACAATGCCCTACGCAACTAACTCTGATTTGCCTAAAGCAGTTCGCTCTAAACTTTCTGCTCACCAACAAGATGTGTTCAGGAACGTCTTCAACTCCATGATGGGTGAAGATGGAATGACTGAAAGCCGTGCTTTTGCTGGTGCATGGTCTAGGGCTAAACAAGCAAGTGTAAACAAAGCCTTGTATCAAGGTAAAGAAGTTGAACTTGACAAACCCTTCCGTCTCCCTGCTGGCTCCACTAAGAAGTTTGGTGTTTACGTCAAGTCTGGTGATAAAGTCAAGAAAGTTACCTTCGGTGATCCTAACATGGAAATCCGTAGGGACGATCCACAAGCCCGTTCAAACTTCCGCTCTCGCCATTCCTGCGATACTGCAACAGATAAGACATCTGCACGTTACTGGTCTTGTCGTATGTGGGAAGCCGATACTTCTGTCACTGATATGACAAAGGTGAGCATCGAAGGTCAAATCCTTAAACAAGATAGCGAAGAACGTCTTGTCTATGGCTGGGCTTATGTCTCCACAGATAAGGGTAAGATCAGTCTGGATCATAGTGGCGAGTTTGTTCGTCCTGATCAGATTGCTAAAGCTGCTACAAACTTCATGCTCTCCATGCGTACTGCAAAACGTATGCACTCTGGTGGCAAGATTGGTGAAGTTGTTCATTCGATGCCTCTGACAGATGAAATCTCAAAGGCACTTGGTATTCAGTCTGACCGCGAAGGCTGGCTTGTTGCGATTAAAGTCTACGACGATAAGGTGTGGCAAGATGTTAAAAGCGGTAAACTCGCGGCTTTCTCTATTGGGGGCCGAGCCTTGAAGGAGATGGTGTAATGCCCACCGAACTCGTAAACTTGGAACTTGAAGAAGTTTCCTTGGTTGACATGGGTGATGACCCTCTCGCCAAGGTCGCTATCTTTAAGCGTAACCCAGAAGGGGAAGACATGGAAGAAGATATTGAGAAGGGTATCTCCATCGAAATTGAAATCAAATCTCCTGAAGAAGAAATGATGGAAATGCAAATGGAAGCCCAACAAGAAGCGCAACAACCGATGGCTAAAGTTGATGCTTGTGCAAACTGCACAGACCCGACTTGCACTGGTTGTGACGGTACTATGACTGAGGCGGATAAAGCCTGTGGTGATAAGCCGATGCGTAAATCGTGGAAAGCGGAAGCCCTTGAACTTGAAGAAGTCAACAAGATGCTTCTGGAAGAAATCGAAACTCTGAAAGCAACAGTCGCCTCTATGGAAGCTGAAGCAATCGAGAAGGCGAAGCCTAAAGAAGAAATGATCGAAGTTGAAGGCGAAATGATTGCCAAGTCGGCTGTGCCTGCTCCGATCCTTAAAAAACTAGAAGATATGCAAAAGGCTGCTGAAGCTGAAGCATTCCGTAAACGCGCTGACGAGGTTCTCCCGAACTTTAAGGGTACTGCTGACGAGCGTGGTAAACTTTTGAAGTCTGTTGGTGATGACGCTGAACTCCTCACCCTTCTTCGCGCCGCTGATGCTGCTTTTGCTGGCATCTACAAAGAAGTCGGCAAAACTGACGCAGAAAATGACCTGAAAACTCCCACTGAGAAACTTAACGACATGGTTAAGAACTATCAAGAGGAAAAGAAGGAAAAAGACTTCCATAAAGCATATGCTGCTGTCATCAAAACTGCCCAAGGTCGCGCCCTTGTGCTTGAAACCTACAAAAAGTAAATTAAGGAGCCTCTAAAATGGCATTTACTGAACGTCTCGCTACTCGCACCATGATTTCGGGTGCGGCTCTCACTCAATTCACCTTTGTTGTTGGTCCGGCCTCGGACGGTCAGATTGACCCCGTTTCGACTGCTGGCGCTCGTGCTTCGGGCGTTGTCCTGCAATCGGCTGCTGGCGCTGGTGAAGCTGTCACTGTTGCCTATGATGGTCGTGTGACTGTTGTGGCTGCTGGTAACATCGCTGTTGGTGCTGCTGTGTCGTCCAACAACGCTGGTAAAGCGATTACCGCTACGACAGGCCATGTGATCCTTGGCTATGCCCAAGAAGCTGGTGTGTCTGGTCAGGTTATCACGATCAACCTGTCGCGCGCTGAAACCGCTGCCTAATCTAGTTAAATAAGGAATACTACAAATGGCTATGCTTACTCCGGGTGCAGTTCATATTGATGCGCCGCTGACCAACCTGACTATCGCTTTCCTGCAAGAATCGACTGGCTTTATCGCTGATCGCGTCTTCCCGAAAGTGTCGGTGTCGAAAAAGACTGACAAATACTACATCTACAACCGTGCGGACTTCAACCGTGTGGGTCAGGTGCAGGCCCGTGCGCCCCGTACACAAGCGCCGCGCGTTGGTATGTCGCTCTCGACCGATACCTATAGCACCGATGTCTTCTCGCTGGCTACCGATTTCGACTTTGAGACTCTGGCTAACGAAGATGCGGCTCTGGACATCCGCTCGGCTGGCGCTCAGATGCTGACAACCCAACTGCTGATTGACCGTGAAGTCAAGTGGGCTTCGACCTACTTCTCGGCTGGCGTGTGGGGTACTGATTGGGCTGGTGTTGCTTCGTCCCCGTCTGCTACACAAGTTATCCAGTGGTCGGACTACACGACTTCGACGCCGATCCAAGACGTTACGAAGATCATGCGTACCATCCAACTCAAGTCGGGCGGCTTCAAGCCCAACGTGATGGTTGTTGGTAAAGAAGTTCGTGATATTCTGGTCAACCACCCCACGATCCTTGCCCGCCTGAATGGTGGCGCTACTGTGACCAACACCGCTCTGGTGACGGATGCCAAACTGGCTGAAATCTTCGGCGTGGAAGACTTCATGGTTATGGAAACGGTGAAGAACACCGCTGCTGAAGGTCTGACGGAAGCTAACGCTTTCATCGGTGGCAAGTCGGTCGCGTTCTTCTATCGTCCTCGTGCTGCTGGTCTGATGGTTCCCTCGGCTGGCTACACCTTCACTTGGGATGATCTGGAAAACGCTTCGGGTTATGGTATTTCGATCAAGTCGTATCGTGGTGATTATCTCGCCATCGACGGCATTGCCGAAGTGCTGGAAGCCAACATGGCTTATGACCAGAAAGTGGTTTCGACCGATCTGGGCGGCTTCATCGCTACTGTTGTTGCCTAATTAAAAGGAGGGGAGAATGACCCGACAACTTCTCCCCTACTTCAATCCTTCCCGGCCAGTGTTTGTTAAACAAGATAACTTGCACTTGTCGGGTAAGTTTTGGAAGAAGGGCGACAGATACCCGTGGGACTTCTTCTCTGTCTCACATGACCGTATTCAACAAATGTTTTACAGTGACCAACTGTATCACGATGAAAGTCTTGAAGAAGATGCTGTTAAAAAGATTGCCATTGGTGATGGTCTAGATGACCTGACTATTGACCAACTGCACATCTTGGTTGACAACATCAACTTCAAAGTAAAGAGTAAGACAAAAACTGCAAAAGAGTTTCTGTTGAAGAAGTGTCCCAAACTTCCTAAAGATAGGGAACTTCAAATTCGTAAAATCCGTAGGTGGCGTTCTACTTACGGCGATATGGAAATCTGAGTAGAGGGCCTACCAACATGTCTTGGTCGTATGATCCAAATAACCTTAATACTACCTCTGCATCTGGTAGGCTCAATACTGTACGATTGATTATCGGTGACACAGATAGTTCTGATGAACTTGTTCAGAACGAAGAAATTGCATTTGCTCTGTCTCAAAGTAACGACAACGTGTACTATGCTGGTGCCTTGGTTTGTCGTTTGGTTGCTGCTAAGTTTAGCCGATTGGTTGACACTTCTCTTGATAATGCCATTAGTGCAAAGTACAGCACAAGGGCTAAACAGTATCAACAACTTGCTGTACAGATTGAAAATCAAGCCAAGAAGGCTTCCGGTAAATCCATTGGTGTCTTTGCTGGTGGTATCCTTCGTGGCGATATGTTTGAAGCTAACGAAGACCCTACACGGGTTCGTCCTGCTTTTGGTGTGAACCAGTTCGATAACGTAGAGGCAGGCGGTACATTTATCCCTGATCAACCTGATGGCATTTGATACATATACCCTAAACATGCTGCTTAAAGAGCATGGTACAAACATTACTCTCAGGAAACAAGACGAGAGTGCATACAACAATGACACTGGAACTATCACAACAACAGCTACAGACTATACAGTTAGGGCTTACTTCTTCGACTTCAAGATTGATGAAATCAACTCTGACTCTATCTTGAACGGTGATCGTCGTGTTGTTATCAGTTCCAAACTGACCAATGGCTCTGCAACCCCTAAACCTAATCCTACAGACCAACTTGTTAGTGGTGATGATCTTCTGGACATTATCAAAGTCTTTGAGGTTAGGTCTGGTGACAAGGTTCTGTTCTATACTGCACAAGTGAGGGATTGATATGGCACTAAACAGGGGTATTGGCGTATCTTTTACGGATAGGCTTCGTAAGGTACAACAAGATGTCGATGACATTAGAACCCTGTTCTTGAAGAACTTGGCAGAGGAAGTCATTAAGAGTTCTCCTGTAGATACGGGGACTTATGTAATGTCTCACAATGTGTCAGAAGTCTCTGCTGCTGGTCAATTCACAGGTAATATCCGATACATTGGCCCACCTAATCAAAACAAAGAGGCTATGCAATCAGAGGCTTTAGTAAAAGTCTTTGCTCAAATTGATAGTCTTCCTAAAGGTCAAACCAAAGTTAGCTTATCTAACAACTCTGCCCATGCTAACATTGTCGAGACAGGCGGTAAGAACTGGAATAAACCCGGATATTACATCTATGACACTGCCAAGAATAGGGTACCAATCCTATTTAAACAGGCTGAACAACAAGTGAAGGCAAGGTAATGACCATCATCAATAACCTCAGGGCTTGTCTTGATACACACCTTTCTGGTACTGTTGGGCTTCCCTCTATCGCAAGACAAAACGTCCCTTTCAAACCTACTAATGGCGTGTCTTACGTTAAGTCAACCTTTGTTCCCACTTCTGTTCGACCTGCTGTACGGGGTCTTAGCCCTCAAAAGCGGTATGATGGATTGTACACGGTTTTAATCTGCACTCCAGAAGGCCTAGGCTCTGGCGCTGGATACGACTACGCAGACCTTCTATTAGACAGATTCGCTGCTACAACAGACATCAGCTACACAGACCCATCGACAGAAGAAACCATCATTCTTTCTATTGATTACTCAGAAGTCAGGACAAGTTTCCTTGACGCCCCCTTCTACTGCACACCTGTTACCATTGCTTGGTACATTTATCACTGATAAAGGAAACTGAATGACAGAGAAGGTTTGCACTCGTTGTAAGATAAGTTTACCTTTGTCAGAGTATTCAAAACGAAAAGATATCAAGTCTGGCTTAAGTCCAAGGTGTAAAAAGTGCAGTAGTGATACACGACCCTCACGTGCAGGGAGTGAAAAGGTTGCAGATTACTGGCAGAAGTACTACTCTGAAAATTCTGACCGGCTTAACCAAAAATACCAAACCAACCCTAAAATAAGAGAATACCAACTAAACAGGTATCGGCAAAATACAGAAAAACTCAATAAGCAACACGAGGCTTATAGAAAAAGCAACCTAGATAAGTTTGCTGCCAAAGAGGCTAAAAGAAGGTCTAGGAAACTTAATGCAACACCACCTTGGTTAACCAAGATTCATCTCATAGAGATTGAAAATTTCTATTGGTTGGCTAAAGACTTGGAAACTGTTACAGGTCAAACATATCATGTTGACCACATCGTACCCCTTCAAGGAAAGACCGTGTGTGGACTTCATGTCCCTTGGAATCTCCAAGTCTTGCCTTCTGATATAAATCTTTCTAAAAACAATAGATTCAAGGATTAATAATATGCCTCTATCTCAAGGTAGCCGTTCTGGCCTCTCGTATGTTGCTGAAACAACTTTCGGCACGACCCCTGCTACGCCGTCTCTGATCCAACTTCCGTTCACGACACATTCGCTTGATCTGACTAAAGATCGTGTGACAGGTAATGACATTCAACCTGACCGTATGCCTCGCGTGGATCGTCATGGCAACCGTACTGCTTCAGGTGACATTGTTGCGGACCTTCGTAAAGCTGATTTTGATCCGTTCCTTGAATCGGCGTTTATGTCTACATTCTCGACCAATACCCTGAAGATTGGTACTACACCTAAGTCGTTCTCCATTGAAGATGCTGCTACAGACATTACTCAGTTCCGCCTGTTTACAGGTATGACTGTTTCGTCTCTGGCTGTTTCGATCAAGCCTAACCAAATGGTTACGGGTACGTTCAGCATGATTGGCAAGAATATGACAATCTCTGGTACGTCTGTTGACGCAGTTAAGACTGCCGCTTCGACTAACCAACCGTTTGACGCTTACTCTGGCACACTCAAGATTGCTGATGCTGGTGGTGTTCTGGCTTCGTCTGCTATCGTGACAGGTTTTGATTTCTCCATCAACAACGCTCTGGCTCCTACTTTTGTTGTTGGTGCGAATACAACTCCGCAACTTGAGTATGGCATGGCGACGGTTGAAGGTACGATTACTGCCTACTTTGAAGATGCTGCCCTGATTAACCGCTTCCTGAACGAAACTGCTACCGCTCTGGAAGTTTCTGTGGATGACCCCACTGGTTCTTCTGACTACACCTTCCTGTTCCCGCGAGTTAAGATCAATGGTGCCTCGGTTCCTGTTGACAATCCGACTTCGCGTATCATCACTCTGCCGTTTGTTGCTCTGTACGATACAACAGAAGCCACGAACATCAAACTTACACGCTCTGTGTAAGGCCTAATCCTCCTTGTGAGGTAGGGTGGGCTGGCTTGTCGGGGGTTGGCTCACCCGCTATGATTTCCCCGATAATATCACTGTAGATCATAAACTTAAAATATAACTTATAAGTCATAAATGAACACTTAAATACGCATATGCGTCATTTATGGCACATAAACTATCCCCACATAGGACATACCCGACATGGACCTTTCTAAACTGATCCCCACTGACGACACTATTGTTGTCACTCTGAAACACCCTCTGACTGAGGAAGCCCTTATCAAAGATGATGGTAAGGAAATGACGATTACTGTTTATGCCCCTCACTCTGCTACATATAAAGCCGTTGTGCATGAACAGACTAACAAGCGTATCCAGATGGCTTCTAAAGGCAAGAAGGTAACTTTTACTGCCGAAGACATCGAGGCTGCTACGCTTGACCTTTTGGCAAAGACTACCAAAGAGTGGAACATCCAACTTAATGGCAAGTCTCCTAAATTTTCTGTTGCTGAAGCTGTTGAACTTTACAGCAAACTCCCGTGGCTTAAGGCTCAGATTCTTGAAGCGCAAGAGGATTTCTCCGCTTTTTTGAAGGCTTAATCCTTGATCTAGAGGAATATGCAGAGTGGGATTTCAAACTCTCCATTCCTGACAAGAACGGCGTTACTGAGAGAGAACACTTACAAGAAGTGGAAAAGCAGTCTGGACGAACTCCATTAGCGTTCAGGGTCCAGAGTTCCCTGAGTTATTGGAATACGTCTGGGCTGCTTTTTTGTTGCTTAATCAGACCCGTGGTCAAGGTTTCAGTGGACCATTGCCTATCAGTTATCAAGAAATTGAGTGCTGGCAAAACTTAACACACAACAAACTGTTGCCTTGGGAAATTGAGGCAATAAAAAGACTTGATGCAATTTACTTGAGGGTTGTTAGCAAAAATGGCTGATCTTGTTATTACTACAGACTATTCTCAGGTCAATGATCTGAACAATGCCCTCAAGTCCACTGACACAATCTTTGTTAAAGCTGTTGATTCGATTGTTCGAGAGAGTAACCGTTTCAACCGAGTTAATAAAATTCTTGCTAAGACTACAGAAGAAACTCTTGCTGTTGTTAGTAAAGCAGAAGAAATTGTTGCTGCAAAGATTCAGAAAGAGACTGACAAACGTGAAAAAGCAAGGAAAAGGGAAGCAGACGCTGCTGAACGAGAAGCTAAACGTATTGAGGCTGCTGCAAAGAAGGCTGCTGATGCAGAGGCTAAAGTGATTGCTGCACAAGAGGCTGCTGCACAAAAAGCTGCACAAAAGTCCGCGACTAACCGTGCTGAAACAGCTTTCTCCCTTGGTATGCAAAAAGCTGGCGAAATTGCTAAACAAGAGCAAGAGATTGAACGTCTTCGTCAGAAGTATGACAAAATCTATGCAGCTTCGCGTCTGTATGAATCTTCTCTTGAAGAACTTAACCGCGCACATATGCTTGGGGTCACTTCTGTTAAACAACATGAAGCGGCTGTTGAACAACTCAACATGGAGTATCAACAGTTTGCAAGTTCTGCTGAAGGTGCCTATATTGCCAACAATCGTTTCAGTCAGCATATGAATGAGACTGGCAGAGGTCTGAACAACTTTGGTTTTGTTGCACAACAAGTTGGCTATCAGGTTGGTGACTTTTTTGTCCAAGTTCAATCTGGAACAAATGCTTTTGTTGCTTTTGGACAACAGGCTACACAGCTTGCAGGCTTGATCCCCGGTATTGGCGGGGCTATTGCTGGTATCGGCATTTCTATTGCAACAGCTTTCTTATCTGCATATACTAGAACAAGTGAAGCAGTTGAAGAAGCTAAAAACTACAAAACCGTTCTTGAAGATATTTCAAATGCAACACAAGATTTGACGCTTCAAAGATTGTC
>Ga0255269_1000114_pt1 | contig 15660 bp, 29 predicted proteins | sample AtltaT_33_FD_183664 | JGI IMG/M metagenome (GOLD analysis project Ga0255269, IMG submission 183664) | Metatranscriptome of freshwater microbial communities from Altamaha River, Georgia, United States - Atl_Yuk_RepC_8h (Metagenome... | ecosystem: Environmental > Aquatic > Freshwater > River... | reverse complement strand
GACTGCTGCACGGGAAAGCGCCGATCAGGCCGCCGCTTCCACTGACGCGTCCTTCTTGGCGCGGGCCGGCTTCTTCGCCTCGCCCTCGGCGTCGGCCGCCGGTTCCGGACGGTCGAGCAGTTCGATCAGCGCCATCGGCGCGTTGTCGCCCTTGCGGAAACCAAACTTCAGGATGCGCAGATAGCCGCCGTTGCGCTGGGCGTAGCGCGGGCCCAGTTCGTCGAACAGCTTCACCACCATGTCGCGGTCGCGCAGGCGGTTGAACGCGAGACGGCGGTTGGCGAGCGAGGGCGACTTGCCGAGCGTGATGATCGGCTCGACGACGCGGCGCAGCTCCTTTGCCTTCGGGAGCGTGGTCTTGATGATCTCGTGCTTCAGCAGCGAGTTCGTCATGTTGCGCAGCATGGCCAGACGATGGCTGCTGGTGCGGTTGAGCTTACGTAAGCCGTGACGGTGACGCATGGTTCGTTCCCTTAATCAGGGATGGGCGCTGACGCACCCACCCTTTCCTTAGACTTTTTCCAGACCGACGGGCGGCCAGTTCTCGAGCTTCATCCCCAGCGTGAGGCCACGGGAGGCGAGCACTTCCTTGATCTCGTTGAGCGACTTGCGGCCGAGATTGGGGGTCTTGAGCAGTTCCGTCTCGGTGCGCTGGATGAGATCGCCGATGTAGTAGATGTTCTCGGCCTTGAGGCAGTTCGCCGAACGCACCGTGAGTTCGAGATCGTCGACCGGACGCAGCAGAATCGGATCGATCTGCGTCGCCTTGCGCTCTTCGATCTGCGGCGACATGCCCTTCAGATCGGCGAACACGGAGAGCTGCTCGACCAGGATGCGGGCGGCGTAGCGCACCGCTTCTTCCGGCTCGATCGCGCCGTTCGTCTCGATGTCCATCACCAGCTTGTCGAGGTCGGTACGCTGCTCGACGCGCGCGGACTCCACCGAATAACTCACGCGACGCACCGGGCTGAACGAGGCGTCCAGCATGATGCTGCCGACCGTGCGGCCTTCGTCGGCGCTCTTGCGCGTGGTCGCGGCGACGTAGCCGCGGCCCTGCTCGATCTTGATCTGCATGTCGAGCTTGCCGCCGGGGGCGATGTGCGCGATCACGTGATCCGGGTTGATGATCTCGACGTCGTGCATCGGCTCGATATCACCCGCCGTCACCACGCCTTCACCCGACTTCTTGAGGGTGAGCATCGCCTCGTCGCGGTTGTGCATGCGGAACACCATGCCCTTCAGGTTGAGCAGGATGTCCACGACGTCTTCCTGCACGCCGTCGATGGTCGAATACTCGTGCAGAACGCCGGCGATCTTCACTTCGGTCGCGGCGTATCCGGGCATCGACGACAGCAGCGTGCGGCGGAGGGCATTGCCGAGCGTGTGGCCGTAGCCGCGCTCGAACGGCTCCATCGTCAGCTTCGCGTGGAACGGCGAAATGTTTTGAACATCGATGATGCGAGGCTTCAGAAAGGCGCTGCTTGCCATAGGTTCGATACCTCTCGAGGATTACTTCGAGTACAGCTCGACCACGAGCGACTCGTTGATGGTGGACGGCAGCTCGGAGCGCTGCGGCCGCGCCTTGAAAGTACCCTTGAGCGCCTTGGTGTCGACTTCGATCCACTCGGGGAAGCCGCGCGATTCCGCCGCTTCCGCCGCACCCTTGATGCGCAGCTGGTCCTTCGCCGCCTGGGTGACTTCGACGACGTCGCCCGGCCGGCACTGGAAAGACGGGATGTTGACCCGCTTGCCGTTCACCAGGATGCCGTTGTGGCGCACGATCTGGCGCGCTTCGGTGCGCGAGGCGCCGAAGCCCATGCGATAGGCGACCGAATCCAGACGGCCTTCGAGAGCCTGCAGCAGGGACTCGCCGGTCACGCCCTTGGAGGCGGCGGCTTCCTTGTAAGTCTTGCGGAACTGACGCTCGAGGATGCCGTAGATGCGGCGCAGCTTCTGCTTCTCGCGCAGCTGCACGCCGTAACCGGACAGCCGCGAGTTCTTCTGCCCGTGCTGGCCGGGCGGATAGTTGCGGCGCTCGATCGCGCACTTGTCAGTAAAGCACTTCTCCCCTTTCAGGAAGAGCTTTTCGCCTTCGCGGCGGCACTGGCGGCACTTCGGGTCGAGATTTCTTGCCACTCTCGCGCTCCTTTAAATACGACGCTTTTTCGGCGGACGGCAGCCGTTGTGCGGCACCGGGGTCACGTCCGAAATGCTGGTGATCTTGAAACCGACGGCGTTCAGCGCGCGCACGGCCGACTCACGGCCGGGGCCGGGGCCCTTGATGCGCACTTCGAGGTTCTTCACGCCGGACTCCTGGGCGAGACGGCCGGCCTGCTCGGCGGCCACCTGAGCGGCGAACGGCGTGCTCTTGCGCGAGCCCTTGAAGCCGTTGCTGCCCGACGTCGCCCACGAGAGCGCGTTGCCCTGGCGGTCGGTGATGGTGATGATGGTGTTGTTGAAGGACGCGTGAACGTGCGCGATGCCTTCCGCGACGTTCTTCTTGACCTTCTTGCGCACCCGGGTGCTTGCTTTCGCCATGGTCTAGGCTGCCTTATGCTGTCGTGCCTTTGAGGATCTTCACCGCGGCCTTGCGCGGGCCCTTGCGCGTGCGCGCGTTGGTGCGCGTGCGCTGACCGCGGACCGGCAGGCCGGCGCGGTGGCGCTTGCCACGCCACGTTCCGAGGTCCATGAGCCGCTTGATGTTCATCGACGTCTCGCGGCGCAGGTCGCCTTCGATCGTGTACTTCGCCACCTGCTCGCGCAGCTTGTCCATCTCGGTATCGGACAAGTCTTTCATCTTCGTGGTGTATCCCACGCCGGCGGCGGCGCAGATCAAGCGCGCGCGGCTGCGGCCGATGCCATAGATCGCGGTCAGCGCGATTTCGGCATGCTGGTGATTCGGGATGTTTACGCCACCTATCCTGGCCATGTGTTACCCCAAAAACGTAAAACCGGAAATTGTATCGTTCGGCACGCTGCCCCGTCGGGGAATCAGCCCTGCCGCTGCTTGTGGCGCGGATCCTTGCTGCAGATCACCCGCACCACGCCCTTGCGCTTGATCACTTTGCAGTTACGGCAAATCTTCTTCACCGATGCCAGCACTTTCATGTTTCTTCCTTTATTGCCTGCAGTCCTAGTCCCCCGCGATCTGCCGGGGTTCCGGGCCTCACCCGCCGAGGCCCCGTCCTTATTTCGCGCGGAACACGATCCGCCCGCGGGTGAGATCGTACGGCGTCAGTTCCACCGTCACCTTGTCCCCCGGCAGGATCCGGATGTAGTGCATCCGCATCTTGCCGGAAATGTGTCCAAGCACCACGTGCCCGTTTTCGAGCTTCACCCTGAACGTCGCATTCGGCAGGGTCTCCACGATCTCGCCCTGCATCTGTATCGTGTCTTCTTTAGACATGACTTAGCGTGAGGGGAACATACCACCCTTGAAATTCGCCTTCTTGAGCAGGCTTTCATACTGGTGCGACATCACATATGCCTGCACCTGGGCCATGAAGTCCATGGTCACCACCACGATGATCAGCAGACTCGTGCCGCCGAAGTAGAAGGGCACGTTCTTCCAGACGATCAGGAACTCCGGCAGCAGACACACCAGCGTCACGTAGACCGAGCCGGTCAGCGTCAGCCGCATCATGATCTTCTCGATGTAGCGGGCGGTCTGTTCACCGGGACGGATGCCGGGAACGAAGGCGCCGCTCTTCTTCAGGTTGTCCGCCGTCTCCTTCGGATTGAAGACGAGGGCCGTGTAGAAGTAGCAGAAGAAAATGATCGCTGACGCATACAGCAGCGTGTAGATCGGCTGGCCGGGATGCAACGTCGCCGCCACGTCCTTCAGCCACGCGAGGTTCTCGTTCGCGCCGAACCATCCCACCAGCGTCGCCGGGAACAGGATGATGCTCGAGGCGAAGATCGGCGGAATCACACCCGCCATGTTGAGCTTGAGCGGCAGATGCGAGGTCTGCCCGCCGTAAACCTTGCGGCCGACCTGACGCTTCGCGTAATTCACCAGTATCTTGCGCTGGCCGCGCTCGACGAAACACACGAAGGCGGTGACTGCGATCACCAGCGCGAAGATGAACAGCACCACCGGAATCGAGAAGGCGCCGGTCCGCGCGAGTTCCAGCGTGCCACCGACCGCCTGCGGGAACCCGGCTGCGATACCCGCGAAAATGATCAGCGAAATGCCGTTGCCGATGCCACGCTCGGTGATCTGCTCGCCCAGCCACATCAGGAACATCGTCCCGGTCACCAGCGTCAGCATCGCGGTGATGCGGAACGTCAGGCCCGGATCGACCACCAGCCCCGGCTGCGACTCGAGGGCGATTGCGATGCCCATGCCCTGGAACAGCGCGAGCACGGCGGTGCCGTAGCGCGTGTACTGCGTGATCTTGCGCCGGCCCGACTCGCCTTCCTTCTTCAGCGCTTCCAGCGTCGGCGACACGACCGTCATGAGCTGCATGATGATCGAGGCCGAGATGTAGGGCATGATGCCCAGCGCGAAGAGCGAGAAGCGCGACAGCGCGCCGCCCGAGAACATGTTGAACATGTCCAGGATGCCGCCGCGCTGCGAGCGGAACAGTTCCGCCAGCTGCGCCTGGTCGATGCCCGGCACCGGGATGTACGACCCGATGCGGTATACGATCAGCGCTCCGAGAAGGAACAGCAGGCGACGCTTGAGGTCGCCCAGCTTCCCGGAACTCAGCAGTGTGTCGTTGACAGCCAAGGTCACTCAGCCTTTGCGGTAGCCTGCTTCTTGGGGAGCTTGCGGGGCCGCTCGACTTCGACCGGCAGCTCGAAACTGCCGCCGGCGGCTTCGATCGCCGCACGCGCACCCTTGGTGATCCCGATGCCCTTCAGCACGACCTTGCGCTTCAGTTCACCGGCGAGGATCACTTTCGCGCCCAGCGCGAGCGTGGGCACCACGCCGGCGAGCTTGAGCGTCGCGAGATCGATCGTGTCGGCCTTCAGCTTCTGGAGCTGGTCGAGACGGACTTCCGCCGTGCGATCCTGCGTCAGCGAACGGAAACCGCGCTTCGGCAGACGACGCTGCAGCGGCATCTGGCCGCCCTCGAAGCCGACCTTGTGGAAGCCACCCGCGCGGGACTTCTGACCCTTGTGGCCGCGACCGGCCGTCTTGCCGAGGCCGGACCCGATGCCGCGACCCACGCGCTTTTTCGCGTGCTTCGCGCCGCGGGCCGGTTTGAGATTATTGAGCTGCATTTATCCCTCGCACTTCAGCAGGTACGACACCGCGTTGATCATGCCGCGGTTGGACGGCGTGTCGAGCACTTCCACGGTGTGGTTGAGCCGGCGCAGGCCGAGGCCGCGCACGGACTGGCGGTGCTCGGGCCGCGTGCCGATCAGGCTTTTGACCAGCGTGACCTTGATTTTCTTGCCTTGAGCCATTGCGCTTACTCCGTGAGCTGCTCGACCGTCAGGCCGCGCTTCGCCGCGATGCCCGCCGGGGTGTTCATGGCGAGCAGCCCGTTGAGCGTCGCACGCACCACGTTGTACGGGTTCGTCGAGCCTAGGCACTTCGCCAGGATGTTGGTCACGCCCATGACTTCGAGCACCGCCCGCACCGGACCGCCGGCGATGATGCCGGTGCCTTCCGAGGCGGGAGACATGTAGACGCGAGCGGCGCCGTGACGGCCGACCACCACGTGCTGCAGCGTGCCGTTCTTGAGCGGAATCTTGACCATCTTGCGACGGGCTTCGTCCATCGCCTTCTGCACGGCGACCGGCACTTCGCGCGCCTTGCCCTTGCCCATGCCGATGCCGCCATCGCCATCACCGACCACGGTCAGCGCGGCGAAACCCATGATGCGGCCGCCCTTCACCACCTTGGTGACGCGGTTGATCGCAACCATCTTTTCGCGCAGGCCGTCGTTGCGTTCTTCGCCGGTCTGCATCTTGCCTGCTTGCATTTTTGCCATGACGTATCCCGTCTAGAACTTGAGACCGGCTTCGCGCGCCGCTTCCGCGAGTGCCTTGATGCGGCCGTGGTACCGATAGCCGGAGCGGTCGAAAGCCACCGCTTCGATGCCGAGCTGCTTCGCCTTTTCGGCGATGCGCTTGCCGACCTCGGCTGCCGCCTTCACGTTGTTCGCGACCTTGTCGCCGCGCACGCCCTTCTCGGCGGTCGACGCGCTCGCGAGGACCTTGCCGCCCGACGCATCGATGACCTGGGCGTAGAGGTGGCTGTTCGAACGGTGCACCGAGAGCCGCACCGCCTTCAGTTGGGCGATCTTCACGCGCGTCTGTTTCGCGCGCCGCATCCGTGCTTCGTACTTGTCACTCATGTCTCACCGCCTACTTCTTCTTGGTTTCCTTGAGCACGATGCGCTCATCCGCATAGCGCACGCCCTTGCCCTTGTACGGCTCGGGGCTGCGATAGCGGCGCACTTCGGCCGCGACCTGTCCGACGAGCTGCTTGTCCACACCCTTGATCAGGATCTCGGTCTGGGTGGGCGTTTCGGCCTTGATGCCTTGCGGCAGCTGATGCACGACCGGGTGCGAGAAGCCGAGGGTGAGATTCAACTTGTCGCCCTGGGCCTGGGCACGATAGCCCACGCCGACGAGCTGCAGCTTCTTCTCGAATCCCTTGGTGACGCCGTTCACCATGTTCGCGACCAGCGCGCGCAGAGTGCCCGACATCGCCTTCGCCTGGCGGGAATCGTCGGCGACCTTGATCTCCAGACGGTTCTCGACTTTCTCGATCTTCACGTTCGGCGCGATGCGCTGCGTGAGCGTGCCGAGCGGGCCCTTCACCGAAATCTCGTCCGCCTTCAACTGCACTTCGACTTTTTCCGGCAGCGGCACCGGGTATTTGGCTATCCGTGACATTCGATGTTCTCCCGGATCAGGCGACGATGCACAGCACTTCGCCGCCGACGCCCATGCCGCGCGCCTTGCGATCGGTCATCACGCCTCTCGACGTGGACACGATGGCGATACCGAGACCGTTCATGACTTTCGGCACTTCCTTGCTCGGCTTGTAGACGCGCAGTCCCGGACGGCTGATGCGCTCGATCTTCTCGATCACGGGACGGCCCGCGTAATACTTCAGGCTGATCTCGAGTTCCGGCCGGCCGTCGTTCGGACGCACCGCGAAATCCTCGATATACCCCTCATCCTTCAGCACCTTGGCGATCGACGCCTTGAGCTTGGAAGCGGGCATCGCCACCGACTGTTTTTCCGACTTCTGCGCATTACGGATGCGCGTCAGCATGTCGGAGATGGGGTCACTCATACTCATGCAATCGTCTCCTGCTTTCCAGGCTTACCAGCTCGCTTTGATCACGCCGGGGATTTCGCCGCGCATCGCAATATCGCGCAGCTTGCCGCGGGCCAGTCCGAACTTGCGGAACACACCACGCGGACGGCCGGTCAGCTTGCAGCGGTTGCGCAGACGGACCGGCGAGGCGTTCCGCGGCAGCTTCTGCAGTTTCAACCGGGCCTCGTAGCGCTCTTCCGGCGCGAGTTTCTGGTTATTGACGATCGCCAGAAGCTCCGTACGCTTGTCGGCGAATTTCTTCACCGTATCGCGACGTTTCTGCTCACGGTTGATCAAAGACAGCTTGGCCATATCGATCCTCAGTTCCTGAACGGAAATTTGAATGCCGCGAGCAGCGCCTTCGCCTCAGCGTCGGTTTTCGCCGTCGTGGAAATCGTGATGTTCATGCCCCGGATCGCGTCGATCTTGTCGTACTCGATCTCCGGGAAAATGATCTGTTCCTTGACGCCCATGTTGTAGTTGCCGCGGCCGTCGAAAGACTTGCCCGAGATGCCGCGGAAGTCGCGGATGCGGGGCATCGCCACGTTCACCAGGCGGTCAAGGAATTCGAACATCCGCGCGCCGCGCAGCGTCACCTTGCAGCCGATCGGGTAGCCTTCGCGAATCTTGAAGGTCGCCACCGACTTACGCGCCTTGGTAACGAGCGGCTTCTGACCGGCGATCTTGGTCATGTCGCCGACCGCGTGCTCGAGGATCTTCTTGTCGTTGACCGCTTCGCCCACGCCCATGTTCAGCACGATCTTGTCGAGGCGCGGCACCTGCATCACGCTCTTGTAGCCGAACTGATCGGTGAGGGATTTGACGACGGTGTCCTTGTAGAACGTCTGCAGACGCGCCGGCGCCTTGGGACGGGCCGGTTTGCCGGCAGCAGCCTTGGGCGCGGCGGCGGACTTGTCGCCGCCCTTCGCTTCCTTGCCGCCCTTGGCTTCCTTGGCCGGCTTGGCTTTCTTGGTGTCTTTCGCTTCGCTCATGCGTCAACCACTTCGCCGTTGGACTTGAAATAGCGCACGCGGCGGCCGTCTTCCAGCGTCTTCACGCCGACACGATCGGCCTTGCTCGCCGCCGCGTTGTAGAGCGCCACGTTGGAGATGTGCAGCGGCATCTCGCGATCGACGATCCCGCCCTGCACGCCCTTCATCGGATTGGGGCGCACGTGCTTCTTGACGCGGTTTGCGCCCTCGACCACGACGCGTTCGGCGTCGATCACGCGCAGCACCGTGCCGCGCTTGCCGCGGTCCTTGCCGGTCAGCACGACGACGTCGTCGCCCTTCCTGATTTTCAGTTTCGCTTTCGCCATGACCATTCCTTTACAGCACTTCCGGTGCGAGCGAGACGATCTTCATGAAGCGCTCGGTACGCAGTTCGCGGGTCACCGGTCCGAAGATACGGGTGCCGATCGGCTCGAGTTTCTGGTTGAGCAGCACGGCGGCGTTGCCGTCGAACTTGAGGACGGAGCCGTCCTGGCGACGCACGCCCTTGGCGGTGCGCACCACCACGGCGTTGTAGATCTCGCCCTTCTTCACGCGACCGCGGGGGGCGGCGTCCTTGACGCTGACCTTGATCACGTCGCCGATGCCGGCGTAACGACGCTTGGAGCCGCCGAGTACCTTGATGCACATGACCGCGCGCGCACCGGTGTTGTCAGCCACATCCAAAATGGACTGCATTTGAATCATGATCTCATCTCGCTTGTCACATCTTCCCCAACTTAGCCGCAGGTCGCACGGCCAGTATTGGAGCCCGTCCGGGTCGGTCGCATCGCGCCAGAGTAGGCGTGCTGCGCTGGTATTCGGTGCTTTCCGCGGTGCGCCGGAACCGGCCTACGCGGAAAAGCCCGGCATTATATGTGCTCGGCCCGCTCCGCGCAAGCGGTGCGGGCCGATTTGCATCAGACCGTGCGTGCCTTCTCGATCAGGCGGGCGACGCGCCACGATTTCGTCTTGGAGATCGGACGGCATTCCTCGATCAGGACGAGGTCGCCCTCGTGGAACTCACCCTTCTCGTCGTGCGCGTGGTATTTCTTCGAGCGGGTGACGATCTTGCCGTAAAGCGGGTGCTTCACGCGGCGTTCGACCAGCACGGTCACCGTGTTCTGCATCTTGTCGCTCACCACCCGGCCGGTCAGGGTGCGCCCGTTCGTGCCGGACTCTTTCTCTGCTGCTTCGCTCATGCGTGCACCTTAGCCCTTCTGCGCCAGCACGGTGCGCACGCGCGCGATGTCGCGGCGCACTTTCCGGATCTGGCTGGTGTTGGTCAGCTGCTGCGTCGCCTTCTGCATGCGCAGGGAGAACTGCGCGCGCAACAGGGATTGCAGCTCCTGCTGCAGTTCGTCGGGGGTCTTGCCCTGCAATTCCTTGGCATTCATCGCTTTATGCTCCCACCTGACGCACGACGAAAGTCGTCGCGATCGGCAGCTTGGCCGCCGCGAGGCGGAACGCTTCCTTCGCCATGCCTTCGTCGACGCCGTCCATTTCGTACAGCATCTTGCCCGGCTGGATTTCGGCGACCCAGTACTCCGGATTGCCCTTGCCGTTACCCATCCGCACTTCGGCCGGTTTCTGCGAAATCGGCTTGTCCGGGAAAATGCGGATCCAGATCCGGCCGCCGCGCTTGATGTGACGCGTCATCGCACGACGCGCCGCCTCGATCTGGCGCGCGGTCAGACGGCCGCGACCGATCGCCTTGAGCCCGAACTCGCCGAAGCTCACCTTGTTGCCGCGGGTCGCGATGCCCTTGTTGCGGCCTTTTTGTTCCTTGCGGTATTTACGTCTGGCTGGCTGTAGCACGCTTGGCTCCTGTCCTGGGTCCTGCCGGGCGGCGCGGTTTCTTCGGCGCCGGGGCCTCGGTCTCGGGGGCGGCCGGGGCCGCGATTGCAGTGGGGTCGTTGCGGTTCGTGATCTCGCCCTTGAACACCCACACCTTGATGCCGATGACGCCGTAGGTCGTCTTGGCTTCCGAGAATCCGTAATCGATGTCGGCGCGCAGCGTGTGGAGCGGCACGCGACCTTCGCGATACCACTCGGTACGCGCGATCTCGATACCGTTCAGACGGCCGGCGCTCATGATCTTGATGCCCTGCGCGCCGAGACGCATGGCGTTCGTGATCGCGCGCTTCATCGCGCGGCGGAACATGATGCGCTTCTGGAGCTGCTGGGCGATCGAGTCGGCGATGAGCTGGGCGTCGAGTTCGGGCTTGCGCACTTCCTCGATGTTGACGTGCACCGGCACGCCGAGCATCTTCTGCAACCGCGCCTTCAGCGACTCGATGTCCTCACCCTTCTTGCCGATGACGACGCCGGGACGGGCGCTGAACACCGTGATGCGGGCGTTCTTGGCCGGACGCTCGATTACCACACGCGAGACGGCGGCGTGAGCGAGCTTCTCCTTCAGATACTCGCGTACCTTGATGTCTTCCAGGAGCATGTCCGGGAAGGCCTGGTTGTTCGCGTACCAGCGCGAAGCCCAGTTGCGGTTGACCGCCAGACGAAAACCGGTCGGATGTATTTTCTGACCCATGCTATTTCCTTCCGTCGCCGACAGCCACGAAGATGTGGCAGCTCGGCTTCAATATGCGGGCACCGCGGCCCTTGGCGCGTGCGGCGAAACGCTTGAGCACCGGCCCTTTTTCGACGCAGATGTGAGTCACTTTCAACTCGTCGATGTCGGCGCCGTCGTTGTGCTCGGCATTCGCGATGGCGGACTCGAGCACCTTGCGGATGATCGTTGCCGCCTTCTTGGGCGAGAACTGGAGCAGGGCCAGCGCCTTGTCCACCGGCTTGCCGCGGATCTGGTCGGCGACGAGCCGGCCCTTCTGGGCCGACAGGCGCACGCCGCGCAGTTGTGCAGTCGTATTCATCGTCTATTCCTCGCTTACTTGCCCGACTTCTTGTCGCCCGCGCCGCCCGTCTTCGAGTGGCCCTTGAAGGTGCGGGTGTGCGAGAACTCGCCGAGCTTGTGCCCGACCATGTTCTCGGTCACGTACACCGGAATGTGCTGCCTTCCGTTGTGCACGGCGATGGTGAGCCCCACGAAATCGGGCAGGATGGTCGAACGGCGAGACCAGGTCTTGATCGGACGCTTGTCGGATGCTGCGCGCGCTTTTTCGATCTTCACGAGCAGGTGATTGTCGACGAACGGGCCCTTCTTAACGGAACGTGCCATGCTTTACCTCTTACCCCGTGGTCTTCGCGTTGCGACGGCGCACGATCATGCTGCTCGTACGCTTGTTCTTGCGCGTCTTGTAGCCCTTCGTGAGCACACCCCACGGGCTCACCGGGTCCTGGGCGGCTGCGGTGCGACCCTCGCCACCACCGTGCGGGTGGTCGATCGGGTTCATCGCGACGCCGCGCACCGTCGGGCGCTTGCCGCGCCAGCGCACGCGACCGGCCTTGCCGATCGATTCGAGGGAATGCTCCTCGTTGCCGACTTCACCGATGGTGGCGCGGCAGTTGACGTGCACCTTGCGGATTTCGCCGGAACGCAGACGGAGCTGCGCGTAATCGCCTTCACGGGCGAGCAGCTGCACCGACGTGCCGGCCGCGCGCGCGAGCTGCGCGCCCTTGCCGGGCATCATCTCGATGCAGCAGATCGTCGTGCCGACGGGGATGTTGCGCAGCGGCAGCGCGTTGCCGGGCTTGATCGGCGACTCGGACCCGCTCATCAGCGTCATGCCGGCCGACACGCCGCGCTGGGCGATGATGTAGCGACGCTCGCCGTCGGCGTACACCAGCAGCGCGAGGTGGGCGCTGCGGTTCGGGTCGTATTCGAGGCGCTCGACGCGGGCCGGGATGCCGTCCTTGTTGCGCTTGAAGTCGACGATGCGGTAGTGCTGCTTGTGACCGCCGCCGTTGTGACGCATCGTGATACGGCCGTGCGCGTTGCGACCGGCCGTCTTCGATTGCGGCTCGACGAGACTCGCGACGGGAGCGCCCTTGTGCAGCTCGGGCGTCACGACCTTGACGAGGCCGCGGCGTCCGGGCGAAGTCGGTTTGACTTTGACCAGCATTACTTGGTCTCCCCTTCGGCGAAGTTGATCTCCTGCCCCGGCTTCAGGCAGACGTAGGCTTTCTTCCAGTGGTTGCGGCGGCCGATGAAGCGACCGAACCGCTTCTCCTTGCCGCGCACGTTGGTGACTTTCACCGACTCGACTTCGACCTTGAACATCATTTCCACGGCAGCCTTGATTTCCGGCTTGGTGGCGTCGGAGGCGACGCGGAAGATCACCTGCTCGTGCTTGTCGGCCACCCACGTGCTCTTCTCGGAGACGACGGGGGCGAGCAGCACCTGCAGCAGGCGCTCCTGTTGTTGCGGACTCGGCGTGGCGGGGGCGTTCATGCCAGCATCTCCTCGATCTTGGCGACCGCGCCTTTGGTCAGCAGCACCTTCGTGTGGCGGATGAGGCTCACGGGGTCGGCGCCGCTCACGGTCACGACGTTCACGTTCGGCAGGTTGCGCGACGACAGCCACAGATTGGAGTCGATCGCATCGGTGACGATCAGCACGTTATCGAGGCCCATGCCCTTCAGCTTCTGCGCGAGCAGCTTGGTCTTCGGCGCTTCGAGCGTGAAGCCGTCGACGACCGCGAGGCGGTCTTCGCGGGCGAGCTGCGAGAGGATGGACGACACGCCGGCGCGATACATCTTCTTGTTCAGCTTCTGGCTGAAGTTCTCGTCGGGCGAGTTCGGGAAAATGCGACCACCGCCGCGCCACAGCGGGCTCGACGACATACCGGCGCGGGCGCGGCCCGTGCCTTTCTGGCGCCACGGCTTGGCGGTCGTGTGGCTCACCGTGCCGCGGTCCATTTGCGCGCGGGTGCCGCGGCGCGCATTCGCCATGTAGGCGGTGACGACCTGGTGGATGAGCGCTTCGTTGTAGGCGCGACCGAAGGCCGCGTCCGAGGCGGTGACCTTGGCGGTCGCCTGCCCCTGCTCGTTGATCAGTGAAAGTTCCATGTTGCCCCCGCCTATTTCGCCTTGCCGGCGGGCTTGGCCGCCGACCTGGGAGCCCGCTTCGCGGGTAAGACCATCAGATTGCCGCCACGCGAGCCGGGAACAGCGCCGCGGATGAGCAGCAGCTGCCGTTCGGCGTCGATGCGCACGATCTGCAGGTTCTGGACGGTGCGGTTCGCAGCGCCCATGTGGCCCGGCATCTTCTTGCCGGGGAAGACCCGGCCCGGGTCCTGCGCCATGCTGATCGAACCCGGTTTGTTGTGCGACACGGAGTTACCGTGGCTCGCGCGGTTCGACGAGAAGTTGTGGCGCTTGATGACGCCGGCGAAGCCCTTGCCGTGAGAGACGCCGCTCACGTCGACGTACTGGCCGACGGCGAAGACGTCCGGACCGACGGCGGCGCCCGGCTTGAGATTGGCGACTTCCTCGGCGGAAGCGCGGAATTCGCGCAGCGTGCTGCCCGCTTCCACACCGGCCTTGGCGTAGTGACCGGCGGCAGCCTTGTTCACGCGGGTCGCACGGCGCTTGCCGTACGCCACCTGAATGGCGGAGTAACCGTCGGAGTCCGGCGTCTTGACCTGCGCGACGCGGTTGTTGGATACATCGACCACGGTCACCGGAATGGAATCGCCATCGTCGGTGAACACGCGGGTCATGCCGACCTTGCGGCCCAGCAATCCTATGCTCATATCGTTGCCCTTTTTGCAAAGGTGCCGACTACAATTGGTCGGCGGTGTTTACTGCGTGAGGGGTGAGGAGCGAGGCGAAACGCCGTTACTCCTGACTCCTGACTCCTTACTTCTGACTGCTCTTTACAGCTTGATCTCGACGTCCACGCCAGCCGGCAGATCGAGCTTCATCAGCGCGTCGACCGTCTTGTCCGTGGGATCGATGATGTCCATCAGGCGCAGGTGCGTGCGGATCTCCAGCTGGTCGCGCGACGTCTTGTTGACGTGCGGCGAACGCAGGATGTCGAAACGCTGCTTGCGCGTCGGCAGCGGAACCGGCCCTTTGACCACGGCGCCGGTACGCTTTGCCGTATCCACGATTTCCAGCGCCGACTGATCGATGAGACGGTAGTCGAACGCCTTAAGGCGGATGCGGATTTTTTGACTTTTAACAGCCATCTTTGACCTCGTGAGGCGGGAAGCGGGAGGCGGGAGGCGCGCGGGTTCTTCACCCCTCACACCTCACTCCTCACACCTCTCGCATTCGTTACTCGATAATCTTCGCCACCACGCCGGCGCCGACGGTGCGGCCGCCTTCGCGAATCGCGAAACGCAGACCTTCTTCCATCGCGATCGGCTGAATCAGCGCCACTTCGATCGACACGTTGTCCCCAGGCATCACCATCTCCGTGCCCTTCGGCAGCTCGATCGAACCCGTCACGTCCGTCGTGCGGAAATAAAACTGCGGACGGTAACCGTTGAAGAACGGCGTGTGACGACCACCCTCGTCCTTCGACAGCACGTAAATCTCAGCCGTGAACTTCGTGTGCGGCGTGATCGAGCCCGGCTTCGCCAGCACCTGACCGCGCTCCACTTCTTCGCGCTTCGTGCCGCGCAGCAGAATCCCCACGTTGTCACCCGCCTGCCCCTGATCCAGCAGCTTGCGGAACATCTCGACACCCGTGCACACCGTCTTGACCGTCGGCTTCAGACCCACGATCTCGATCTCTTCACCCACCTTGATGATCCCGCGCTCCACACGACCGGTCACCACCGTGCCGCGGCCCGAGATCGAAAACACGTCTTCCACCGGCATCAGGAACGTGCCGTCCAGCGCGCGCTTGGGCTCCGGAATGTAGCTGTCCAGCGCCTCGGCCAGCTTCAGAATCGCGCCCTCGCCCAGATCGCCCTTGTCCCCTTCCATCGCCTTCAGCGCCGAACCAATCACGATCGGCGTCGTGTCGCCAGGGAACTCATACTTCGACAGCAGCTCACGGACCTCCATCTCGACGAGCTCCAAGAGCTCCTTGTCGTCGACCATGTCCGCCTTGTTCATGAACACCACGATATACGGCACACCCACCTGACGGGCGAGCAGAATGTGCTCGCGCGTCTGCGGCATCGGGCCGTCGGCCGCCGACACCACCAGAATCGCACCGTCCATCTGCGCCGCGCCCGTGATCATGTTCTTCACATAGTCGGCGTGACCAGGGCAGTCCACGTGCGCGTAGTGACGCTTCTCCGTCTCATACTCCACGTGCGCCGTGTTGATCGTAATACCACGCGCCTTCTCTTCCGGTGCCGCGTCGATCTGGTCGTAGGCCTTCGCCTCACCACCAAACTTCTTCGACAGCACCGTCGTGATCGCCGCAGTCAGCGTGGTCTTGCCATGATCCACGTGACCAATCGTCCCTACGTTCACGTGCGGCTTGGTCCGCTCAAACTTGCCCTTGGCCAT
>Ga0255269_1000113_pt1 | contig 15678 bp, 13 predicted proteins | sample AtltaT_33_FD_183664 | JGI IMG/M metagenome (GOLD analysis project Ga0255269, IMG submission 183664) | Metatranscriptome of freshwater microbial communities from Altamaha River, Georgia, United States - Atl_Yuk_RepC_8h (Metagenome... | ecosystem: Environmental > Aquatic > Freshwater > River... | reverse complement strand
GGCGGGATCAGGATGCCCAGGCAGCCGCCAGCGGTGATGGCGCCGGCCGACATCTTGACGTCGTAGCCGGCCTTGAGCATGGCCGGCAAGGCCAGCAGGCCCATCAGCGTGACCACGGCGCCGACGATGCCGGTGGCGGTGGCGAAGACGGCGCAGGTGACCAGTGTGGCGACGCCCAGCGAACCGGGCACCCTGGCCAGTGCCAGGTGCAGGCTCTTGAACAGCTTCTCGATCAGGTTGGCGCGTTCCACCAGGTAGCCCATGAACACGAACAGCGGGATCGAGATCAGCACATCGTTGCTCATGACCGAGTAGGCGCGCTGCACCATCAGATCCAGGGTCTGCCTGGCAGCTCCGGCCGCAGTCTGGTCGCCCGAGTGGTAGGCGAAGAACGCGAACAGCATGCCCATGCCCATCAGCGTGAACGCGGTCGGGAAGCCGAGCATGATGGCGACCACCACCAGCGACAGCATCAGCAGGCCGTAATGGCCGTTGCTCATGGTGTCCACGCTCAACACCATGGTCAACGCGGCAAGCAGGATCAGCCCCATCAGGCTGAAGCCGAAACGGAGTTCTTTGCGGATTTTCATGCCTGGCCGCCTTTCTGCGCTTCCTGATGCACGACGAATTGATCCAGCGCCTCGATGTCGGCGTCCTTCACCTGCACCATGCCCTTGAGTTTTTCGACGTCCACTTCCTCCACGTCGTCGTCACGCGCTGGCCATTCACCGTCGCGGATACAGATGACACAGCGCACGATTTCCACCAGTCCCTGCAGCAGCAGGATGGCGCCGGAGAGCGGCAGCACAAACTTGAAGGGGTAGAGGGGCAGGGCATCGGCCGAGAAGGTCTGCTCCCGGATTGCCAGCGAGTCCTGCGCGAAGTTCCAGCCGGCCCAAGTCAACGCCACCACGCCAGGCAGGAAGAAGATGAAGTACAGCAGCAGGTCGACGCCGGCCTGGGTGCGCGGGCGGAAGAAGCCGTACAGCACATCGCCGCGCACATGGCCGTTCTTCGACAGGGTGTAGGCGCCCGCGCACATGAACAGCGTGCCGTAGAGCATGATCTGCACGTCTAGCACCCAGGCATGGGGCTTGTTCAACAGGTAGCGGGAAAACACTTCCCAGGAAATCAGCAGGGTCAGCAGAGCAGCGGTCCATGCGGCCAGTTTGCCCAGCCAGGTGGAGAGGCGGTCGACCGCCAGCAACAGGTTTTGCATGATGGGAAGCCTTGAAGCAAGGCAGGGGCACCTGCGTGTCCCCGCGACCAATGTCACATCGGGCCGATCAGCCCTTCTTGGCACCCTTGCCGAAGTAGTGGTTGTAGGCCATCTTGGAATCGACCGAGTAGTCGTTCTGCCACTGGCCCGCACGTTGGGCGAACTCGCGCTGCGAGTCGAGCACCTTCTTGAACATCGAGTTCTCGGCCGCCTTCTTCTCGATGGTCTTGTCCCAGGCGGCCAGCTGGGCGCGCAGGATGGCGTCAGGGGTCTTGTAGAACTTCACGCCCTGCTTCTTGAGCTCGACATAGTCCTTCGAGTTGCGTTCGATGGCTTTCCAGCTCATGTCGGCGCTGGCCGCCTGCACCGCGTAGTCGATGATGGAGCGCAGCTCCTGCGGCAGGGCGCGGTATTTCGGGCCGTTGAACAGGATCTCGAACTGCTCGCTGCTCTGGTGGAAGCTCTGCAGCATGCAGTTCTTGGCCACGTCGGGGAAGCCGAGCACTCGGTCGGACGAGGCGTTGTTGAACTCGGCTGCATCGATCAGGCCGCGGTCGAGCGCCGGCACGATTTCACCGCCCGGCAGGGGGTTGACCGCGGTACCCAGCTCGGTGAACACGTCGACGGCCAGGCCGACAGTGCGGAACTTCAGGCCCTTCATGTCCTCCACCTTGGCCACCGGCTTCTTGAACCAGCCCAGCGGCTGTGTGGGCATGGGACCGTACAGGAAGGTCTGCACGTCCATGTTCAGGCTCTTGTAGATTTCGGCCACCAGCTCCTTGCCGCCGCCATAGTTGTGCCAGGCCAGCACCATGTTGGAGTCCATGCCGAAGGCCGGGCCGGAGCCCCACAGCGCGAGCGCCGAGTTCTTGCCATACCAGTAGGCGATCACGCCATGGCCGCCGTCCAGCGTTCCCTTGCTCACCGCTTCCAGCAGCTGGAAGGCCGGCACCACCGAGCCGGCCGGGAGCACCTCGACCTTGAGTCGTCCGCCCGCCATGTCGTTGACCTTCTTGGCGAAGTCGTTGGCGTATTCGTGGAAGATGTCCTTGGCGGGCCAGGTGCTCTGGAAGCGCAGTGTCGTGGTCTGGGCCGATGCAATCATCGGTGCCGACATGGCACCAGCGGCCACGGCGGCGCCCTTGAGCAGGCCGCGGCGGGAAGTGGACTTCTTGGGTTCGTTCATTGCGCTTGTCTCCTTGTGTCGGTGAGGGGGAACACGAGGGACATCTCGCAATGAAGCGGCGCGCATGGGGCTGGGGGTTTCTACCGAGTGCCGCCCGCCCGTGCCTGAATAATATTGACGCGGCATTGAAATAAATTCATGTCGCATGCCTCCGGGCCGCTGCCCCGGATCTCAGTTGGCGCGGCAGATCTTGGGCATGTTGGTGCCGCCCTGTGTGCCCGTGGGTTTGCCAACCGACTCACAGGCCTTGTGGGATGTAGTTCCGTGCCAAGCTGAGGAAGCTATCGAGTCCGGGATCTTCCGAGGTCTCAGACCTGAGTATTTCCGCCACTTTGGGGGCGATTTCGATAGCCTTGCTGGCATCGAGGAACAGGGCTCGCCACCGGCGGGCCAAAACGTCTTCCACGGTCCAGGCGTATTCGTAGCGGGCGGCGAAGCGGACCATCGCCTCCGTCAGGCCCAGACCCAATTCCCTCTCCGCACCCGGACATAGGCGGAGTTGCGCCACCTCGCTGCCATACAGGTGTTCGCCGGGTGCTCGGCAGAGTGCCGTATGGGCCTGTTTGGTCGGCGCACCAACCAAGACATGACCACGGGTTGCACCACCGCTGCGTGCCGGCAGTACGCCCGCTTCGAAGCAGGCATCAAGAACATCCTCAGCCATGGCACGATAGGTCGTCCACTTGCCGCCAGTCACGGTGATGAGTCCATTGGGATCTGTCACGATCGTGTGTTCGCGCGACAGCCCCTTGGTGTTTCCAGTTGCTCCATTGGCAGCCACCAGTGGCCGCAACCCCACCCAGACGCTGCGTATGTCCCGACGTTCCGGCGGGCGTCTCAGTACCTTGCCGGCTTCCTTCAGTATGAAGTCCAGTTCCTCGTCAAACGCCCGTGGCTCCCGGGGCAGATCCTGGCGCGGCGTATCGGTGGTGCCGAGAATGACCGAACCCATCCAGGGCACGGCGAACAGCACACGACCATCCTGTGTCTTGGGCACCAGCAAGGCATGCTCGCCGGGCATGAAGGCGCGGTCCACTACCACGTGCACACCCTGGCTGGCAGAGACCAGCCGCTCGGAGACTACCCGCCCACTGCAGCGGGAGGATTGCTGTCTCAGTTCATCGACCCAGACGCCCGTGGCATTGACGACTGCGCGTGCCTTCAGGGAGAAGGCCTGTCCTGAGCGCCTGTCTTTCACGCTCAGGTCGAAACGGGTGCCTGCCGCTTTCTGCGGGTGCGAGCCGTCCAGTCCGGCAGCTTCCATATAGTTTAGGGGTATACCGCCGGCGCGTTCGACCGTCCGGGCCAAGGTCAGTGCCAGCCGTGCATCGTCGAACTGACCATCCCAGTATTTGACCCCACCCAGCAAGCCTAGCGTACGCAGCCCAGGCAGGCTGTCTCGCACTTCGGCGGCCGACAGCAACTCGGTCTTGCCCAGGCCAGCGCGTCCGGCCAGCAGATCGTATAGCTTGAGTCCCAGTCCATAGAAAGGGGTCTGCCACCACTTGTACGACGGCATGACGAATGGCAGCGGTTGGGCCAGATGAGGTGCTATCTTCAATACTGCGGCCCGCTCCGCCAACGCCTCCCGCACCAGCGAGATATTGCCTTGCGCCAGATAGCGCACTCCACCATGCAACAACTTGGTCGAACGCGAAGAGGTACCGCCACCGAAGTCGTGAGACTCCAGCACGACGACCGAAAATCCCCGCAACACCGCATCCAACGCCACGCCCAGTCCTGTGGCTCCCCCTCCAATCACGGCGAGGTCAAAAACGGATTGTTTCGCCAGCTTGGCTAGAAGGTCAGCACGTGTCATGTGAGGGACCCGCGGCCGAATTGACCGCGGGAATTTTCATTGAATGAAGACGAGAGATGGATCAGCGGGCGCGGCCAGCCTTCCAGGCGTCGAGCAATTGCTGATAAGCAATCGTCTCGCCCTTGGGCTTTTCATTTGCCAGCTTCTTCCAGGGAGCCTGCTTGTCGCTCAGGTATTTGGCGGGATCAGCCTTGGGGTTGAGCTTGGGTGTGCAGTGCTCCATGCCAGCCCGCTCCAGCCGGCCCATCACCTGATCCATCTGGTCGGCGAGGTTGTCCATGGCTTGTTGCGGGGTTTTCTCCCCGGTCACGGCCTGGGCCACGTTCTGCCACCACAGCTGTGCCAGCTTCGGGTAGTCCGGCACGTTGGTGCCGGTCGGGCTCCAGGCCACGCGCGCCGGACTGCGATAGAACTCGACCAGGCCTCCCAGTTTGGGGGCCATGTCGGTCATGGCCTTGCTCTGAATGTCGGATTCGCGGATCGGTGTCAAGCCGACCATCGTTTTCTTGAGACTGGTGGTCTTGGCCGTCACGAACTGAGCGTACAGCCAGGCAGCGGCGGTCTTGTTGGCGTCGTGGTTCTTGAAGAAGGTCCACGAGCCCACGTCCTGATAGCCATTCTGCATACCCTGCTTCCAGTACGGCCCGTTCGGGCCCGGTGCCATGCGCCATTTCGGCGTTCCGTCCGCGTTCACCACCGGCAGGCCAGGCTTGGTCATGTCTGCGGTGAAGGCGGTGTACCAGAAGATCTGCTGTGCGATCTGTCCCTGGGCAGGGACCGGACCGGCTTCGCCGAAGGTCATGCCGGTGGCTTCCTTCGGGGCATATTTCTTCATCCAGTCGACGTATTTCGTCAGGGCATAGACGGCAGCCGGCGAATTGGTCGCACCGCCACGCGCCACCGAGGCGCCCACCGGCGTGCACTTGTCGTCTGCGACGCGGATGCCCCACTCGTCGATCGGCAGACCGTTGGGTGCGCCGATATCGGCCGTGCCAGCCATTGACAGCCAGGCGTCGGTGAAGCGCCAGCCCAGCGAAGGATCCTTCTTGCCGTAATCCATGTGGCCATAGATGGGCTTGCCGTCAATGTTCTTGACATCGTTGGTGAAGAACTCGGCGATGTCCTCGTAGGCGCTCCAGTTCAGCGGGACACCGAGGTCGTAGCCGTACTTTGCCTTGAACTTGTCCTTGATGTCCTTGCGCTCGAACAGGTCGGCCCGGAACCAGTAGAGGTTGGCGAACTGCTGGGTCGGCAGCTGATAGAGCTTGCCGTCGGGTCCGGTGGTGAACTTCAGACCGATGAAATCCTTCAGGTCGAGTCCAGGGTTGGTCCACTCCTTGCCGGCTCCGGACATATAGTCGCTCAGGCCCAGGACCTTGCCGTAGCGGTAATGGGTGCCGATCAGGTCGGAGTCGGTGACCCAGCCGTCGTAGATGGACTTGCCGGACTGCATCGAGGTCTGCAGTTTTTCGACCACGTCGCCTTCCTGGATCAGGTCGTGCTTGACCTTGATCCCAGTGATTTCCTCGAATGCCTTGGCCAGCGTCTTGGATTCGTATTCATGGGTGGTGATGGTCTCTGACACCACCGAGATTTCCTTCACACCCTTGGCCTTGAGCTTGCTAGCGGCATCGATGAACCACTTCATCTCGCTGAGCTGCTGTGCCTTGCTGAGTGTCGAGGGCTGGAACTCCTTGTCGATCCACAACTTGGCGGCGGCTTCATCGGCCCGCGCCAGGTTGGAACCGAGTGCGAGGGCGGCCGATACGGCCAGCACTGAATAACGCAGTTTCATCTTATCTCCTCAATGTCATCCCCGAATGGATCAATTCGACGTGGCCCCGGGGAAGTCCAGGCCTCGCCTCCAGAAGCGGAGTCAGCCCTTGCGCATGACCCAGACCAGCCAGGCCATCGAGCCCGCGAAGCTGATCCAGATGCTGGGCTCTTGCGAGAGGGAAAGCCACTCGACCAGCCAGCCACTCAGTCCCACGAATGCGAGGTTGAGGTAAGCGGTCCCCAGCAATCCGATGAAGAGACGATCGCCACGGGTGGTGACCATGGGCAGGAAGCCCTTGCGCGCGACGTTGGGTACCTTGAGTTCCCAGACCGTCATGGCTGCCAGCATGATCGCGATGCAGCTGAAGAAGATCGCCACCGGCGTTGTCCAAACCATCCAGTCAAACATCTCAAACCCTCCCCATGGCAAAGCCTTTGGCGATGTAATGGCGCACGAACCAGATCACGATGGCGCCCGGCACGATGGTCAGCACGCCAGCAGCTGCCAATGTGGCCCAGTCCATGCCCGAGGCACTGACGGTGCGCGTCATGGTCGCGACGATCGGCTTGGCGTTGACGCTGGTCAGGGTCCGTGCCAACAGCAATTCGACCCACGAGAACATGAAGCAGAAGAAGGCAGCGACCCCGACGCCGGCCTTGATCAGCGGCAGGAAGATGGTCAGGAAGAAGCGCGGGAAGGAGTAGCCGTCGATGTAGGCGGTCTCGTCGATCTCGCGCGGGATTCCGCTCATGAAGCCTTCCATGATCCAGACCGCGAGCGGCACGTTGAACAGCAGATGGGCCATGGCGACAGCGATGTGGGTGTCCATCAGGCCCAGGGTCGTGTAGAGCTGGAAGAAGGGCAGCAGGAAGACCGCGGGCGGTGTCATGCGGTTGGTCAGCAGCCAGAAGAACACATGCTTATCACCCAGGAAGCGGTAGCGCGAGAAGGCATAGGCGGCCGGCAGTGCCACAGAGATCGAGATGAGCGTGTTGATGCCGACATAGATCAGGCTGTTGATGTAGCCCGAATACCAGGATGGGTCGGTGAAGATCGTCCTGTAGTTGGCCCAGGTGAAGTGCTGTGGCCAGATGGTGAAGTTCGACAGGATTTCCTCGTTCGTCTTGAAGCTCATGTTGACCATCCAGTAGATCGGCAACAAGGCGAAGGCGATGTACCCGATCAGGAAGATCGTGCGTTTCTGGAAGCGTTTCTCAGTCATGTTGGCCCTCCTGGCGCGTGTTGCCGAGGCTTTGCATCCAGTTGTAGAGCACGAAGCACAACAGCAGGATGATGAAGAAATAGATCAGCGAGAAGGCGGCTGCGGGCCCCAGATCGAACTGGCCGACGGCCTTCTGGGTCAGGTACTGGGACAAGAAAGTCGTGGCATTGCCGGGCCCACCGCCGGTGAGCACGAACGGCTCCGTGTAGATCATGAAGCTGTCCATGAAGCGCAGCAGGACAGCGATCATCAGGACATCGCGCATCTTCGGCAGCTGGATGTAACGGAAGACGGCGAGCTTGCTGGCACCATCGATGCGTGCCGCCTGGTAGTAGGCGTCCGGTATCGAGCGCAGTCCGGCGTAGGCGAGCAAGGCCACCAGGGGTGTCCAGTGCCAGACATCCATGACCAGTACCGTGATCCAGGCGTGGGTCGGGTTGCCCGTGTAGCTGTACTCGAAGCCCAGGGCCCTCAGCACGTAGCCAAGCAGCCCGATGTCGGCACGGCCATAGATCTGCCAGATCGTCCCGACCACGTTCCATGGGATCAGCAGCGACAAGGCCACCAGCACCAGGACGGCAGACGATTTCCATCCCTGCGATGGCATGGACAATGCCAAGGCTATGCCGAGCGGAATCTCTATCGCCAGGACTGACAGGGAGTATTGCAACTGTCGCCACAAGGCGCTGTGCAACTCCTGGTCCCGCATCACGGCAGCGAACCACTCCGTGCCGACGAAGACGCGCCGGTCAGGTGAGATGATGTCCTGGACCGAGTAGTTGACTACGGTCATCAGGGGCAGGATTGCCGAGAAGGCGACGCAGACCAGGACTGGCAGCACCAGCCACCAGGCTTTTTGATTCACAGGCTTGTTCGTCGTGCTCATGCGACCAACTCCTCGTTCTGGTAGAAACAGGTGTGCTTGTCGAGCACCTTCAGGTGGACATTGCTGCCGATGGCCGGCGCCAACGTTTCCGGGGACAGACGGGCCTTGACCTTGTGCTCGCCCACCTCGCAGGTCAGCAGCTGATAGGTTCCGATGTCCTGTACCTGGCGAACCTGTGCCAGCAAGCAGCCGGCAGTCTCGGTGGTCGAGACGGACAGGTATTCCGGCCGGATACCCAGTTGCAGGGAGCCGGCAGGCAGTCGCAGCGACGACGGGAGTGTCACTGGCTGGGACAGGACGGTCAGGACACCAGCGACATGCTGCGCGGGCAGGAAGTTCATTCCGGGCGAGCCGATGAAGTGACCGACAAAGGTATGGGCAGGACGTTCGAACAGTGCATCGGCCGAGCCCAGCTGGACGGCTTTGCCGCGCGTCATCACCAGCACCTCGTCGGCGAAGGTCAGCGCTTCGACCTGGTCATGTGTCACATAGATCAGGGTCAGCTTGAGCTCGTGGTGGATCTGTTTCAGCTTGCGTCTCAGCTGCCACTTGAGATGCGGATCGATCACGGTCAGGGGCTCGTCGAACAGCACTGCCGAGACATCGGGACGCACCAGTCCCCGACCCAGGGAAATCTTCTGCTTCTGGTCGGCTGACAGGCCTGCTGCTCGCATGTCGAGTTGATGGCTCATCTCGAGCATCTCGGCAATCTGGCCAACGCGCTGGCGGATCTGGGCAGCAGGAACTTTGCGGTTCTTGAGGGGGAAGGCCAGGTTTTCGGCCACCGTCATCGTGTCGTAGATGACGGGAAACTGGAACACCTGCGCGATATTGCGTTGCTGTGGGCTGTGTCCCGTCACGTCGCGGCCATCGAAGGTCACGCTGCCCTGCGAAGGCACCAGCAGGCCCGACATGATATTGAGCATGGTGGACTTGCCACACCCGGAGGGACCGAGCAGCGCGTAGGCGCCGCCGTCGCGGAATGTCATCTTCAGTGGCAGCAGCGCGTAGTCGGCGTCGCTCTGCGGATCGGGCCGGTAGGCGTGGGCCAGGTCGAGTTGAATCTGAGCCATCAGCTGGCCTCCGAATGGCGTTGCGGTGCCTTGAGCAGGGGGCCGGCCGCATCGAACACATGGACTTGGGAAGGGTTGAAATAGAGCTTGATCGGGGCACCGAGGTCGAGTTCGTGCACGCCGCTCAGCTGGGCCACGAGCTCGCCGAGCGCTGTCTGGACGTAGACGAAGGTCTCGGATCCGGAAATCTCGGCCAGATCGACCTGGCCGGCAAGTTCCAGGTCGCCGGGCCTAGCTTTTTCACGCAATGCGCTGGCACGCACCCCGAGCACGAGGGATCCGGGAGCCTCCTCTGGCAGATCGAGTGCGAGGACCGTGCCGTCGTCCAGTCTCAATCCGCCCGCGCAGCGCTCGGCCTTCAGCAGGTTGATCGGCGGATCGCTGAAGGCACGTGCCACGCGTATCGATGCCGGTCGATGGAACACTTCGGCGGTCGGGCCATACTGCAGCAGTTCGCCACGGTCGAGTACCGCAGTGTGGCCTCCCAGCAGCAGTGCTTCGCTCGGTTCCGTGGTGGCATAGACGACAGTCGAGTCGCCAGCTGCAAACAGTTGGGTGAGTTCGTCGCGCAGCTCCTCGCGCAACTTGTAATCGAGGTTCACCAGGGGTTCGTCGAACAGCATGAGCGGTGCGTTCTTGGCCAATGCCCTTGCCAGCGCGACCCGCTGCTGCTGTCCCCCGGAAAGCGCTGCGGGCAGGCGGTCGAGAAACATCTCGATGTGCAGCTTGCTCGCCAGTTCCCGTACCCGCTCGTCGACATGGGTGGCTCTGGCCAGCTTGAGAGGGGAGGCGATGTTGTCGAAAACCGTCATCGACGGGTAGTTGATGAACTGCTGGTAGACCATCGCCACATTGCGATCACGCACCTGCATGCCCGTGACGTCGCGTCCGTCGACCAGGACACGGCCTTCGCTTGGCTTGTCCAAGCCTGCCATGATGCGCATCAGCGTGGTCTTGCCCGCCTGGGTCGCGCCCAGCAGCACGGTGACCTGGCCCGCTTGCAGGGCTAGGCTCATCGGATAGAGAAACGGCTCGCCCGAGACCGTCTGACTCACCCCTTCCAGGGTCAACTGCATGAATCTGCTCCAATGTGTTTGTGATTCGACACGCCCTTCGGGTGTTTTCGTTTTAGTGAATTTTATGTTTCTTTTTTGATCGTTTCATTCTGGTGTTTTCCCTAGGTTAGATCGTTTTTTTTCCTTATTCTTCGTTCTTGCTGGATAATCGGTGCACATCATGGAGCTCAATCCCAGACAAACTCAACTGATCGATGCCGTGCGCGCCGAAGGCGCCGTGTCCATTGAATCCCTGGCCGAGCGCTTTTCCGTGACGCTGCAGACGGTGCGCCGTGATGTGCAGCGGCTGGCCGAAGCGGGTCTGCTGGCTCGCTTCCATGGAGGCGTGCGCTTGCCGATCTCGACCACGGAAAACATCGCCTACCGCCAACGGCAGGCCATGCAGTCGGATGGCAAGATCAGGATCGCGAAGGAGATCGCCAAGCGCATACCGAACGGTTGTTCGTTGCTGATGACCATCGGCACGACGATCGAGGCGGTGGCGCACGAGCTCCGCAACCATCAGGGCTTGCGCGTCATCACCAACAACCTGCACATCGCCGCCCTGCTGAGCAACAACCGGGACTGCGAGGTGATCGTGGCGGGTGGCGTGGTGCGAGGCAGCGACCAGGGCATCGTGGGCGAGGCTGCAGTCGACTTCATCCGCCAGTTCAAGGTCGATATCGGCCTGATCGGGATCAGCGGTGTGGAGTCGGACGGTACCTTGCGCGACTACGACTTCCGCGAGATCAAGGTTTCCCGTACCGTGATCGAACATTCGCGCGAAGTCTGGCTGGCCGCTGACCACAGCAAGTTCAACCGCCCCGCTATGGTCGAGCTGTGCCATCTGCGGGACATTGACATTCTCTTCACCGACGAGTCACCTGCCCCCGCCTTCACGGAACTGATGGCGCAGACCGATGTCGAATGCGTGGTGGCCGGAGCACAGAGCAACAAGGATCAATCATGAGCTTCCTGCTGGCCCTGGATCAGGGTACATCGAGTTCCAGAAGCATCGTTTTCGATGCCAGTGGCCGGATCATCGCCATGGCGCAGCGAGAGTTCCGCCAGATCTTTCCCCACCCGGGTTGGGTTGAGCATGACCCGATGGAGATCTGGGCCTCGCAGCGCGCGACCATGCTGGAGGCACTGTCCAAGGCAGGATTGCAGGCCCGTGACATCGCCGCGATCGGAATCACCAACCAGCGCGAAACGACGGTGGTCTGGAACCGCAGGACCGGAGAACCCGTCTACAACGCTATCGTTTGGCAAGATCGGCGTGCCGAACCTTACTGTGCCGCCTTGCGGGCACGAGGCATGGAGTTGCCTGTGCTCGAGAAGACGGGCTTGCGCATCGATGCGTATTTCTCGGGCCCCAAGCTACAGTGGATCCTGGACAACGTGGCGGGCGCCAGGGCCTTGGCCGAGAAAGGAGAGCTGGCATTTGGCACAGTGGACAGCTGGTTGATCTGGCAACTGACCCAAGGCGCCTCGCATGTGACCGACGTCAGCAACGCGGCCCGGACGATGCTGCTCAGCGTGCACGACAATGATTGGGATGAGCAACTGCTCGCGAGCATGAACATTCCCCGCCAGCTCATGCCCAGGGTGCTGCCGTCGAGTGCGCATTTCGGTGAGACGAGCGCGGATCTGCTGGGAGCGCCGGTGCGAATTGCGGGTGTGGCTGGCGATCAGCAGAGCGCGCTGTTCGGGCAGGCATGCTTTGCACCGGGCATGGCCAAGAATACCTACGGAACGGGGTGTTTCATGCTCATGCATACCGGGGCGCGTTTCCAGACCAGCCAGAACGGACTGGTCACCACGGCGGCCGCGCAGCCCTCCGCTACGCCGCAATATGCCCTGGAGGGCAGCGTCTTCATTGGCGGCGCCGTGGTCCAGTGGCTGCGCGATGGCCTGCGTGCGATTTCCTCCAGCAGCGAGATCCAGACCCTGGCCCAGAGCGTTCCCGATGCAGGGGGCGTCATGTTCGTGCCGGCATTCACAGGACTTGGGGCGCCCTACTGGGAACCGGACGCCAGGGGCACCATCGTCGGTCTGACACGTGGCTCCACCTTGGCGCATATCGCCCGCGCTGCGCTGGAAAGCATCGCGTTCCAGAGTGCCGCCCTGCTCCAGGCCATGAACCGCGATGCAGTGGCCAGTGGTGGTGTGGTTGTCAGCGAGTTGCGGGTCGATGGCGGGGCTTGCGTCAACGACTTGCTGATGCAGATACAGGCAGACCTCCTGGGCATTCCCGTGGTCCGTCCGGCAGTCGTCGAGACGACTGCGCTGGGCGCTGCCTATCTGGCGGGGCTGCAGATCGGCCTCTACCGCGATCTCGAAGCCCTGCAGGGGCAATGGCGTGCGGACCGGGTGTTTCACCCCATGCTGCCCTCGGCACAGGCGCAGGAAAGAATGGAGCGTTGGGAGCGGGCCATCCGGCAGGCAACCTTGCAATGAAAATGCCTGGTTGCCTGGCCGGGTTCACTGCGCCCGGCAGATCTTGAGCATGTTGGTGCCGCCCGGCGTGCCCATCGGTTCGCCGCAGGTGATGGCGTAGACGTCGCCGCCCTGCACGATGCCGCGCTGCTTGAGGTGCTGCTCGGCCTGCTGCAGCGCGGTGTCGCGGTCGGCGCTGGTGTCCATCAGCAGCGGACGCACGCCACGGTAGATCGCCATCTTGCGCTGCGCCGCGAGCTTGGAGGTGACGGCGTAGATCGGCATCGAGACTTTGTGGCGGCTCATCCAGAGCGCGGTCGAGCCCGACTCGGTCAGCGCGACGATGGCCTTGGCGCCCAGGTGGCTGGCGGTGAACAGCGCGCCCATCGCGATCGTGTGGTCGATGCGATCGAAGGTCTTGCCGGTGAAGTCGGACTCGATCTCGTAGCTGTCGGCGGCCTCGGCGGCCTCGCAGATCTTGGCCATTTCCTGCACCGTCTGCAGCGGGTACTTGCCGGCCGCGGTCTCGGCGCTCAGCATGACCGCGTCGGTGCCGTCGAGCACCGCGTTGGCGACGTCGCTGACCTCGGCGCGGGTCGGCACCGGATTGGTGATCATGCTCTCCATCATCTGGGTGGCGGTGATCACGACCTTGTCCATCTCGCGCGCGAGCCGGATCATGTGCTTCTGCAGCGCTGGCACGGCGGCGTTGCCGACCTCGACCGCCAGGTCACCGCGCGCGACCATGATGCCGTCCGAGACGCGCAGGATGGCCTCGAGCTGCGGGATGGCCTCGGCGCGCTCGATCTTGGCGATCAGCCCCGGCTTGTGGCCGGCCGGTGCCGCGACCAGGCAGAGCTGGCGCGCGAGCTCCATGTCGGTTGCGTTCTTGGGGAAGCTGACCGCGACATAGTCGGCCTTCAGGCTCATCGCCGTCTTGATGTCGTCCATGTCCTTGGCGGTCAGCGCGGGAGCGGTCAGGCCGCCGCCCATCTTGTTGATGCCCTTGTTGTTGGACAGCTCGCCACCGATCCGCACGATGGTGTGGACTGCCTCGCCGGCGACGCGCTCGACTTCGAGCACGATCAGGCCGTCGTTGAGCAGCAGCGTGTCGCCCGGCTTGACGTCGCGCGGCAATTCCTTGTAGTCGAGGCCGACACCGCCGAGGTCGCCGGGTTCGCTGCGTGCGGCGTCGAGCACGAACGGTGCGCCTTCCTCGAGCATGACCTTGCCTTCGGTGAACTTGCCGACGCGGATCTTGGGCCCCTGCAGGTCGGCCATGATCGCGACCTCGACACCGGCGCGGCGCGCGGCGGCGCGTACGGTCTCGGCGCGGTCGATATGGTCCTGTGCCTTGCCGTGCGAGAAGTTCAGCCGCACGACGTTGACGCCAGCGCGGATCATCTGTTCAAGCAGTGCGGGGTCGCTGGAAGCGGGGCCGAGGGTGGCGACGATTTTGGTGGCGCGCTGGGGCATGGGATTCTTTCGGGGGGACTGTAGTCGGAGCCGTGACGTTGCGGCAGGCTGCAACGTCATTATCCGGCAGCCTGGTGACGCCTGGGTAACAACCCGGGTACGTCGTCGAGCCCGGGGCCGGGAGCTGGTTTTCCCGGCTTGTCCCCGATCCAGCCAGGGGTTGTCCAGAGTTTTATCCACAGCCCTGATGCAGGCCGGGGGCCCGGCCAGATCACCGGCTGGCCTGACTCACTGGCCGTAGTAGTCCCGGTACCAGGCGACGAAGCGCTCGACCCCATCCTTGAGCGGCGTGGCGGGCTGGAAGCCGACCCAGTCGCGCAGCGCGGTCGTGTCGGCGTAGGTGGCCTCGACGTCGCCGGGCTGGGCCGGCAGCATGCGCTTGTCGGCCTCGCGGCCGACGGCCTGTTCGATCGTGCCGACGAAGTCCATCAGCTGCACCGGGTCGGAGTTGCCGATGTTGAAGACGCGGTAGGGTGCGAAGCTGGTCGAGCAGCGCGGGTCCTGGCGGTCGAATGCCGCGTCGGCCGTCGCGGGCTTGTCGAGCACCCGGATCGTCGACTCGACGATGTCGTCGACGTAGGTGAAGTCGCGCATCTGGCGGCCGTAGTTGTAGATGTCGATGCCCCGGCCTTCCGAGATCGCCTTGACGAACTTGAACGGCGCCATGTCGGGCCGGCCCCAGGGGCCGTAGACGGTGAAGAAGCGCAGGCCGCTGGTCGGGATGCCGTACAGGTGGCTGTAGGTGTGCGCCATCAGTTCGTTGGCCTTCTTGGTCGCGGCGTACAGGCTAACCGGGTGATCGACCGGGTGGTCCTCGCTGAACGGCAGCCTGGCGTTGGCGCCGTAGACGCTCGAGCTGCTGGCGTAGGCCAGGTGTTCGACCTGATCGTGCCGGCAGAGCTCGAGCACGTTGAGGAAGGCGACCAGATTCGCCTGGGCGTAGGTGTGCGGATGGTCGATCGAGTAGCGCACGCCGGGCTGCGCGGCCAGGTGCAGCACGCGCTGCGGCCTCCAGTCGCCCAGGGCGGCTTGCACGGCTGGCAGGTTGGCCAGATCGGCCTCGATGAAGCGGAAGTTGGGGTGGCCGGTCAGCTGCGCCAGGCGGTCGCGCTTGAGCTGGACTTCGTAGTAGGGGGTGAGGGTATCCACAACCACGACCTCGTCGCCGCGCTCGAGCAGTCGCAGCGCCGCGTGCATGCCGATGAAGCCGGCGCAGCCGGTGAGCAGAATCTTCATGTCTTGTCCTTTCAGGCGGCGATCCGCCTCAGCTTGTGCCAGCGCCGCAGGCTCCAGCGGGCCCAGAGCGCGCGTATTCCGATGCTGCAGCCCCACAGCAGCAGGCCGCAGAACAGCACGTCGGACAGGAAATGGCCGCCCTGCGCGATGCGCAAGGCGCCGAGCAGCAGGCCGGCGCTCCAGCCTGCGACCAGCCAGCCGCGTCGCCGACGTGGGGCAGCCAGTGCCCCGAGCGCGATCAGCGCGAAGCCGGTGCCGGCGTGTCCGCTGACGAAGGAGCAGTTGCGCCG
>Ga0255269_1000092_pt1 | contig 17050 bp, 7 predicted proteins | sample AtltaT_33_FD_183664 | JGI IMG/M metagenome (GOLD analysis project Ga0255269, IMG submission 183664) | Metatranscriptome of freshwater microbial communities from Altamaha River, Georgia, United States - Atl_Yuk_RepC_8h (Metagenome... | ecosystem: Environmental > Aquatic > Freshwater > River... | reverse complement strand
GCACGTCCATCCCCCGATTCCCTATCCCGGCGCCGTCGCGGCCGTCGGCCACGAGAAGGCGGACGACTACTATCGGGAGGAAGGAGCGGCAGCGTTGAAGCCGGCGCGGGCGCGCCTCGATCGGGAGCAACTGCCGTATCGCGCCGAAATTCTCGTCGGCGAGCCGGGCGAGACCATCACGCAGTACGCCGGCGAGGTGGGCGCGGATCAGATCGTGATGGGTACCCACGGCCGTACGGGGATTACCAGCCTGCTGCTCGGCTCGGTCGCCCACGATGTGATCCACCATTCACGCATTCCGGTGGTGCTGGTGAAGTAGCGGTGACGACGAAGAAAAGTTAAGGGGGCAAGGCTTGCGCGGGCCTTGGGCTTCATCAACAATCCGCGTCCCAACGTACGACAAAGCGTGAGGAGGACGAGATGGACATCAGACGTTTCGCGAAACGGTGTGCGCTGCTCTGCGCGGCCGTCATCGGCAGTGCCGGGGTCCATGCCGCGGCGCCCGGCTGGGAGCCTACCAAACCCGTCGAGTTCGTAATACCCGCCGGCACCGGTGGCGGGGCTGACCAGATGGCGCGCCTCATCCAGGGCATCATCGCCAAGCATAATCTCATGAAGCAGTCGCTGATCCCGGTGAACAAATCGGGCGGCGCCGGCGCGGAGGGCTTCCTCGCGGTGAAGGAAGCGAAAGGCGATCCGCACAAGATCATCATCACGCTGTCCAATCTCTTCACCACTCCGCTCGCGACCGGCGTGCCGTTCAGCTACAAGGACATGACGCCCGTCGCCATGCTCGCGCTCGACCAGTTCGTGCTGTGGGTGAACGCCGAGACACCGTACAAGACGGCGAAGGAATATCTCGAAGCGGTGAAGAAAGCGGGTCCGAACAAGTTCAAGATGGGCGGCACCGGCTCCAAGCAGGAGGACCAGATCATCACCGTCGCGATCGAGAAGGCGACCGGCACCAAGTTCACCTATCTGCCGTTCAAGGGCGGCGGCGATGTGGCGGTGCAACTGGTAGGCAAGCACATCGATTCGAGCGTGAACAACCCGATCGAGGCGGTGAGCCAGTGGCGCGCAGGCAAGCTGCGTCCGCTGTGCGTCTTCGACGATCAGCGCATGCCGTACAAGGCGAAGGTGACCGACACGCAGTCGTGGAACGACATTCCGACCTGCATCGAGGCCGGCGTGGCGACCGACTATGTCATGCTGCGCGGCATCTTCATGCCGCCGGGCGTGACGCCCGAACAGGTGAACTTCTATGTCGAGTTGTTCCGCAAGGTGCGCGAGACGCCGGACTGGAAGGAGTTCATCGAGCGCGGCGCCTTCAACAACACCATGATGACCGGCAAGGAGTTCGCCGGCTGGGTCGAGAAGAACGAAGCGCTGCACCGTAATCTGATGAAGGAAGCCGGCTTCCTCGCGACCAAATAACAGGCACCCCCGACGGCAGCCCCACGGCTGCCGTTTTTTTCGAGCGGGATGCCGCGTCTGCGACGGGCGCGGCCGCTGCCGCCGCATCAGGATCATCATGAGCACTCAAGCACCTACTCCCGGCGACGACGGCCAGGCCGTCAGCATGCACACCATGGAAAGCGTGGTCGCCGCGCAGCTTTTCGCGATCGGCGCATCTGTCGCGTATTCGAGCTGGAACATCGGCGCCCGCTGGGCCGACGACGGCCCTCAGGCCGGCTATTTCCCCTTCTACATCGGCGTCATCATCTGCGCGTGCAGTCTGGTGATCCTGCTGCAGGCGGTCACCGGCAGGCTCGGCGAGAACAAGTCGTTCGTCGATCGCGGACCGCTGCGCCAGGTGATGTCGGTGCTGATGCCGGCAACGTTCTACGTCCTCGGCATCCAGCTCATCGGCATCTACGTCGCGTCTGCGATCTACATCACGGTGTTCATGGTCTGGCTGGGACGCTATTCCTGGCTCAGGGGGCTCGTGCTGGGTGTCGCGGTCAGCGTGGTCGCGTTCGTCATGTTCGAGGTCTGGTTCCAGGTGCCCCTGTTCAAGGGCAGTCTGTTCAATCCGCTCGGCTTCCTCGGGTACTGAGCCGGCGATCAGGGGGAAGACGTGGAAGAAATCAATGCATTGTTCCAGGGCTTCGCGGTCGCACTGACGCCCTTCAACGTGATGCTGATGTTCGTCGGTATCCTGCTCGGTGTCGTGATCGGCGTGCTGCCGGGGCTCGGGGGGGCCAACGGCATCGCCATTCTGCTGCCGCTGACGTTCACGATGCCGCCGACCTCGGCGATCATCATGCTCTCGTGCATTTACTGGGGCGCGCTGTTCGGCGGCGCGATCACCAGCGTGTTGTTCAACATTCCCGGTGAGCCGTGGTCGGTGGCGACGACCTTCGACGGTTATCCGATGGCTCAGCAGGGCCGTGCGGGGGAAGCGCTGACGGCGGCGTTCACGTCGTCCTTCATCGGCGCGTTCGTCGCTGTGGTGATGATCACCTTCCTCGCGCCGCTCGTCGCGCGCTTCGCGCTGGAATTCGGGCCGCCCGAATTCTTCTCGGTGTACTTCCTCACCTTCTGCAGCTTCGTCGGCATGGGCAAGGGATCGCCGTTCAAGATCGTCGCCGCCATGATGCTCGGCTTTGCGCTCGCGGCGGTCGGCATGGACACCGTCACCGGTCAGTTGCGGCTCACCTTCGGCTTCACCGATCTCATGCGCGGCTTCGACTTCCTCGTCGCGGTGATCGGTCTGTTCGGCATTGGCGAAATCCTGCTGTCGATGGAGGAGGGACTCTCCTTCCAGGGACGCGCGGCGAAAATCAATCCGAAGATCGTCATCGAGACCTGGAAACAGTTGCCGAAGTACTGGGTCACCTCGGTGCGCAGTTGCGTCATCGGCTGCTGGATGGGCATCACGCCGGGGGGCGCGACGCCGGCATCGTTCATGGCCTACGGGGTCGCGAAACGCATGTCGCGCGACGGTCAGAAATTCGGCACGGGCCAGGTCGAAGGCGTGGTCGCTCCGGAAACCGCGGCGCATGCCGCCGGCACCTCAGCGCTGCTACCGATGCTGTCGCTCGGCATACCCGGTTCGCCCACCGCGGCGGTGCTCCTCGGCGGTCTGCTGATCTGGGGCCTGCAGCCGGGGCCGCTGCTCTTCGTCGAGAAGAAGGACTTCGTGTGGGGACTTATCGCCAGCATGTATCTCGGCAACATCGCCGGCCTCATCATCGTGCTGACCTGCGTGCCGCTCTTTGCTGCGATCCTGCGCGTGCCGTTCTCGATCATCGCCCCGATCATCGTGGTGATCTGTGCGATCGGGGCGTTCACCGTGCACAACGCGATGCTCGACATCTGGTTCATGCTGCTGTTCGGCGTGATCGGCTACGTGTTCAAGAAACTCGACTATCCGATGGCGCCGATGGTGCTCGCGCTGGTGCTGGGTGACCGCGCGGAGGATTCGTTCCGTCAGTCGATGCTGATATCGCAGGGCGATCTGCGGGTGTTCTTCTCCAACTGGCTGGTGGGCGGCATCATGGCGCTCGGTCTGCTGCTGCTGTTCTGGCCGTTGATCGGCAAGGTGTTCTCTAGCCGTCGCACCCACGCCATGGCCTGACCGCGCGTGCGCCGGCGGGCCTCGAGTGCCCGCCGCGCGCGCCCGGCGCGCGGGGAGTAGAATCCCGCCCGACCTGTGCCGACCGCCATGACCCAACTCGCGCTGCATCCCCAGTCCAAAATCATCCGGCTGCAACTGCGGCAGAACCTCGTCCTCAAGCATTTCACCGCGGCGCAGTGGAACGAGTTCGAGCCGCTGCTCGAAATCATCGACTATCCGAAAGGCGAAACCCTGGAACTGCAGGGGACGCAGTCGATGGAGCAGTATTTCATCATCGAAGGCATCCTCAAGCGCACGGTGTCCAATGCGCAGGGCAAGGAAATGATCCTGCGCTTCGCCGCCGAGGCCGACATCGACACGAGCTATGCGGCATGGCGGTTGAAGACGCCGATGCCGTACTCGATCCGCGCGGTCACCCGCGTGCGGGCTGCGAAACTCTCGATGCTGCAGTGGGCGGCCTTTCTCGAACGCCACCCGAAGGTCAAGTCCGAGTTCGAATACGAGGTCATGAAGCTGATGAGCGAAGTGATGGCGCATACCATCACGCTCCACCTGCTCGATGCGCCCGGCCGGGTGCAGCGCTTCATGCGCAAGCATGCGGAACTGGGCGAGCGGCTGCCTAAGAAGGAACTCGCCTCGTATCTCAATCTTTCACCGGAAACGCTGTCCCGGCTGAAGCGGCGCGGGAAGATCTAGATCGCCGTTTGCGCATCGCGAGAACCCTTCGAGGGTACGGGCAAATCGGCGCTCCGCCGGGCCAAAATTGACCGCGGTCAAGAGCGGTCATCGCGGGGCCGCCCTATGATACGGGCCAGTCAAAAAACCGGCCCCGAGGCGGGCGCCGGGACCTGGCCGCCAGTCAGGCGTACGACGTGTCACTCCCTGGCAGATCCACGGACACCCAATCAATCGAAGGCGAGAACGCGAGGCAGCTCAACATGGACATGACGACCGACAACCAGCTCGAAGTGACCGACGGCTTCAATCTGGTCATCGAAGCCCTCAAGCTGAACGACATAGACACCATTTTCGGGCTGCCGGGCATACCGATCACTGACCTCACCCGCAAGGCGCAGGCCGCGGGCATGCGCGTGATCGCTTTCCGCCACGAGCAGAACGCGGGCTACGCCGCGTCGATCGCCGGCTTCATCACCCAGAAGCCCGGCGTGTGTCTGACGGTGTCCGCGCCCGGTTTCCTGAACGGCCTCACCGCGCTCGCCAACGCGACGACCAACTGCTTTCCGATGATCCTTATCTCCGGTTCGTCGGAGCGCGAGGTCGTCGATCTGCAGCAGGGCGACTACGAGGAAATGGACCAGCTCGCCATCGCCAAGCCGCTGTGCAAGGCGGCGTTCCGGGTGCTGCATGCCGAGGACATCGGCATCGGCGTCGCGCGTGCGATCCGCGCCGCCGTGTCCGGCCGTCCCGGCGGCGTGTACCTCGACCTGCCGGCGAAACTGTTCCCGCAGTCGGTGGACGCGGCGCTCGGCAAGCAGTCGCTGATCAAGGTGGTCGACCCGGCGCCGCGCCAGATCCCCGCGGCTGATGCGGTTGCCCGTGCGGCCGAGCTGCTTAAAGGCGCGAAAAAGCCGCTGATCCTGCTCGGCAAGGGCGCAGCCTATGCGCAGGCGGACGAGGAAGTGCGCGCGCTCGTCGAGAAGACCGGCATTCCGTATCTGCCGATGTCGATGGCGAAGGGCCTGCTCCCCGACACGCATCCGCAGTGCGCCTCGGCGGCGCGTTCGTTCGTGCTGCCGGAAGCCGACGTTGTCGTGCTGGTCGGCGCGCGGCTCAACTGGCTGCTGTCGCACGGCAAGGGCAAGACCTGGGGCGGCAAGAGCGCGAAGCACTGGGGCGCCCAGAAGTTCATCCAGATCGACATCTCGCCGACCGAGGCCGACAGCAACGTGCGCATCGATGCGCCGCTCGTGGGTGACGTCGGTTCCTGCGTCTCCGCGCTGCTGGAGAAACTCGGCGCGAAGTGTCCCCAGCCGCCTGCGGAATGGCTCAACGCCGTGGCCGAGCGCAAGAACAAGAACGTCGCCAAGATGGCCGAGTCGCTGGCGAAGAATCCGACGCCGATGAACTTCCACAGCGCGCTCAACGTGGTGCGCGATCTCGTCAAGGCGAATCCCGACGCCTATCTCGTGAACGAAGGGGCGAACGCGCTCGACTTCACGCGCAGCATCGTCGACATGTACCAGCCGCGCAAGCGGCTCGACGTCGGCACCTGGGGCGTGATGGGCATCGGCATGGGCTTCGCCGTCGGCGCCGCGGTGGTGAGCGGGCAGCAGGTGATCGCGGTGGAAGGCGACAGCGCATTCGGCTTCTCCGGCATGGAAGTGGAGACGATCTGTCGCTACAACCTGCCGGTGTGCATCGTCATCATGAACAACAACGGCGTGTATCGCGGCGACGAGAAGAACCCCACCGGTGGTGCCGATCCCGCGCCGCTGGTGTTCGTGAAGGACTCGCGCTACGAGAAACTGATGGAAGCCTTCGGCGGCGTCGGCGTCTATGCGACGACCCCGGCCGAACTGCGCGCGGCGATGGAAGAGGCGATCCGCAGCAAGCGTCCGACCCTCATCAACGCGGTGATCGACGAAGGCGCGGGCACGGAATCGGGCCGCATCACGGCGCTCAATCCGACGGCCAAGAAGAAATAAGCGGCAGACAGACTGGAGAACAGTATGGAAGCTTTGAAAGACGTCCGCATCCTCGACATGACGCACGTGCAGGCCGGTCCGACGTGCTCGCAGTTGCTGGCGTGGATGGGCGCCGACGTGATCAAGTTCGAGCCGCCCCAGGGCGATGCGACCCGCGGCCAGTTGCGCGACGTGCCGAACGCCGACAGCCTCTACTTCACGATGCTCAACTGCAACAAGCGCTCGATCACCGTGAACATGAAGTCCGCCGAGGGCAAGCAGGTCTTCACCGATCTGCTGAAGCAGTGCGACATCATGATGGAGAACTTCGGTCCCGGCGTGCTCGAGCGGCTCGGCTTCACCTGGGAGAAGATCCACGAGATCAATCCGAAAATCGTCGTCGGCTCGATCAAGGGCTTCGGCTCGTCCGGTCCCTACGCCGACTTCAAGGCGTATGAGAACGTGGCGCAGGCGATGGGCGGCGCGATGAGCACCACTGGCGTGCCTGACGGCCCGCCCTTCGTCACCGGCGCGCAGATCGGTGACTCGGGCACCGGCCTGCATCTCGCCATCGGCCTCCTCGCCGCGCTGCATCAGGCGCGCCGGGACGGCGTCGGCCAGTACGTCGAGGTCGCGATGATGGACGGCGTGATGAATCTCTGTCGAGTGAAGTGGCGCGATCACCAGCGGCTCACGCGCGGTGCGCTGTCGGAATACTCGGTGCCGACCCACAAGGGCATGGACGCGACGCCGCGTGCCGGCAACGATTCGGGTGGCGGCCAGCTCGGCAACGCCATCCGCTGCAAGCCGGGCGGCCCCAACGACTTCATCTACGTCGTGGTGCAGGAAGCGGTCTGGGACGCGCTCGCGAAGCGCATCGGCCCCGACGTCGGCATGCCGGAACTCGCCGCCGACCCGAAATTCGCCACCATCGGCGAGCGCCGCAAGAACCAGAGCGAGATGTGGGAGCTGATCGGCGAATTCGCGCTGAAGTACACCAAGCGAGAGTTCATGGCCATCCTGAACGAGCTCGACGTGCCCTGCGGTCCGATCATGAGCACCGAGGACCTCTTCAACGACGAGCACGTCAAGTTGCGCGAGATGATGGTGGAACTGCCGCATCCCGAGCGCGGCACCTGGTACAACGTGGGCATGCCGATCAAGCTGTCCGCTTCTCCGGCGAAGATCGAGCGCTCGCCGCTCCTCGGTGAGCACACCGAGGACGTGCTGAAGAACGTGCTGCGTTACGACGACGCGAAGATCGGCGCGCTGAAAGCCGCCGGCGCGTTCTCGGCGCCGCCCAAGAAAGCCAAGTAAGGCGCGAAAGGATTAACCATGAAAATTGCAATCATCGGACAACAGGACTTTGGCAAAGCCGTTCTGGAAGCTTTCCTCGCGCGGGGCGACGAAGTCGCGGGCGTGTTCTGCGCGCCGGAGAAGCCGGGCGCGAAAGCTGATCCACTGCGTGCCGCCGCCGAAGAAAAGAAGCTCAAGGTGTTCCAGTTCAAGTCGCTGCGCGGCGAGGACGCTCACCAGGCGCTGAAGAAACTGAACGTCGACATCGGCATCATGGCCTACGTGCTGCAGTTCGCGCCGGATACCTTCGTCCACATTCCGCGCCTCGGCACGATCCAGTACCACCCGTCGCTGCTGCCGAAGTACCGCGGCCCGTCGTCGATCAACTGGCCGATCATCCGCGGCGACACGAAGACCGGTCTCACCATCTTCCGGCCGAACGAAGGCCTGGACGAAGGCCCCGTCGTGCTGCAGAAGGAATGCCCGATCGGTCCCGACGATACGCTCGGCGACGTCTACTTCAACCACCTCTTCCCGCTCGGCGTGAAGGCGATGCTCGAGGCGGCCGATCTCGTGCTGGCGGGCAAGCACCAGGAAGTGGTGCAGGACGAGGCGCACGCGACGTACGAAGGCTGGTGCCGTGAAGGCGAGTCAAAGATCAACTGGGCGAGCCACGTCGATTTCGTCTACAACGTGATCCGCGGCTGCAATCCCGCACCCGGCGCCTGGACCACGCTCAACGGCAAGAAAGTGCAGATCTTCGATGCCCGCAAGCACCCGGTGCGCCGCTTCGGCGACGTCGTCGGCAAGATCGGCGAAATTTCCGCGCTGGGCGAGGCGAGCTTCCGCGTCACGGCGCAGGGCGGCACCATCGAGGTGATGCGCGTGCGCGGCGAGGACGGCAAGAAAGTGAGCGGAGCCGAGTTCGCCCGCGCCAACGGCCTTGCCAACGGCGCCTTCCTCGGCACCTGAGGATCCCGTCCCGCGTAACCAAACCGCGCCGGCCGGCGCGGTTTGGTTACGCGGGACGGGATCCTCAGGTGCCGAGGAAGGCGCCGTTGGCAAGGCCGTTGGCGCGGGCGAACTCGGCTCCGCTCACTTTCTTGCCGTCCTCGCCGCGCACGCGCATCACCTCGATGGTGCCGCCCTGCGCCGTGACGCGGAAGCTCGCCTCGCCCAGCGCGGAAATTTCGCCGATCTTGCCGACGACGTCGCCGAAGCGGCGCACCGGGTGCTTGCGGGCATCGAAGATCTGCACTTTCTTGCCGTTGAGCGTGGTCCAGGCGCCGGGTGCGGGATTGCAGCCGCGGATCACGTTGTAGACGAAATCGACGTGGCTCGCCCAGTTGATCTTTGACTCGCCTTCACGGCACCAGCCTTCGTACGTCGCGTGCGCCTCGTCCTGCACCACTTCCTGGTGCTTGCCCGCCAGCACGAGATCGGCCGCCTCGAGCATCGCCTTCACGCCGAGCGGGAAGAGGTGGTTGAAGTAGACGTCGCCGAGCGTATCGTCGGGACCGATCGGGCATTCCTTCTGCAGCACGACGGGGCCTTCGTCCAGGCCTTCGTTCGGCCGGAAGATGGTGAGACCGGTCTTCGTGTCGCCGCGGATGATCGGCCAGTTGATCGACGACGGGCCGCGGTACTTCGGCAGCAGCGACGGGTGGTACTGGATCGTGCCGAGGCGCGGAATGTGGACGAAGGTATCCGGCGCGAACTGCAGCACGTAGGCCATGATGCCGATGTCGACGTTCAGTTTCTTCAGCGCCTGGTGAGCGTCCTCGCCGCGCAGCGACTTGAACTGGAACACCTTGAGCTTCTTTTCTTCGGCGGCGGCACGCAGTGGATCAGCTTTCGCGCCCGGCTTCTCCGGCGCGCAGAACACGCCCGCGACTTCGTCGCCCCGCGCGAGGAAAGCTTCCAGAACGGCTTTGCCAAAGTCCTGTTGTCCGATGATTGCAATTTTCATGGTTAATCCTTTCGCGCCTTACTTGGCTTTCTTGGGCGGCGCCGAGAACGCGCCGGCGGCTTTCAGCGCGCCGATCTTCGCGTCGTCGTAACGCAGCACGTTCTTCAGCACGTCCTCGGTGTGCTCACCGAGGAGCGGCGAGCGCTCGATCTTCGCCGGAGAAGCGGACAGCTTGATCGGCATGCCCACGTTGTACCAGGTGCCGCGCTCGGGATGCGGCAGTTCCACCATCATCTCGCGCAACTTGACGTGCTCGTCGTTGAAGAGGTCCTCGGTGCTCATGATCGGACCGCAGGGCACGTCGAGCTCGTTCAGGATGGCCATGAACTCTCGCTTGGTGTACTTCAGCGCGAATTCGCCGATCAGCTCCCACATCTCGCTCTGGTTCTTGCGGCGCTCGCCGATGGTGGCGAATTTCGGGTCGGCGGCGAGTTCCGGCATGCCGACGTCGGGGCCGATGCGCTTCGCGAGCGCGTCCCAGACCGCTTCCTGCACCACGACGTAGATGAAGTCGTTGGGGCCGCCCGGCTTGCAGCGGATGGCGTTGCCGAGCTGGCCGCCACCCGAATCGTTGCCGGCACGCGGCGTCGCGTCCATGCCCTTGTGGGTCGGCACCGAGTATTCCGACAGCGCACCGCGCGTGAGCCGCTGGTGATCGCGCCACTTCACTCGACAGAGATTCATCACGCCGTCCATCATCGCGACCTCGACGTACTGGCCGACGCCGTCCCGGCGCGCCTGATGCAGCGCGGCGAGGAGGCCGATGGCGAGATGCAGGCCGGTGCCCGAGTCACCGATCTGCGCGCCGGTGACGAAGGGCGGGCCGTCAGGCACGCCAGTGGTGCTCATCGCGCCGCCCATCGCCTGCGCCACGTTCTCATACGCCTTGAAGTCGGCGTAGGGACCGGACGAGCCGAAGCCCTTGATCGAGCCGACGACGATTTTCGGATTGATCTCGTGGATCTTCTCCCAGGTGAAGCCGAGCCGCTCGAGCACGCCGGGACCGAAGTTCTCCATCATGATGTCGCACTGCTTCAGCAGATCGGTGAAGACCTGCTTGCCCTCGGCGGACTTCATGTTCACGGTGATCGAGCGCTTGTTGCAGTTGAGCATCGTGAAGTAGAGGCTGTCGGCGTTCGGCACGTCGCGCAACTGGCCGCGGGTCGCATCGCCCTGGGGCGGCTCGAACTTGATCACGTCGGCGCCCATCCACGCCAGCAACTGCGAGCACGTCGGACCGGCCTGCACGTGCGTCATGTCGAGGATGCGGACGTCTTTCAAAGCTTCCATACTGTTCTCCAGTCTGTCTGCCGCTTATTTCTTCTTGGCCGTCGGATTGAGCGCCGTGATGCGGCCCGATTCCGTGCCCGCGCCTTCGTCGATCACCGCGTTGATGAGGGTCGGACGCTTGCTGCGGATCGCCTCTTCCATCGCCGCGCGCAGTTCGGCCGGGGTCGTCGCATAGACGCCGACGCCGCCGAAGGCTTCCATCAGTTTCTCGTAGCGCGAGTCCTTCACGAACACCAGCGGCGCGGGATCGGCACCACCGGTGGGGTTCTTCTCGTCGCCGCGATACACGCCGTTGTTGTTCATGATGACGATGCACACCGGCAGGTTGTAGCGACAGATCGTCTCCACTTCCATGCCGGAGAAGCCGAATGCGCTGTCGCCTTCCACCGCGATCACCTGCTGCCCGCTCACCACCGCGGCGCCGACGGCGAAGCCCATGCCGATGCCCATCACGCCCCAGGTGCCGACGTCGAGCCGCTTGCGCGGCTGGTACATGTCGACGATGCTGCGCGTGAAGTCGAGCGCGTTCGCCCCTTCGTTCACGAGATAGGCGTCGGGATTCGCCTTGACGAGATCGCGCACCACGTTGAGCGCGCTGTGGAAGTTCATCGGCGTCGGATTCTTCGCCAGCGACTCGGCCATCTTGGCGACGTTCTTGTTCTTGCGCTCGGCCACGGCGTTGAGCCATTCCGCAGGCGGCTGGGGACACTTCGCGCCGAGTTTCTCCAGCAGCGCGGAGACGCAGGAACCGACGTCACCCACGAGCGGCGCATCGATGCGCACGTTGCTGTCGGCCTCGGTCGGCGAGATGTCGATCTGGATGAACTTCTGGGCGCCCCAGTGCTTCGCGCTCTTGCCGCCCCAGGTCTTGCCCTTGCCGTGCGACAGCAGCCAGTTGAGCCGCGCGCCGACCAGCACGACAACGTCGGCTTCCGGCAGCACGAACGAACGCGCCGCCGAGGCGCACTGCGGATGCGTGTCGGGGAGCAGGCCCTTCGCCATCGACATCGGCAGATACGGAATGCCGGTCTTCTCGACGAGCGCGCGCACTTCCTCGTCCGCCTGCGCATAGGCTGCGCCCTTGCCGAGCAGGATCAGCGGCTTTTTCGCGCCTTTAAGCAGCTCGGCCGCACGGGCAACCGCATCAGCCGCGGGGATCTGGCGCGGCGCCGGGTCGACCACCTTGATCAGCGACTGCTTGCCGAGCGCCGCGTCCACCGACTGCGGGAACAGTTTCGCCGGCAGGTCGAGGTACACGCCGCCGGGACGGCCGGACACGGCGGCGCGGATCGCACGCGCGACGCCGATGCCGATGTCCTCGGCATGCAGCACCCGGAACGCCGCCTTGCACAGCGGCTTGGCGATGGCGAGCTGGTCCATTTCCTCGTAGTCGCCCTGCTGCAGATCGACGACCTCGCGCTCCGACGAACCGGAGATAAGGATCATCGGAAAGCAGTTGGTCGTCGCGTTGGCGAGCGCGGTGAGGCCGTTCAGGAAACCGGGCGCGGACACCGTCAGACACACGCCGGGCTTCTGGGTGATGAAGCCGGCGATCGACGCGGCGTAGCCCGCGTTCTGCTCGTGGCGGAAAGCGATCACGCGCATGCCCGCGGCCTGCGCCTTGCGGGTGAGGTCAGTGATCGGTATGCCCGGCAGCCCGAAAATGGTGTCTATGTCGTTCAGCTTGAGGGCTTCGATGACCAGATTGAAGCCGTCGGTCACTTCGAGCTGGTTGTCGGTCGTCATGTCCATGTTGAGCTGCCTCGCGTTCTCGCCTTCGATTGATTGGGTGTCCGTGGATCTGCCAGGGAGTGACACGTCGTACGCCTGACTGGCGGCCAGGTCCCGGCGCCCGCCTCGGGGCCGGTTTTTTGACTGGCCCGTATCATAGGGCGGCCCCGCGATGACCGCTCTTGACCGCGGTCAATTTTGGCCCGGCGGAGCGCCGATTTGCCCGTACCCTCGAAGGGTTCTCGCGATGCGCAAACGGCGATCTAGATCTTCCCGCGCCGCTTCAGCCGGGACAGCGTTTCCGGTGAAAGATTGAGATACGAGGCGAGTTCCTTCTTAGGCAGCCGCTCGCCCAGTTCCGCATGCTTGCGCATGAAGCGCTGCACCCGGCCGGGCGCATCGAGCAGGTGGAGCGTGATGGTATGCGCCATCACTTCGCTCATCAGCTTCATGACCTCGTATTCGAACTCGGACTTGACCTTCGGGTGGCGTTCGAGAAAGGCCGCCCACTGCAGCATCGAGAGTTTCGCAGCCCGCACGCGGGTGACCGCGCGGATCGAGTACGGCATCGGCGTCTTCAACCGCCATGCCGCATAGCTCGTGTCGATGTCGGCCTCGGCGGCGAAGCGCAGGATCATTTCCTTGCCCTGCGCATTGGACACCGTGCGCTTGAGGATGCCTTCGATGATGAAATACTGCTCCATCGACTGCGTCCCCTGCAGTTCCAGGGTTTCGCCTTTCGGATAGTCGATGATTTCGAGCAGCGGCTCGAACTCGTTCCACTGCGCCGCGGTGAAATGCTTGAGGACGAGGTTCTGCCGCAGTTGCAGCCGGATGATTTTGGACTGGGGATGCAGCGCGAGTTGGGTCATGGCGGTCGGCACAGGTCGGGCGGGATTCTACTCCCCGCGCGCCGGGCGCGCGCGGCGGGCACTCGAGGCCCGCCGGCGCACGCGCGGTCAGGCCATGGCGTGGGTGCGACGGCTAGAGAACACCTTGCCGATCAACGGCCAGAACAGCAGCAGCAGACCGAGCGCCATGATGCCGCCCACCAGCCAGTTGGAGAAGAACACCCGCAGATCGCCCTGCGATATCAGCATCGACTGACGGAACGAATCCTCCGCGCGGTCACCCAGCACCAGCGCGAGCACCATCGGCGCCATCGGATAGTCGAGTTTCTTGAACACGTAGCCGATCACGCCGAACAGCAGCATGAACCAGATGTCGAGCATCGCGTTGTGCACGGTGAACGCCCCGATCGCACAGATCACCACGATGATCGGGGCGATGATCGAGAACGGCACGCGCAGGATCGCAGCAAAGAGCGGCACGCAGGTCAGCACGATGATGAGGCCGGCGATGTTGCCGAGATACATGCTGGCGATAAGTCCCCACACGAAGTCCTTCTTCTCGACGAAGAGCAGCGGCCCCGGCTGCAGGCCCCAGATCAGCAGACCGCCGAGGAGCACCGCCGCGGTGGGCGAACCGGGTATGCCGAGCGACAGCATCGGTAGCAGCGCTGAGGTGCCGGCGGCATGCGCCGCGGTTTCCGGAGCGACCACGCCTTCGACCTGGCCCGTGCCGAATTTCTGACCGTCGCGCGACATGCGTTTCGCGACCCCGTAGGCCATGAACGATGCCGGCGTCGCGCCCCCCGGCGTGATGCCCATCCAGCAGCCGATGACGCAACTGCGCACCGAGGTGACCCAGTACTTCGGCAACTGTTTCCAGGTCTCGATGACGATCTTCGGATTGATTTTCGCCGCGCGTCCCTGGAAGGAGAGTCCCTCCTCCATCGACAGCAGGATTTCGCCAATGCCGAACAGACCGATCACCGCGACGAGGAAGTCGAAGCCGCGCATGAGATCGGTGAAGCCGAAGGTGAGCCGCAACTGACCGGTGACGGTGTCCATGCCGACCGCCGCGAGCGCAAAGCCGAGCATCATGGCGGCGACGATCTTGAACGGCGATCCCTTGCCCATGCCGACGAAGCTGCAGAAGGTGAGGAAGTACACCGAGAAGAATTCGGGCGGCCCGAATTCCAGCGCGAAGCGCGCGACGAGCGGCGCGAGGAAGGTGATCATCACCACAGCGACGAACGCGCCGATGAAGGACGACGTGAACGCCGCCGTCAGCGCTTCCCCCGCACGGCCCTGCTGAGCCATCGGATAACCGTCGAAGGTCGTCGCCACCGACCACGGCTCACCGGGAATGTTGAACAACACGCTGGTGATCGCGCCGCCGAACAGCGCGCCCCAGTAAATGCACGAGAGCATGATGATCGCCGAGGTCGGCGGCATCGTGAACGTCAGCGGCAGCAGAATGGCGATGCCGTTGGCCCCCCCGAGCCCCGGCAGCACGCCGATCACGACACCGAGCAGGATACCGACGAACATCAGCATCACGTTGAAGGGCGTCAGTGCGACCGCGAAGCCCTGGAACAATGCATTGATTTCTTCCACGTCTTCCCCCTGATCGCCGGCTCAGTACCCGAGGAAGCCGAGCGGATTGAACAGACTGCCCTTGAACAGGGGCACCTGGAACCAGACCTCGAACATGACGAACGCGACCACGCTGACCGCGACACCCAGCACGAGCCCCCTGAGCCAGGAATAGCGTCCCAGCCAGACCATGAACACCGTGATGTAGATCGCAGACGCGACGTAGATGCCGATGAGCTGGATGCCGAGGACGTAGAACGTTGCCGGCATCAGCACCGACATCACCTGGCGCAGCGGTCCGCGATCGACGAACGACTTGTTCTCGCCGAGCCTGCCGGTGACCGCCTGCAGCAGGATCACCAGACTGCACGCGCAGATGATGACGCCGATGTAGAAGGGGAAATAGCCGGCCTGAGGGCCGTCGTCGGCCCAGCGGGCGCCGATGTTCCAGCTCGAATACGCGACAGATGCGCCGATCGCGAAAAGCTGCGCGGCGACCACGCTTTCCATGGTGTGCATGCTGACGGCCTGGCCGTCGTCGCCGGGAGTAGGTGCTTGAGTGCTCATGATGATCCTGATGCGGCGGCAGCGGCCGCGCCCGTCGCAGACGCGGCATCCCGCTCGAAAAAAACGGCAGCCGTGGGGCTGCCGTCGGGGGTGCCTGTTATTTGGTCGCGAGGAAGCCGGCTTCCTTCATCAGATTACGGTGCAGCGCTTCGTTCTTCTCGACCCAGCCGGCGAACTCCTTGCCGGTCATCATGGTGTTGTTGAAGGCGCCGCGCTCGATGAACTCCTTCCAGTCCGGCGTCTCGCGCACCTTGCGGAACAACTCGACATAGAAGTTCACCTGTTCGGGCGTCACGCCCGGCGGCATGAAGATGCCGCGCAGCATGACATAGTCGGTCGCCACGCCGGCCTCGATGCAGGTCGGAATGTCGTTCCACGACTGCGTGTCGGTCACCTTCGCCTTGTACGGCATGCGCTGATCGTCGAAGACGCACAGCGGACGCAGCTTGCCTGCGCGCCACTGGCTCACCGCCTCGATCGGGTTGTTCACGCTCGAATCGATGTGCTTGCCTACCAGTTGCACCGCCACATCGCCGCCGCCCTTGAACGGCAGATAGGTGAACTTGGTGCCGGTCGCCTTCTCGATCGCGACGGTGATGATCTGGTCCTCCTGCTTGGAGCCGGTGCCGCCCATCTTGAACTTGTTCGGACCCGCTTTCTTCACCGCTTCGAGATATTCCTTCGCCGTCTTGTACGGTGTCTCGGCGTTCACCCACAGCACGAACTGGTCGAGCGCGAGCATGGCGACGGGCGTCATGTCCTTGTAGCTGAACGGCACGCCGGTCGCGAGCGGAGTGGTGAAGAGATTGGACAGCGTGATGATGATCTTGTGCGGATCGCCTTTCGCTTCCTTCACCGCGAGGAAGCCCTCCGCGCCGGCGCCGCCCGATTTGTTCACCGGGATCAGCGACTGCTTCATGAGATTATGCTTGGCGATGATGCCCTGGATGAGGCGCGCCATCTGGTCAGCCCCGCCACCGGTGCCGGCGGGTATTACGAACTCGACGGGTTTGGTAGGCTCCCAGCCGGGCGCCGCGGCATGGACCCCGGCACTGCCGATGACGGCCGCGCAGAGCAGCGCACACCGTTTCGCGAAACGTCTGATGTCCATCTCGTCCTCCTCACGCTTTGTCGTACGTTGGGACGCGGATTGTTGATGAAGCCCAAGGCCCGCGCAAGCCTTGCCCCCTTAACTTTTCTTCGTCGTCACCGCTACTTCACCAGCACCACCGGAATGCGTGAATGGTGGATCACATCGTGGGCGACCGAGCCGAGCAGCAGGCTGGTAATCCCCGTACGGCCGTGGGTACCCATCACGATCTGATCCGCGCCCACCTCGCCGGCGTACTGCGTGATGGTCTCGCCCGGCTCGCCGACGAGAATTTCGGCGCGATACGGCAGTTGCTCCCGATCGAGGCGCGCCCGCGCCGGCTTCAACGCTGCCGCTCCTTCCTCCCGATAGTAGTCGTCCGCCTTCTCGTGGCCGACGGCCGCGACGGCGCCGGGATAGGGAATCGGGGGATGGACGTGC
>Ga0255269_1000091_pt1 | contig 17077 bp, 16 predicted proteins | sample AtltaT_33_FD_183664 | JGI IMG/M metagenome (GOLD analysis project Ga0255269, IMG submission 183664) | Metatranscriptome of freshwater microbial communities from Altamaha River, Georgia, United States - Atl_Yuk_RepC_8h (Metagenome... | ecosystem: Environmental > Aquatic > Freshwater > River... | reverse complement strand
AGGCTTACTAGTATCAAATGCATAGTTTAGCGAAACATTAACATCACGAACGCGCGGCCCATAATAGCCTGCCCAAAAACGATTGTCTTTGCCAGTAAAAGTTACATCTAGCGACTGTAAGCTTGGTGCTCCATAATCTACGCTAAATTTTTGTGTTCCTGAAAATGTTTCAAAGCCCGGAATATACCTATTATAATCGTAATTATAACTTTCTAGTATGTTGCCGTTTTTACCAATTAAACTAACATTTGCAAACAGTGGTCCACTAGTATAGCCTTCATTGTTAATCATCCAGCTATAATTATAGCCTGTTACTTTAATGCCTGTACCAAGTGAACTAAATACATTGGTTAGTGCAATAGATTGCGCTGCTGCCATCATGCCCCAACTAAAACGTAGGGTATTGGTATCCATATTCATAGCAGGATTAGGTCCGCCACTACAGCAAAAGCTAACACCCACATTGTCAGTATAACGAACACCAGTCCAGCCAGTCATTGTAATTAAATTACCAGTATTTAAATCTGTGCTAGTAACATTACCCGTTGTTGTGGGCGTTACATTTTGTGCGTTAGAATAGCTTGTAGACCAAAGCACCAAGCAAAGCACCAATGCCAAGTTTCTTATAAGTGTCATCTGATTTCACCTCATCAAGCTTTGGTAGTTTGTCTGGGTTAGCTTCCCAAGCAGCTTTGGCTTGAGCACCGATCTGTCCTTCATAAGGACAAGGAGTTCCTGCTGCCATCATAGCATCAAACACACGGCGATCTTGGCACATTGTGGCGACTGCTGCTACTTTCATGCCCATATCGAATAGTGTTTTTGATAGCTTTAAACGTTCACAGTTTAGGTCACGAACTGTTCCGCCACTGCTTACACCAAAAATTTGTGTTTGTACTGAACCACTAGTACCTGTTGAACACAAGTCAGCATTTCCACCACTCATCATTGTAGGAGCAATTGCTGTTGGTGGAGGTTGAATAACTCGCTGAGTAATATCAGTAGTGTTAATATTACGGTTAGTCATATCGCCACTATTAATGTTTTGATTTACATTGTTATTGGCGTTTGTACTAGTTGTATTTGCAGTAGTAGTATTAACATTATTGTTATTATTGGTCATTGTGCCAGTATTAACATTATTATTGTTATTTGTAATAGTTCCACTATTAATGTTAGTATTTGTGTTATTAGTAGTAGATGTTGACGCATTGACATTATTATTGTTATAAGTCATTGTGCCGCTATTAATATTTGTATTAGTATTATTTGATGTGCTAGTACTTGTATTTTGATTAATATTGGTCATTGTGCCACTATTAATATTATTGTTTGTATTTGTTGTGGTAACGGCGCTAGTGTTCTGATTGATATTTGTCATCGTACCACTATTGACGTTATTATAGGTCATTGTACCAGTATTAACATTATTGTTATTATTGGTCTGAGTACCTGTACTAGTGTTATTGTTATTATAGGTCATTGTACCAGTGTTTACGTTATTGTTAGTAACTGTACCACTTTGTACATTGTTGTTGGTATTTACCGACGTACTATTAACATTGGTGTTATTGGTATTTGTGCTAGTCGATGTACTGGTTGCATTTGTATTAACCGTACTAGTAGACACGCTGGTTGAGTTGGTATCCACCAAGGACTTAGAATCATAAGATCCTTGGTTGATAAGAGTTTGGGCGTTTAATGTACCCGCGGATAGTAATAAAACTACTAAAGCTTTTTTAAGCATATTAAGCTCCTAAAACGTGTAGGGCATGTTCGTAGTGTTTTTTTCGATCTTCAAGACCAATTGTACCACCATTAATTCGTTTTGTCAAGGTCAAAATATCACCAGCATCTGCCCAGCGATTTAACCCGTTGGTCTCCCAAAACCAGCAAGCACTTTGTGCAGCACCTTCAAATGTTTGAAGATATTCACTGGCTTCTTCGACTGTAATACCCAGGCTAGCGGCAAACCACGAATAGTTATCGCGTCCTGTAAGCTGAATTAACCCACGACCACAAAAACGGTATCCATCTCCACTTTCCTCAGGCCCATTGCCCATGCGATTAGCATAGACTTTATTGGCAATTGCTTCTTGTTTATTAGGCAAGCTAGCATAGTGATTGGCCGTTGCATCATCAGGAAAGTATTTTGGAAAAATTTTGCGTAGGGTAGCTGCTTTGTAATTTAAGTTTTCTTTTAGTGCTGTAAATCCACCAGACTCGTGCGCACACTGTGCAACAAACGCTGCAATACGTTGTGGTGTATTGATTTCATAGTCTGGTAGTAGCTGTGCAAGGGCCGCATGCCATTGCTTAACATAAGGATTTTTAGGCAACAGTTGTTGCAGTTGAGCTAGTGTTAAGTTCATTTGCCTAGGCTTTCAAAGATAATTTTTTGCTTGGCATACCACTCAGTCCAAGCATCTACTTTAACTGCGCAAGTATAGTACTCTGTGTAGTTAACAGTAACGGTTTTGGCAACATCCGACAGCTGTGCACCTTCCTCTAGTTTTTTTAATTGAGGGCAACGTGTTTGTGCTTGTAAGCCTGGTGGTTCAGGAAACTTGGCTGTAACTGGTACTACTGTACTACAGCCAGTTAATACTAGTGCTAAGGCGATTGTTAATATTTTCATTTTGGCTGCTCCGCTGCACGATTGTGTGCTTGTACAAATTCTGGTGGGATTACACAACCATTATTGTATTTAACAACCTCACGGTCAACATACTGTACAATATCTTCACCACGTACTTTGACAACCTCAATTTTAGTAACTAGTTGTTTTTGTATAACGGTATTGGTTTCGGTACTTTTGGCTGCTAATTCTTGAACTTGTTGTTGGAGCTGGGCAGCTTTGTCTTTCCACCAGTTATTTACATAAAGCATACCCAATAAGTAGACCGAAACGGCTAGTGCAAGCACGCTTGCAATTTTTACTTGCTTTTTAAGTATTGGATGTGGCAAGAACAGGCTAACACAGTAGCCTGTTGCTGCACACAAAAACAATAAGTAAAACAAGGTTCCTGGTATAAAGTCAAAGAACCACACTGGTTAATTACTCCGCAGCAAACCAAGGCATACCGGTTGCGGTAGCTGGAGTTTTAATTTGTGCAATTTGTGCATCTAGTCCTGCCTCTAGGGAAGCAACACCTTCGGTACCCATTGCGTCTTGAATCCAACCAATTACTTGTGCTTCGGTAACTTGTGGGAATGCTGTGAATCCCTCCGCTTGAGGGTCTGGTTGAAAACTTTGTGAGCCATAGCTGCTGACTGTTACATCGTCGTCGGTTTTTGACACAGTCCAATGTGCTACGGTAATTCCGCCGCTTGATAGTTGGCGCTCTAGTTGAACGATTTTGAATTCCATTTTTGGAGTCCTTTTTTATTGGTTATAGATCACAAACTATTAAGCTTGTTTTGGGTATTTTTGTTTTACTGACTGAATGGTGTTGAACCACTCGCTTCCTTTACCAGGAATTACTTCGTCTTCCATCATATGCCATAACATATCTAATTGATCTGTTATGGCAGGATATTCACTAGCTCGACTACGCTGAGAGTTGATATTGTGTACCAAAGCGGAGTCTACAAATTCAGCATTTAATTGTTCTGAAGTTTTTTCCATTTTTTATCTCACTCTAATAATATATGCGGATTCAATATAGTACTTGTAACCTCCAGCACCATAAGGGTCAGTGGCCATACCTACGCGAAGTGTACTATCAGAAGCTATAGTAAGTACACCGCTTGTATAAGTTATTGAATAACCTAAATCTTTGTTTATTTGAGGAGCAGTTACACTAAGAAGTGTATTGTACGATCCATACCCTGCATCCGTTTGTAATTTAATTACATGAGCATTCGAATTTGTACCGTATACATTCCAAGTATGTTGAGTCGCGCTAGGTCTATATGCAAATACTATTTGATATGATCCAGCAGGTAGTCTGATTTTACCAATATCCCAATTGTGGCTACCAATAGAGCTGTCCATACGTAAGACTCCATTGTCCCACGAATAACCTACAGTACCCCCGTCTGGATAGAAACTGTTGCGACCTTCAAGGTCTGACGTACGCCACATAGCTAATATGTCCGTTTGAATACGTCCTACATGTACTCCATTAATAGAAACTAAGCCAGCAGAGTCAATACGCATGCGCTCTGTTACATTGTTTGCTTCTCCAGCACTAGTCCAAAACGCTAAGCCACCACCAAATTGTCCATCTCCCGCAATTTTAACACCAGTGATCTGTGCTACTGCAACTTGAGCAGTTGGTGCTCCAGTCCACCATTGCTGTGTAAACACTAAACTTGATCCGTAACTTCCTGAAGTAGCTCCAGCAGCAGTGCCTAATCTTAATGTACCAGAAGCGCTATTAGCATTAGTACTACTCGAATTAGTTTGTAATCCAATAATATCAAGACTAGAAGTAGCAAAAGTATTTCCGATGCCAACAAGACCACTTGGGCCAATACGCATACGCTCAGTTATAGCGCCAGCAGTATTTTGGGTTGCAAATGCTATTGCAGTATTGTTATTAGTACCATCAGTCTCTACAAAACGAATTTCGGAGATAGAATTATCACCGTTACTGCCAGATCTAATAGACTTCCAGACTCCGTCAGTTTGGGCACCTGTTACGTTGTCACTTAGTAATAGAGCTATTCCACTTGTAGATGAAGTTCGTGACATTCTTACATGCAACTGCGCACTTGGACTTGTTGTATTAATACCAACATTACCAGAAGAAGCTGCAATAACTATTCTTTCTACACCATTTGTAACATCTCTGATACTAAAGCCGCCATTACTTACTCCTGTAATAAATGGATTTAAGGCGTAAGCATTTCCATTAACAAAATTAGTATCTAGTGTAAGTATGTTTGATCCACCAGCATTTTGATAGAGGTGAAGTCTACCACTTGGGCTACTAGTGCCAATACCTACATTACCGCTGCTATTAATATCTACTGCTCTGGTTCCACCACTTGTACCAACGCTAAATGTATAGCTTGCGGCATAAAAACTCATAGCATGTGTTTGAGTGGTAGAGCGATTAAATGCTTGAATATACGCCCCATTACCAACACCACCAATTGGATTAATTTCCAGGGCAGCTGCACCACCGTTAGATACTGCAAATGCTGTTACTGGACTTGTTGTACCAATGCCCAATCGCCCACTTGAGTCTAGGGTCATTACCTGCGACAGAGAAGCTATAGCATTAGCAGCACCAGTTGTTGCACCTGTTGTATGCCAAGTATGTGCACCAGTAAGTTGGCGATACATTGTTCCAGTTTGGCTGGAAGTTATAAATCTAAAATCTGCTGGTGAGCCGCCGTAGTAGATATTTGAACTATAGAATGTATTGTCACCAGTTTGAAAGTTGGCAATTGAAGCGGCACCGTTTTGTAGTCCTCTATATGAAGACCAGTTACTTGTTGTAGTTCCAAGAGCAAAATTTCCATTAAAATCAACTACTGCTCGTGTAGCTCTTGATCCAGCACTGCCGGTTTCTAATATTACTTGATAACCTGAAACGGTTGCTCCAGCACTTTGTTTGTAGAAAAATGCATGGCCAGTTGATGGTGTAGTTGTATCGCCCTGTACAGCAATTTTACCATCTAGTATATGTAGCTTTTCTGCCGGGCTATTTGTACCAATTCCCAAACCAGTACTGTTTAGGCGCATAGCTTCAGTAGTACCATAACGCCATTGATGACTTGCAGTAGAGCCTGTACCGTTAGAGTCAACTACATATTGAATAACATCGCCCGGACCGTTAAATACAGTGGCAACAGAGTCATTGCCAACAGTAAGTACTCCTGAGCCGTCAAACGTTAAACTAGCACTATCCACTAAGTTACCGCCAGTGCCTGCATAAGTAATGCGACCAGCAGTAAGTGAGCTGTCTCGAAGATCCGCAACAGTTAGTAACGTACCGTTAAAAACTAGATTGCTGCTGGTTGTTAGTGCTTTGCTACCGTTTAGGTACGCAACGCCATTAACAACACCAGAACTAAAAATTGGACTGTCTGAGAACGTTTTTGCACTCAGGGTTTGCGTGTCTGAGTCACCCACGACCAAGCCGGTGGGAGCACTCTCCCTACCGAACTTGGCTAAATCTAATGCTTTACTCATGGGCTACCTCCTTGAGCTGGATCAGTTGAAACGATCCAGCCTGTTTCAGTTAATTCAAACCAATAGTTATATTGTTTTACCTTATCACCAACTGCGGCTTGGGGAAACATCATGCTATTAACAAGAACTAAGGCTTCTTCTTGCGAAGGATTTTCGTTAATTAATTGTTCCATTAATATACTCCAGTTGCTGATGTGCTTGAACTACTAGCAGTAACGGTTACATCAACATAACCGTAAGGGAATGATTGGAAGTAGTCAATTGATATACCAGGATAACTTGTGCCGGTGTCAATAACTAGTACAACATATCCGTCTGTAGAAGTATATGTGCCATGTGAACCTACATAGGAACCGCCATTTGTAACTCTAACGCTATATTGAGCTCCTGACCAGTTATGGAAACCTATCATTGCATCAATTGTATGAGCATCATAGTTATATCCCCTTATGTGGAATAAGCTCATTGTTGGTTGAGAGTTTCCGTTTGGCGAACCACCGCTCCATAGACTTGTTTTAATATGGTGGTATCTTCCACTAGGATTTCCTCCCCACTGGTACCAGTTATAAACTGATCTGCCAGCTTTTACTGGACCAGCAACGTCTAATCTAGAACTAATTGCCGGACTTGCGGTTCCAATACCAACTCGACCACCGTCTGCTTTAACAATCATACGTGTGGTCATTACATTAGACACATTCTGTCTAATTTGGATATCGCCGTAAACCGTTCCTGCACTAGCTTGATAGGTATTTTCTATATATGCTGTGGCATCATTTGGCATATACAAAAAGTTAAATCCGTGTAAAGAACTAGTTTGATATCTAAGTCTTAAACCTGCGGTTGCTACACCAAAATTATCTAAATATATATCTTGATTTGTTCCGCTTAAGTGTAGTAATGTTTGTGGATTTGATTGACCAATCCCTACATAACCGTTACTAGCAATACGGAATCTTTCAGTGCTGGATGTTTGGAATACTGCTGTTTGGTTTTCACCGTCTAAACGTAGACCTGTATATGAGTTTGAACCGTTACTGGTTTGAATACGGAAAGCTCTAGCATTGCCGGTGCCGCCACCTTGCTCAATGTAGAATCCTAAGGTATCTACACCACCTAATAAACTGTTACTGCTAGATCCTGTGAAAGCAAATACGTTGCTTCCTCCAACTACGTGTAGTGGCATACTTGGACTACGTGTACCAATACCAACCGCACCACTATTTGTTATAGTAACTCTGTATCCGCTAGTATCATCGTTATAGAATTCTAAGCCGCTTGAAGTGGTTCCAATTTGCCAACTTGATCGGCCAGCGGCATTGCCGCCTTTGATTTGTACCCAACTATCACTAGCAGTTTCAAATTTTGCAATAATACTACCAGGAGGTGTAACACTGCTGTATACGTGTAATGGGTTTGAAGGATTAGTGATACCAATGCCTACATAACCTTGATTAGTAATATTAAGTTGTTGCCCACCATTCACACCAGTACCAGTAGGTGCAGCAGAACCTAGTGATAAAGTTTGGGTGCTATTAAAATAACTAATATAGCCTTGGTTAGTAGCACCGCTTGCCATAAAAATACTAACACGACCAGAGGCGTTGCGAAGCGTTAGCGTTTCTGCTGGACTACTATCACCAATACCTAGGTTACCGCCCTCTTTAAGGGTCATGTATAGTGTTGGTGTACTAGAACCATTTCCAGCATAAAAACTAAGGTTTTTATCGCTTTTTATAGTGCCGCCGTCCCCACTACCTTGACTTCTAAAATAAATCTCTCTGTTTGTACCACCAGAGCTATCTAAGCGTATATTACCCCAAACATCTAATCTTTCTCCTGGAGTAACTGTGCCGATACCAACATTACCACCAGTAGTAATCAGCATTCGGGTAGTCCAGGTTAGTGCTGAGTTAGTTGCACCAACCCCATTGCTATTAGAAAAAGAGAAAATACCTTCATCTAATGTAAGTGCACTTGCAGTTCCACCACCTAAGGACTTCCAGCCAGCGTCGTAATAAGCCAAGTAAGTATGGGCCATACCATACAAACCTGCGGAACTACCTTGCCCAATTTGTTGTGCTGGATTCCATAATCTACCAAAACTGCCTGTTTGAACACTTGCACCTTGAGGGAAAGAAATTGAGCCTCCAGGTGATTGGATTTGGAACGAAGCATTAACTAAACTAATTTGGCCTGTGCTTGTAATACGAGCACGTTCAGTACCTTGGTAAGCAAAACGCAAATGATCGTTATAAGAGAAAATTGTTGCGCCAGACCCGTCTCGCAGATTACGCCAATAAGCTCGTACTGCTCCTACATCTGAAAGTTGAATTTCTGAGTAGTTAAGTGCAGAGTTGCCTGTATTTTCAGTATTAACACGAAGTGAAACTGCGGCTTCTGTTCCGCTGATTTCTGTGCGAACGTTTGGCGAAGCAGTACCAATACCTAAACCAGTATTGGTTAAACGCATACGCTCATTTTGATTGTATTGAAAAATTACATCAGCAGCTGTTGTTGAGCCAAAATATGTGCCACCTGCTGCCGCAATCATTCTAGCAGTATTACCACCAGAAGTATTTAATATACCTTGACCGCCAGTGCTTGTAAATGCATTACCATCAAAAGTCAACGCACTGCCAGTCGTTACTACCTTGCTGCCATTAAGGTAAGCGACACCGTTAGCAGTTCCACCCGATAGTGTTAAGTTGCCAGTTAAGCTGGCCGTTGCTAGTGCTAGGCTACCAGTGGCTGTGTCACCACCAACATCCAAGAACTTGGCATCTGCTTCGGCTTTGGTATAACCATCAGATAACCCGCGTGGAACATAGCTGACCAATTCAACTACATCGCCTGCTAGTGCACCTTCAAATAAGGTAATAAATGTACCTGTGATAGCTTCAAAGTCAGCACCGTTTACTAATTTAGCACCGTTTAAGTATACGTCTACGTATCCTAAAACATAGCCTGACTGGGCAGTAAACTGAGTTTGCCCAGCTGTTGCCGTTAGAGTAGTCGTCACACGCTGTGACGCTACTCCTGGGCTATTTCCTATGTAACTCATTGGCTACCTCCCGCTGGTTTAGGGTATTGCTCTTTGATAGCTTGTATTCTAGCCAACATATCTTGAGCAGCTTGGCCACCTTTCCATAAAGCGTCCAATTGATCCCCGATTGGCGGGTATTCTGCTGCTCTTTGAAAACGATAACTAATACTATCTTGGGCTTGTCTGTGAGCAGCTTTATCTGCTGCTAATTTTTCTATGTAGGTATCTTTTGCTTCTTGTTCAGTACAAGAAAATACTTGCATAGCTTCTTTTATTTGTTGTTCAGTATATTCCATTAACTACCCCAAGCATTTTCTTGATTAACTTGTGTACCTGCTTGCACTAATTTCCACGTAAATGTAGAGTCATGGTATGTGGTATTTGTAAGAGCTAATTCCGCATCACCAGTCATACGATGTATTACCATAACGTGATCTTGTGACCATAACTGTGGGAAATAATACCAAACGTATCCACTAGAATCCATTGCAAATCTAACATCGGTCATACCACTCATTTCGCGTGCCCAAAACTCATAAACACTAGGGCTGTTACTCCACTTAGCGATATCAATATGCGTTTCTGCAACCATGTAGCTGTAGTTAAGGTCGCCGCGACTATAAATAGTTGCTACAAATCTACTATCTACACCGGTAGAAGGATTCATTCTGAACAGTCTAACTGCATAGTTAAAATAACCTGGAACGCTGGGTGCATAATATGTCCACATTGGTAAACTCATGGAAATAGGTGCATACGCAGCATACCCATTTTCACCTGTCATACCATTACCAAATACAGGAGCATTTCTGGTAACTAATACACCATCCGACTTTAATTTTACTTGTGGTGTGCCTGCCCCATTTGAGAAAAATTGCAGTTCTCCAATACCACCACGAATACGTTCTGAATAATCAGCACCACCAGTATCGTGGAAATCAATCCAACCACTTGTGCCTGATGCACTTACCATATCTATGGCAGCATAAGTGCCGGCATACATACCTGCACGAACACCAATACTAGTAGCATTATTTGTGAATAGTGAACCAGCTACGTGCAACGCACTATCAGGAGTTGCAGTACCAATACCTACACCACCATCATTTTTAAGTACTAAACCAACTGCACCGCCACCAGCTTTAGGGCTAAATGAGATGGTACTGTTTGTACCAGCACCCATATTAACGTGCCAGTCATCATTAGCGTTACCATCTGGGCCTTTAAATCGTAATGTGGCTATACCACTAGTACCTGTGGTTCTTAATACTAGACTACCGCGACTTCCACTAATATCTAGTGTTGGAGATGCCCAGGACATATCACTGCCAGGGGTTGTAGTACCAATACCAACATTACCGGTACTATTAATACGCATACGCTCACCAGCTGTTGCACCTTGACCACTATTACCGTCTACAGTACCAAAAGCAATATCTAACCCGCGAATCTGAGTAGGAAAACTACCACTAGTATTACGGTTAATAAAGCGCATATATGCAGCTGGATTAGAGCTTACACCATCTCGAGGCACATCCGCAAGATCAATGCCGCCTACTACATAAGGGTTAATATCTGATTGAACAGCTGATTGCCATTGAATAATTCTTGAAGAATTATCGCTAGAAGCAATAGTTAGTCTATAACCACTTGTTGGGCTTGAGCTTCCAATACCTACTCTACCGTTAGAGTCAATACGCAAACGCTCATATGTAGTAGCATTGCTAGGATGGAATTGGTTTACTGCAAAATATCCTCCTGAACCATCAGCAGTATAAGTTGCAACAAATGCTCCGCGATAATCAGCAACCGGTGCTAATTCTAAAGAAGCTGCAGTGTATGCATTATTTGCATTAGCTGCACGGAACATTAGAGAAGAAAACCCAAGAGCACCGGTTGAGGGTGTTTGAATTACGGCTGTTGGAGTTGAAGAATATATAAAATCAGTTGTACTAATTGATGCAGATTTTGAAATATGTAAAGCAGCAGCACCAAAACTACTGCTTGCTCCAATAGATACACTACCATTTGAAGCAATACGCATACGCTCTGTGGGCGTAAAGTTTGTATTTACTGTAAATTGGTTAGTAGTAAATGTAATAGCACCACTAAGCATATTTATTGAGGAGGCAGCTGTAACTCCAGTATCAGGAACCCAAGGGCCTGCCCCATAGTAGCGCATACCTTCTGCAAGAGATAAACCGCCTTGAGCTGGATTTTGTGCAATATATCCGTAAGTAGTACTATCACCAATAATTCTGACATGATAATTTGAGCCTGCAAATGTGTACCCGTTACGAATAACTACAGCAGCACCAGTACCTGAGTATACGTCCAACTTGCTACCAGGCGTACCTCCAATACCTAGATTACCACTAGAGTCGAGGCGCATACGCTCACTACCACCATTCCAAAATGTAAGTGGTAAATACGCAGCAGAACCTGAAGCACCTGAACTTAGGCGAACATCAATTGTGCTAATAACGCCTAGATCAAAACTTTGATAATCTGTTGCGGACGGATTAGAGTTATTCCAGCCGTTAATTGCTGAAATATTGCCTGTGCCGTTTGGATATAAGAAAAATCTTGTATTACCGTTTGTGGTAGAATTTTGAATACCAAGACGAGTGCTCTGAGTACCACTCATGTTAGCACGTAGAAACGGAGCACTTCCACCTAATGTAAGCGCATTTCCATCAAAGGTTAGTGCGGAACTATCAGTTAAGTTACCACCAGTGCCTGCATAAACCACGCGACCAGCAGTAAGTGAGCTGTCTGTTATGTCAGCCGCTGTTAGGGTTGTACCGTTAAAAGTAAGATTACTACTACCACTAACAACTTTGCTGCCATTTAAAAAAGCAACAGTGTTTGCAGTTCCAGAGCTAATTGTTGGATTAGCACTAAATACTGCGGCCCCAGGATCAACAGGAGTATAGCCAAGTCTAGCTGCAATTGCACTAGTACTTAAGTCTACGCCTTCAATCGAAGCATCTAAAATATTACCACCAGAGACTAGGCCCTGAAATGGAGCATTTCCTATGACTGCCATAGACTACTCCTTAAATTAAGTATGAAATTACTGCGTCTGCTGAATTTGCTGCGCTTGATGAGGCGGTAATTGAGTCGCCTTCTTCGATAACTACCTTCTGATCGCCACCTACAATGGCCAAAGCACCGCCAGGTAATACTGCGGCGCTTTTAACTAAAAATGCACTACTTCCACCTTGTTTTACCAAACGGGCCGATACATTGATCGTAGCACCTGTGGTATTGGCGATAGAAAGACCAATAAGAGTAGCAGTTTGCCCCGCTGCAATAGTAGGGGTCAGGGTACTAGGACTGGCGTCTACTCCGATATTTGCTGTTATTCTTGATTTGAAAGCCATTTTATGTCCTTATCCTAGAGCGATAGCCATTGCGATTGCTTGATCCACAGTCTGTGTTTGGCTATACACTTGTAAATTTGTTCTTGCGGTAGGCAAGTCTGCTAGATCGCTTAGATTAGCAGACTTGACCATTTTTTGACCGACTTCTGTGTTTAAGTTGATAAAGTTATTGTCAACTTCTTCATTTGTAAGAGGAGTACCTTTGGCGGTAGCACCCAATACACGAGTAATAATTGTTGCCATAGGTAATCCCCGTTAAAATTAAGCTACAGTTACTTTCCAAGTGATTGTCAATGTGTCTAGTGCACCTTTGTTAATCACGGCAAAAACTGTACGGCATAGCATTGTACCAGCAGTAACGTTGTTGAAAATACCAGCTTCAGTAATAGCACCAGTACCTGTACCGGCTGGGAATGTAGCTACATACTGAACTGCATCGTTAGTTACGCTTGTAGTAACAATAGTAGTAGATGTTAGAGCTACGCGGCCTAATTCGCTACCAAGAGCAGTGTTAGCAGCAGCAGCGGCAACGTTACCAGCGCCAACGGCCATGTGGCTCATTGCAGTGGCTGAAGCGTCTCTCATACGTGATGCAATATAAGCAAGACCGGCGCTAACTACTAAGTTATGTTCGTCTTGTTGTTTTACGTTACCGTTTTCGTCCGTTAGAACTAGGGTCAACGTACCTTTAGTTTTGATGTTGTCTTGTAACATATAAAATCCTTAATAAGTATATGTTTCACCTGTATAGCCTAACTCTACGTAATCTTGAGAGAAATAGCTTTGTAAAGTAAGTGAAATTGTTTGAGATGTTGTCGCAGTCTCTAACTTAGATAGTGCGGCAAGCAAGGTCACAGTATCGCTACTGTTGGTAATATCTGAAAGTGCTTTGTTAGTTACAGCAGCGAATACTTCAGATAAAATTTGGGATTCATTAACTGATCTGTTAAAATCTGTTAATGTGGTGACTACTTCTGAGCTACTAGCATAATCAGCTAGTACTTTATCAAATACCGCAATTTGATCATCATCAATATTTGCAGCACCATAAAAGTCGTCTGTGGCATCTACAAGTTCTGAGAACTCGGTAGTGCTATCTTTGGCAACCGTTTCCGATGTTGTAGCCACGTCAAGCGGTTGTTTATTTGTGTCAAATGTTTGTAGCTCGGCATTAGTAATTGTTTCACTAGCAGATTTACCTGTATGCAAGTTTACTAGATCAGTTTGTGTGGCCGTTTCCGAGAAATCTCGTAGAGCAGTCCACTCACTGGTAAATAGTTCTAGGATACTTGCAAGATCTGTACGCGGTGTACTAAAATCTTGCTGAACAGTTTCGGATGTTGTGGCAGTTTCACGTTTGTCTAAGCTAGTATCATAGACTAGAGCTTCAGCAGTTGTGACTGTTTCGTATTTAGCAGGCTCTATGCTTTGTGTTACTAGGTCACTTTGAGCAACTGTTTCGGTTCGTTGAGTACTAAAATCTTGCTGAACAGTTTCGGATGTTGTGGCAGTTTCTGTACGACTAGTGCCGAAATCAATTGCAAATCTTTCTGATAAAGTTGCCAAGTCAACTACTGATTTAGCAAAATCAAATGTTGCTTGATCCGTAGTAGCCGCAACTTCTAGGAATGTTCTGTAAAAGTCTGCTACAAGAGTTACTGTATCAGAATTGGTTGCATAATCGGCTAGTACTTTATCGAATGTTGCGATTTGGTCATCGTCGATGTTTGCTTCGCCATAAAAGTCGTCTGTGGCATCTACTAGATCGCTATAAACAGCCGAAATATCAAAAACCAACTGCTCGGTATTCGAGGTCTGGTCTAGTAGAATTTTAGCAACTGCTTGTGTTACTAGTTCTGTGAATGTTGACTGGTCGGTGCTTACTCGCTCTACAAGTTGCTCTACACGCTCTGTGGTCTGTGTTAATTCTGTAAATTGACGTACAGCTTCATAAAATCTGCTAAAATCATCGGAGCTGGTAGTCTGGTCAGCTTGAAGTGTCGACACTGCTAAGTATGCTTGTTCTGCGCTAACTGTCTGATCTTGACTGATTTGTTGTACGTTAAAGGTTTGTATTTCTGCAGTTACAGTTTGGTCAGCTACTGCTTTGTTGTTGTCTAAACTAACTTGCTCACTATTAGCGGTCTGATCTGCTAATACTTTAGTTGCTGTTAACTCAACCTGCTCAAGTAGTGTGGCTGTTTCAGTAAACAGTCTGATATAACTAACTAGCCTGTCAAACGCATCTGCAAAGCTCACATAGTCGGCCAGTACTTTATCGAATGTTGCAATTTGATCGTCGTCAATATTTGCTTCGCCATAAAAGTCGTCTGTGGCATCTACAAGTTCTTCAACTTGTTTTGTTACTGTAACTTGCGTGATCTGATCACGGGCATGAACTGCTTTGAATGTATAATCAGTTACATCAAATACATAATCTTCTAGGAAGTAGTCAATCTCATTGATATTTAGGCCGATCAGCTTGGTTAACAGTAATTCTGAAATTGTTAACTGATCGCTATCAGCAGGCTTAGTAACGTGTAAGGCAGCTTGTTCTGCAGCAGTGGCTTGATCTGTGCGATCTGGCTTATCAACATCAAAACTGTAAACTTCATTTTGTGCTGTGAACTCGTCGCTGCTAGTTTGTCCAACTGCGTTAATAACCTGATCTGTATTGCTTGTTTGATCTACTAAATCTGGTTTGGTTACATCAAATGCCTGTTGTTCAATGGTAGTAGCAGTATCTGCTCTATCTGGTTTATCTACGTCAAAAGACTGCTGTTCACTATTAGAGGTTTGATCTAGTTTAACTAGCTGTGGGTGCGCTGTTTGTAGATCAAACTTTGTAAACTGATCAAATTTAGGAATCTGAGGCTCTAGATAAGCCTGCTCACTAGAGGTAGCTTGATCTTCAACATCTGGTTTTGTAACATCGACTGCAAATGTTTCTGTTGGATATACCCACTCAAGTACAATTTTATAAACATCAGCGTACTGGTCGTCATCAATATTGGCCGCACCATAAAAGTCGTCTGATGTAAAAACTGTGTCTTCAAAAGTTCTGTTAAAGTCTACAAGTGTACTTAAAACATCTGAGAAACCAATTGTTTGGTCTTGTAGATCTTTGCCTACAAGCATAACCGCAACACTTAAATTAGCTAGTGCGGTTATGTCTGCTAAGTATTTACCAACGTCTGTGCGTAATAAGTCCGGAGCATTTGCTACATCAGCAAGAACTTTTGCAAAGTCTTTTTGTAGGAGTTCAGTATTAGTAGTAGAATCTGTGTATGTTCTAAATGCTGTCCAAACTCTGTCAAAGGCGTCACTTGTAGTGGTAATGTCTTCAAGAACTTTTTGTAGTAGTTTTCTTACTTGTTCTTCAGTAGTAGATAAGTCACTTAAATTCTTGAAAACATCTTTGACTGCTTGTTCTGATAGTTTGAACTTGTCGGCTAAAAATTTAAACAATCTAGGGTCAGGAATATTTTCCTCACCCATGCCATTAACTCTAACGTCTAGAAGCAGGTCACTAGGCTCACTTACAATAGGCAGCGAACTAGGAGTACCAGAAGTAATTTCACTAGTAGCTGGCGCATTACCTACTATGTTTGCAGTTTCTGTCTGCCCAGTATACGTTGTAGCTGTTAGTAAAATTTGTCTAGTATCTGTCATAGTACTCCTTAATCGTCAGCGCTGTAAGTAGGACTGAATAGGATTTCTACCATACCGCGTACTGGCTTCCAAGTACGTCTAAAAATATTATCTTGTGGCTCTGTTACTCGTAGTTCAAAGAATCCATAAACTGGAGTAGTAACTGTGGGAACTTGGTTCCATGTAGAGCCTAGAGTTTTTGGAAATTGTAAGTATACTTTACTTAAATTAGTTTCTGCCCAATTAGGGTCCAGATTTGGAGGAACTGTATTTGTTAGTGCAACACCTTGAACTAATTTGTAATATTTACCGCCGTAATAAACTACTTCTTCTTTATTGTAAGCTTGAGCAGCATCCCAATTACCGCGATCTGTTGGAACACGAACAACTAGAACATTTGTTACCCCGCCAGTTCTTACTGTTGTAGGAGTAGTAGTTTGTTCTGGAACATTATCTGCTTCTACAACTACGGCTTCGTAAGTGTATCCGGCCATTACGTTTTCTACAAAGTTTAGTGTAATAGGAAACTCTAATTGCTCTCCTCTTACAAAACTCCAAAGTACGTCACCACCATCTGTTATAAGGTCATTAGCTGGGTCTAATAGTCTAGATCTTGCCATATGCACCACCTTGTCTTAATGCTTTAAAGCTACTTACTTCATTAGTAAGTGCAATAACTTCTGTTTGTAATCGCTGATTTTCTACAGTTAACATTTGTAGTTGCTGATTAAGCGCAATTACTTCGTTGTGTAATCTACCTAGCTCTACACTAAGAGCTGTATTCTGTTGGCTCATACGTTCCAATTCATTATGCATAATTTTGATAATTGAATTTTCTGCGTCAGT
>Ga0255269_1000085_pt1 | contig 17540 bp, 26 predicted proteins | sample AtltaT_33_FD_183664 | JGI IMG/M metagenome (GOLD analysis project Ga0255269, IMG submission 183664) | Metatranscriptome of freshwater microbial communities from Altamaha River, Georgia, United States - Atl_Yuk_RepC_8h (Metagenome... | ecosystem: Environmental > Aquatic > Freshwater > River... | reverse complement strand
GCAGTTTTAAGATTTGCTAGGGCAGTTTGCAGAGCGGTAAATTTAGATTCTAATTCGTTTTTATCTAATAGATCTTCTTGTAGCTCAGTATTAATTAGCTGATGATACTTTTCCCACTCTTCGCGAGCTTTATTAGCAGCTTCCCAAGCTGTTGTTTTAGCAGTAAATTCTTGTTTGATTGCATCTATTTCTTTTAATCTAGTTGCAATAATGGCTATTTTTGAACTGGCTTCTTGTTGTATAGCTTGTTGTTCTGCTATAAGCGTAGCCATTTTTTGTTCGTCAATAGGCTGTAAGCAAGTAGGGCAAGTTCCGTGTAGCGCACCAATTTTCTTAATAAATGCGTCTGAGTCTTTTACTGACTTGCTTAACTCAATAGAGCTAGTATTAAGATATTTTACTTCTGGACTTAGTTCACTAACTGTATCTACTGGGGTTTCTGGTATAGGAAATAGTTTAATTCTGGACTGTATTTGTTTATAAGTATTATTTTGAGTAATCTTCTTATTAGTGGATTCTAGTCCACGAATCTTTGAGTCTAACTCATTTACTTCTGCTACTAAACTATCCTCTATTACTGGCACTTCGCAGTAAGCTTTGTGAGATAAATCCATCTTTGAATATTTATCTAGCCAGCTATTTACAGTGTTTACTTGAGACTGTACTGCCGCAATATCTTTGCTTAAGTCTTGGCTTACTTCTTTGAAGATTTCTTGCGCCCTAGTATACTTGCCTAAATTTAAAATTTCAATTAGAAACTTTTTACGAGCAGTATCCGCAGCAGTCAAGAATTCTAAGCTACTAGCATTAGATTGATAAACGATTTGACTAAATGTTTTATGGTCAAACCCTAGAATGTCTTCAATCATTTTATAAGTAGCTGTGGCTGTATGCGCGCTAATGTCTGCCCCATTTTTAAACAGTTTTACTGTTTGACTAGTACCACGACTAGTTTTAATTTGATATTCAGTACCATCTCGCTCAAATTCAAGCTCGATACTGTAGTTTTTATCTTTTACATAGCGGTTTAGAATGTCCGCTTTTTTGATTGATTTGGAGTTTTTATTAAATAAAACTTCTTCAAGGATTAGGGCTATAGAACTCTTTCCATGCCCGTTCTTTCCTACAAGCTGCGTTAGTGGCGCAGCAACGAAATTTATTGTGTTATCTTTTCCATAACTAAACGCATTACTCCAACTCAGCCTTTTGATTGTTATCATATTCTACTAGTCTTTTCTTTAATTCGTGTAATCCGCCAATTAGTTCTCCATCTAAGAAGATTTGTGGTACACTACGTGCGTTTGGAACTTTAGCGATTAAATCTTTTTTACTATAGCCATTGATACCAAGCATACATTCATTGTAGCTAATTGATCTTTGCTCTAGTAGTCTTTTTGCTTCGGTGCAAGCTGGACAGTTTGTTTGTGACCAAACTTCTGCTTTAAGATGACTCAATTTTTTCTGCATAATTCTGCATTTCCTTTAAAACAGCTTCTACAGTTTCATCTGGAAGTTCTAGGATATAGGTTAAATATTCTTTGACTTCTTCGGTTAGACTCATTTCAGGGTCTAGCATTAGCGCACTATCTGTATCTCGCTTGATAACTTTACGATCAATTAACTCGGAATCTTCTAGCTCTCCAAGTTCGTGCATATCACCTTCAACTTGGTAAATGGTATGGTCAAAATCTGTCGCTGGTTTAGGGTCAGAGACTCCAACGGTTTTTCTGATAAGCTGAGGTAAGTTGAATTTGAGCCATACGTGATCCATAGCATCAGTATCAAGCAAGATAGCTCCAGTGTCCACGGAACTTCTATGAAAGCTAGTAGTATAAGGACTACCTGGATACAGAATATTAAGTTGCGAGTTTTCATAGCTATGCAAATCCCCTGCTAACACAATATCCCAGCGTTTAAATAATTCTAGATCAACTTCTGGCTTGACGTGGGGTGGGATTTCGCCACGAACATGAGTACAACATATCTTACCATGTGTTAGATGTGGAGCTTTTTCAAATTCTTTTAGTTTATTGTATGGAATAATGTCTATTCCGTCTCGACTGTAAAAATCATCAATAATTTCTACTTTAGGATTTAGTCGATTAGTTGACTTTTTAAGATTTGTTAAGAAAGTAGTGTCTTTCTTAAGCATTTCGTGATTACCTGGATAAATAATTGTTGGCTTATTAAAGCTAGCTACAAAGTCAAAATATAACTCTACTTCATCCATTGTTGGTAGTCGGTCAAAAACATCACCACCAATAATTACTAAATCAGCTTGTTCTTGCATTTGTTGAAATTGCTCAACAAATAAACGAAAACGATTTTTTGCCCACTCAATAGGTACGTTTTTCTGACCTAATTTTATATGTACATCAGCTGTAAATAGTATTTTCATATTTTATAGACAAAATAGCCCGCAAAGTGTTTAATTTTGCGGGCTATAGTTTTAACCTAAGTCTTTAACGGCTTCACGCTCTGCTTCAGAGGCGGCATCACCATTTTCATCTTCATCACTGTTTGTAGTGATTTTAGTTAATAGAGCCAACACTTCATCTTCTGTTGGGCGAACGTATTTTTCATCAATTGATTTAGAAGCGTTAACCAATTCACGTTCTGCATCTGATAGTGGACGAGGCTTGCAACGCAACACTTGCAACTGGTACTCAACATTATAAGCCAATGGGCCTGTTTTTACTCGCTTGAAAACAATATCCCAGCCAGTGTCAAAGTCTGTAGGATCACCTAAGTCTTCGGCTGCTGTCAGAATTTGTTCAAAAAGCTTTTTCTTTAAGTTAAGGGCTTTGACCTTACCATCTTTAGGGTCAATACAATTGACAGTGTATGACCAGCTGCACTTTAGATCTGGGAAAAAGTCAGGCACATGATCTTTTTGTAGATTGTCAAACTTTTCTTTGTCGCGGCTAAATGCCAAGCACTCTACTGGAATGTCCTTGTTATTAGAACCCTTCAACCAGTAAATATAGCGGGGGAGAACTCCACCAACTAAACGTACTACATTCTCACCATCTTTATATTCGTAAGATTCGACTTTGTTTGATTGTGCTTTGCCTTTTGTGTTCTTGAAGCTAATTGCCATTTTTAATTTTCCTCGTACTTGAAGTATATTTTGTTTTGTGTTATAGTGATTAGTGGGTTTGTTTTTATGTTATCTAGATCAATATCTTTAAAGTATGATAGGTCTAAGTATTTTACGTTAAATAGTTTGTATAAACTATAATCTCGTCTACCCGCTAACTGTATATATTGTGATTTATAAATTATATCCGTTATATTATCAGCAAAAAACCCATCTGGGTTGATTAGATAACTATTACCAATTAAATTACGAATAGGTTTTACTTTTGAATAACTATTTTTAGGTATCTGTTTCTTTGTATAAAACAATCGAAGCTTTTCAACCATTTGTTTAGGATTTCCTAAGGTTTCTGCTTCTAATACTGAAAGGTTAAAGAAAAGTATCATATTCGACAACTTAATATATATTATATCAGATTAACAAGCTATGTGCAAGTTAATTTTTTTATATGGTAGTTATTTGCCAGCCTTTACGCATATATAGGCCAAGCCTATCGTTATTTTGTTTTTTATCGGCGTATCCAGCAAAATTAATGTCTACTACTAACGGGTCTAGTTTATCTGGAAACTTTCGCTGTATCCTACCCACGATTTGTTCCAGCAAACTATCATTAGACATTGGTATAGCAAGTATTACACACGAGAGCCTGTTAATAGATATGCCTTCTGAGAAGATTTGACGTGAACCTGCAATGGCTCTTTTTTCTCCTGATAGTATTTGTTCTTTTGCAAGGTCTCTATCCCCTTCGGAACCAGTAACCAACAAACACGTTTCTCCAACATTTTCTTTAACTTTCCTTAAAAATTCAACTCTATCAGCAATAATTAGTACACTGTGCCCGTTTAATATTTCTAGTTGAGCAATTTCACTAATAAATTTTACATACCGTTCGTTTTCGCATAAGTCATTGATTTTTTCTACCCAAGTTGCGCCTGGTTTTAGAGTAATACCTGACTTTACTATTCGTACTAGCGGCTTAAGTGTATTAGCTTCTGGCGGCTTTAATACTATACTACCAAAATAGTCGCCAAAAACAACGTGTTTCCCGTCTTTGCGAATCATTGTACCACTTAACGCAATCCTATATCTAGCATGAAATGCGTCTACAGTACTAGAAAATGTACTGGCAGGGCAGTGGTGAGCTTCATCTAAAATAACTAAACCAAACTCTTTACTTAGTGTTGGTAGATGTTTTACTATGGATTGTATATTTCCTACTACAATGGCTCGGTCTTCGATATCAAAAACTCCGCCACCAATAACACCAGGTTCCATACCGTACAAGTGTTTAACTTCACCAATCCACTGATCTCGTAAACTAGCTGTATGCGTAATTACTAGTGTACGCTGACCAAACTTTCTGGCTAGATACAGAGCAGTAAATGTCTTGCCCCATCCAGGCAGGGCATTGATAAATACTGAATCATGTACTTGGTCGTAAATTACTTGCTGATCTTCACGCAGTGGAAATTTAGGCTCTGGAAAAGGCACTGGTACTAGGGTACGTTTGTCAATTAGTTCATACCCTTGCGGAATATAGTCTTGTCGACCTTGCGGCACACTTATAATACCCTTTGGCAATATTTTGTAATTTTTTATTGTTTCAATTGCAAAAAACTGCTTTGAACCAGTATCTTTCTTGATTTTATAGGTAAGCTCTTTAATTATCTTTTTAGAGTGCTCTACCCCAGGATCATCCATATAAATCCTGTTAGATATAACTGCTTTTGGCATTATATTAATCTCCAACTGTCTTTTCTAGTAACATCACTTAAACCGTATAAAATATGCATTTTATTAATTACTAGAAACACTGCGTATTGATGGAAGTCTTGCGGGTGTTGTAAGCATTTAAATCTTTGAGATAGACTATCTACTTCTAGTATACACCCTATGCCATCGGCAGGTAAAACTTTTTTAATCTTTTTTGTTACGAGTTTGGCGCGTGTATATTTTTTCCACTGAAATACTTTGCCTGCGCTATCAATAAACCATGTAGTTGATTTTGCAAGTTTTATTAAATCAGCTAAAAAATATATTGCTGTTGATATTCTGTGTAATTTTATTTTTGGGTCTTTTTGTAGAGCAAGTCTACGCAGTCCTAATGTTTTTTGTGGCAGGTTACTATCATCCACAATTTTAAATGTTAAGCTAGTACTGTTACTTTCGTCAATATACTCTGTATGAAAAAAGACCAAACCGTCTTTGCGGTTTGGTTCTTTTTCGCTTAACTTAAATACGGGCCAAGTTATCTCCTGTAACGCCGTAAACTTCGTCGAAGTGTCCAAAGCTGTAGTCATCTCCAATATCCTGATCCACACCAATAGGTGTGTTAGGAATTTCACAGCCCCACTGATGTTGCGTATTGCGCTTTAGGATTTCGCAATACTGTTCAACTTGTTCGTCTTTAACCAGCGCCACAATCGAGTCGTGGACAAGCATGAAGATTTGTGCGTCAAGTCCTCGTTCTTTAATTTCATTTGCAGTTCGCATAGCTCCGAGTAAGTTAACGTCACTTGCAAGCGATTGGACTTCTGCATTAATACCACTTCGTACTTCGTGTGCGGCAATTCCCTTGTCACTGGAAAATACATTAGGCAGGCGTCTTTTCCTACCAAAAAAGCTGTAAGTATATCCATTTGCTTCAATAAAAGTTTTACGATCGTCAAGCCACTTTTTCAGCTTGTTGAATTTATTAAAGTAAGCCTTAATATCTTCACGAGCTTGTTCAACTGGATATGGTTGACCAGTAGCTTTACTAACAGTTTGAGACACTTTATTAGCACCTGAGCCGTACAGAATACCGAAACTGATAGCTTTTGCTGACTGACGCATACTACCATACTGCTTTTTAACATCTTCAACAGGACAAGGCAAATTAAACACCATTTTAGCAATCGTTGAGTGAAAGTCACCGCCACTGCTAAAAACTTGTTGAAGATTCTTATCGCCACTTAGAACAGCGGCATAATACATCTCAGCCGTTGTCAAGTCTTGTGATACTATTTTATATCCAGATGGGGCGACCAAACATCCTTTGATAATTGGATTATCTCGCGGAATTTGTTGAGCGTTAAATTTACCAGAGCTAGACAAACGGCCAGATGTGGTAAAAATAAGATTAAAGTTAGTACGAATGCGTCCATCTTTGTCTAGTTCGGGTAGAATTTTGCTGATATAAGTGTTTTGGATTTTACCTAGTTGCCGCACTTTTAGAATAGCGGCAGGTAGTGGGTGTTCTTCTGATAGTTGCTCTAAGACTTCTGCGTCGGTTGAGATTGCTCCTGTTGCGGTCTTTTTTCCAGTAGGTTGTAGACCAAGATAATCGAACAAGACGACACGGAGCTGCATAACACTATTAGGATTAAAAATCTTACCAGTGTCTTTTTCAAATTGTTTAACAGCATCGAATCCATAAACAACTTCTTTAGCCTCAGCAATTTGCTCGTCAAGGTACTTATTAGCAGCGGCCATACGTTCACGACTAATAGGAATACCCACTTCTTCCATATCCATTAGGAATAGCGTACCTGGAATCAGGATTTCTTCATATACCTTACGGAGTTTATCATTCTTCTGAACAATTGGCCAGAATTTTTGGAAAAGGTCGAATGTGACGGCAGTATCAATCGAAGCATAACGACTAATAACATCGAACGGAATAAGGTCATATGTAAAATCATCCTGAAGAATACCATTACTAGCACAGTATTCTTTCTTAAATTCATCTAGCTCTGCATCATAATCGCCATAGTCTGTGTACTTTAGTGCCAACTGCTTCAAACCATGTGAATCAGTTTCATCAAGCACATAATGCATAACCATAGTGTCGTGTACTCGACTACGGTCAAAATCAATATCAAGATGGTATTTAATCATCTTGAAGTCAAATTTCATGTTATGGAATACAGTAGAAAAGTTTTTGGCAATTTTGCGTAGTAGTTCAATACATTCTTCATCTAGGCAGTCGGTCATAATGTACCTGCCTTGATGGGTTTTGTAAGTCAGGGAAATACCTAACACATACCCATCACGAGGGTAAAGTGCTGTGGTTTCTGTGTCCCACGCAACATAGCCCTGAGCATTAGCAAGGATTTCTTCCAGGTATGCTTTAGCTTCAGCCGTATCACTAATACCTTTGTAATCACCTGCCGTCATTGGTTTTAGTTCACCCGCAATATATTTGTGAATTTTATCACAAGCACGCTGAAAGTCTGGTTTACCCTCAGGCTTGAACGCAAGCATAGCAGGGTTGCTAATAGCAATATATTTGTCTGCAACTAACTGGCCAGCCATGTTAGTTACCGAAGTGATTTTAGCATATTCTTTGGCAGCCTCTGCACCTACAAGAATAACCAAATCATAAGGCTCAAGGTCAACCTTTAGGTCAACATCTTTCTTCAAGAGTTTAGTAATAGGAACTGAACTCATGTGATAGTGATCGTACTCAAACTGAAAATAATCAGAATAACGGGTACGATTTGGGGCTTTGTCAATTAACGCAATTTTTTTCATAAAAACTTTCTAATACTTTATTATAGCGTATTTGGGCTAGTAATTCAAGTCTATTTTGTAATATACTCACTGGTTGCATCCACATCTTCTTGTGATAGCTCACCAGGATCTACTCCATCTGGCAGATCAATAATTTCTACTATAAACCCGCACTCTTCAATTAATGGTTTTAAGATTTTGGCTGCTTTTTGACCAGCTTCATCACCATCAAACATTATATACACATGAGTTATTCCCTGTGCTTTAAATGGTAAAAGTTTGGATTTTGTGTTATTTTGTAAGGTATTTGTTCCAAAACAGCATACTACATTCTCTAAACCTTTATCGTAAAGGTTAAGCATATCAAACATACCTTCTACTAGCACCATCGAACTGTAGCCGCTAGGAAGATGGCTTGGAAATACAGGAATCTGTACTCCGCTAGGATAGTTTATGTATCTGGGATTTCCATTTGACAGTGTATGCCTACCAACAAACACAACCGTTTTTCCAGTAATATCTTTGATTGGAAAAATAATACGATCATGTAGCTTTTCTACTGTGTTTGTATAAAATGCCCCAAAATATTTTAGTGTTTTGGCACTGATGCCACGAAATTGTTTTGTATAAGGTGTATAGCCTGCCGGCAGCTCTAGTTCTTGTCCAAAACTCTTGAGTTCGCTTAGTTTCTCTTTTAGAGCTACAATCTTTATGGGTACTGGATTTGTAAAAACTCCATAAAATTTAAAGATATTTGTTTTAAAACCACAACTAAAACAATGAGCGACTCCAGTGACTTTATCAACTCGGAAACTAGGGTTAGAATCTTCGTGTTCTGGGTTAAGGCACTTAATAAGATAGTCTCTGCCAGACACAGTAAATGCCAAGTTATTTTTATTTATAATGTCTAATACTGGGTCGCTCATATCAATTCCAAGGTAAGTCTGCGGACGAATCGTCCTGTTTTACTTTATCAAGTTTTTCCTGTGTTTTGCCAGCCTTTTTAATTGGTTCTTTAGCTGCTGGTTTATCAATAGATTGTGGACTAATCCGTAAGGTGTCCCAATCAATGGGGCTTGTAAAAGCCATTTCTTTTCCACCACGTATTTTTGTGGTTTCAAAACTAACCGCATTTGTTTCTTTGTCATGGGCTTCCATAGTAAGAGCAATGTCGGCTGCATCAAGAATACCCTTTGCAAATCGGGCCTCGCCGTCTTTGTCGATCTGATATGGCGATACCATAACAATTTCATACTTACGGGCAAGATTCTTGAGTTTCTTGGACACTTCAATCTGCGGCTTCCAATCGTATTGATCGTTACCTTCTAGGACAATTTGGTTAAGGTAGTCAACTACTACTAATTTTAGTTTATCACCAAACTTAGCTTTTGCTTTACCAATATGTAAGTCGATACTGCTTAGGGTCAAATCACGGTCATCAACAATAATCATCTGATTATCGGGTTTTAGACTGCAATTACGCACTAGCATTTCTTCAAATTTATATCTATCACGGTGTCGCATAAAATCACTAACTAAATCTGAGCTGTTTTCAAACATTTCAGCACGAGCTTTTACTACTCGTAATAGTTCTTCATCAGTTAATTTATGCTGTTTTAAATTTTGTAAGTTAACATTCGCTAAAATTGACAAGTTACGTTCCATTGTCTCTTTAGCCGTCATTTCAATAGAAAAGTAAATACTAGAATTACCAGACTCGTATTGATTAACGAAAAGATTGCTACTAGTAATAGATTTACCAGATCCCCGTTTACCCCCAATGAGTATGAGTTCCTGGCGAGCAACACCGCCAAGAACACTATCAAAAGTATTATTGAGACCGAGATAAACACGTTCTTTCTCCAAATCTTCTGGGTGGCTGAACATCATCATGTCAGCCATAGTAAACACTTTCTCTGATGTATGTGTTTTTTCTTCGATTGTCAATGCAATAGTTGCAAGACTTTCTTTTATTTCGTTTGTATCGTAGAGGGGTAATTTGTCTACGAATTTATCTAATAATTTTACCGTTTCGTTTTGAGTATATTGGTCGATCAATGCGTCCAATGCTACTTCGGCAGAAACGTCTGGCACCTCGGTTAACCTGAGAGTTGCCAGTGTTTTAGACGCCGGACCCTCCCTTAAGGTTAGTTCAAGATCGTCAAACGACGGTATAGCGCTGTACTTTTCATAGTACTTATTAACGACGCTATACAAGGAAGAGTACGCAGGGTCTAAAAATACCAACTTAAGCTTTGCCCAAATATCTAGGTTTCGCTCAGTTAGTAATTTATTTAAGACTACTGCACTAGTATCCAAGATTACCCTACTTTCGATTCATTGTCTATGATTACTTGGTCAATTATTTCTGTGACTTTGTATAAAACTTGCTCTCGCAATTTTTTAATGTCTTGTTGATATGCACTATCGTTATCGTAGAGCAAGCTTAGTTGCTCGTGGGTAATAAGTTGTTGCAAACCAAAATAAATCTGGTCGTAAGCCATACTAGATTCTGGCATTACTTCTACGCTAGCCGCTTTGCCATAATTGTGAATGGCTTGTTTTACGACTTCTTCCATTGTAAAGGAGTCGTTATCGTGATATGTAATTGTTACTTTCATATTCTCGACCTCCTAAAGTAAAAAAGCTCGGGAGCTTTTAGGGACTCCCGAGCTGATTGGCAATAATTGCTAATTAAGCAGCTGCTTTAGCTTCTGCTTTGGCTTTCTTAGCTGCACCATCATAGTCGGCAACTTTGATACCACGACGAGTAAGCAAAGTGCGAAGACCACGCTCTGTCTTGTCAACAGCGGCTGCAATTTCAGCAACAGTCATAGTGCTGATCTTGTCGCCCAAAGCGGTTACAGGGTCGATAGACTCTTTAGCATGAGATTCACGTTGTGCTGGAATCTTGCTGATCTGACCTTTGCGAGTCAAGCTCAAAGCCTTACCACGAACGCTGGCAACAGTCTTGTTCAATGCGGCTGCAATGTCTTCGATGAAGCTACCAGTTTCAGCCATCTTGATAAACTTGGCTTCTTCTGCGTCAGAGTAAGTACGAGCGATCTCAACTTTTTCAGCAGGCTTTACAGAACCAGTCAATTCTAGGGCAAGAAGTTTGCCTTGGATTTGCTTAGCAGTAAACTTGCCGCCAGCAAAGTGCTCAGCGATTTGTTTGTATGTTAGGTTACCTGCGTTAGCATTAACGAAATCGGCGAGATCAGCGCCTTCGTCAGCGGTAAAAGCAGAGGTTTTTTCTTTTGCAAGACTAGCAACTTCACGGTCTAATTGACGCAGTTTAGAAGCAACGCTACGAGTGGTGAAACCAAGAGTTTCAGCGGCACGCTCAACGGCTTCAACGCTAACAGGGCTTGCATTGCCAACGATATTCATTAGTTGGTCAACAGCTTCGTCAGACCATTTCTTAGTGGCTTTTTCAGTCATTTTTGTTTTCTTTCAAGAAAGTATTTAAGTTTGTGATTATGGTTATTCCGAGAGACTCGGCTTTTTTGCGTTTTGAACTACCCTTATCTTCTTCGTCAACTAAATAATCTGTGGTTTTAGTCACAGACTCTACTGGTTTGTAGCCTGCCTCTTCTAATGCTTTGTAGGCTTCTGCTTTAGTTTTATAAGATGACAATTTTCCTGTAATGCAAATGGTTTTTAAGTCTCCACTCACAACGGAACTTTTATTTGTTTGAAATGAGAAAGGCAAAAACTCTCGCATTTCTAAGAAATCAGTTTCTAGCCAAGATAATAGGTTTTGGGTTACCTTATCACCTAAACCTGCTTGTTTACAGGTTTCCTGATTAATTTCGTCTATCGAATTAACAACAAGACAAATTTTAGTCGAGGCAGTATTACCTACGAGGGGAATAGAGAATGAAGCTAGAATAGTGGCCAGATCAGCGGATTTGGCTTTTTCAATCTCTGTAAGCAGCTTTTCAGCTACTTTGGCACTGCCTACGGCATCCGTTACTTGGTCAAGGTCAAGATAAAACAATTCTGTAATATCAGCCAAGCCAAGTTTTTCTACTGTGCGAGCACCCATACCCTTAATGCCAAGAATCTTACAGAAATGTTCGACCTTTTTACTAAGCTGAGCACCGCAGGCCGTGTTTCTACAAAAGAGCTGATCGTTGACCAGTTCAAGAGTATAGTTACAGCAAGGACATTCAGTTGGTATTTGGATTCTCATGGTTTATGTATCAATTTATAAGTATATTATACTTGATTAAGCAGGTTGTTGCAAGCGTAAATTTCTAATGCCCTTGGCATAAAATTTTATGCGTCAACCTTGTGTAAAATACAGGGTATAATTTCTCCGCTACGAATTACCGCTACGGTGTCTCCGATTTGTAAATCCAGCATTTCAATAAAACCAGGATTATTAAGAGTAGCGCGACTGACGAGGGCATCACCAATATAAACAGGCTCAAGAATAGCAACTGGAGTGACTTTGCCGCTTTTGCCAACTTGCCACTCAACATCGAGAAGTTTTGTTTCGACGTGTTGAGCACGTTCTTTTCTAGCATAAGCACCTCTGGGATGTTTGGCTGTGTAGCCTAGTTCATAAAAAGTTTTGTTATCGTTAATGCGAAACACTACACCATCACAAGGATATATTTTATCCAAATCAGGTTCGTTAATAACACTAAAACCAAAACTGCGAAGTTGATCTAAGTCTTCGGTAAATTTAGAACTCAGACTAGGTTGTACACCATACGCAAAGAAACCAATGGCACGAGTCTTAAACTCGTCAACTGATTTCAAGTTTAGTGCACCTGCGGCATAGTTGCGAGCATTTTCAATATTTATTGGAGCCACAATCTCACCAGTTACTTGGACTACGCCCATCACTGGAATAGTATGTGGCACTAGTTTAGTAGCCAGTAACTTATCTGTGATAAGCTGACCTTCTACACCATCACCGCGCGTAAGACCTCTAACAAGATTACCATCAACATAAAGTAGGCTAATAGCTGCCCCGTCCAACTTAATACTAACAGCAATGTCTCTGTAGCCTTCAAGAGGACGCTTTTGATCTTCATCTTCATAATACTTTTGCAAACTATACATTTGATAAACGTGCTTTTCCACATTGCCGTGTTGCTTAGCGCCTACGGCATTGTAGCCAATTGACTCTGCCAATTGGTCAAATTGAGCATCGCTGATAATTGGATTACCTGCATAGTATGCTCGTGAAGCTACATTTAGATATTGTTCTAGTTTGTTCATATGATTTTCCGAAATGAGTATATATTATACTAGTTTAAACAAATTAAATCAAGTTTAAATTTTACTTAGTTTATCTGCATAGTGTCTTATAATATCCTCACCCTCGGCCTTGCTACAAATATCAAATAAACCATCTAAGATGGCATAGATATTGTCTGTGCTGGCAGGAATAGATACACCTTCGCGACTAGGAACCCAATCACCCTCATAACTAAGAAAGTATTTTCTTAGTTGGAAATAAATTGTGTCTTTAAATTCATTGATTACTAGTCGTACCTGGAAACCTTTTTCCATGTTCTCTTCAATGACTTTACTATATTGTATATTTGAGTCCATGTGGTCTCCGGTAAAACTTATTAACTTTCAGAATTTTGCAGGTTTGGCGCCTGTATTTTTATATGCGTACTCCCAACTGTCGCAAGTGTTCTAGCGAAGCTAGCTCGGCTGCTTCTTGATAGGCAGATTGTAGCCACCTTTCATGAAGTAGCCAAATACCATAAACATAGCCATGCTTTTCTGTAAGTTTTTCGCTATCAATTCTAGCAGTAGAATCATAGCGAGCACTATACACTACTTCGCCAATTTTAAATCGGTCACGCATAGCACCTTCAGGAATTAGTTGTGGTTTAAAATAACTAGACCCAGGTACACGAATTGGTACTGCATTAGCCTCTAGCACACTTTTAACAAATGTCGGGCTACGATAAGTAGACTTGGAGATTGAGTCTACTGGTTCCCCATTTAAGTATTCGCTGATGATATACACACGCTCGTCATCAGTTACTGGTTTACCACGCTTTTCAGCTCTACGCTCAGCGTCTCTTGATTGCTTCTTTTTGAAGTCCTCAATAATAGTGCCTAAGCGGGTAGTGTTGTATACCATGCCAAGCATTTGGCAAGCATCTTTTTTAGTAATAGGCTTGACGCCTTCTTCAGGCTCAAGCAAACGAATAACCTTGCTAATGTTAGCAGGAGTCATCAATTCTTCTTCGCTAGCTGATTTGCGTCTAGTGGCCATATTAAATTCCTTTAGTTTTTGAACCGTACTTTTCTAAATGTTTTGACTTCTGTTTTGCATTATATACTGCAATAGCTGTGCGTATTTCTTGCAGTAATGCTTCGTCGTCCCACTCAAGTGTAGTGCGACCATCTGGCCAAGTAGTTACTGTAAGATGATTTCCTACAACTACTTTGGGCTTTGGTTGTTTTGTGGATTTCATAATAAAAAAGGCGGCACAAGGCCGCCTGTTTACGCTTTCAACACGCCTAAGAAATAAACTGCGGCTTTGCCAGTCAATTTGCTCAAAATGTCTTCGTCAACTTCAGCACCCTTGGCTTCGATTGCGGCTTTAAGGTCAGCAATGCTAGACTCTTTGCTAACACGCTTTGTACCTTCACCAGCGGGCTTACTAGTTTTGCTAGTAGAAGCACCAGCTTCTTTCTTAACATAGACACCAGCTTGTACTAGTACCATGCGAACGCCGTTAGGCGACATTTCAATTTCTTCTGCAATATCTTTGATAATTTCGGTTGAAGATTCAGGGGTTGGGCCTGCACCTTCATACATTTCGATAACCTTAGCTTTAAGTTCATCAGTCCAAGTAGTTGCCATGTTTTTCCTTTAATTAAACGTATTCTGTGTTGAGTTCCGACATTTTATCTGGGCTAAAACGGCGGTAATTGTGTTTCAAGTCATGTTTAGCCAATAGAGCCATAGTTGCTTCATGTTGTGCATTTTTGAGTTCACGCATTTCATTAGCAAACAAAGCAAACTCGTCTTCTGGCATTTGTGTAACATCAATGCCTTCAACGAATTGAGTAGGAGTTACCAACTCAATTACTGCTCGGTCAGAAACTGAGCCATCAGCTTTAGTGTATTTAAATTCCAAAAGTTTCATGTTATGCCTTTTCTAATTGATTAAGTATATATTATAAACTATTCGATTGATAGATTCAAATTAATATTTTTTAATCTTGTTTTAGTATTTCTTTGGATAATCCGTGCTCAAATTTTTCTGCCATACTACTTGAAAGTAGTGGCATAACTAAAATCGGAGCAATAAATGCGCTAATAAATATATATATTAACGTACTAAGGATTGGATATCCTGTAAAACTATTTTTAATGTTTTGTGTACGCGCTTTTTGTAGCAACGGCCAGTACCAGAGGTAGCATGCAGTAATAGAAGTACTAAATGCAAATAGCACGTAGTATTCTATTAAACCCATACAAGATTCCCATACTTATCATGTGCTCGCGCACCCAATGAAAAACTTACCTTACCTTCGGGCAAGTCACTGAAATCCTTTTTGCTGTGCATGGCAATTGCAGCTGCCTGCACTTTAGGGTTACTGCTAAACAAATCTTTATCGGCCCTGCCTGTAAATAATTTAAATAGTTTGGCAACTTTAATATCTGTCTTAGACCACTCCTGAGTTTTAGGAGTTTTACGACGATACTTAATGTTTGTTAGTGCGTCTTTAATTTGTTCGTTGTTAGGTTGTTGTTTTAGTAGCTTTAGTAGTTTGCGTTTGCGATTGGCTTCCATTGTCCCAGAGGACTTAGAAGCAGGTGTGTTCTGTGATTTTGTTGCCACTTTAATAAAACCTTTTTCTTATTTTAAATACGCCATGCTCTTCAGCAGGCTCTAACTCTACGACTCCTGCTTTTTCTAGATACTGAAGCACTTCAAATGCTTCTCCATATGTCTTAATTAGTTGTTCATCTTTATTAACTAAGTCGTGAACAAGCCTTAAGAAGTCGAGAGTAACTAATTGCCAGTCTTCAGTATGAAGCTGAGTCAATAGCTTCCTGAACGGATTCTCTGTCGAAATGAATGTGGTCATCATGAACATAGCCTTCTGCATCGCTTTCTACAATAGCTAGGACTTTGTCGCGCAAGTCAAGCTGTGTTTTTGTGTTATAAATAACAGTCAAGGCCTCAATAAGCTCAGGAATATTCTCCACACAAATAGGGATATAACGAGCACAACTATCGGAAATAGCCACTTCTTCAATACCGCCAGGATGGGTTCCATACTCTACTTGATTGTAGAAGTAGTCACCATCTTTATTTGGGCCAAACAAACTGTCATCACCAAAAGTGTCAATGTCAGAGTGAGGGACTTTGGAGAAATAAATTTTCATGTTGTTTTCTTTGTAAAATTGTTTTTGGAATATATATTATAGCAAAAATAGCTCTTGATTTCAAGAAAATATTTTTGAAACAAAAATCCCAGCCTAAGCTGGGATGGATGGTAGGCCAACTAGGAATTGAACCTAGACTCAACCGATTATGAGTCGGCTGCTTTTACCATTAAGCTATTGGCCCTTTAATCTGTCTAATACTTCTTGTTTTTGTTTTTCCGTAAGGGTGTTCCACAGTGCAATTTCTTGTAATGTACGCTTACATCCTAAACAGTATTTTTGTTCAGAATCTAACTTACACTGCTGTATGCAAGGGCTATCCATTACTTAGATTAATTCGTAATCTTCTTTGCCTACCCCACACTCAGGGCACTCAAAATCATCTGGCAAAGTATCCCAGGCACCTTCAGTGGCTTCATCATGAACATGGCCACAAACTACGCATACGTATTCCATTATAGTGACTCCCAAACTTGTTGATATGCTTCTGCGTGACGCTGTTCTACACGCTTAAGCGCAGCAAAACGTTTAGCAGCTTTTTCTAGTACAGCTTTGAATTCTTGAGCATGTTGTTGGCTCTCACGACCTTGTTCTTGAAATTCTTTAACAGCTTCAATATTGTGTTCGGCTTTTGCCTGATGCTCAAACTTAGGGTACATTTCTGTGTACTCATAGGTTTCGCCTTCAATGGCTTTTTCCAAACAAACTTTTGTACTTGGTTTACCGATCAGCAGCTCTAGGTGTCCCCAGGCGTGTTGTAGTTCTTGATCTGCTGTATGCTCAAAATGTTTTGCAACATCTTCAAAACCCTCAGCACGAGCAAGTTTTGCAAAATATCGGTATTTAACGTGTGCCATTGACTCGCCAGCCAATGCACCTTCTAGGTTTTGTAGTGTTAACGACATTGTTTTTTAACTTCTTCTAGTGAGATTGGTGTAAAATTGATTCTTTCCATACTAACGTTAAAATAACGCTTATCTGGAATTTGTGCTACTGGTAGCTTAACTACATTGTTGTGCAAGTGTCCATGCACATTAAGACCCCAACGAGCCAGGCTTTCAGGGTGAATAGGGATATGTGTTAAGATCATTCCATCAAACTGATGTGACCCACGAATATCTTTAAAGTAGGTTAGATACTGAGTTGGAGTACACAGATCGTGATTGCCTTTGACTAGGATTTTTTCTCCATTTAGCCTACCAAGAATTTCTAGTCCCTTGGCATTGCGACTCATGGAAACATCTCCTAGAAAATATACTTTATCGCTAGGCTTTACTACACTATTATGACAAGCAACCATGTGCTCGTTCATATGGTCAACATCATCAAAAACACGCAGGGGAGAGCCATCTTGATTTTTAAAAGTCAAGATGTTTTTATGATGAAAGTGGTGATCGCTTGCAAAAAATATATTCATTTGTTTAAAAAGCGCTCATTACACGCTTTTCTCATTTCAGCAGTATAGTCAGGGTGAAAACTTGCCAAGCTGCAATCTATTCTTATTTGAGTGGGTTTAGGTATTACAAATATCAGTGTTAATAAACACGCATATAGTGTAAT
>Ga0255269_1000064_pt1 | contig 19100 bp, 17 predicted proteins | sample AtltaT_33_FD_183664 | JGI IMG/M metagenome (GOLD analysis project Ga0255269, IMG submission 183664) | Metatranscriptome of freshwater microbial communities from Altamaha River, Georgia, United States - Atl_Yuk_RepC_8h (Metagenome... | ecosystem: Environmental > Aquatic > Freshwater > River... | reverse complement strand
GAAACCCAGACGCTCGCTCCAGCGCAGCCGGTAGTCGGGATTACCCTTGCCGCGCAGCCACAGGCGTAGCAGGGCGAGCGGGGTCAACAGCAGGAGCAGTGCGGTGTAGAGTAAGCGCATAAAATCGAGGTAATCAACCGTCTCGTGAGCCGGGCGGTCCGATGGGCCGGTGCGGTCATGTGTTCGCGGCAATCGCGTCGCTTTTTATTGTCGGGGCCTGTTTGAGCACAAAAACGCCCTGCGTCCAGGGGCCCACGAGCAGAATGTCAGATGGAATCCAATGATACCGGCAAGCGCCTGCTTGCCTATGCCAGACCGCAGTGGCGCATGTTCGCTGCAGCGTTGGCGTTTTTCACGCTCGGTGCGGCAATCGAGCCGCTGATCCCGGCGCTGTTCAAGAAACTGCTGGATTCCGGCTTCCAGGACGGGCTTCAGTTTCCGCTCTGGATGGTGCCCCTGGTCGTGATCGGCCTGTTCCTGGCGCGCGGCGTGCTGAGCTTCATCGGAACCTACGCGATGACCTCGGCGACCTCGGCCATGTCGCTGGCCTTGCGACGTGACCTGATGCGCGCGCTGCTGCGCGCGGATGCCGAACTGTTCAACCGGCTCAGTCCGGGCCAGGCCGTCACCAAGGTCGTCAACGATCCGCAGCAGGCTTCCGCTGTCATGGGAGGGGCACTCAACACGCTGGTCAAGGACTCGACCACGCTGGCATTCCTCGTCGCCTACCTGTTCTACCTGAACTGGCAGCTCACGCTGATCTCCTTCGTTTCGGCCCCGTTGCTGGCCATCATCATACGGCTGGTCAAGAAGCGCCTGGGCCGCCTGGGCCGCGAGCGCTATGCCGCCGAGCAGCGCCTGGCCAGAAATGTCGACGACAACGCTAGGGCGTGGCGCGTGGTGCGCACCTTCGATGCAGCTGAATTCGAGTGCCAGCGCTTTGATGCCGACGCCGCCAATGTGCGCCGCATGCAGCTCAAGCAGGTCGCGACTAGTTCGCTGGTGACCCCGGCCACGCAGCTCGTCGCGGCTATCGGCGTGTCGATCATCATCACGCTGGCGCTCTGGCAGGCCAGCCAGGGTTCCTCGACCGTGGGCGAGTTCGTCTCGTTCATCACGGCCCTGCTGATGACGATCTCGCCGATGCGCCATCTCAGCGATATCTACCAGCCCATCAACAACGCGCTGGTGAGTGCAGCCGGGGCCTTCGGGTTGATCGATGAGAAGGCAGAGCCCGATCTGGGAACGCAGAACTTGTTGAGCTGCCAGGGCAAGGTCGATTTCGACCAAGTCACGGTTCAGTATGGGGGCGCTGCGGCTCCTTCGCTCGATGGCCTGGACCTCCACATCGCGCCGGGCCAGACCGTGGCACTGGTCGGGGCCTCGGGCGCGGGCAAGACTACCGTCGTCAACACCCTGCTGCGCTTTTCTCAGGTCAGCTCGGGCCAGGTCCGCATCGACGACCAGCCGGTCGAAGCGTTGCGTCTCGCCAGCCTGCGCCGTCACTTTGCCGTCGTCTCGCAGGACATCGCTCTGTTCGAGGGCAGCGTGGCACAGAACGTCGCCTATGCCAGCTTGCAAGGCGTGGACCGAGCCAAGGTCGAACGCTGCCTGCGCGCCGCCAACCTCTGGGACCATGTCGTCAGTCTGCCCGAAGGCATCGACTCATCCATCGGCGCCAATGGCAGCCTGCTTTCCGGTGGCCAGCGTCAGCGGCTGGCGATCGCACGCGCGCTCTACCGCGACGCCGCGATCTGGATCTTCGACGAAGCCACCTCGGCGCTCGACTCGGAATCCGAGGCCGTGGTGCAGCGCTCGATCGAGGAGTTGCGCCACACCAAGACTTTGATCCTGATTGCGCACCGGCTCAGCACCGTGCGCAACGCCGACCAGATCTGCGTACTGTCGGAAGGCCGCATCGTCGAGCAGGGCAGCCACGCCGAACTCATCGAGCAGGGCGGCGTTTACGCCGGCATGGTGCGCATCCAGTCCGCGGCTTGAAACCCGGTCCACAAGCATACAGAATTCTTCATGACGCCAGCCAACATCATCTGCATCAAGTGGGGCACAAAGTACCCCGCCTATTACGTCAACCGGCTCTACGCAGGCGTGCAGCGCCACTTGAATCGTCCGTTCCGCTTCTTCTGCATGACCGAGGTCAGCGAAGGCATCCGTCCCGAGGTCGAGATCCTGCCGCTGCCGGTCGAGCCCTTCGCACACGCCATCGCCGACACCCTGGCCGAGAGCAAGCGCAAGGGTGCCTACGGCAAGATCAGCCTGTTCAAGCCCGGCCTGATTGATGCGACTGGACCGATTCTCGGCTTCGACCTTGACGTCGTGATCACCGGTCCGCTCGAGGATCTGATCGACTTCGCGCCCGGCAAGGTCTGCATGCGCCATGACTGGCTCGCAGCACGCCGCGGCCGACCCGACGGCCACGGCTCGGTGTTCCGCTTCGATCCGGCGCTGCACGGCTACCTGTACCACGACTTCGCGGCCGACCCGGCCAGTGCGATCCGCGAGGCCAACTACTCGGAGCAGAAGTACACCTCGATGGTCGCGCAGCGCCACGGCGACTTCGAGTATTTCCCGGGCGACTGGATCTCGAGCTTCAAGCGCGACGCGATGCGCGTGCCGCCGCTGAACTTCCTGCTCGAACCCGCGCTGCCGGCGACGACGCGCGTCATGTGCTTCCACGGCAACCCCAAGATGGAGGAGGCGGTCGAAGGCTTTGCTGGCGGCTTCCTGCGCCACACCAGGCCCTGCAGCTGGCTGCGGGAGCAGTGGGTCGGTGACGAGCAGGTGGCCGTCTGATGAGCGCTCATGCAGCTGCGATCGATGTGCTGGTCACGGTCTACAACGGCGAACGTTTCATCGCGCAGACCCTGGACAGCGTCATTGGGCAGACCTTCACCGACTGGCGCTTGATCGTGGTCGACGACCTCTCCACCGACCGCACGGCCGAGATCGTGCGCGGCTACGCGCAGCGTGATCCACGCATCCTGCTGGTTGCCGGCGAGCACAAGGGCATTGCCGCAGCCGCCAATGTCGGCTTGGGCTTTGTGACGGCGCCGCTGGTGGCGAGGCTCGATGGTGACGATATTGCCATGCCGCAACGCCTGCAGGTTCAGTACGACTACCTGCAACAGCACCCCGAGGTGCTAGCGGTCGGCTCCGATGTCATGCTGATCGACGAAAACAACAAGCCGCTGCGGCGCCGCAAGGCGCCCACTGGCGCTGCTCATATCCAGCAGATCCTCCAGACGCGCAACTGCATGTGCCACCCGTCTGCCACGCTGCGCACCGAAGCGCTGCGCCAGATCGGCGGCTACCGTGACAAGTTCAAGAATTCGCTCGACTACGATCTCTGGTTGCGCATTTCCGAGATCGGCCAGATCGAGAACATTCCCCAGGATCTGCTGCTGTATCGACGCCATGCGTCCCAGGTGTCGGCGTTGGGCAACGCGCACCGACAGACCATCTACAGCGTGGGTGCCGTCACAGACTACTTTTTGCGTCGTTATGGTTTGGGTGATGTTCAGACCCATGTTGACGAAGCGGACAACGACGATCTGGTCGACAAACTGCTGCTCGTCTACCGCGCCGGGCCCAAGCCCGAAGACCTGCAGGCACTGAACCGGCATGCGATCCGACTCCTTCGCTATGCGCGCGCACTGAGTCCGCAGACGCGTGAACGGTTGCGGCAGGAGCTTTCGGTACGCCTGAAAGGGCGACAGAGGTTGAAGTTCGCCTTCTATTCGATGCTTGCGAAACTGGACTTGCGCTGATCCGGTTCCTAGAAGAAGGTAGAGCCTGAATGGAATATCGCCGCGAGATCGACGGCTTGCGAGCCTTGGCCGTCTTGCCGGTCTTGCTCTTTCACGCCGGTGTGCCAGGTTTTTCGGGGGGCTTCGTCGGTGTCGATGTGTTTTTCGTCATCAGCGGCTTCCTCATTACCTCCATCCTGGTGCAGGAGCTGTCACAAGAACGCTTCACGCTGACGGGCTTTTACGAGCGTCGGGCCCGGCGTATCCTGCCCGCGCTGTTCCTTGTCATGGCTGCCAGCCTGCCGCTGGCATGGCTCTACCTGGCGCCTTCCGATCTGCAGGATTTTGGCAAGAGCCTGATTTCGGTGGCGTTGTATGGCTCCAACTTCTTCTTCTGGAAGCAGAGCGGCTACTTCGATACTGCAGCAGAACTCAAGCCCATGCTCCACACCTGGAGTCTGGCGGTTGAGGAACAGTACTATCTGCTGTTCCCCCTGTTCATGTTCGCTGGCTGGCGCTGGTGCAGGCGCCAACTGGGCAGTTTGCTGACTGGGCTGGCCATCATTAGTCTGATCTGGGCCGAGTGGAGGAATGTGAACCACCCGGCCGCCACATTTTTCCTGTTGCCATCCCGTAGCTGGGAACTGCTTGCTGGTGCCCTGGCTGCGCTGCATGGCGCCAGGCTTGCCAGTGGATGGGCAGCATGTTCCTGGTTGGGCCAAGCCGCGAGCCTCGCTGGACTGGCGGCGATCCTCGCAGCAGTATTCGGATTCGATCATGACACACCGTTTCCCGGCCTGTATGCGCTGCTTCCCGTTGGTGGTGCCGTCGCGATACTGTTTTTCGCTTCACCGCGCACGCTGGTGGGGCGCTTGCTTGGAAGCCCGCCAGCTGTTGGCATAGGCTTGCTGAGCTACAGCACCTACCTATGGCACCAGCCTGCCTTTGCCTTCGCCCGGCATGCCAGCACAGAGCCGCTGCACTGGGGGGCATTCGTCTTGCTGGCGCTGCTGAGCCTGGGTCTAGCTTATCTCAGTTGGCGCTTCGTTGAACGTCCGTTCCGGGCCAAGGGCCAGCTCACGCGCAAGTCGATTGCCACTATCGCTGCAGCAGGCAGCCTGTGCTTCATACTGATTGGCGTCGGCGCGCAGGCAGCCAACGAATTGTCGAGGTTCCGGGTCGGGCCACTGCAGCAGGTCTGGTTCGAAACTGCGCAGCGCAGCCCCCTGCGTGAACAATGCCACGCCATGGGCAAGAAGCAGCTTTCACCCTCGAAGGCTTGCGAGTATTTCAGCAAGCGCATCGAGTGGGCCGTTCTTGGGGACAGCCACGCGGTTGAACTGGCTTATGCGATCGCGACCGAGCTCAAGGCCAGTGGTGCAGGCGTGAAGCATCTCTCGTCCAGCAGTTGCCCGCCCTCATTCAGTGCGGGCAGCAGAGATGGTGGGTGTGCGAAGTGGACTCAAGAAGCAGTCAAGGAACTTGAGCGCCGGCCAGTGATAAAGAACGTGGTGCTGTCCTATCGCATCAACAAGTATCTGTGGGGTGAGCACGAAAAGACTTATCCCCTGCTGCCGAGCGTGGGAACGGATGAAGCAAGGGACGCGCTATGGGCTGACTACTTGGTGCTTATTGCGCGCTTGCAGCAAGCGGGCAAGCGGGTCTTCATCGTCCTGCAAGCGCCCGAGCTGGGTCGGCGTATTGCCGATCTGGCTTTCCAGTCCAAGGCGGATTCTGGCGAACTGGTAGGCGTTCCAGCGGCATGGTGGATTCGTCGCAACAGTTATGTCTACGATCGGTTGAACACACTGCCTGCTGGGGTCGAGGTTATCGATCCCGCGAAGCTGTACTGTGACAATCTAAATTGCTATGCGACACATGGTGGTGTGTCGCTGTATTTTGATGATGATCACATGTCGGTTGAGGGTGCGCGAATGATTTCGCGCCACCTCCTGGTGCGAGAATAGGCGTGAAATCAGGATTTTTCGTCGAGCGCTGCTTCTATCAGTACCAGATTGGTCGATGCTTGATGTATTCTAGTTTGCAGGCCTGTCGATTGAGTTGCAATTTTTAATTTTTCTATAATCGAAGAAATTTCTTTGGCCTGGATGCCGTTTGGGATTTTTTCGAATCGACTCATTTTCCTGTTTTTGGAATTTTTTAGTAGAATTTTTCCTGTTCTGTACTCTAGATATTTGTAGCGATCCCAGCAGTGTGAGAGAGCCTTTTTTAGCGGTGTAATCCTGATTTCCGGCTGGGGGGTTATGTTGACGGATGATAAGCTTTCGGAAATTTTTTCGGAAGCAGATTTTCCGTCAAGGGAGGCGACGTTGCCCTCTAGTGCTTCGATGGCAAGTCTCTTTAAGGTTTCCTTTTGCGAGCCTGATTTGAAAGAGTTGAGGTGGTTTCTTACCTCTTCAACAGTTTCTGCACATTTAGAGACTTTGAATACAGCCAGATCATTGATGCCGTCGATGTCATTGATCTTGTATTGGATGGTTGGTATTCCATTAAGTGCGGCTTGCACGTTGACAGTTGACCGGTAGGTGATGACTCCATCGGCGGCCAGCAACCATGGCGTAATGTCACCTTCCCGTATCACTCGTATGTTAGGGTATTTTGAAAAGATGTCTTCCCATTCTTGTATGCGTTCCGAGGTATGCGGGCGGACAATGATTTTCTGAGACTGATCGCTGGCGAGTTGCTTGATTAGGTCGATATAGTTTTTTAGTGCTTGATAAACATTGCGCGCGGATCTTGCTGCCTGTTCAGAGTAAGCCTTGGCAAGTCGCCTCTCGAATCCTGCCTCAGAGGTAAACCCGAAAGAGGATACGAAAAGCCAGTAACTACCGTGCTCTTGCTTTATCTCGCTGACTTTCTTGTTGTGAATGCTTGAAAACTCTTCGCGCCATAGATCTATTCTCGGCCATCCGCTGCTGATTACGTTTATGCCCTGCATACTGGGCAATTCGGATACCATTCGTGCGTATCTGTCACCGATGGTGAATACGAAGTCGTAGGCTTGTGATGTTAGTGATCCGAAGCGAAAGCGAATGAAGTCCTCCATCCTGTGGGATGGTATCGCAATGCCTGCCTCTTCGTCCATGATCGCCACTGTGGCGCCCATTTGATTTTTGTATTGAAGTGCCCGGCGTTTGTAGGAGCTTTTGTGAAAGAAAACGCAGGATTTTATACTGTGTCTTATTTCGTGAACTGCTCGAAATGTTCCGATATAAACTCGGAAGCCCTTTTTTGCCATTTCTAGTGCTAACAGGCATTTTCCTAGCAACTCGCGATCTGCAAGTTCGATGGTGAAAATAATAGTCTTCTTTTTTGAACTCATAGAATTTTTAGTTAATTGTTATTTGACTTTTCTTAGTCTTTCTGATAGGACTGAAGAGGCTATTTCCCAGTCGGAAGGTGTGTCGATATCTATGGCTTCATCTGAGTTTTCCATTACGAGGGGTAGGGTGTCTCGTGTCAAGAAGTTTCTTTCATGGCGTAAACGATTCGGGGTGATTAGATAAATTGCACCGTTCAGCACATATGCAGGCTCAAGGTCTTGTGAGCGCTTGCCAATATTTTCCCAGCCAAGAAAGGGGTCTAGTCCTGTTGATGTAATTCGAAAGCACCAGACGGGATGGCTGGAGGCCGGGCTCACACTTGTTATAGGGCGCATGCCTTTATGTTTCAGGAACAGCTGTACGCCACGTTTGATCGTTTCCGCGGTACGCAACGGAGAGGTCGGCTGCAGAAGAAGCAGGCCATCCACTGGTCCATGGGTACTTTCGTAAATGTCGAGTTCGTGTATTGCGACCTCGACACTGCCGGCGGTGTCGGTGGAAAGTTCCTTCGGTCTGAGGTTTGGAACCAAGGCGCCGAATTCAATTGCGACGTCAGCGATTGCTCTGTCATCCGTGGAGACATGAATGTCAGTGCATGCTCCGCTTTCTTTGGCCGCGCGTATCGACCATGCAATCATTGGTAATCCACAGAGCAGCTTGATGTTCTTTCCCGGTATGCGCTTTGAGCCTCCTCGTGCTGGTATCAGAGCGAGAATATTCATGATAGCAATCCTCCTATCTCGGTCTGGGCGCGATTGAAGTCATCCACCCGGCCGATATCAAGCCAGTATTCATGGAGTGGATACATTGTCACTTGCTTTTCTTCTTTTATTGCTTTTTCCAGCAAGGTGGGCATGTCGATCCGGATTTCTGGCGAAACGCTTTTGACTAGTTCGGGCGATAGTGCGTATATTCCTGCATTGACAAAAAACTTGTGCACAGGCTTTTCAATGATGGAAACGATCTGGTTACCACGATTTTGGATTACGCCGTATGGGATTTTCTGCTCGTACTCTCTTACACACATCGTTGCTGTGCTGGCGTGAGCATTGTGGTAGTCAAGCAGTGCACGGTAGTCCATTGTTGTAAGAAGGTCCCCATTCATTACGAGAATTGATTCGTTTATTTCTTCGTGTGGCAGAAGACCTAATGCGCCTCCTGTACCAAGAGGGGTTTTCTCATGGATGTAGCGAATCTTTACCCCCCATCGGGAACCGTCGCCAAAATGGTTTTTTATGACGTCCGGTAGGTAATGAGTTGAAATGAAGAAGTTATAAAATCCGTCACGGATAAAGGCTTCAATTATCAGCTCTAAAATGGGCTTTTCCCCAATTTTCAACATTGGCTTGGGGCATGATTCTGTCAGTGGATATAGTCTGGTTCCAAACCCGCCAGCCATAAGAAAAACTGGGTTTCCTATCTGTCTTTTTTCTAGAAGCCCATGTATGGTTTCTAGGTCAACTATTTTGTTTTGATCGTCAACAATGGGAATATGGAGCAGTTCGCTCCCCTCCATGACTCCGAGCAACCTGTCTCGGGTCCATTCGGGTTTTCCTACTTTAGGTGAGCTGCACATGGCCTGACTCACTGGCGCATCAAGCGCAATGTGCCGAAGGAGCGCTCTACGGATATCGCCGTCAGTGAGTGTTCCAAGCAGTCTTAGGTCGCTGTCAACTATGAGGGCGATTCGAAGTCCACTATTGTTGACGCATCTAACTGCTTCTTCGAAAGTGGTGTCTGGACGAATTAGTGCATTTTTCCAGGATTTCATATTAAATTGTAAAATCGAAGATCGACCTGCGTGATGAAATACTCGGTTGATGTCTTGATTATGCTACGTTTGGTGTGTGGACTTCTGGGATTTTTATTTTAGATTTGCTTTAAATGTTTATTTCCCAGATAAACATTTTGATTTTTTTGTTATCTGAGTCCAGGTATGGATCGGTGTAGATATTTGTTATTTTGAATCCACAGTCGGTAATTGTTTTTTGCATTCTTGAGTTGTCGTCTCGTACCGATAGTGTGAATTTTTCGCATTTTAGATATCTATCCTTGATGTGCTCAATAAGTTTTTTGTACGCTATTGCTCCGAGGCCATTTCCGGAGAATTTCTTGGATATATTTATTCCTTGGCCAATGCAGAGTTTTTCGCTGATTTGTTTGTATGCAACGAATCCTGCTTCAAGGTTTTTCCATTTAATTAGTAGTATTTCTCGGTTTTTATTTTTGATGTGATCCGAGTAAATTTCAAATAGTTTGTCTTTGTTTGGTTTTGAATTGAATCCTCCCCAGTATATGCTGTGTTCTTCTGATTTTATTTCGTGGTATAGATCGAAGTCGTTGATTGTTGCTGGTATGAGTTGAACTTCTCCGATGCTTGCTCTATGCATTTCTTTTTTCATGTCCGATTATTAGTTGTTTTTTGTTGGAATGAGAGATTGCTAAGCTCTATGGGTGAATCGTCGTTTATTTCTGATCTTGCCTTTGAGCCTATTATTTGGTTGTAGTTCTCTGCGTAAATTCCAGAATTAGCCCTCTTGAATGACAGGTCGTCAAGAGTGATCGTTTTGTTTTTTGGTATGTTGTGACTCGCAACAACCCTTCTTCGGACAAGTGGCTTGATCGCCTCTTCACTTGGATTGGGCCATTTGATTCCATTTCCCAGTGCTTGCTCGACGGCTCGGATCTGTCGCACCATTGCACTGAACTCCTCGGGGTCGAGCGAGGCCTTGTGATCCGGGCCTTCCATGGTCTTGTCCAGTGTCAGGTGCTTTTCGATGAACTCGGCGCCAAGCGCGACAGCTGCTACAGGGACTTCGCTGCCGAGGGTGTGATCAGAATAGCCTGTCCTGAGGTGGAATGCCTGTCCGAGCGTCAACATCGCACGCAGGTTCACTTCCTCGGGGGGGCAAGGGTAGTTGGTCGTGCAGTGCAGCAGAACCAGTTCTTGGTCGCTCACTTCACGGATCACATGCACCGCGCGCTCGACCTCGCCTAGGGTCGACATGCCGGTCGATAGGATCATTGGCCTTTGCTTGTCAGCGATACGGCGCAGGAAGGGCAGGTTGGTCACCTCGCCCGAGCCGATCTTGATCCAAGGCAGGTTCAGCTCGTCGGCGAGGAAGTCCAGGCTGTCCTCCTCGTCGGGTGTCGAGAGGAAGTCGATGCCGATGGACTCTGCGTAGGCCTTCAGTCCGGCGAAATCGGCATAGCTCAGTTCCAGCGCCTTGATCATCTGGAACTGGGTCTCGTCCGAGCCGAGGTTTTCCTTCTGGTACTCCGCCATGCTGGCGTTACGTGTCAGAATCTTCTCGGTCTTGAAGGTCTGGAACTTGACCGCATCGGCGCCGGCCTCCTTGGCTGCATCGACCAGCTGACGCGCCAGCGCGACGTCGCCGTTGTGGTTGACGCCGGCTTCGGCAATGATATAGGTGCTTGTCATGTCAGATGGCCTCTTGCAGCAGGCTGTTCCATTGGTCGGACTGGATCTGGTTGTCGAACTTCTTGACGCGCAGTCGCTCGCGGGGTAACGCAGTCAGTGCATGTGCAATTGCCTGGACGATGCGCAGCGAATTCCGGCCGTCGCGGAAGGGGTCGTAGGGATTGGGGCAGCGTCGCGCGTGATCCTGGTAGTCGTCCGTCAAGGCATGTCCGATTGCGGCCCTGATGGCTGCAGCGTTGTAGCCGACATGCTGAACCGAGTCGGCAGCGAGCCGGTTTTTCTGGCGCTGTCCGATGTTGATCGCCGGTACGCCGAAGGACGATGCTTCCACCAGCCCGCTCGAGGAATTGCCGATCACGGCCCTGGCGCTCTTCATGACCGCCAGGTAGTTGCGACTGCCGAAGTGGTCAACCAGGATGGCATTCGGGCGGTCCGCGACGAAGTTGCGGATGGCAGCCAGCACCGTGTCGGAGCCTTGTTCGACTCCTGGGGCCGTGAACACGATCTGATGGCTGACGAAGCTGTCAAGCCCGACAAGCAGTGCATTGATCTGGTCAGCAACCGGGGTCTGAAAGTCCAGCGTCGACGGGTGGAAGGTCACCAGCAGGGTCGGCTGCTTGAGATCGACCCCGAACCTTTCCTTGACTTCCTCGGGCGTGGCCATTTCCGAGTCGTGGATCAGGTCGAGTCCGCATTCGCCCACGATCGAGATGCGCCAGTCCTCCTCTCCCATCAGGCTGATGTTGCGCGCATACTCCTGCGTCGCGGCGAAATGCAAGGCTGCCAGCTTGGTATGCGAGTGACGCACGCAGTCATCGATCACGCCTTCGGTCACCTCGCCGCCGCTGATGTGTCCCATCGGGATGCCGTGCAAGAAGGCAGCCAGGGTGACGCCCCAGAGTTCCCAGCGATCACCCAGGAACAGCAGCAGGTCGCAGCGGTTGCTGGCGAACCAGCGTGAGGCCATGAGTTGGGTGTTCGCCACCGTGCTGACCTGGCTGGAAGCGCTGCTGGCATCTTCCATGGCCTCGAGGCGGACGATGTTCAGGCCTTGCTGCTGTGCAAATTCGCGCTCGATTTCCCTTATCGTCGCTCCGCGCGAAGCCAGGAAATGAGACCCAGCCACCAGCAAGTCAACCTCGAAGCGTGCACAGGCGTGAAGAATGACGCGTTTGAGGAGTCCGAAGTCTGATCGAGCAGTCGACAGGATGGCTATTTTTAATGTGTTAGGCATGAATTGATTATTTCAGCTACCGATTCCATGTCTGCTTCGGCATAGCGGGTGTCACAGGGAATGCTGAATATCCGATCCGACAAGAGGCACGGTTCAGGCATCTGGCTGGTATCCCAGTGAATCGGAAAAAAGTATCTGTGCTGGGCGAGTGTGGACCTGACCAAGTCCCGTTTTTTCTGGCTTTCAAATAGGCAAATGTAGTAGGGCGAAGGAGCTGATGGGGTGCTGACCGTTCTGCAACTGTCCATGAGTCTGTCGGAGAGCGTGGACAAGTTCTTGATGATCTTTTTGGCCGACGCATCCACGCTGATGGTTCGAAGCAGTTCCTTCGAGAGGTAGCTGCATTCGAAGTCTCCCGGCAGGGATTGATCAATCAGGTTTTCGGCTTTCCGCAGCAGCACGAAGTTCTCGTCATTGCTGAAGTCTTGCCTTGCAGAAAATCCACGCGAGAGAAGGCCTGCTGCACGCAGTGAGAAGAATTCCAGCCGCGGCCCCTTGGATGGACTCGGAACCTGATGATGTCTGCTGGATATGAGTCCGCCATCCGGGAAGGGTCCTGATTTCCGTAGGCTTGCCACGAGGTAGTCCGACTCCCTCGACAGGAAATCCATTCGCTCGCGATTGAAGAGCATGTGCGTGACGTCCGATATGATCGTCATGCCCAATGACTTGGCTCGACTGATGAGGCGCTCATTGGTGATGCCAAAATAGTGCATCACGAGCATGCAGGAGTCGCAGACTTGAGCGGGGTCAAGTTCTGCATCCGTATTGATGAGATCTGACGCGATCTGGTAAGTACGCACTTCCTTGTCTGCGTAGCGGCAGGCCTGATAAACCGAATGGCAGATCAAGTCCGGCAAATGCACGGTGCCGTATGGCAGCATCATCAGCAGTGAAGCTAGGGCATCCCGGCCTGTCGAAAAAAACGAAATGTGCTCGGCTGAGCTTTCTAGCATTTCGCCGATATTGTCCGCGACAGGACGGGGAGGGGACAGGTAATGCTCACCGCCGATCATGATGAATGAAGTTTTTGGTGTTTTTGTCGAATCGACCCGTGGTTGCCGCGCATCTGCATTATCGTGATCACGAGCCCCGGGCATCCGAGATGAGAAAGAAGTTGGGGTGTTTCAGTGGCAAGCGGGCACGCTCGGCTTGGTATCCTGCTTCGTTGCAGATCAGCTTGGTACAGCTGAAATCCGGCTTGCGGTCGGCAAACTTGGCCTTGAAGCGGCTCAGGCCGTCGCTTTCGTCCAGCGCATGCCCGCCACCCAGGTGCAGGGCGCGCAGTCCCATGTTCCCGTAACGATGGATTGCGGAAGCCAGCAGGAGTTCCATCCCTTGCAGCTTCATGGCAGTCGCTGTCGCGGCGCTCAGGTGGTAGTGTGCCCAGCCTGAGGAGTCCAGCAGGAAGAACGCTCCAGCGATCAGTTCCCCGCTCTCGGGATCGACGATCTCGGCCAGTTCGCACTGGGCTCCCAGCAGCCTGGCATGTTCGAGAAAGAATTCCTCCGAGAACAGGTAGTAGCCTAATGTCTGCTTTTGCTGCATCAGCCCGACATAGAGCCGGTAAAAAGACTGAATCCGCTCTGGCGGGCATTGCGAGAGGGGCTGGAACGAGACCTGCAAGCCGGCGCGACGCGCGTAGTTGACCGACCAGCGCAACTTCTGCGGAACGGTCTTCAGGTAAGCGTCGAAGTGGTCGCTGCGCCTGAGCTCAGCCGCATAGGTGCGGCGGTTCAGCTCCACCAAGCTGTCGGGCCATTGCCTCTGGTTGCCCAGGAAGGGTGAATGGCGGACAAAGAATGCGAGGATGGATTCTTCTGAAAGAAAGCCTCGCAATGCCTCAACGTCCGCATCGGACAGATCGAGTTCACCCAGCAGGCCACCGTAGCCGTAGGCCGAATAGGCTTCCTTTTGACCGCAGCCAACGTCCCTGACCAGCATGGGCAGGTAGGCACTTTGTCCATGCGCCGTGCACTTGAGCAGACGCGCTTCGCTGCCGTCGTGAGTCGCTAGCAGGGTCAGGTAGGCACGCCCCATGTAGACATGTCTGTCAACTTCAGCCTCGGCAGGAATCCAGGCGAATTCGATTGCGGCCATCTGTGAGCAGCTTTGGCGCATTCAGTTGACGCTTGCAGGCAACACGCTGCTCGGCAGATTCACCACCCGTGCCTCCAGCCATTCAGCATTGGAGAGATCGCCCCTCCGGCAGTTCGAGTACATCGTGAGGTGGTTCATGAGTGCCCAGATCGGCCGCGTCATCACGCCTGCATCATTGGTTGCCTTGAGCAGGGCGTCGCGCTGCGCCTGGCTTTCGCAGATCACGGCGTTGAGCCAGTAGTTCGAGCGGCAGTCGGCGGGCTCGGTGACGAACTGCAGGTTGCTGTCCCTGAAGTGGTCGGCGTAGCGCGCTGCTAACTCGCGCTTGTTGGCAATGAAGGTTTCAAGCTGTTCGAGTTGCGCGCAGCCCAGCGCAGCATTCAGGTTGGGAAGCCTGTAGTTGTAGCCGACCTCGTCGTGGACGTACTCGTAGGGATGCGGCTGCTTGGCTGTGGTGGTCAGGTGCTTGGCTCGCGTTCCGAGCGTCTCATTGGCCAGGATCATGCCGCCGCCACCGGTGGTGATGATCTTGTTTCCGTTGAAGCTCAGCGTCCCGAGAGTGCCGAAGGTGCCGGTGTGGCGCCCCCGGTAAAAGCTGCCCAGCGACTCGGCGGCATCCTCGACCAGGCAGAGGTGCCAGCGTTCGCAGACTGCCACCAGTCCGTCCAGATCGGCCGGATGGCCGAAGGTGTGCATCGGCACGCAGGCGCGGATGACCTTGCCGTTCGACTTGGCCCGGCACAGGCCGTCATCGCCAATCTGGGCATGCTCCGAGAGCCAGGACTCCATCGCGGACGGCGACAGACCCAGCGTGTGTCGATCCACATCGATGAAGACGGGTTCGGCGTTGCAGTAGGCGATGGCGTTGCAGGTTGCCACGAAGGTGAGTGGCTGCGTGATGATCAGGTCACCGGCCTGCACGCCCGCGAGCTTGAGCGCAATGTGCAGCGCTGCCGTGCCGTTGACCGTGGCCACTGCTCTCGGGCTGCCGGTACAGGCTGCCATCTGCCGCTCGAAGCGGTCGACATAGGCCCCGACGCTCGAGACGAAAGTCGACTCGATCGTGTCTGCCACGTAGGAGCGTTCGTGACCAGTGAAGACCGGGGCATGCAGCGGGATGAAGTCGTCGCTGCGGTATTGCTCGCGCACGAAGCGGATCAGGCGGTCGAACATGCGCGGGCTCAGACGTTGTAGATGTCGGCCTTGTACTTGGCCAGGTTCTGCGGCTGGGTGAACCAGTCGATCGTGGCTTGCAGCCCCTTGCGGATGTCGAATTCAGGTTCGAAGCCGGTCAGTTCGCGGATCTTGCGGTTGTCGCACCAGAGCCGGAAGACTTCGGACTTACCCGGGCGCAGGCGCTGCTCGTCGGTCAGGAACTCCACGTCACTGCCCATCAGATCGCGGATCAGGTTGAGCGTGTCACCGACCGAGATCTCGAAGTTGGAGCCGATGTTGACGGTTTCGCCTATGGCCTGGTCGCAGCGCGCCAGTTTGAGGAAGCCGCGGCAGGTGTCCGCGACGTAGTTGAAGTCACGCGTCGGGCTGACGTCGCCAAGCTGGATCTGCTTCTTGCCGTTGGCGATCTGGCTGATGATGGTCGGGATCACGGCGCGCGCCGACTGGCGCGGGCCGTAGGTGTTGAAGGGGCGCGCGATGGTCAGCGGCAGATCGAAGGCGTTGTAGAAACTCATCGCCATCGCGTCAGCGCCGATCTTGGAGGCGCTGTAGGGCGACTGCGGCTGCAGCGGATGCTTCTCGTCGATCGGGACGTACTGTGCGGTGCCGTAGACCTCGCTGGTCGAAGTGTGGATCACGCGCTTGACGCCGTTGTCCAGTGCCGCCTGGCAGATGTTGAGCGTGCCCTTGACGTTGGTGTCCACATAGCTGTCAGGCGCCACATAGGAGTAGGGGATCGCGATCAGCGCCGCCAGGTGAAAGACGATGTCGACGTCCTTGGTGATGTGCTTGCAGTAGTGCGGGTCACGCACGTCGCCGTTGAGGACCTCGATCTGGTCGCGGCAGTCGACATCCTCCAGCCAGCCCCAGTAGTTGAAGGAGTTGTACTGGGACAGGGCCTTGACCCGGTAGCCCTGACGCACGAGCAGTTCGGTGAGGTGGGAGCCGATGAAGCCGTCGGCGCCGGTGATCAGGACGTTTTGCATGAGTGGTCTGCTAGGTATGGGGACTGGTCAAAAGGCAGGTCTGACCTCAAAGATATGAATCCTTTCAGTTGCGAAAGGCTATCTGGTGTCCGTGCTATTGTGGCGGTTTGCGCTTGCTGCGTTCACTTCACGTTCACAAGCGCCGTCGATGATCATTGGTGGCAGTGATTATGTTGAAAACAGCTGCCACCTGATAAATTAATTACGATTTTCTCACCTCACGAGGGTACCTGTCGATCTCCTCGTGAGATCCAGACCCGGATCAGGGCGCCAGCAGCCCATTCACCGACTGTATGTCCTCACCCTTCAGCCCCCCCCCCGTCTGCCTCAGCTTCAGCCCCCCCACCAGCAACTCATAGCGCGCCTTGGCCAGTTTCGCCTTGGTGTCGTAGAGCTGGCTCTGCGCGTTGAGCACGTCGAGGTTGACGCGCACGCCGACCTGATAGCCGAGCTTGCTCGCTTCGAGCAGGCTCTGGCTCGAGGCCACGGCGGCCTCGTAGGCCTTGACCTGGCCCTGGCCGCTGACGACGCCGAGGTAGGCGACGCGCGCGGCCTGCGCCGCGCTGCGGCTCGCGTTGTCGAGGTCGGCGCGTGCCTTGTCCTCGAGCGCCAGCGCTTCCTTGACCCGGTTCTGCAGCGCAAAGCCGGCGAAAAGCGGCAGGTTGAAGTTCACCCCTATGCTCGCCCCGTTGAGATGGCTGATCGCCACGCCCGAGTTGCTGCCCTTGTTGAGCGTGCGGTTGACGCCGGCGACGGCATCCACGGTCGGTTTCTCGCCCGCATTGGCCTTCTCTACCTCGAGCCTTGCGACTTCGCGTGCGATCCTGGCCTGGCGCACGACCGGGCTCTCGGTCTCGGCGCTGGCGACCCAGTGCTCGATGTCGGATGGTGTCGGGGCCGCAAACACGGCATCCGGCTTGAGCGGCCAGGGCGCTGCACCGGTGCGGCCGGTCAGGTTGTCGAGCGCGAGCTGCTTGACGCGCAGCTCGTTCTCGGCGGCGATCTCCTGTGCGGTGACCAGGTCGAAGCGGGCCTGCGCCTCGCGCGTGTCGGTGATGTTGGCGGTGCCGACCTCGAAATTGCGCTTGGCGGACGCCAGCTGCTCGGCGACGGCGGCTTTCTGCGCCTTGACGAAGGTCAGGCTGTCCTGCGCGCCGAGCAGGTCGAAATAGCCCTGCGCGACGCGCACGATCAGGTCCTGCTCGGCCGCCTTGAGCTGTTCCTCGGCCAGCAGCGCCTGCTGTTCGCCTTGCCGGTAGCTGGCCAGGTTGGCGGGACGGTAGATCGGTTGCGTGACATTGAATCCGGCCGACTGGCTGCCGTATTCCCGCGGGTTGTTTGCCGGTTCAGGGGTGCTCGTGGTGTCGATATGCGTGCGCGACGCCGCCGCCGTCAGGTTGGCGCTCGGCAGCACGCTAGCGCGCGCCTGCGCCGCCTTGGCCAGGTTGGCCTCGTACTGGGAGCGGGCCGACTGGTAGCTGGCGTCGTGGCCACGGGCCGAAGCGTAGAGCTCGGCCAGGCTCTGTGCCTGTGCCGCCAGCGTGAAGCCGCCCGCCAGCAGCGTGGCAGCCGCCAGCCTCGCCGCGCGCGCGACCACCGTTCGTGAATGACTGGAATGGGTCGGGTTTGGCATGATGAGGAAGCTGGCTGGGACTGGAGTCAAGGCACGGGTGATGGGTGTCGGGAACTTGGCGAGGCGGCGAGTTCAGTACTGAGGCACCGACGGGTCGACTTCCTGCGACCAGGCGTGGATGCCGCCGTGCAGGTTGACGACCTCTTCATAGCCCTGGTTGTGCAGGAAATGGCAGACCTGTGCGCTGCGTCCGCCATGGTGGCAGAGACAGGCGATCGGGCGCTCGCGCGACAGCTCGGCCAGCCGGGCCGGGATGCTGGCCATCGGCATGGACAACAGCTCGAAGCCGTCGGCCTGGATGCTAGCGGTCTGCAGCTCCCAGGGCTCGCGCACGTCGAGCACCAGCGGGCGACAATCCGGATCATCGGCCTGGCAGGCGGCGATCCAGTCCTTGAGCTGAGCGGGGCGTATCGCCTTGATCATGGCGCGGCTCAGAACTTGAACTGGCTCGGCTCGGGGAAGTTCTGCAGGCGCGGTGCGCTGACGTCCCAGGGCTGGTCGACCTGCTGGCCGCCGGCGACCGGGCGGATCAGCGTCGCGCGCATCGCGGGGGCGCGGCCGGTGATGGCGAACAGGCGGCCCAGCGGCTTGAGCAGCGCGAGCAGATCCTCGGGCACTTCGGTGACCGAACCGCTCAGCACGATGACGTCGAACGGGGAGCCGGCGTTGCAGGCGGCGAAGTGGCCGGCGGCGGCATCGGCGGTACGGACCTCGACGTTGTTCACGCCGGCAGCCTGCAGGTTGGCGCGCGCCTGCTGGGCCAGCGCGGGGTCGATCTCGACGCTGACGACGCGCGCACACAGCCTTGCCATCATGGCGGCCATGTAGCCCGAGCCGGTGCCGATCTCGAGCACCGATTCGCCCGGCTGCAGCGCGAGTTCCTGCAGCGTGCGCGCCTCGACCTTGGGCGCGAGCATGCACTGTCCTTCGCCCTTGCCGAGCGGGACTTCGAGGTCGGCCAGCGCCACGTCCTTGTAGGTGGCGGGCACGAAGTCCTCGCGCTTGACTTCGCCCAGCAGTGCCAGCACCTTGGGATCCATCACGTTCCAGGGGCGAACCTGCTGCTCGATCATGTTGAAGCGGGCCTTGTCGAAGTCGAAGGCGATCTCAGTGCTCATCAATATGCTCCAATGGGTAACTTTGTCAATCTTGGCTCATTTTACTGAACCGGGCGTCCTCAGGCGCGCTGGCTGTCGTTCACAGCTGGACGTCGCAGCAGCTTGCGCCTGATCCAGCGGCCGAGGTCGTCCATGTAGCAGTAGACCACCGGCACCACGACCAGCGTCAGCAGCGACGAGGTCAGCACGCCGCCGATGACGGCCTGGCCCATCGGGGCGCGCTGTTCCGAGCCCTCGCTGATCGCGAACGCGAGCGGCACCATGCCGAACACCATCGCCAGCGTCGTCATCAGGATCGGG
>Ga0255269_1000053_pt1 | contig 19850 bp, 20 predicted proteins | sample AtltaT_33_FD_183664 | JGI IMG/M metagenome (GOLD analysis project Ga0255269, IMG submission 183664) | Metatranscriptome of freshwater microbial communities from Altamaha River, Georgia, United States - Atl_Yuk_RepC_8h (Metagenome... | ecosystem: Environmental > Aquatic > Freshwater > River... | reverse complement strand
TAGGACAGCTTGAAGGTGTACATCGGGGACGACATAAAGGCGAGGCGCACTTCGCGCCCGGACACCGCCTTTTGCACGCGCGTGTGAAACTCCAGCGCGCGCACCACGTTCCATGTCAAGCCCGGCAGGGTGGGAAATACTTGATTGCTCATCGTGCGCCCTTGATGTTCATGCTGCTCAAGCCAAAGGTGCGCGTCTGGTTGCGGATGGACGCTGACAAGGCAGCACCTTCACGCATGAACAAGTCGCGCACGCTCCTGGCATCCAGGGCAGAGATGTTGACATTGATGGGCGCGTTCCCGCCACCGTTTTCTGCCATGTTGCGAATGACATCCGCCTGGCTGGCGGGCAGCACCATTTCCTTTTCGTGGAGCTGGGTCAACGGATTGATGCCGGCGGGGATGTCGTAGCCTTGCGCGGCAGCGGGAATGGACGCGGCAAACGATGAGGCGCCCGCGTATGCCGTAGCAGCAGCGGCAGGAGCCAGTTCAGGGCCTATCACGGGGATTGCCGCCGTGCTGGCAAAGGCAGCACTGCCCGCCACCGCTGCGTTGCTCATGATGGCGCTCAGGGCCGTCATCTTGCTGCCCACGCGCTGCATGATCTGGTTGGTCAACCAGTCCACGGCAAACTTGGCCAGCATGTTCGTGAAGGCGTCCAGAATGGCGCTGACCATGCCCTTGAACATGTCACGGATGGACATCGTGCCCTTGAGGAAGCTGGACAGCACGCTGTTAAACCCGGACGACATCCCGCTGAAGAACTCGCTGGAATACTTGTTCTGTTCAACGGCCGCCTTGGCGCGGATGGCGCTGATGGCAGATTGGTGCTGGATCTCCAGCGCCTGGATTTCCTTGTTGACCTTGGCCAGCGCCACCGGGTCTTTGTCATCCCCCATGGCCTCAATCTGCGCCTTACGGTCAGCCAGCGCGGTCATCTTGATCCGGTTGCGCTCTACCTCAAACTGCTCCTCAAGGGCGAGCAGCTCTTTGTTGGTCTTGCGGCCAAGCTGGACTTCCAATTCCGCCTGCTGCTGCGCGGCGTCAATGATGGACAAGTCCATCTCGCGGATCGTGGCGCGCTGCTCCTCAGCAAGCGCCTTGATTTGATCCTCGGCCTGGCGCCGCACCTGGACGATTTTTTTCTGCGCGTCCTCGTACTGGCGCGAGTCATAGCCGTAGGTCTTGCCGATTTCATCCGCAGCGCGCTTGGCGGCCTCAATGCGTTTCTCGGAGTTGTACCTGTAGGCTTCAATGTCATCGACCAGTTTGGCAATGCGCGCCGAGCGTTCTTCGCGCAGCGCCTCAAGCTCTAGCTGCGCCGTCTTGCGCGAGATGGCAAGCTGTTCCTCCTTGCTGAGTTGGTGCTTGTTCTTGACCTCCTCCCAGTACGCGATCTCGTCGCGCTTGGACATCTCGCGCAGGCCATTTTGTTTGGCGTAGGCGGTCTTGCGATCGGCCAGCTCCACCTCAAGCCTGGCCATCAAGCCATTGCGCTCGTCTCGCATCCATCCCAGCTCAAGCTCCGCCTGCTTGCGCCCGATGGCGATCTGTTCTTCCTTGGTAAGCCTGTACTTGGCCTTGACCTCATCCCAGTAGGCAAACTCCTCCTTTTTGGACATCTCGCGGAGGTCGTTTGCTTTGGCGTAGGCCACCTTGCGGTCGGCCAGCTCAAGATCAAACTCTGACATCCGAGACTTTGGTTTTTCGGCAGGCTTGACTTCCTCCGCCATGGTCTTGGTGCCAGAGGGCGGCTTGTCAGCGGGCGTGTTTTTGGGATTCCAGGCTTGCGAGATGCGCTCCTGCATCTGCTTGCCTTGATTGATGATGTCGTTGGCCGCAGTGGTCCAATCTTGCTTGATGGCCTCAAAGCGATCCATGGCGGCTTGCTTGGCCGCCTCGTAGCCCTTGCCATCCTTGAGCGCTTTCCAGAACTCATAGATGGCCATGCCCGCGTTAATGACAGTGCTGGCCACGGTGTTTACGACGGTCATCAATTGCATGAACCCGGTGGCCACGACGTTGAGCACCGTGGACAACACCTTCATGACGCCGGAAAAGAAATTCACGCGGCTGGGGCCGGTGCTTGCAAACCATTCACCCAGCGCCGTGAGGATCGGCATGATGGAGTCAGCAATTACCTTCTTGACCGCCAGCATGACATCGCCCGCGTCATTCATCGCCGCCTTGTACTTTTTCAAGGCTTCAACGTTCTCTTGCGTGATCGTGAGGCCCAGAGCGGCTTGCTTCTTTTTGGCCTCCTCCAGCACGTCGTTGTTCATCTTCAAGAGCTGGATGGCGTCTTGCGCGCCACGGCCAAAGAGCTTCTGCGCCGCCAGGTTGCGGTCAGTGCCTTCTTTGTAATCTTTCAAGACTGCCACGCCATCCATGAGGATGTCGTTCATCGGGCGCAGATTGCCGCTGCTGTCACGGGTGGCCACACCCATGTCCTTGATGCCCTGCTCGTTGGTGCGCAGTTGCCGCGTCAGCGCCGTGGTGGCGCCAATGAACGTGTCGGTGGTGACGTAGATGTCACCCAGGGCAAGATTCAGCGCCGTGGCTTCGTCCACGGTGATGCCCAAGGTTTTGCTCAGCTTGATGGTTTCGCCGGTGAACTGCTTGGTTTCGTCAATGGCCTTGCTGAAAAACTCGCCGCCTTTCAAGATGGCCATCAGTGCAATCAACGGCGCCATGGCCGCGTTGATAGCGGCGCCGACCCGGTCAAACGAAGCGGTGACGCTGTTTGCCATTACGTTGGTGGCACCGCTGATCTGGGTCGTATGGCCTTGCATTGACGAGGCCATGTTCCCAAACGCGGAGGTCATCCGCTGCACTGACTTTTCAACGGCGTCAGAGGCGTTTTTCACGCCATCTTTGAGCTGGCCAACGTCAGCGCCGAATTTGACTTCTACGGTGTTGTCACTCATCGCTGCACCTGTGAAAGCTCGGCCATCAATGCCGCCAAATCATCCTCGGAGGGAGCTTTTGCTTTCTCCTTTGGAAACCCAAAATATGCCGCGACCAGTATATGCTGGGGCGGGAATTTTTCGGTGTATGCGTTGAAGGCTTCCAGGCGGGGAATGTCGAACTGTTGCCGCACTGATTCGATGTCCATGCCGGTCGTGATGGCGACGTGCATGAACAATTCGGGCCAACTTAGCTCGTCCCCGCCGGAGCTTCCCCCAGCGCCTTCTCCTGCTCCTTGCGCCTCAACCCAGAGACATCCATGACTGCCTGCATGACATCCTCCATGTTGCTCAAGTCAAGCAGCTCGTTGACCACTTGATCGCGCGTCATGTCCGGATAGTTGCGTTGCAGCGCCATCAAGGTCGCGTCGATCACCAGGCCGATGCTGTCTTTGTCCAGCCCTCCCGAGAATCGCGACAAGCGCTCATGCAACACTTCAACAGAGGCCAAGTTCAACGGCGGCACGGTAAGCACCGACCCGTTTGCAAACTCAACCTGCACCCCCTTAACCTTCGGAGTGGCAGTCATGGATTGTCCTTTCTGGTTGACGGTAGAGGATTAACGCTCGGTCAGCGCGTAGGTCATCACTTGGCCGGAACCGTCCGCGAAGCCTTCAAAGTCAAACTCAGGCATTGCGAAGTCGTCCAGCTTGGTGGCGATCGTCAGCTTGGTGCTGATGGCGTTGTTCAGCGTGAGGATCAAGCTCTTGCCCTGGAACGGGGTGTAGAGGTCAACCTTGAAGCTGGGGGCGTAGCCCATGATGACGTTCTGCACGGTGGACTTCTGCGCAGTCGTGCTGCTGGCCGTGTATTGGTAATTGATGAACACGGTCTTGCCTTGATCGGCAGAAGCGAAGGTGTAGACGCCAGCGGCGACGCTGTACTGTCCAGCGGCCGGAGCCGAGGCCACGCGAACCATCGGCAGGCCGGTGGCATCGCGCACGCCCAGGTCAGCAGACCAGGTGCCCGAGCTGGGCGCGGTGGGCGTGATGGTGTACGGGCTGGACGCGGGGATTGCGCTGCCCGTGGTGTCGTACACGTCGCTGATGATGCCGGCGGTCATCGTCTGCCCGAAGAACAAGCTGTTCAGCAGCAGACCATTCATCTGCGCAAACTTGGCCTTGCCAGTGATCTTGCCCTTGCCGCGACCAACGGCCACGGCAAACTGGTTTTGACCGTGCAGGGTCTTGTTCTCGAAAGAAATGTCCACCGACACATCTTGCAGAGTGCCGAATTGAACGGGGGTGGGGTTTGCAACCGCGTTGCCAGCAGCATCCGTTGACGGAGTGCCCCACAAAATTCCAGAGCCAAAAACAAATTGAGACATGATTTCCTCTCCTTATGAGGCCACTACCAACATGCGAATCGGGATGATTGCCACCGCCTGATTCCCCAGCGTTCCCTCATCGGTCTGGATCTCACCGTTGATCCAACAGTGCTCCACCAGGCCGCCAAGGGTTTGCTTGAATGACGGGCCGGGTGGCGGTGCAAGCGCCGCTTCCAGCTCGTCCAAAATTTGATTGATTTGCACCGATGGCACCACGCCGTCAGTGTCCCTGTGAGTATAAATCCACACCTTGGCATCCAATTGATACCTGGTCGGAAATCCAGTAACCTGTTCCGCGAGCTGCGACACCACTGTCATGTAAAGCGCTGGCTGCATGGTTGCGCTGACATCGTCCCAGTGCGCCAAGATGCGCGAGAACGTCTCCACGCCGTCCATCTTCTGGAGCTGCTTGAACAGGGCGGAATAGATCGCCTCGCGGTTCATTGCGTGCCCTCCATGATGACGCGGCGCAATTGGCCGCCCACCTCTTGCAGCAGCGTTGCTTGAATCTCCGGCGCCATCTGGCGCAGGCTCGCCTCCAGGAAGCTGCGCTGGGGCATTTTCTTGGCGGGCATGTTCACCCGCTTGGCAAAGACGATCCGGCCGCCCATTTCAAAGCGCAGCGCTTTGGCCCGCTTGGGCTGAATAATGTGCGCCGGGATGGTCAAGCCAAGCTCATGCGTCTTGGCGTATTCCACGTTGGTGCCCACCGTGGCCGTCACCCGGTTGGACTGCTTGTCCAGCTCGTAGTGGATTGACCGACGCAGCCGTCCGGTGCGCACCTTGAGCACGTCGCCGGAAAGTTTCTGTTTCACCAGGCCGGTCATCTTGATAGCCAAGCTCAGCACCGCGCGATCCAGAGCCGAGTTGACCTGGCCGGCGGCCTGGCGCATCGCATTCGGCACGGCGGTGGGGTTCTTGACCTCTCCGGTGATCATCCCGGCCACACCTTTCTGTGCTGCTCCAGAATGTGGCGGGTGCTGTCCGCCATGTCTTTGCCCGAGAAGTTGATCTGCTCGCCCGCCAAGCCCTTGCTGGACAGGCCGATGCGGTCTTTCTCGCGGTAGCGCAGGGCGATCATCTCAATGCAGGCCTGCGTGATCTCTGCGGGCAGGTTTGCATCGGTGTAGCCCGCCGTGTACGTGATAACCACATTCAAGCGCCCGCGCGTGAAGCGGTGGCCGCGCAGGTAGACGGCCTGGCTGTCGTTGATGTAGCCCGGCGCAAAAGAGCTGGTGCTGGCCGGAATGGCCTGGCCGTTGATTGACACCGCAGTGACGGCCGTGACGGGCCAGTTGCGGAACAACATGGTGTCGCTGTCGTTGCCGTTGACCGTGTCCGTATAGGCTTCCTGGCCCAGATCACGGTTGAGCCAGTGCTGGATGTAGCCAGATGCAGACGTGACCAGGCGCTCAAGCACCGGGTCATCTGCATTGCTGTTGATGCCGAGGTAGCCCTTGACTTGCTCGACACTGGCAAGGTCAATGACTGCCATGGCGCATTACTCCTGCGGTTGCTCAGCGGGCTGCTCAGCGGGCTGCTCGTCCTCGCCAGCATCCGGCTGCGCTTCATCAAGCGCGATGAAGCCGTGCGCCAGGGCGACTGCCACAGCCTCGGCCGGCACGTCTATGCGCGCGCGCTTGACCTCGTATTCCACGCCGTCATGCGTGAAGCTGCACACACCTTTGGGAGCTTTGAGTTTTGCCATGCGATCCTCCTGTTATTCCTGCATCTCCAAAAAAGGGGCGAGGCCTTTTGAACCTCGCCCCAAGGGCAACTGCCCTTTGGAGACAACTATCAGCCGTTGGCGATGTTGCTGATGATGCCCATCGAGAACGGGGCATAGTTTTGCAGCACGCCATCAGCGTAGACGCCGTACTCATACTTGCGGGTCTTCAGGGGCCACTCAAGCTGGTAGTAGTCCTGACGCATGAGCATCTGGTTCACGTTGGAAACATTGCTCAACGGGTAGGGCAGCGAGGCAGTCCAGAACATGATGGTTCCGGCAGGCAGGTTGGGATGCACTGCGATCGCCACTTGCTGGCCGGTCACCTTGTTGAGGTATTGACCCACGACCACGCCGGCCTGGATGGTGCCTTGGTTGTCGGCAGCCATGGTCAAGCGCAGCAGCGGAGCGCCGCCGTTGGCCACGATCTTCTTGGTGATGTTCACCAACTCTTGCGAGCTGACGTATGCCACGGTCGGAGACAGGCGGTAACGGTTGTAGAAGTACACGAAGGCTTCTTCAAACTCCACGATGCCGCCAGCGCCGTCAGAAGTCAGGCCAGTGTTGCCGGTGGCCATGACCTTCTTGTAGGCGTTGGAGCCGCTCTTGAAGGCTTGGTACAGCAGGCCGTCAAAGTCCAGGGACGAGGTGGAGTTGTCGCCGGACAGGGTGGAGGCAGCCTGGGCGCCCGCAGCAGCAGCAGCGGTGATGCTCACGCTGTTGACGCTGGTGACAGCCACCAGTTTCTCCGAGCCGGAGGCACCGAAGAACCAGGCATAGCCCACAGCACCGTTCACAGCGGTCACGGTGGCCGTGACGGAGCCGGTGGAGCCGGAGGCCACACTAACACTGGCCGCAGCCGACTTGGCCGCAGAGCCGCCGCCGAACGTGTCGGTGGAGCCGTCTGCGTTGGTGCGGGTGATCGCGCCAGGCACGGTAGCGGTCGCGGCGTCAAAGTACTGGCCGGTGCTGCCGTTGTTCACGCCCACGGTGTCCAGGTAGGCTTGCAGGCCCAGGGCCACACAGATCAGCGAGTAGCTGCCGTTGGCCAGAGTGCCGCCGGTGGTGCTGCCCGTTGCGCTGGGGGTCGGGGTCGTGCCCATGGACACGGAGGTGTTGCCACCGAGGATCAGGCGCTCCTCTTGAACCATGAGGGCCTCAAGGGTCTGCTGGACGGCCAGCGCCTTGACATCCTCAAAGTTTTTGGAGGCGTAGTTGGCCTCAAAGGTCACGTTGTTTTCCAGACCATAGCCACGGAAGGCGGCCATGTTCTCGGTCATGGCGTAGTTGATGACGCCACCGCGTTGACCCTCAGACACACCCGCGCGCACGTTGGACACGTTGATGTTGTTGATCGCCTTCCAGTTGGCCTGGATGGCAAAGCCACCGCCCACGCGCGGAATGGAATTGCGCAGCGGGGTCAGGATGGGGTAGAGCTTTTTGGAAGGCGCTTCCAGGTTGTAGGCTTGCAGGCCCGTGGTTGCGCTGCCAGGCTGGACGAACGATTTGATGATGTCGTCCGGCTTGGACTGAGCCACTTTCAGCAGCTCAAGAGTTTCGGCGGTAGTGTTTGCACCCATGATTGTTCTCCTTCAAGAAACAGGGTTGTTTGAACTTTTTGGTGTCACCGAACGATGGCACCGCCACGGGAATGGATGAATTTGATCAACGATGCAGCATCATTGACCTGCCCCTTGGCATCCACCACGGGGGCCACTTTCTGCGTGTCCTCACCGAGCAGCTCGGGTGAGTCGTCAGATTTGGAAATGGCCATGACCTTGAGCAGCGCCTTGCCCGCAGCGGGCATGGCTTTGAGCTTCTCGACCTCGGCCTTCAGCAGCTTGTTGTCGTCGGCGAGCTTGGTGATGTCCGCCTCAAGCGTGGCCAGCTTTGCGATGGCCTCGTCCTTTTCGGTGGTCACCTTGGCGATGTCCTCGCCGTGCTCATGCTTGCCCATGTCCGCGCAGGCCACGCCCATGGATACCAGGGAGTCGTGCAGCGATTGCAGCTTGGCCATGTTCTTGGAGGAAATCATCTTGCCCGCCTTGGCCAGATCGTCCTGGCTGTCAAACTTCAGCGAGTTTTCCTCCTGGATCTCGGAGACGATGAAGGTCTTGAGCGCGGCCATTGCGGTTTGCAGGGCCACGATCTGCTCGGGCATCTGCTCGTCCTCGGTGCTCTCGCGGTAGAACAGACCCATCAAGCGCCCCAGCATCTCAATGGCGCACTGAGCGTCATAGACTTCCTCGCCGAAGTAGCCCTTCTGCACCTCGGTGTCGGCCTTGGCGGCTTCACCATCGGCTGCGGGCGCAGGGTTGGTCGTTTCAACGGCGGGCGCGGACTTGGCCAGCTCAGCCTGCGCCAGCTCAATCAAGCGCTGGGGAGAAATCTCACCCTTGTCCAGCAGCGCGGCCAGGGCTTCAACCGCCTTCTCGGGGGTTTGCTCGGGCGCCTCAACGTCCGCCTTCCACATGGAAATCACCGCGTCCGGGTTGGCCGGGCGGTCAACCAGGGAAATTTCGGACAGGCGCAGCTCAGAGATGACGCCATCGGTCTTGCTGATGGCCTTGCCACCGATCGAGAAGCCCTTGTAGGTGCCGGTCTTGACCTTGGTGACAGCCACTGGATCGACCACGGTGCATTCAATGAACGTGGTGCCGTTCTCAATGTGGGCTTTGTCCACGGTGCCCGCAGCCGACGGCTGGTGCATCTCGCGCAGGTTGCCGCTGCCGTACTTGAAGAACTCCGGCAGCGCGGCCTTCATTGCATCTGCGGTGACCACTTCGCCTTGAACGTCCTCAGTCTCAGTAGATGCGATGCCTGCGACGGTCAAAGTGCCGTCGTCATTTTCCTCGACCTTGGAAATCTCAAAATAGCGTTTGAAGTGGGTCATGGTTTTTCCTCCGAAAGCGTCCATGCAGGTAGCCGTTCTCAGGCACCGATCGTAACAGAGCCAGGGGCTTTGTCCATGTGCCGCATGACAGCGACCATAAAGGTAGCACTCATGCCCATGGCAAAGGCTGGGGGGTTAACCCGGACTCCCAGACCATGTGGTCAAGGGCCGTTTGGGCTTGGGTTTTGATGTTGTCAGTGAGCAACAAAGCGTTGATCCAATTTGCCACGTCCGTCTCCGTCAGGTCGTTGAACGGAATGAAGTTGTCAACGTCCACGTTGCCCATGTCGGCTGATGACGGGTAGACGATTGACTGGCCGGATTCTGTGGCCGTGAGCGTGAAATCAGCATGTTTGACTACGTTGGTGAAGCTGTCTTGATCTGCGGTGAACAAAGCCTGCACAGTGATTGTGAAGGTGGCCATCTTCCCCTCTTTAGTTGGACTCCAGTTGAGACAAACGACGCTCTAGCTCAAGCACGCGCTCGGCCAGTTTGATTGCAGCGACCAGGGCCGCGTTTCCGTAGGCCACCGACAGGTTGCCGTGCTCATCTTCAAAAACAGTTTCTGGCAGCGCGTTGCGCCATGACTGCGCGCTGACACCGGCCTGGGTCACTGCGGCGTCAGTGCGGTCGTAAATGCCGTGCTTGACGACAGCCATAGCCTCAACGAAATCGTCACGCAACCCGCGCCAGTTGGTCTTGACTTTCTCGTCAGACGACGCTGACATGGCGGTGGCCGTCAACGTGCCCGTGCTGGGATTGAATGTGAGCTTGGTGCTTGAGACTTTTTCAGTCGTGACAGAGCCGCTGGTGACGGTCTGAAGCGCCGGATAGTAGGTGGCGTTGGTGGTGGTGTCGTCACTGACCGTCAAGCCGCTGCCAGAACCGCTGGACGCGGAAGTGACGCGGCCCTTGGCGTCTACGGTCACCGTCGCGTTGGTGTACGTTCCAGCCGTCACGCCGCTGGTGGCAAGCGTGGCGGTGCCGGTGACGTTCGCGCTGCCGTTGAAGCTGGCGCTTGTCCACGTGACATCGCCCGTCATTCCAATGGTGCGGCCCGTTGTCAACGTGGCAGCGCTGCCCGTGATACTGATGCCCCACGAACCGCTGGCGCCGGTTCCCGTCAAGCTCGGCGCGTAGGAGTTGTAGTTGGCCGTGCTGAGGAATTGCGTCCAAGCACTGAAAGCGCTGGCATTGATCTTTGACCTGAAATATGGCGTCGCGCCATTGGTGTCAAAAGCAATTTGGTTGAACCAGTTGGTCGAATTATCGTGAGTGGTTCCGTTGCTAAGAAAGCTGAAAATGGTGCCGTAGTTGCCAGCCACCGGGACGTTGGTTGCTAAGTTGCTGTAGCCAAACGATCCAGTGTCCAACTTCGTGTTGACATCGCCGCCAAAATTTCCCGCGCCGTTGATCTTGGTTGCGCTGGTTGCATTCCCAGACAAAGCAGCGGTGATCGTGCCTGCGGTGAAGTTGCCGGAGGCGTCTCGCGCAACGATCGTACTTGCCGTGTTGGCGCTGGTGGCGTTGGAAGTTATCGTGAAGGTTGATGCACCAGACTGGTTGGCCGTAAACGTAGCCGACCCAGACAATCCCGTGCCAGAGACACCCATTGTCAACGTGCCGTTGGCAATATCAGAGGTGAGCGCCATCGTGCCCGTGACGGCTGGCATCGTAATCACAGTGCCCGTGCCAGCCACAGCCGTTGGAATGAGCTGAATAGAACCAGAAGTTGAGCCTGGGAACGTAGTGCTAGTGATGCCCGTCAGCGCCAAATTGGCTGATGCGCGATTGAGCGCGACAGCGGTGGTGCCGATGTAGTGCGTGGAGTTGCCAAGCACTGCCGACGGGATGGTTCCTGACAAGTTACCCGCAGTCAAGTTGGTCAAGTTGGCGCCGGACACCGCACCAAAAGACGCAGACCATGTGCCGGACGTGACCGTGCCAGTTGTGGTCAAGCTGGACGAACCCGCCAACGGAGATGCGCCTACCGTGTTGTAAGAGATCGTGACCGCACTGGAGCCGTTGTAGGTTGAGCCAGAAGCTGCGCCTGCGCCGCCATTGTTGAATGTGACGGCGTTGGTCACCGATCCTGCCGATGTGGCAGTTGCTGCATTGCCGCCGATGGATAGACTTGATGCAGTACCCGTCAACCCTGAGCCAGAGCCTGAAAATGACGTTGCGCCCAGCACGCCCGTACTCGGGTTGAACGTGAACTTGGTGCTCGTGATCTTGGCGCCCTGCGTGCCCGCGCCGCCGACAAGCACCACAAAATATCCGGTGTTGGTGGCGTTGTCATCCGTGACCGTGATGTTGGTTGCGGTGCCCGCCGTGGTCGCGCTGGTTGCCGTTGCTGAGTTGCCAGTACACGATGCCGATGAGCCGTCAATGCTCACGCCGGTCAAGGTCTGCGAAGCAGAGCCACGGTTCAGCGCGATGGCCGTGGTGCCGACATAAAGCGTGCTGTTGCCCAGGATGGTTGAGGAAATCGTGCCGCTGCTGAGGTTGCTCGCGTTCAAGTTTGTCAGCGCTGAGCCGTTGCCAGTTTGAGTGCCTGAGAACGAAGTCGCGGAAAGCTGGCCCGTGCTGGGGTTGTAGTAGAGCTTGCTGCTGCTGATCTTGACCGACTGCGTGCCCGCGCCACCCACAATCGGGATGTAGAAAGTCGTGTTGGTGGTGTTGTCGTCAGTGATGCCGCTGATTGATCCCGCGCTGCCAGTGGTGTTCTGGTTAAGCGTGGGCACATCCGCAGCCACCAGGGCGCGAAAGGTGGGCGCCCCTACGCTGCCGTTGGGCGCGGCGTAAACGAAGTTGGCTGACTGGTTGGTGGTCGGGTTGAACGGCGTGTAACCCAGGCCGGTCGTGATCTGCGTGCTGGTCAAGGTGCCCGTGTACGTGGGCAAATCAGCCGACACCAAAGAACGAAACGTCGGCGCGGCTGCCACGCCCGTGGTCGGGCCTGCGAACACGATGTTGGCGTTTTGCGTCGCCAAGGTGGCAGACAATGTGCCGGTGGTCGTGACCGGCGAGCCGCTGACCGTAAAAAGGCTCGGCAAGGAAAGGGCCACTGACGTGACGGTGCCTGAGCCGGAGCCGGTGACGTTCACCCAGTTGGTGCCGTTCCATTGAAGGGTTTGGCCGTTAGCCAGAGAAGTGAGCACCACATCAGCGTGACCGGACAATTTGCCCGCACCAATCTGCACCACGGACGTGCCGTTGTTGATGTAGATTTTCTGGTCGGCCATGTTGACCCCGATCTCGCCGGAACTGAGATCGGTGGTCGTAGGCACTTTTGCGGCCGTGTTTGACCGCTTCGGCTTAAGGACGTTGGCCATATGGCCTCCCTTTCTGGCCTATATAGGCCGGGCAATGATGATTAGAACGTGCCGCAGTCCAGCGTGCTGTTCGGGTCAAGGTAATCGGTGCCTGCAATCGCTGCTGAGAACGCGCTGGTGCCGTTGCCTTTGACCAGGCCGGTGAGCGTTGTCACGCCCGTGCCGCCGTAGGGAACGCCGATGGTCGTGGCATTCCAGGTGCCCGAAGTAAGCGTGCCGACCGAGGCCAGGCTGGTCAGCGCAGTGACGGCAGTGTTGACCAGGGTGCCGGAAGTCGGCAGCGTCACGTTGGTCAAGCCCGTGGCCGTTAGCGTGACCCCGAATGCTCCGGAGGTGCTGAACGTGCCTGCGGTGGAAATGTTGCCGCCCAGCGTGATAGTGTAGGAACCGTTGTTGACTCCGGTGCCGCCGTAAGTCCCGCCAATGACTCCACCGTTCCAAGTGCCGACGGTGACAGTGCCCAACGTGGTGATGCTGGTCTGACCAACGTAGCTCGGGTTGATGCGCACGCCGCTGGCCGACACATCAAGCGAAGTGCCGTTGGCTTGCACCGAGATGGTGTTGCCAGTCAATGACAGGCCATTGCCTGCCGAGTAGGCGCCTGCTCCGCTGAATTGCGAGAACGCGATTGCGGTGGTGCCCAGCGTGCCGCCAGCGTCCACGGTACACACCCAGCCAGTATCCGCTTGCGTGGTGCCTTGCTCCACAAACGTGAAGGCGCTGACCAGCTCGGCCCAAACATCCATGTCACTGGAGCGCGACCAGGCAGAGGCAGATGCGACGTAAATGCCGTTCTGCGACGCCGTGCTCTGGTTCTTGACCAGCACGCGATCTCCAGCAGACACGGTGATGCCATCAATGGTCTGCGTGCCGGACAGGGTGATGTTGGCCGTGGTGGCCACCTTCACCGATGCTTTGACATCCAGGCCCTGGGCCACCGAGTCAACATAGTTCTTGGTGGCGGCGTCCTGCAAGCTGACCGGGTCGGCCAGGTTGGTGATCTTGTAACCGCCCCAAGAAACGTCAAGCGTGGGCGCGGCAAGATCATTGAAAGTTGCCGTGGTCGCCGCAGTCACCAAACCTTTGGCGTTGACGGTCAACTTGGTGAACATGCCGACGTTGCTGTTCACCGTGGCCAGGGTCAATGCCTGGCTGTAATTGGCGGAGCCGTCAAAGCTGCCAGAAGCAGTGGCGTCACCAGTGAATTCAATGGTTCGCGCCGTGGCCAGAGCCGTTGCGGTGCTGGCGTTGCCGGTCAATGCGCCCACGAAGCTGGTGGACGTGACGGAAGTCAACCCGGCCAGCGTGGTCGCGGTGGCGCCCAACGCAATTGACGTGCTGCCAATCGTGACGCTGCTGTTGAGCAGCTTGGAGTTGGCAATGGAGCCAGCCAGCATCGCGTTGGTCACGGTGCCGGTGTCAGTGGTGTAGACGCCGTTGGTCACCGTGCCAGCGTTGCCGCTGATGGAGCCTTGGATGGTGCTGGAGAACGTCTTGGTGCCAGCGATGGTTTGGCTGCTGGTCAGGTCAACGAACGCACCAGGGCCGCCGATGGCGATGATGGTTGTCGCTGAACCGCCCGCGCCGCCGGTGCCGACGCCGATGTAAAGCGTACTGTCAACCTCGTTGAACGCCAGCTCAGCGTTTTGCAGGGATGACGGAGCACCAGGAGAACCGCTGGAGCGGCGTTTGATTCGTAGAGTGTTGGCCATTAGAAGTTACCTCCGTCAGTTAAGTCTTGCTCGGGCGCGTTGATCCAAGCGTTTTGGTTGCCGAAAAGGATTGTGTCACCCGGCGCGACACCGGACATGTCCACAGCATATCCGCCAATTGTCGTATTTGGCGGGCCTGGCGGCCCTGCCGGGCCGGGAGCGCCTTGCGGCCCAGGGGCGGAAATGTCCACTACATTCTTGACCTGCCGCACTTCCACCGGAGCTTCGCCGACTTCGGCAATCTCCACGGTGTTCTTGATGGGCTGGACAACGACGCTCATGTTCACACCTGCCCGTCAACGATGAAGGGGCCTTCCACCAGGCGCGTGACGATGCCGCCGCCGCTGGTCAAATCAAGCTCGTAGGCATACTGGCCGGGGTTCAACGACTCAGTGATGCTGGCAGGTACGGTGATGGTGACGGTGCCCAGGGCGCCGCCGAGCGCGATCTGGCCGTTGGCCGTAGTGGGATGCAGCACCAGTGTGGCGCCTTTGGTCGGGGCCACGCGCATCTCCGCCGTGTAGCCGGTCAGGTTGATGGGCGTGCCGTCCGGGTTGCGCCAGGTCAACACCAACAGGAAGGTCGCGCCCTGATCGCACCACATTTTGTAGATTCCAGCGCTCATGCAGCAGCCCCCCAGGGTAGTATTTCGCCCTCAATGGTAGCATCTACAGGCGTGCCAAGTCGTTGATTTGTCCACGCAAATAGCTCCATTTCGGTTCCATGCGCCGCCTCAAAGGAGCGTTTCCCGGCGTGGACTGCCTCACCGTTGGGGCCGTGTCTGTGGTGGTAAGGACACAAACCGATCGTTTGGCTGTCGTCAGCGCGCCTGAAACCCGCCCGGCCGGTGAGCAGGTGGTGGATTTCCGGCGGCGTGCGGCCCAGTCCCTCACGCACGCAGACGCAGCAGCCCAGATCGGCCAGGCCGTCAAAGCGAGCGCGGCGCTCGGCGGGCGTCATTCCTCTTGCTCCACCAAGTCGGTGAACAGTACGGGCATGATGTCGCAGCGGCAGTTGGGATGGTCAGGCGGCTCGCCCACGCCGGACGGGAAAATGCCGTCCAGGGGCAGCGCCTCTGACTCCCCGTTGATGCGGCAGTCCTCACTCACCAAGTCGTCGTTGGCCGTGATCCACTGCTTGTAGACCGTCACGCCGGCGGCGGTGGCCGCTTTGTAGGCCTCCAGGTTTCCCTGGACATCGGCCATTGCAGTTTCCGTGCGCGCGATCATCTTGGCTCGGTCGTAGCTGAACGCCGCGTTCTCCTCAATGGCATCGGCCAGCTTGTCGTTGCTCCAGCCTTCCTCAATGGCCGTGGCCACGGTGGTGTTGAGCATGGAGCGCGTGGACTCGTCAATGGCCCAGTGAGGGTTGGGGTTCTCCACCAGCACGTCGCCTTCCCACTTCATGCCGACCATCTCGGCGGCGCGGTTGTGGGCGTAGCGTTCGGCGCGCTCGTTGGCCAGGTCAAGGGCGGTGGTGTTGACCAACTCAATCTGCGCTGCGGCCGCTTCAACGCCGTTGAGCGCCATGCCGTTGAGCAGCGGTTCCACTTCCTCAATGAGGTCGGGCCAATCCAGCTCCATGCGCAGCAGGATGTCCTGGGCGGTGCGCCGATCTTCGCTGCTCACCTTGCCCAGCTTGTCGTACTCCGCCACGATCTGCTTGGCCGCTTGCTTGCCCAGCTTGGCGAGGAATTCCTTAATACGGGTAGCCAGCTCGCCGCGAGTTTTCTTGGCGAACCGACGCTGGCGATTTAGCGGGGCCAGCACCCGCTGAGCTTTTTTTGATCGCTTCTCCAGTTTGGAAGCGTCATCCTTTTTGCCTGGCGGCGCCTCATCATCATCCTCAGCGCCCTTCTTGTCGCCCTCAGCGCCTCCCATGGCCTGCTGCATGGCACTGGCCTTCTTGGCGGCAATCTCTGCCTCCTGCTCGGGCGTGAGGGCCTCCATGCCCAGCTCCTCGCGCACCTCGTTGACCAGCTTCACGCCCGTGTTGACGTAGATCTGGTTGATCTGCGCCTGTTGCAACGGGTCCGGGTCTTTGGTGTCCACCCAGGTCATGTGCAGGTCTTTGGCGCCGAAATACTTCCAGATGATGTAGTCCACCAGGTTCTTGACCCACTGCATGATCGGCTGCAAGCCCTCAGCGTGCGCGGTGTCATTCGCCGTTTCAGCGGTGGCGCGATTCATCTGCTTGATGAGGTTCTGCGGGGCAATGGAGAAGGCGTAGCAGATGATCCGGGCCAGCCATTCGTCATACTCGTCCTTGAGCATGCCCTCCTTGGTGTTGACGCTGTTCACGCCGTTGGGCACAAACATCGTGCCGCGCCGGGCGGCAGTGTTGCCCGACAGCATGGAGTCCCACCAGTCCTTGAACTGGCGCACCTGGTCAGGGTTCCACACCTCCGGCACCGTCATGATGAGGTCAGGCGCGCTGCCATCAGTGTAGTACTGGAGCTGGGACACCTGGCGGCGCAGCGCGATGTTCACGGTCATGATGATCTGCTCCACGGGGGAGTAGCCATAGACCTTGTTCGTGCGCAGGTTGCGGGGCTTGTAGATCAGCTCGTCGCGCGAGTAGTCCACCGCAGGCACGCCCTTGATGATCTGCTGATAGGCCGGGCTGGGCGGTTCAGGCGTGCGACCGGTGATGTCAATCACGCGCTTGATGGTTGAGCCGTCAATGGGTTCCAGCCCGTACAGGCCGCCGCCCAGGTTCATGCGCGGGTAGACGGTGGGCGCGTCAATGACGAACAAGTCCTCCAGCAGCATGCGCAGCCATTCCTCCCAGGTATGCTCCTGGTCGGGGAAACGGAAAAACTCATTGATCTGCTTACAGCGGTCGTCGCTTTCCGCCTTGGGGTCAATGGGCTTGATCTCAAACTGGAGCTTGCACATCAAATCCTTGCGCGTCTCAATCACCAGGCGCAGCAGGTCAAGGTTGTCAGCCAGCGCGCGCAGTTGCGAGAACGAAACCGCCTCAAAGGCGCGCGGGGTGATGTTGACGTTGTAGCCGACCGGGTAGTCCCACTGGCGACCCTTGGCTTGGTCTTGCGCGAAGGGCGGCAGGGGCTGCTGCGGGCTGAACCAGCCGTTGGTGTCCACGCCCGAAACCATGAACTTGACGCCGCGCACCACACGATCAATGACGCCGGGCGAGATGGGAGTTTTAACTGGTTCGCTCATTCTGCTGTTCCCTCATCTTGCGGACTTCCTCGGCATAGTAATCGAGCAAGCCAGTTGATCCACCGCCTCGGGCGAGATAATTGAGCGCCTGGGTCACGCTGTCCACGTCGTCATCGTGGGCCGCGTTGGGGAATGTGCCCAAGTTGGCCAAGAAATCGGGCAACCATGGCGCACTCTCCGGCAGGAACACTCGGCCGGATTCTACCAACGGGGTCACCGCGTAAGCACGGGAAACTTTGTCGCTGTCAACCTTAATTGCGACAACCGGGATGCGCGTTTGACGTTTCAGCTCCTGGATCAATGACTGGCCGCTGGCCTTGTCCTCGACCAAAACCGCGTTGGGCTTGTACTGCTCATAGAGGCTTGTTGCCATGCGCTTGAGGTCAGGGAACTCCACTTTTTCCTTGAAGCGATCTATTAGGTAGTAGCCCAGCTCCGCCTCGCCCCAGGTGGTGCAGACGCTGTAGTCGTCCGTGCTGCCGGTCTTGAACGCGGTGTCCCAGCTTTGGATGATGCGGCGGAACTGCGGGCGCAAGCTGAAGTACTTCCACCAGTCATTCTTGAAAATGCCGCCACCCAGCGGGGCCGGGCGCTGCATGTACTGCCCGGCAAAGACGTAGGGGTTGCTCTGCTCCATGCGGCGCAGGGTGTCCCGGTCGTGCTTGAATGGCCAGAGCGCCTCGTCCTGCTCGTTGACCGCGGGAATGCACAGCACCTCCCAGTCCTCACCGTTTCCGCCCGCGCGCAGGAAGCCGGACAGGTCTTCCTCATGCAGCCGCTGCATGATGAGGATGATCGGGGTTTCGGGGCTGTTGGTGCGCGACTCCAGGGTGTTGCCAAACCAGTCCAGCACGTTGCCCCGGACGGTGTCTGAGTGTGCTTCGTCGGCTTTGTGCGGGTCGTCAATGATGATCGCGCCGCCAAAGCCTGGCCGCATCTTGCCGGCGCCAAAACCGGTGATCGTGCCGCCCGCGCCCGTGGCGTAGACCACGCCCCCGGCGGTGGTGCGCCAGTCGTTCTTGCCCTTGCTGTCAGCCCTGATCTGGACGGCCGGGAACACCTGCCCGTAGTGTTCGTCCTGCACGATCAGCTTGGCCAGGAAGCTGTTGTTGACCGCCAGGGTGCCGGAGTAGCTGGTGTGAATGAACTCCGCGTCAGGGAAGTGGCCCAGCGACCAGGCAATGAAGTTGACCACCGCCAGCTCCGTCTTGGAGTAGCGGGGCGGGATGTTGATGATCAGGCGCTTGGTCTGGCCACGGAACACCCGCATGAGCGCGTCGCAGATCGCGCGGTGGTGCCAGTTGTGCTTCCACTTGTAGCCCTTGCGGTGGCGGAACATGTACCGCGCAAAGAAGTACAAGTCCTCGCGGGCCTCAATCTGCGCAGCGAGTTGGGTTGCAACCTCATCAGAATTCATCCAGCACTTTCTGGCGCGCTGCCAGGTATGCGTCTACTGGCACGGCTGCCACGCCGATCGGGCCGCCACCGGCCCCAGTGTGTTCATGACCTTCGGTGTTGGCGCCCAGGGCCAGGCGGCCGATCTTCTGCGCCCGCTCAGCGGCGGAGGCAAGCTGGGCAATCTCGCCCGGCGTCAGCGGTGCTGACTGTGCTGACGTTTGAGCATCATTCAAGCGCTTGGCGACCATGCCGCGAAGCGCCCGAGCCATCTGCAAGTCCGCCTCATTGAACTTGATTAGCTCATTTGGTCGTGTTTCATTGATTTTGGTTTGAGCGGCCATGCTGACTTCTGCTGATCGCCGCTGACGTTCTGCTTCCCAGCCTTCCTTGGCCGCGCGCTTCATGACCCCGGCGGCGTTGACCCCGTGGCCGTCCGCCAGCTCCCGCATCGACATGGAGCCGTTGACGTAGGCGAGTTTAAGAGCGACCCAATCTGCTGCCATTACCCGATCTTTCCCAGGACATCTTCGCGCGGGTCTGTTTGCACCTCCAGGGGCGGCAGGCCGTTGAGGGTCTGGATGGCAAACAGGTCAAAGTTGCGCGAGTGGAACGGCGTGAACCGCATGCCGTTGGCCACGGCCTCTTTGTACCATCGCCAGCGGTTGAGGTTGCGGTGGCGGCAGTGAACCATCATGTGGAAGCGGAAGCACAGGTGATACTGGTCGGTCTTGCCCGCCGCGAAGGGCAGGGAATAGTCCTCAGCGTGGGCGTCAATGATGCCCTGATCTTGGCCGCAGGCGTGGCAGGTGGACGGCCTGGCGAGTGTGCCCGCCTTCCACTGCGCGTTCAACCAGGCTTGGGCCTTGTTGCGTTGATCTGGGGTGAAACCGTTGTAAGACTTCAATTCTCGCTCCGCAGGTAGGCCACGTTCTTGTAGACGCGGGCCACCTTGTAATTGTTTGTGAACAGTTCAACCTCTTGCTTAATGCCGGACAGGTTGTTGACCGATCGTGAGGAGGATATGCGCCCCTCAATGAAGATTTCCTTGATCCCGGCCAGGCTCAACAGATCGGAGAACTTGCGACCGGCTTCCAGGTCATCGCCGAACAGTTCAGGCATGCACCTGCGCGCCAGCAGTGTGTCTATTTTATTTGTCTGACATAGTTGCGCAAGGTCTTTCATGTTCTTTCGTGCAAGCGTGGCGTTGATGATTTCAATTGGGATGCCTGCCTGCTTGGCGTAGTCCACCGCCTTGGTATCAGCGTCCAGGCCGATCACGTTCACGCCGAGCTTCTTGAGCACGCGCGTG
>Ga0255269_1000050_pt1 | contig 20286 bp, 26 predicted proteins | sample AtltaT_33_FD_183664 | JGI IMG/M metagenome (GOLD analysis project Ga0255269, IMG submission 183664) | Metatranscriptome of freshwater microbial communities from Altamaha River, Georgia, United States - Atl_Yuk_RepC_8h (Metagenome... | ecosystem: Environmental > Aquatic > Freshwater > River... | reverse complement strand
GAAGGCACTGGCGGTCAATCCTTTGGCGCCTTCGTGGCCAAGGGCATCACGCTGTACCTGATTGGTGAAGCGAACGATTACACCGGCAAAGGTTTGTCAGGTGGTCGCATTGTGGTTCGTCCAAGCCTCGAGTTCCGCGGCGTGGCCAGCCAAAACATCATCGTGGGTAACACCGTCATGTACGGCGCCACCACGGGCGAAGCTTTCTTTGCCGGTGTGGCTGGCGAGCGTTTTGCCGTTCGTTTGTCGGGCGCCACAGCCGTGGTGGAAGGCACGGGCGACCACGGTTGTGAATACATGACCGGTGGAACCGTGGCGGTGCTGGGCAAAACAGGTCGCAACTTTGCAGCCGGTATGAGCGGCGGCGTTGCCTATGTGTACGACGAAGACGGCCAGTTTGCTTCACGCTGCAACACCGCCATGGTCAGCATGGAAAAAGTACTCACTGTGGCCGAGCAAGAAGCGTCAGTGGACCGCAAAGTGTGGCACCGCGATCAAGCCGACGAAACACAGTTGAAGAAACTGCTGGAAGACCACCACAAGTGGACTGGCAGCCAACGCGCACGTGAGTTGCTGGACAACTGGGCACAAGCCCGTTTGAAGTTCGTCAAAGTCTTCCCGAACGAATACAAGCGTGCCTTGGGTGAAATCAATGCACGCAAAGCCGCAGCCAAGTCCACAGACACTGTGGCCGCCAGCTGAGCAACGACAAGACATCACAAGGATTGATCATGGGAAAAATCACGGGTTTCATGGAATTTGAACGCATCGAAGAGGGCTACAAACCCGTCAGCGAGCGCGTCAAAAACTACAAAGAATTTGTCATCGGTTTGGACGAGGCGCAAGCCAAAGTGCAAGGTGCACGTTGCATGGACTGTGGCACGCCGTTTTGCAACAACGGCTGCCCCGTCAACAACATCATCCCCGACTTCAATGAGTTGGTATTTCAAGGCGATTGGAAAAACGCCATTGACGTGCTGCACAGCACCAACAACTTTCCAGAGTTCACGGGCCGCATTTGCCCTGCACCCTGCGAAGCTGCTTGCACCTTGAACGTGGCCGACGATGCGGTAGGCATCAAGTCGATTGAGCACGCCATCATTGACCGCGCATGGCAAGAGGGTTGGGTCAAACCCCGTCCTGCTGCACACAAGACTGGCAAAAAAAGTGGCCGTGGTGGGCTCTGGCCCCGCCGGCATGGCTGCTGCCCAGCAGTTGGCCCGCGTGGGTCACGACGTGACCTTGTTCGAAAAGAACGACCGCATCGGTGGCTTGCTGCGCTATGGCATCCCCGATTTCAAAATGGAAAAGTCACACATCGACCGCCGTGCTGAGCAGCTGGTGGCCGAAGGCGTGACGATCAAAACGGGTGTGTTGGTGGGCGAGTTGCCCGCAGGCTCCAAAGTGACCAACTGGTCGCAAGAAACCATCAGCCCCAAGCAACTCCAAAAAGACTTTGATGCCGTGTTGTTGGCCGGTGGTTCAGAACAATCACGCGATTTGAATGTGCCCGGCCGTGATTTGGCAGGCATTCACTTTGCGATGGAATTCTTGCCTCAGCAAAACAAGGTCAATGCGGGCGACAAGCTCAAAGACCAATTGCGCGCTGACGGTAAGCATGTGATCGTGATTGGCGGTGGCGACACCGGCAGCGATTGCGTGGGAACTTCCAACCGCCATGGCGCCAAGAGCGTCACGCAGTTTGAGGTGATGCCCCAGCCTCCTGAAGAAGAAAACCGTCCTTTGACATGGCCTTACTGGCCCCTCAAATTGCGCACCAGCTCCAGCCACGAAGAAGGTTGCACCCGCGAATTTGCCATTTCAACCCAAGAATTCATTGGCGAAAAAGGCAAAGTGACCGGCCTTAAAACTGTGGAAGTGGAATTCAAAGACGGCAAATTGGTCAATGTGCCTGGCACCGAAAAGACTTACCCCGCCGACATGGTCTTCTTGGCCATGGGCTTTGTGAACCCCGTGGCCACCATCTTGGACGCCTTTGGTGTGGAGAAAGACAACCGCGGCAACGCCAAGGCCACCACCGACTTCACAGGCGGTTACGCCACCAACGTACCCAAGGTGTTTGCAGCCGGTGACATGCGCCGTGGCCAGTCTTTGGTGGTTTGGGCCATTCGCGAAGGCCGTCAAGCTGCCCGCGCAGTGGATGAATTCTTAATGGGAACCAGCGACTTACCCCGTTAAAATGACTGCTGACAGGTTCAGTGACTGAAAAGCCCAACGCTTCACAGAGACTTAACCTGAACGCCTTATCCTTCAAAAGCCGGCGACCCCGGCTTTTGTTTTTTGACACATGACCTTGCCCACATCTCCACTGTTGGTTGAACTCAAAAACCTCAGCTTCGGCTACGGGGACCGTGTCATCTTGAACGACATCTCGTTTGGCATTCCGCGCGGCAAAGTCACAGCCCTGATGGGTGTCTCGGGTGGCGGCAAAACCACGGTGCTGCGCTTGATTGGCGGCCAGTACACCGCTCAACAAGGTGCACTGACCTTTGACGGCCAAGATGTGGGCCAGATGAACATCGAGCAACTTTATGCAGCCCGCAGGCGCATGGGCATGCTGTTTCAGTTTGGGGCTTTGTTCACCGACATGAATGTGTTTGACAACGTCGCCTTTCCTTTGCGAGAGCACACCCAAATGTCCGAAGCCATGGTGCGCGACATTGTGTTGATGAAATTGGACGCCGTGGGTTTGCGCGGTGCCAGGCATCTCAAACCCTCTGAAATCTCAGGCGGTATGGGACGTCGTGTGGCCTTGGCACGCGCCATTGCCCTCGACCCCGATCTCATGATGTACGACGAACCTTTTGCGGGACTCGACCCCATTTCTTTGGGCACGGCCGCACGTCTGATTCGACGTTTGAACGACAGCTTGGGCATCACCAGTGTGGTGGTGTCGCACGACGTTGACGAGACTTTTCAAATTGCAGACCATGTGGTGGTGCTGGCCAACGGCAAAGTGGCGGCGCAAGGCACGCCCCATGAATTGCGACAAACCAGCGACCCCCTCATTCACCAATTTGTGAATGGTTTGAGTGACGGGCCCGTCCACTTCCATTACCCGGCCAAATCCGTCGCGGAAGACTTTGGGGGTGCCTCGGCATGATCTCTCTGCACCCCGCTGAATTGGGTTTTGCCCTGCGTCAAAAATTGGCCGATTGGGGCTACGGTGCACGTTTGTTTGCGCAATTGGTGATGTTGTCGGGTGCCTGTTTAAAGCGCTTTGGCTTGGTTCGTGACCAAGTGCATTTCTTGGGCAACTATTCCCTGGCCATCATCACCGTGTCTGGCTTGTTTGTGGGCTTTGTACTGGGCTTACAGGGTTACTACACATTGCAACGCTATGGCGCCTCTGACGCCCTGGGTTTGTTGGTGGCGCTCAGTTTGGTGCGCGAATTGGGGCCTGTGGTGGGCGCCTTGTTGTTTGCCGGCCGCGCGGGTGCTTCCATCACCGCAGAAATTGGTTTGATGCGTGCAGGTGAGCAACTCACGGCTTTGGAGATGATGGCCGTCGATCCCAAACTCAGAATTTTGGCGCCGCGGCTGTGGGGCGGCATCATTGCTTTGCCGCTTCTCACGGCCGTATTCAGTGCAGTCGGCATCCTGGGTGGTTACGCAGTCGGTGTTTTGCTCATTGGTGTTGACGCGGGTGCGTTCTGGAGTCAAATGCAAAGTGGTGTCGATGTCTTCAAAGACGTTGGCAATGGCATGATCAAAAGTGTGGTGTTTGGCATTGCCGTCACCTTCATTGCACTGCTGCAAGGTTATGTGGCACAACCTACACCAGAGGGTGTGGCCTCTGCCACCACCCGCAGTGTGGTGATTTCTTCATTGTCAGTTTTGGGACTGGACTTCATCCTCACCGTGATGATGTTCAGCATTTAAGGAGGACGTGATGCAACGTTCAAAAAATGATGTGTGGGTGGGTTTGTTTGTCTTGATTGGTTTGGCTGCAGTGCTTTTTTTGGCACTCAAGTCGGCCAACCTGCTGCAGTTCAGTTGGCACAAAGACTACACCGTCACCGCTAAATTTGACAACATTGGCGGCCTCAAAAAAGGTGCCGCGGTTAAAAGCGCAGGTGTGGTGGTCGGTCGTGTGGACAACATCCAATTTGACGACAACAGTTACCAAGCCAAGGTCAGTTTGGCCTTGGAAAGCCGTTACGCTTTTCCCAAAGACAGCTCCCTGAAAATTCTCACCAGTGGGTTGTTGGGAGAACAGTACGTGGGCATTGTGGCGGGTGCAGATGAAAAGAATCTGGCAGCGGGCGACAACATCGGCTCCACCCAATCTGCGGTTGTGCTGGAGAATTTGATCAGCCAGTTTTTGTACAGCAAAGCTTCGGACGCCGCCACGCCCGCCGCTGGAACCAAATGATGCGTCACTGGCGCCTGCTCTGTGCGGTGGTGGCACTCTTGCTGTTGCAAGGGTGTGCCTCCTTGCGCGGGCCTGATCCGTCTGACCCCTTAGAGCCCTTGAACCGAAAAGTCACCGCATTCAACGACTTGGCAGACGATTTGGTCTTGCGTCCTGTGGCCATCCTCTACGGCGAAGTGCTGCCCACGTTTGTGCGAAAGGGCATCAGCAATTTTTTCAGCAATCAAAGTGATGTAATGTCCTTTTTCAACAGCTTGGCGCAGTTGAAACTGGAGGCAGCCTCTCGCAATGCCATGCGTGTGGCCATCAACACCACCGTCGGTTTAGGGGGCGTCATCGACTGGGCCACAGAGTTTCGAATTGAAAAGCACAAAGAAGATTTTGGTCAAACCATGGCATTTTGGGGGGTCTCATCTGGCCCTTACGTGGTCTTGCCTTTTTTTGGCCCTTCCACCCTCAGAGACAGCGTGGGCTTGTGGGTGGACACCAAAACAGACGTGAACCAGCAAGTCAGCGACGTTGGTGCTCGCAACACCCTCACGGTGCTTCGTTTAACCGACAAGCGCGAGCGTTATTTGTCCTTGTCAGATGCCGTGAAACAAGCCTCTTTGGACCCCTACACCTTCACGCGCGATGCTTACCTTCAAAAGCGTTTGAACGACATCTACGACGGTAACCCGCCCATGTTGGACGATTTTGACGATCCCGAGCAGCCTGCCCCCATGGTGGCGCCCAATCGACCTTCGGCCAACCCCACTGCACCTGCCAAATCCTTGGCGCCTGACGAAAAACCTTAGTTTCATTTGTAAAGTCGCCAGTGGTTTAATCAACTTTTTGAAACTTGGCGCGTTAAAGGGCAAGACACTCTTTATGATGACCCCCTATGAATCGCACATTTCAGACCCTTTTCACTTCATTTTTCATGGCCGTGGGCTTGCTGCTGGGTGCCAGCGCAGTGATGGCAGCCGACGAAGCGCCCGATGCCTTTGTCAAACGCATCTCCAATGAAACCTTGGACGCGGTGCGCGCAGACAAAAGCATCAAAGCCGGCGACATCAACAAAACCATGCAGTTGGTCGACAGCAAATTGATGCAACACGTCAATTTCCGCCGCATGACCGCCTTGGCCACAGGCCCCGGTTGGCGCAAAGCCACGCCCGAGCAGCAAGAGCGCTTGCAAGAAGAATTCAAACTTTTGCTCATTCGCACTTACTCTGGCGCACTCAGTCAAATCAATGACCAAGTCATTGAAGTCAAGCCCCTCCGAGGTGCCACAGATGAGAAAAATTTGGTGGTGCAAACCGAAGTCAAAGGCAAGGGTGAGCCTATTCAGCTCGACTATCGTTTGGAAAAAACACCCGGCGAAGGGGCTGGATGGAAGATTTTTGACTTGAATGTCTTGGGCATTTGGCTGGTCGAGAACTACCGCTCGCAGTTTTCCAAAGAAATCAACGCGGGTGGTGTGGATGGCCTGATCAAGAGTCTGTCCGATCGCAACAAGACCAACGCCAAAAAAGCCTGAGTTTCAGGTCTTCTCAGCATGTCGACAGCGCGTCTCATTCTTCCTGCCGATTTACGCCATGGCAACGCCGCTGCGTGCATGGCCGCTTTGCAGGCGCAGATCCGAAACAGCCCAGATGCCGAGGTTGAAATCGAAGCAGGGCAGCTGACCGATTTTGATTCTTCAGCGTTGGCTGTGTTGCTGGGATGCCGCCGCGAGGCCGAAAGTTTGACCAAAACCTTGAAATTCAAGCAGTTCCCAGCCAAATTACGCGAATTGGCCCTGCTTTATGGGGTCTCGGAGCTCTTGGTCGAAAGCGCATGACCGTAAAATAGGGGGCTCATGCCCGCCATCTCTTTTCAATCCGTATCCAAAACATTTCCCGCCAAATCTGCTGGCGGTGAGCCTTTCAAGGCCCTGAACCGTGTCAGCTTTGACATTGAAGAAGGTGAATTTTTTGGGCTGCTTGGCCCCAACGGTGCCGGCAAAACCACGCTCATCAGTGTCTTGGCAGGACTTGCCAAGGCCAGCGAAGGTCGTGTTTTGGTGCATGGTCACGATGTGCAAAACGACTACGCGCAAAGCCGCCGCTTGTTGGGGGTGGTGCCACAAGAGTTGGTGTTTGATCCGTTTTTCTCTGTGCGCGAAGCCTTGCGATTTCAGTCAGGCTATTTTGGCGTCAAGAAAAACGACGCGTGGATCGATGAATTGCTCGACAGTTTGGGCTTGGCCGACAAAGCCAATGCCAACATGCGTCAGTTGTCGGGGGGCATGAAGCGCCGTGTGCTGGTGGCACAAGCTTTGGTACACCAGCCCCGTGTCATCGTGCTGGACGAGCCCACGGCGGGTGTCGATGTTGAGTTGCGTCAAACCCTCTGGCAGTTCGTGGCCAAGCTCAACCGTCAGGGCAGCACGGTCTTGCTCACCACGCATTATTTGGAAGAAGCAGAAGCCTTGTGCGGACGTTTGGCCATGCTCAAGCAAGGCCGTGTCTTGGCCTTGGCCAGCACCTCCGAATTGCTCAAGTCGGCCTCCAGCAATGTGTTGCGATTCAAGATCGATGGTCAGCTGCCCACTGAATTGGCCAGCAAGGCACGCATCACAGGAAGGATTGTTCAATTCCCTGCGCACGACGCCGTTGAAATTGAAACCTATTTGGCTGCCGTCAGACAAGCTGGCCTGGTGGCCGAAGACGTTGAAATTCGCAAAGCCGATTTGGAAGATGTGTTTTTGGATGTGATGGCTGAGGGGCAAGCATGAACGGCTGGCGCATGTTGTTGTACAAAGAAGTGCTGCGCTTTTGGAAAGTGGCTTTTCAAACCATTGCAGCGCCGGTGCTCACCTCGGTGCTCTACATGATGATTTTTGGCCACGTGCTGGAAGACCATGTGAAGGTGTATGACAGCGTGCCGTACACGGCTTTTTTGCTGCCTGGCCTCATCATGATGAGTGTGCTCCAAAACGCCTTTGCCAACAGCTCCTCCAGTTTGGTTCAAAGCAAAATCATGGGCAACCTGGTGTTTTTGTTGCTCACACCTTTGTCGCATTGGCATTGGTTTGTGGCCTATGTGGGCTCGGCCATGTTGCGCGGCTTGGCCGTTGGCTTGGGTGTGTTTGCAGTGACAGCGTGGTTTGCGCCTTTGCAATACCAAGCGCCGCTTTGGATTGCAGTTTTCGCATTCATGGGGGCCGCATTGTTGGGCACCTTGGGGCTGGTTGCAGGCTTGTGGTCCGAAAAGTTCGATCAAATGGCGGCCTTCCAAAGTTTTGTGATCATGCCCATGACCTTTTTGTCTGGCGTGTTCTATTCCATTCATTCCTTGCCTGCTTTCTGGCAAGGTTTGAGTCATTTAAATCCTTTCTTTTACATGATCGATGGCTTTCGATATGGCTTCTTTGGTCAAAGCGATGTGTCGCCTTGGACCAGTTTGACGGTGGTTGCCATCGCCCTGTTGGGTGTGAGTGCGTTGGCCATTCATCTGCTGAAAACGGGCTACAAAATTCGAGGTTGATTCGATTCACCGAGTGCAATTCACCATGACCGCTGACCAAATCCAAACCATGATTGCCGCAGGCCTCGCATGCCAGCACCTCCAAGTTGATGGCGACGGCCGTCATTGGCAGGCTGTGGTGGTGTCCGAGCAATTTGAAGGCCTGCGCCTCATTGCGCGCCATCAGAAGGTTTATGCCACCTTGGGCAACAAAATGCACAACGACGAGGTCCATGCCTTGTCGATGAAAACTTTCACGCCTGCCGAGTGGGCCAAAGCGCAGGGCTGAGCCTTCGCTGGATCAGACGAACACAACAGACAAATGGACAAACTCATCATTCGCGGTGGTCATTCTTTGAATGGCGTCATTGACATTTCAGGCGCCAAGAATGCAGCCTTGCCAGAACTTTGCGCTGCATTGCTCACAGCGCAGCCTGTGGTGCTGCGCAATGTGCCCAGGTTGCAAGATGTGAGCACCATGCTCAAGCTCATCCGCAACATGGGGGTCAGTTGCACGCATGAAGCAGATGGCAGTGTGCACTTGAACGCGGGCGCTTTGAGCAACCCCGAAGCGCCTTATGAGATGGTGAAAACCATGCGGGCCTCGGTGTTGGCGTTGGGGCCTTTGTTGGCACGCTTTGGCGAGGCCCGTGTGTCATTGCCTGGTGGTTGTGCCATCGGTTCTCGACCTGTTGACCAACACATCAAAGGTCTGCAAGCCATGGGCGCACAGATTTCGGTTGAGCACGGTTACATGGTGGCCAGTTTGGCCAATGGCCGAACGCGTCTCAAGGGTGCGCGCATTGCCACCGACATGGTCACCGTCACGGGCACCGAAAATTTTCTGATGGCGGCTGCGCTGGCCGAAGGCGAGACGGTCTTGGAAAATGCCGCCCAAGAGCCTGAAATCCCTGACTTGGCCGAGATGCTCATTCGCATGGGCGCCAAGATTGAAGGCCATGGCACCAGCCGCATTCACATCCAAGGTGTTGAATCTCTGAACGGTTGTGACCATGCTGTGGTGGCCGATCGCATTGAAGCGGGGACCTTTTTGTGCGCAGTGGCAGCCACTGGCGGTGATGTGGTGTTGCAACACGCACGCGGCGACCACCTGGATGCCGTGATCGACAAATTGCGCGAAGCCGGTGCCAGCATTGAAGTTGGTTCTGATTTTGTGCGTGTCAAAGCGTCAGGTCGTTTGAAGGCCCAAAGTTTCAGAACCACCGAATACCCTGGTTTTCCGACCGACATGCAAGCGCAATTCATGGCCCTCAATTGCATTGCCGAAGGCACCAGCAAGGTCACCGAAACCATTTTTGAAAATCGCTTCATGCACGTCAACGAGTTGGTGCGTTTGGGTGCCAACATTCAAATTGACGGCAAGGTGTCTGTGGTTCAAGGCGTGCCGCAATTGTCGGGTGCCACCGTCATGGCCACCGATTTGCGCGCCTCTGCCAGCTTGGTCATTGCGGGCTTGGTCGCCGAAGGTGAAACCATTGTCGATCGCATTTATCACCTCGACCGCGGCTACGACCGCATGGAAGCCAAATTGCGCAATGTCGGTGCGCAGATCGAGCGCTCGAAATGAACGCGCAACAGAACAGGAATTGACATGATCACCTTGGCCTTGTCCAAAGGACGCATTTTTGATGAAACACTGCCACTGCTCAAAGCGGCTGGCATTGAAGTTTTGGAAGATCCCGAAACCTCGAGAAAACTGATTTTGCCCACCAACCAAGCAGGTGTGCGCGTGGTCTTGGTGCGTGCCACCGATGTGCCCACCTATGTGGAATACGGCGGCGCAGATTTGGGTGTCACCGGCAAAGACACCTTGATTGAACACGGTGGCCAAGGCTTGTACCAGCCCCTCGATTTGCAAATTGCCAAATGCCGCATGAGCGTGGCCGTTCGCGCAGACTTTGACTACGCCACAGCTGTGCGTTCAGGTTCGCGTTTGAAAGTGGCCACCAAGTACACGAACATGGCGCGCGAATTTTTTGCACAAAAAGGTGTGCACGTTGACTTGATCAAACTCTATGGCAGCATGGAGTTGGCGCCCCTCACAGGTTTGGCCGATGCCATCGTCGATTTGGTGTCAACAGGCAGCACCCTCAAAGCCAACCACCTGATTGAAGTGGAACGCATCATGGACATCAGCTCACGTCTGGTGGTGAACCAAGCGTCACTCAAGCTCAAACAAGAACCCATCCGCGCCATCATTGAAGCCTTTGCAGGCGCAGTGGCGGCGGGACAAGCTGCCAAAGCAGCCTGAACATTCAACATTGAAGAGACAACCGATGACTGCGCTTGTTGCCAAAGCCCTGCGTTTAAGCACCACCGATGCCGATTTTGAAGCGATGTTTCAAAAGCGTTTGCATTGGTCTGCCGACGCCGATGCAGCCATCGAATCGCGCGTGGCCGAAATTTTGGCCGATGTGCAACAGCGCGGCGACGCGGCCGTGCTGGCGTACACCCAGCGTTTTGATGGCCTCACTGCCCAAGACATGCAGTCCTTGATGCTGACGCAGACTGAACTCAAGGCCGCATTTGACGGCCTGCCTGCTGTGCAAAAAAACGCTTTGCAAGCTGCGGCGCAACGTGTTCGCACCTACCACGAAGCACAAAAGAAAGCCTCCGGCGAAAGCTGGTCTTACACAGACGAAGACGGCACTTTGCTGGGTCAAAAAGTCACGCCTCTCGATCGCGTGGGCATTTATGTGCCAGGCGGCAAAGCAGCTTATCCATCGTCGGTTCTGATGAATGCCATTCCTGCACATGTGGCTGGCGTTGAAGAAATCATCATGGTGGTGCCAACGCCCCAAGGTGTGAAGAACCCATTGGTTTTGGCGGCCGCTTATGTGGCGGGCGTTTCGCGTGCCTTCACCATCGGTGGTGCCCAAGCCGTTGCAGCGCTTGCCTTTGGCACGGCCACAGTGCCCAAGGTGGACAAAATCACAGGCCCTGGCAACGCCTATGTGGCCAGCGCCAAGAAGCGTGTCTTTGGCACGGTGGGCATCGACATGATTGCTGGCCCCAGCGAAATTTTGGTGCTGGCCGATGGCAGCACACCGGCAGCGTGGGTGGCCATGGACTTGTTCTCGCAAGCCGAGCACGACGAGTTGGCGCAAAGCATTTTGTTGTGCCCCGATGCCGCCTACATTGACAAGGTGCAAGCTGCCATCGATCAGTTGTTGCCCACATTGCCTCGCGCAGAGATCATTGCCAAATCGATGAACGACCGCGGTGCGTTCATTCAAACGCGCAGCATGGAGGAGGCCTGCCACATCAGCAACCGCATCGCACCCGAACACTTGGAAGTGTCGAGTCGAAATCCGCACACGTGGGAGCCATTGCTCAAGCATGCCGGTGCTATTTTCTTGGGCGCCTTCACCAGTGAGTCTCTGGGCGATTACTGCGCGGGCCCTAACCATGTGTTGCCCACCAGCGGCACTGCCAGATTTTCATCGCCCCTGGGTGTCTACGATTTTCAAAAGCGCTCCAGCCTGATCGAGGTCAGCGAAAAAGGCGCTCAAAGCCTGGGCTTGATTGCCGCCGAGTTGGCCTACGGCGAAGGCTTGCAAGCCCACGCGCGCGCTGCAGAGTTGCGCTTGAAACCTGTGCCGCCCCAAAGAGAAACACCATGAGCACCACGTCACATGCCGCCGCTTGGCTGAATCACATTCGTCAAGACGTGCAGTCGATGCACGCCTATGCCATTCAAGATTCAACCGGCATGGTGAAGCTCGATGCCATGGAAAATCCTTTCAGCTTGCCGCCTGAATTGCAAAAGCAATTGGGCGAGCGGCTGGGTGCTTTGGCCCTGAACCGTTATCCAGGCGACCGCATCAATGTCTTGCGCACCCAATTGGCCAAGTATGCGAACATGCCAGAGGGCTTTGACATCATGCTGGGCAATGGCTCCGATGAACTCATCACGCTCATTGCCATGGCTTGTGATGTGCCGGGTGCCAGCATTTTGGCGCCACTGCCTGGCTTTGTGATGTATGCCATGAGCGCGCAATTGCAAGGCGTGACCTTTCATGGCGTGCCCCTCACGGCCCATTTTGAGTTGGACGAAGCGGCCATGTTGAGCGCCATTGCCACACACCAACCCGCCGTGGTTTATTTGGCCTACCCCAACAACCCCACAGGGACCCTGTGGGATTCGGAGGTGATTGAGCGCATCGTGCTGGCCCAGGGCGCGCAAGGCGGTTTGGTGGTGATGGACGAGGCCTACCAGCCCTTTGCCAGCCAAACCTACATGGACCGCGTGGCGAAGCATGGCCACGTGCTGCTGATGCGCACCTTGTCCAAATTTGGCTTGGCCGGCGTGCGTCTGGGTTACATGGTGGGTCCCAAGGCTTTGATTGCCGAAATCGACAAAGTGCGCCCGCCTTACAACATCAGTGTTTTGAATTGCGAATGCGCTTTGTTTGCGCTGGAACATGCCGATGTGTTTGCTGCGCAAGCAGTTCAAATCCGTCAAGAACGTGAAAAACTCAGCCATTCTTTGGCGCAATTGCCAGGCGTTCTGGTCTTCCCAAGCCAGGCCAATATGCTGCTGGTTCGTATGCCAGACGCCACAAAGTGCTTCGAAGGTATGAAATCGAAAGGCATTTTGGTCAAGAACGTTTCTAAAATGCACCCATTGCTTGCCAATTGCTTGCGCCTGACCGTCGGCACCCCCGAAGAAAACGTGCGCATGTTGGCGGCACTCAAGGAATCTTTATGAGCTCACCCCGCGTTGCAGAAGTCACGCGCAAAACTGCAGAGACCCAAATTCGCGTCAAAGTGAATTTGGACGGCACCGGCCAGGCCAGCCTGTCGACCGGCATTGGTTTCTTTGACCACATGCTGGACCAAATTGCCCGCCACGGCCTCATCGATTTGGAAATCGATGCCAAAGGCGATCTGCACATCGACGGTCACCACACCGTTGAAGATGTTGGCATCACCCTGGGCCAAGCCGTTGCCAAAGCCGTGGGCGACAAAAAAGGTTTGCGTCGTTATGGCCATGCCTATGTTCCCCTTGACGAAGCTTTGTCGCGCGTCGTCATCGATTTTTCAGGTCGTCCCGGCTTGGTCAACCATGTGCCGTTCACCAGTGGCATGGTGGGGGGCTTTGACACGCAGCTCATGCATGAATTTTTCCAAGGCTTTGTCAACCATGCTTTGGTCACCTTGCACATCGACAATTTGCGCGGCGACAACGCGCATCACCAAGCCGAAACCGTGTTCAAGGCTTTTGCACGTGCTTTGCGTGCAGCACTGGAAATCGATCCCCGTTCAGTGGGCGTCATACCTTCTACCAAGGGCTCGCTCTAAGCATGTCTGTCAACTCAGTGGCGGTGGTCGATTACGGCATGGGCAATTTGCGCTCTGTGGCGCAAGCGGTCATGCATGCTGCCCAAGACACTGGCATTGAGGTCAAAATCACTTCCAACCCGCAAGATGTCCGTGATGCCTCGCGGGTGGTCCTGCCAGGCCAGGGCGCCATGCCCGATTGCATGCGCGAGTTGCGCGAGTCAGGTCTGATGGAGGCTGTGCTGGAAGCTGCCAACACAAAACCATTGTTTGGCGTGTGTGTGGGCATGCAAATGTTGCTCGACCACAGCGATGAAGGCAACACGCCGGGTTTGGGCCTGATCCACGGCAATGTGATCAAGTTTGACCTGGCTGGCAAAGTCCAAGCCGATGGCAGCCGCTTCAAGGTTCCCCAAATGGGCTGGAATCAAGTCAATTTCAGTCAGCACCAAGGCACGCAGCATCCCGTTTGGGGTCATGTTCCCAATGGCAGTTATTTTTATTTTGTGCACAGTTTTTACGCCAAGCCGCTGCATACCACCCAAGTGGCAGGGGAAACTGACTACGGTGGCGCCTTCGCTTGTGCCATCTCACGCGATAATTTGTTTGCCACACAGTTTCACCCCGAGAAAAGTGCCGACCAAGGTTTGGCCTTGTACCGAAACTTCTTGCACTGGCAACCCTGATTTTTTAACTTTTTTTCGTTCCACTCTAGCGCTAGCAATACGCCATGATTCTGATACCTGCGATTGACCTCAAAGACGGCCACTGCGTTCGCCTCAAACAAGGCGACATGGACCAAGCCACCACGTTTGGCGAAGACCCTGCGGCCATGGCCAGAACGTGGCTTGAAAAAGGTGCACGCCGTTTGCATCTGGTCGATTTGAATGGTGCTTTTGCAGGCAAGCCCCAAAACTTTGCCGCCATCAAAGCCATCTTGAAAGAAGTGGGCGACGACATTCCCGTTCAATTGGGCGGTGGCATTCGCGATTTGGACACCATTGAGAAATACATCGACGGCGGCTTGCGTTATGTCATCATTGGCACAGCGGCCGTTAAAAACCCAGGCTTCTTGCGCGATGCCTGCAGCGCCTTTGGTGGTCACATCATTGTGGGCTTGGACGCCAAAGATGGCAAAGTGGCCACCGATGGCTGGAGCAAGCTCACCGGTCACGAAGTGGTCGACCTGGCCAAGAAGTTTGAAGACTGGGGCGTTGAGTCCATCATCTACACCGACATCGGCCGCGATGGCATGCTGAGCGGCATCAACATCGATGCCACGGTCAAACTGGCCCAAGCCTTGACCATTCCTGTCATCGCATCCGGCGGTTTGTCCAACATGGCCGACATTGAACAGCTTTGCGCGGTCGAGGACGAAGGCGTCGAGGGCGTCATTTGTGGTCGCGCCATTTACTCTGGCGACCTTGATTTCCAAGCTGCCCAGGCCAGGGCCGATGAACTTAACGGCTGATACCTACCAAGGGCACGCCGGTTGGCGTTGGTCCTTGCCCCATGGCGACAGCGTGTTTGTGGCAAAGCAAGGCGCGCAAGTTCTGTCTTGGCATGCCGCAGGTGCAGAGCGCCTGTACCTCAGCCCCACTTCCGCATGCGATGGTCACACGGCCATCCGTGGCGGTGTGCCGGTGTGCTTTCCCCAATTCAATCAGCGCGGCAATTTGCCCAAGCACGGCTTTGTGCGCAACATGCCTTGGCATGTTTGCGAGGCCAATTTGAAAGCCACTGAGCCCACATCGGTCCATGCATTTGAATTGACAAGCAATGCGGCAACCCGCAGCATTTGGCCTGTCAATTTTCGCGCTGTGCTCACCGTTGATTTGCAAGTGCAGCAATTGAAAATATCCTTGCGCGTTGAAAATCTAGGGGAACAAGCCTTGACTTTCACGGGCGCCTTGCACACCTACTTGGCCGTGAATGACATTGCCCAAGTCAGTTTGCACGGACAAGCACAGCAACCTGAATGGGATGCTGTCCTTGACACGCACCAAAGGTGCAGCGGTAACTTGAGGTTTCAGGCTGAATTTGACCGGGTCTACGACGTCGACACGAAGGCTGTGGCGTATTCTGATCGGAGGACGCCTACCTGGGTGCTGCAGGAGGGCGCGCAGTCTTTGAAAATTTCTCAAAGTGCCACCTGGGGCCAAAGCGTGGTCTGGAATCCAGGCGCCGAAAAAGCGCGGCAACTGCCCGACATGCCCGACGCTGGCTATCGACACATGTTGTGCGTTGAAGCGGCCCGCGTCAACACGCCCATTGAAGTGTCGGCTTTTCAAACCTGGGAAGCTTGGCAACAATTCAACCTTTAACACACCATGCTAGCCAAACGCATCATTCCTTGCCTTGACGTCACCGGTGGCCGCGTGGTCAAGGGTGTCAATTTCGTAGAGCTGCGCGACGCGGGCGACCCCGTTGAAATTGCAGCGCGCTACAACGAACAAGGTGCTGACGAGCTCACCTTTTTGGACATCACGGCCACCAGCGATGGCCGCGACCTGATTCTTCACATCATCGAAGCGGTGGCTTCGCAGGTCTTTATCCCTCTCACTGTAGGCGGGGGCGTGCGCACCGTTGACGATGTGCGGCGATTGCTCAATGCAGGCGCCGACAAAACCAGTTTCAACTCGGCGGCCATTGCCAATCCTCAAGTCATTCGCGATGCCTCTCACAAATACGGCGCGCAGTGCATCGTGGTGGCCATTGATGCCAAGCGCCGTCAAGGCCAAGACCTCCAGCTGCGCGGCGAAGGCTGGGACGTCTACAGCCATGGCGGCCGACAAAACACGGGCTTGGATGCGGTCCAATGGGCCACTCAAATGGCCGCGTATGGCGCTGGCGAAATTTTGCTCACCAGCATGGACCGGGATGGCACCAAATCGGGCTTCGATTTGGCCCTCACCAAAGCGGTAAGTGACGCCATCCAAGTGCCCGTCATTGCCTCAGGCGGGGTGGGTAACTTGGACCATTTGGCCGATGGGGTGCAGCAGGGGGGTGCCGATGCTGTTTTGGCGGCCAGCATTTTTCACTATGGCGAATACACTGTTCAAGAAGCCAAACAGCGCATGCGCGAGCGGGGAATTCCCGTTCGTTTGTAATCCCTTCACCTTCAAGTGGTAGATTCAACCCATGACATGGCTTGATCAAATCAAATGGGACGCGCAGGGCCTGGTGCCCGTCATTGCGCAAGAGGCCAGCACCGGCGATGTGCTGATGTTTGCCTGGATGAACCGTGAAGCCTTGGCCAAAACGGCCGAGCTCAAGCGCGCGGTGTATTTCAGCCGCTCGCGCAACAAGCTCTGGTTCAAAGGCGAGGAGTCGGGTCATGTGCAAACCGTGCACGACATGCGCCTTGACTGCGACAACGATGTGGTCTTGCTCAAAGTCACGCAACTGGGCCACGAGCCCGGCATCGCCTGTCACACAGGACGTCACAGCTGTTTCTTTCAGCAGTACCAAGAAGGCGCATGGTGCGCCACCGAACCGGTCTTGAAAGACCCCGAATCCATTTACAAGTGAGCACGCGTTGCCAAAATCATGAGTTCTACCGATGCTTTGGCCCGCCTGGCGGCCGTCATTGAAAGTCGCAAACCTGCCAATGGTGGCGACCCCGAAAAAAGTTATGTGGCGCGTTTGCTGCACAAGGGCCCCGATGCCTTTTTGAAAAAAATTGGTGAGGAAGCCACCGAAACGGTGATGGCCGCCAAAGACATGGACCACGGCGGCGAAGCGCACAAACTGGTGGGCGAGGTGGCCGACTTGTGGTTTCACAGCATGATCGCCTTGGCGCATTACGGTTTGTCGCCCACCGACGTGGTCGCCGAACTCAGCCGACGCGAAGGACTCAGCGGCTTAGAAGAAAAAGCCCTCCGAAAAGCAGAACAACGTGAAAAAACAGGTGAATGATGCACGACCCCCAATGCCTCTTTTGCAAAATCATTGAGGGAAAAATCCCCTCCAAGAAGGTCTACGAAGATGAACACGTCTTCGCCTTCCATGACATCGCGCCCTGGGCGCCGGTGCACTTTCTGATGGTGCCCAAACTGCACATCCCCTCCATGGCCCAAATTACCCCTGAACATTCGGCCTTAATGGGGCACATGATGGCTTTGGCGCCTAAACTGGCACTGGAACAAGGTTGCCGCCCCTACCCCGATGGGGGCTACAGAATTGTGACCAACACCGGCTCAGAAGGTGGGCAGGAAGTTCACCATTTGCATTTCCATGTCATGGGCGGCCCTCGCCCTTGGCTTCGCGGTTAAACGCTTAGAATCACATTCAATTGTTAGGAGATATCCATGGGTTCATTCTCAATTTGGCATTGGCTGATCGTTTTGCTCATCGTGGTCATGGTTTTTGGCACCAAAAAGCTGAAAAACATCGGTTCAGACCTGGGCGGTGCGGTCAAAGGCTTTAAAGACGGCATGAAAGATGCCAACGGCAACCCCACCACCGAAGAAAAGCCTGCAGGTCAAGTGGCTGCCGCACCTGCGGTAGAAAAAACCACCATCGACGTCGAAGCCAAGACAAAGTCCTGATTTGATCGATCTTGGCATTTCCAAAATAGCCCTCATCGGGGTCGTGGCGCTGGTCGTCATCGGTCCTGAGAAATTGCCGCGCGTGGCGCGCACCTTGGGCAACCTGATGGGCAAGGCCCAGCGTTACATCTCCGATGTCAAGGCTGAGGTCAACCGCACCATGGATTTGGAAGAGCTCAAGAAGATGAAAGACACCGTGGAGGGGGCCGCACGCGATGTCGAAGGCTCTGTTCAATCCACGGCCATCGATTTTGAAAAGCAGTGGAACGACACCACGGCCGGCCTCGCAACCGAGTCCAATCACACCCCTTGGGAGCCACCGCCACCGGTTTACAAACACCCTGGCAAAAAGTTTCGCCTGAAACAAGCGGCTGTGCCCCAGTGGTACAAGTCACGCGCGGGCGTTCGCACCAAAACACTGTCGGGCGCTGCACGCGTCGCGCGATACCGACCTACCAAACTGAGTTAATTTTTCGTGTCCGATCCTTCCCAAAAGCCCGAAGACGAATTGGCTGGCACCGAGCAACCGTTCGTGTCCCATTTGATGGAATTGCGCGACCGTTTGGTCCGAGCCTTGGCAGCGGTGGGTGTGGCAGCGGCTGTTTTGGCCCTCTTTCCCGGACCTGCAGAGCTTTACGATTTGTTGGCTGCGCCATTGGTGGCCCACTTGCCAGCAGGCACAACGCTGATTGCCACATCGGTCATCTCGCCGTTCATGGTGCCGCTCAAAATTTTGTTGATGGCGGCATTTTTGCTGGCGCTGCCTGTGGTGCTTTACCAAATGTGGGCTTTCATTGCGCCTGGGCTTTACACCCACGAAAAACGCTTGGTCATGCCCTTGGTCATTTCCAGCACGATCTTGTTTTTCATTGGCGTGGCATTTTGTTATTTCTTCGTCTTTGGGCAAGTCTTTAAATTCATTCAAAGCTTCGCACCCAAAAGCATCACCGCTGCGCCCGACATTGAAGCCTACTTGGGCTTCGTGCTCAACATGTTCTTGGCCTTTGGCTTGGCCTTTGAAGTGCCGATCGCTGTGGTGGTCTTGGCCCGCTTGGGCGTTGTCAGCATCGAGAAACTGAAAGACTTTCGCGGTTACTTTGTGGTCTTGGCTTTCGTCATTGCGGCCATCGTCACGCCGCCCGATGTGGTGTCTCAATTGGCATTGGCCATTCCCATGTGCCTGCTGTATGAACTGGGCATTTGGGCCGCTCAATTGTTCATCAAGCACACACAAGCACCCAAAGAAGACGAAGCTTCCGCTTCCTCCTGACCGCGCATCAACGCCTCACAGGCCGCGTGCCCGGTGTCACGCGCACTTCCATGGCTTGGCCATGGCGTTGCAACAAAATCACAGCCGTTTCGCCTGGTTTCAAGGCCGCAACCCTTGAGAGCATGTCAGGGACATCGCCTACGCCCTGGCCGGCTACTTTGAGAATCAGGTCGCCTGGTTGTAGGCCCGCTCGGGCCGCCGGACTGTTTTGCAAAACACCGTTGATCAACACCCCTTTGGGCAATTCACCCGTGCTTTTGTCTTTGGCAATGCCAAAACTCTCGGCCAGTTCGGCATTCAGAGGACGCGGTTCAACGCCGATCCAGCCGCGCGTGACCTTGCCGTCTTTGATCAAGGAATCCATGATTTGGGTGGCCGTTGAAACTGGCACGGCAAAACCAATACCCATGTTGCCGCCCGAGCGTGAATAAATGGCGGTGTTGATGCCCATCAGCGCGCCATGGACATCGACCAATGCCCCTCCCGAATTGCCGGGGTTGATGGCGGCATCGGTTTGAATGAAATTTTCGAAGGTGTTGATGCCCAGTTGTTTGCGTCCCAAGGCACTCACAATGCCAGAGGTGACAGTTTGTCCCACACCAAAGGGATTGCCGATGGCCAATACCGCATCCCCCACTTGCAAGCTGTCGACCTGTCCCAACACAATCACGGGCAACTGGCTCAATTCAATTTTCAGCAGCGCCAAGTCTGTTTCAGGATCGGTGCCAATCACTTTGGCCATGGCCCGTCGTCCGTCATTGAGGTTGACCTCAATGGCCTCAGCGCCTTCAATCACATGGTGATTGGTCAGGATGTAGCCCTCGGGGCTGACAATCACACCGCTGCCCATGCCACCGCTGGGGGCCTCGTCTTCAGGTTCCTCAAAAAATCGAAACCAGGGGTCGACTCGGCGAGATTTGCTGCGCGACTTTTGTTGCACATTGATGCTGACCACTGCGGGGGCTGCTTTTTGGGCTGCTTGTCGAAAGCTACCGCTAGGCGCCACGCCGGTCTGGCCATTGTCTTGGGCTTGCTGCATGAAAGACACCGTGCTGGGCGCGTTGCTGCGCTTCAGCCAAGTCGGTTGAAGCGTTGCCACCACAAACCAGGCGGCCACCAGAATGGTCACAGTTTGCGAAAATAAAAGCCAATATCTTTTCATGATTTGCATTGTGTCGTAAGCCTTGAAACTTTGCCAAGGCCATCAGATGCGCCACAATAGCCTCTCCCCTTAAATGAGATTCCCATGACAGATTTCAAGACGCTGCTTCAAG